>Ga0316189_10006225_pt1 | contig 11389 bp, 7 predicted proteins | sample LowCovwburrow_MG_FD_204930 | JGI IMG/M metagenome (GOLD analysis project Ga0316189, IMG submission 204930) | Coastal sediment microbial communities from Maine, United States - Lowes Cove worm burrow | ecosystem: Environmental > Aquatic > Marine > Coastal > Sediment | place: USA: Maine... | reverse complement strand
CAGGTGATTGCAGCATCATCGAATCTAAAGATCACGCTTTGGAAGCCGTGCGGCAGATACAAGCGGCAGGCTGTGACGCTGCCGTCCTTTTTCTGGGGAATTTTTCTCCGGAAATCGAGGATGCCTTTTTTGTAAAGCAATTCGGCGGCCCGGTGGCGGTGCTGGCGGCTGCCGAGGAATCGGCGGCCAGCCTGGCTTCAAAACGGGGGGACGCGCTGTGCGGGATGCTTTCGGCAATGATGGCGATTAAAAAGCGGGGGTTAATGAAAAATGTTTTTATCCCGCAAGACCCGGTGGTCGACGCCGCAGAGGGCGCAGCAGCGATCGAGCGCTTCCTGCGGGTAATAAAGATCGTCAAAGGCATCCGCAATGCCACCCTTGGACTGTTCGGACCGCGTCCGCGCGATTTCGAGACCTGCAATTATAATCTGGCCTCCCTCGCATCGTTGGGTGTCGAGATTGAAGAATTCGGTTTTTTCGATCTGGCAAACACCGTGCAACGCATAAGCGCCGATGAGGATTTGTCGGAAATCATGGCTTCGATGAAAGCGGATATAAACACCCTTCCATCGGATGAATTTGTTAAACGGTTGGCAGCCTATGAAAAAGCGGTCCTGGGCTTTCGAGCAGAGCTCAAATTGTCCGGCATGGCGACCCAATGCTGGACGGAGCAGGAAGAGACGCTCAAACACGTGCCCTGTTTTATCAATGCCCGTATGGCGGCCAGAGGTTTTCCGATTGCATGCGAAAATGATGCTCACTCGCTGACGGCTGAACTTTTGGGGCAATATGCCACGCATCAGAGTGTCACCATACTGGATGTCAACCACAGTATTCCGCAAGATCTAGTCAGCGGTCACACGGATTATCCCCTGCAAGATCTGGTCGGGATGTTTCACTGCGGCAACACGGATCCGGGGCGGCTGACGGATCCTTCCATGAAATACCAGGTCATAATGAACCGGCTGATGGAGCCTGAAGGAGAACCCGATATTACCCGGGGCACCGTTGAAGGCCGGATTTCAGCGTCGCCCATCACCGTCCTGCAGGTAAATGGAATAGGGGATGACCTCCAGGCCTATATTGCCGAAGGAAAATTTTTAGACCTCGATCCTAAAACTTTCGGCTGCACCGGCACCGCTTACTTACCGGGATTCAGGCGGTTTTACCGGCATGTTTTGCTCGGTCGTTTTCATCACCATGCTGCGGTGGCCTTCAAACATTGTGGAGACATTCTTTATGATGCCCTCAAACTGCTTGGGGTCGACACGATCTTCACGCCGTTAACAGAACAACCGCTTTATCCGGGTGAAAATCCGTTTGACGCGTGAGGCAAACTATTTTTCAATCGTGTTCGGGAGGTACGCCGGCATGGAATTAACCGAATTAAAAATGTCCGTTTATCAAGCCAACATGGCGCTTAAAGAAAGTGGCCTGGTCCTTTCCACATTTGGCAACGTATCCGGTGTTGATCGTGACCGTGCTGTGCTGGTTATCAAGCCCAGTGGTGTGCCTTACGACACACTTTCCCAGGATAATATGGTTTGCGTGTCTCTTGAAACCGGCAAGGTGATCGGCAGCGATCTGAATCCGTCTTCGGACACGCCTACCCATCTCGAACTTTACCGGGCGTTTACGACCTGTGGTGGGATTGTCCACAGTCACTCGGAATATGCTACGGCCTGCGCCCAGGCCCGCATTTCGATTCGATGTATGGGCACCACCCAGGCCGATTATTTTTACGGCGACATTCCGGTCACGCGCGAGCTGAGCAGGACCGAAACATCTAAAGACTACGAAAAAAATACCGGCCATGTTATCACCGAAGCCTTTGCTAATCTTAACCCAGAAGAAATTCCGGCTGTGCTCGTCGCCAATCACGGTCCGTTTGTCTGGGGGCCCAATCCGCGGGATGCCGTTCATCATGCAATCATAGTTGAATTTCTGGCGAAATTGGAGGTTCATACCCGAGGGTTAAATCCGGAAGCTCCCCGACCGCCCCGGTGCCTGGTGGACAAGCACTACCGACGCAAACACGGAGCAGATGCCTATTACGGGCAGAAAAAAAAGTAACCTATAACTTTAAATAACTTGGTTAACCTATTTAAAACTATGATTAATACTACAATCTAAGAAGTACATCTGTGGACCGCCGAGAATAAAAAATGGATATCAAAAAACAGCCTTTTGGGCAAACCAACGACATGACGGGCGTGGACCTTTACAAATTGATCAATCTAAACGGTACGGAGGCCAGGATTACCAATTATGGTGCAACGCTGGTTGCTTTAACCGTTGCTGATCGCAATGGAAACCCGGGGGATGTTATATTGGGATATGATTCGCTGGAAGAATACGTCAACGGATCCAATTATTTTGGCTGTATTGCGGGGCGCTATGCCAACCGAATTGCCGGCGGCCGATTCAGGTTGAATGATACCGCATATATTCTGGCGCAAAATGATGGCGAGAATCATCTGCACGGTGGCGTTCATGGTTTCGATAAAGCGATATGGCAAGCACGGAAGATTGAGAAGGATGAGGGTCTTGGTTTAGAACTGACGCATCTAAGCCAAGATGGCGAGGAGGGCTACCCCGGTAATCTGTCGGTCACCGTAATATATACTTTAACTGATAAAGACGAACTGAGGATCGATTACAGCGCCTCAAGCGATAGACCAACGGTCGTAAATTTAACAAACCACGCTTATTTCAACCTGGCAGGTGCCGGATGCGGTGATATTTTAGATCATGAATTGATGATCAACGCCGATCGGTTCACGCCGGTGGACAAGTCTTTGATACCCACCGGTGAATTGAGATCCGTCAGGGGCACGCCGTTCGACTTTACCCGACCCACGGTCATCGGTGCCCGTATTGACCGGGACCATGACCAGCTGCTAATTGCACAGGGGTACGACCACAACTGGGTGTTAAACAAAGCGCTTGGCAGACTGTGTCCGGCTGCCAGGGTCATGGAACGGAACTCCGGCCGAATACTGGAAGTCCATACGACCCAACCCGGCATTCAGTTTTATTCGGGCAACTTTATGGGAAACCGGATTGCCGGTAAAACCGGTCAACTCTACCATCACCGCGGCGGATTTTGCCTGGAAACCCAGCACTTTCCGGATTCACCGAACCGGCCGGATTTTCCGTCCACGGTGCTCGATCCCGGATCGAGATATGAACACACAACCATGTATAAGTTTACAACCGAATTGAGCGTTTCCGCTCAATGATAATCAGGAGGTATCACAATGAGCAAACCGAAAATAGCGATGATCGGAGCGGGTAGTGTGGTGTTCTGCAAGACGCTGATGAGTGACATTATGGCCACCCCCGAGTTGGCTGGCAGCGAGTTTGCATTGATGAGTAGAACGGAGCCCAAGTTAAGGCGCATGGAAGCCTTTGCCAACCGCATGCTCCAGGAAAACGGACTGCCCGGCACGGCCTGGGCGACCCTGGATCAGCAGGAGGCCATCAAAGATGCTGACTTCGTCGTCGTCATGATCCAGGTCGGCGGTGTTGATGCGTTTGAATTCGATTACAAAATTCCGATGACATACGGAGTGGACCAGTGCATCGGCGATTCACTCGGGCCGGGCGGGTTGTTCCGCGGCCTGCGCAGCATTCCTGTCTTGGCCGACATCGCGCGGGATATGGAGCGCCTGGCAAAGCCGGGTGCGATTATGCTGCAGTACGCCAATCCAATGGCGGCCAACTGCCTGGCCCTTGGCATGGCAACCGAAATCCCCTTCGTCGGTTTGTGCCATGGTGTTCAGACGACCCTTGATCTGATTGCCGGCTACTGTGAAGTGCCAAAGGAGGAAATCAGCTATATCTGTGGCGGTATCAATCACATGGATTGGTTTTTGACGCTCACCCACCAGGGGCAGGACCTTTATCCGAAACTGCGCGAAGTTTTTGAAAAACCGGAATACTACAAGAATGAAAAGGTCCGGGGCGAGGTTTTCCGGCATTTTGGCTACTTCATGACCGAATCGACCGGACACCTCAGCGAGTATGTCCCCTGGTTTCGTAAGAGCCGCAAAGCGCTCGATCTATACTGTGATGAGCCCAGCTTCGGGGGTGAAACCGGTGCTTACTATAATTATTGCAAGGCCTTGGCGGCCAAATATGCCCAACACGACCCCCTGGAATTTGAGTCCGCCACGATCGAAAGCCGTAGTGTGGAATACTGCTCCTACATTATCGAGGCCGTCGTAACCGGCAGGCCCTTTGCATTTATGGGAAATGTTCGCAATGACGGCTATATCACCAACCTGCCTGACGGTTGCTGTGTCGAGGTGCCCACATTTGCCGACGGCACCGGATTGCATCCGACGAGAATAGGAGCGCTGCCGACCCAATGTGCAGCTGCCTGTATGACCAACATCAATTCGCAGATTCTGTCGGCCGAGGCAGCTTTAGCGGCGGATACTGAGAAAATCGTTCAGGCCGCGGCCCTTGATCCGCTGACCGGGGCCGTCCTAACGTTGAAGGAAATACGGGATATGTGTATTGATATGCTGGAAGCCCAGCGACAGTGGTTGCCCCAGTTTGAAGGTAAAACCATCCGGGCCACCCCAACTATTAGCATCCCGTTAGATTGTCGACCGGTGGATGTGCCCCTAGATCCGGCCCTGGCAATAAATAAACGCTTCGGGGAGCTTATGGAACGTGAGACGGAATAGATTGGCGCTGATACTCGATACTGAATGCTTTAAGCTGGTTAGCCGAACTTGAAAAACAGGTTTTGGGTTTCAGCCCCGCCGCCGGCCTGAAAAGCGGCCAGTTTAATCGAAAAAGAAGCTCCCGGGCGAGAAGAAAAAACCATAATTTTTGCTCATTTTTTTTCCGTAAACTTTTCACAATCCCCTGCCGAATTCGCCGCAGCCGCTCATCGGACCATATTTTTGGACTGCTCCTAACATAACTTTAATTACTTTGTATATTTCTGTCGATTTTAAAGTGCACACTTCTGCCATGACGGATAACTATCTAAGATAATTACTAAATAAATAGTGCGCATGTTTTCTTGACAAATTTAAAGCGCTCCTCTATGGTAGCCGGATACCTTTCTATGAAAAGAAATCCTCACCTTGCGCTATCGGTCAAAGAAGGGAGGTGGTGATCGGCACTAGTATATAGATTCACAAATACAGTCAGGCAAAATCTGAGGAATGGATTCTAATTTAAAAAAAAATTAAAGATCGAATCCATTCAACCCTCAGTGTCCTTGTGGGAAAAAATATTACGGCTAATATGTTACCGTAATTGTGATTAGGAGCACTACGGAAAACCCGATAGCCGGCCAACATCCAGCAAACGCAATACATCTTCTACACCAAACAGGAGGGCTCACCATGAAAAAAATGCTATGGATTGTCATGATTGTTCTTTTCTCAGCTTCAATCGCTTTTAGTGCAAGTGCTGCAAAACCCTTTAAAATTGCCGCCATTTTTCAAACAGCCATCGAAGAACCCTGGGACGGCGTGATTCATCAGGCCTGTCTCAAGGCCCAAAAGGAAATGGGAAATATCGAATATGAATTCACCGAAAAAATTGCCGCCGCTGATTTTGAAAAAGTCCTGAGGGAGTATGCGGAGAGAGGATTTGACCTGATCGTGGGAGACGCCTTTCTGGCCGGAGAAGACCCGGCCCGCAGGATCGCCAAGGATTATCCCGAAATCGCTTTTGCCTTTGGTTCAGAGTTCGGTCCGGTGGCACCCAATTTCTCCGTTTTTGACAACTGGATTCACGAACCATCCTATCTGTGCGGTGTGATTGCCGGACGTCTTACCAAGAGCAATGTCCTGGGTGTGGTGGCCGCCATCCCCATCGGAGAGGTCAACCGGCTGGTGAATGCCTTCAAAGCCGGGGCCCTCAAAGTCAACCCGCAAGTCAAAGTTAAAATATCTTACATCGGCGGGTGGTTCGATCCCCCCAAGGCCAAAGAGGCTGCCATCGCCCAGATCGAGGCCGGTGCGGATCTGATCTTTGCCGAACGCTTCGGGGTCTTTGAAGCCGCAAAAGAAAAGGGTGTGCTGGCCTTCGGCAACATGTCGGACCAAAATGCAATGGCACCCGACGTGGTGATTACCGGCCCGATGTGGGATATGTATCCCACCATCAAATTCTGCATCGAAATGGTCCAGAAAAAAGCCTGGGTGTCCATGGATCTTGGCGAATGGTCCATGATGGCCAAGGGCGGTTCCCGGCTGGCCCCGTTTCATTCCTTTGAAAAGACGCTGCCGGCCGATGTTATCAAAGAGGTTCGGGAGCTGGAACAAAAGATCCTCAGCGGAACTTATCGGGTCCCGGTCGATGAACAGAAACCGGGTTCGGATTAAAAACGAAATAGTTTGTGGTCAGTGGTCTGTAGTGAGTTGTGAAAAAATTAGTTTTGACGTTAATAATTCAGATCAACGATATCTGTAATATTGCAGCCCGCTTAATTGGTTTCAGGTGTCGGGCCAGCTGCGGAGTCCATAAGGCTGAACAGCGAACAGATTATTTAATCCAATATTGAAATCCTGGTCCTCAGGGCCAGGTCACAGTTAAAGGGCTCTACCGATAATATAGAGCCGGATTGATGGAGTACTGGAGTTTTGGAGTGATGGGTGAAAATCGGACCGGGGAGGATAAGCTTTGTTTTAGAGCAAATCGCGATATGATCATTTTCTCGGTGAAAATGATTGGGCAAAAACAAATTCTGGGTGGCGCGGGCAATTCCTTTTGACGCCCCTTATATGCCCGGAAATGCTTTTTCCAATACTCCAACTCTCCAGTACTCCCTTGGTTTTAATCCAGGCCCCCTTTGGGGGCAAACCAAAGCCGGGCCCTCTGGGCTCGGATTCTTTACTAAACCCCTATATGAAACTACATGGCCGAAGTTTCTTTTATCGATTTGACTGGCTGCTCCTCGGCCAGAGGCTGGGCTCGTATGAGACTTCATGAACCCAATGTCATTTTCGTGAAGTTCCACACGCGGTTGCAGAGTACGGACTTCGTCGTCGTCCTCTTGCTCATCCCTCGTCCTCGACAAAATTCTGATTCACGAGGACGAGTACGAAAAGTATCTGATTGGATCGCCTGCATACGCCCTCATATGAAAATAGCAAAGGGCAAAGTTTCTTTTTCGATCAGACCGGCCGTTTTTTGGCCGGCGGCTGTACTGAACACTGACACCTGACACCTGAAACCTTAAAACTGTGTACCACCCTCAAGGATGAAAAGTCATATTCTATGTAGTCTTACTTCGGAATCATCGCACTGGGCTCTGCCATGAAAAACGATAAACAGCCGGTGGTGACAATGTCCGGTGTCACCAAACAATTTTTGGACACTGTCGCCAACAACAATGTATCGTTTAATCTGTATGGCGACGAGATCTGCGCCTTGCTGGGTGAAAACGGGGCCGGCAAGACCACCCTGATGAATATTCTTTTCGGGTATTACACCTGCGATGAGGGGCAGATTTTTATTAAAGGTGAGAAAGTAAACCTCTCCGCTCCCAAAGATGCGATCAGCCGCGGTGTGGGCATGATCCACCAGCATTTTGCCCTGGTCGCCTCTCAAACCGTACTTGAAAATATCATTATCGGTACGGGTGCCGGCAAAGGAATTTTTCTTGATCTCAAAGGCGCCCGCCGCGACATTGTTGCCCTGCAGGACCGCTTTGGTTTACAGGTTGATCCGGACGCTCAAATCTGGACCCTGTCGGTGGGGGAACAGCAAAAAGTAGAGATTCTAAAAGCGTTATACCGTGAGGTGGACATCCTTATCATGGATGAACCGACGGCGGTACTGGCCCCGGCCGAAACCGATGAGCTTTTTAAAACCTTAAGGACCCTAGTCAAAGAGGGACGTTCGGTTGTTTTCATATCCCATAAGCTAAACGAGGTCATGGATATTTCAGACCGCATCGTGGTGCTGAGGGCCGGTCGGGTCGTAGCGGAAAGAGAGACAGCTAAAACCAATGCCAGAGAGCTTGCCAATCTCATGGTCGGCCGTGAGCTGTTGGAAAATCTTGAAAAAAAGACTATCGAAGCCGGCCGACCTGTGCTGGAAATTGAAAATCTCAGTGCGCTGAATGATAAAAATCTAAACGCATTGCACCAGCTTGATCTAGTGGTACGGCGTCACGAGATATTGGGAATGGCCGGTATTTCCGGCAACGGCCAGCGGGAGCTGGCAGAAATTCTTTTCGGATTGCGGCATCCGACCGCAGGTAGCGTAAAAATTAACGGCGATGCCCTTAAATTCGGCAGCCCGACATCGGCCATCCGTTTAAAAATGGGAAGAATACCGGAGGACCGGATTGATACCGGATTAATGATGGACCTCACTATCGCAGAGAATCTGATCCTGGAAAACCACTCGTCTTCCGATTTTCATCGCTATGGCTTGATGAAATCAAAAAAGATCCACCAGTTCAGCGATGAGCTGATTGCCGCCTACGACATCAAGGCCGGCGATCGAGACGCCGTCACCAAGAGTTTATCCGGCGGCAATCTGCAAAAGGTGATGCTGGCCAGGGAACTTGCCGGCCGGCCGGCACTGGTCGTCGCCGCTCAGCCTACGCGCGGCCTCGATGTAGGTGCCATGGAATTTATCCATCAGAGAATTTTGCAGGAGCGTGAAAGAGGGGCGGGCATTCTCCTGATTTCGGAAGATCTGGATGAAGTTTTTAACCTGAGTGACCGGATTGTCGTATTGTACGAAGGACAAATCGTGGGGGCCGTTCGCTGTGAGGATGCCAGCCGCGAGCAAGTCGGTCTTTGGATGAGCGGGGTACGGCATTGATCGGTTTCAGGCTGATAAAACGAAAACCGTTGCCGGCATGGGCCCGCGTCGTTATCCCGATTGCAGCGATTGTTGCCACCCTGGTGCTGGCCGCCATCCCGATCCTGATCGCCGGCGGGAATCTCTGGAAGTCATACTTTTACCTCTTTCACGGTGCTTTGGGGACTCGCTACAACCTGTTGGAAACCTGCGTAAAAGCCAGCCCACTTTTATTGACGGGCCTGGCGGTGGCCTTTGCTTTCAGGGCCAAATTCTGGAACATCGGTGCTGAGGGTCAACTGTTGGCCGGTGCGCTGACAGCCACCGCGCTGGGGGTTTCGTTGGACGGCATCCCCCAAATGATATTGTTGCCTATTATTATTGGCGCGGGATTCCTGGCAGGGGGCATCTGGGCTGCGATTCCGGCACTTCTCAAAACAAAACTCAAAGTTGATGATGTGGTATCGACCCTGCTGTTAAACTATGTCATGATTCACATCATGGGAGCCCTGCTTTTCGGGCCGCTGCAGCAACCTGACTCCAGTTGGCCCAGGTCTTCGGCTATCGTCGAGGCGGCCTGTTATCCGATTCTGATGGCGCGTTCACGCTTTCACCTGGGGATCCCTCTGGCCCTTATGGCTGTGCTGATCATCTGGTTCATCAACAGCAAGACCACCTTCGGCTATCAGTCCAGGGCGGTCGGGGTGAATGCCAGAGCCGCCGACTTCGGCGGGATCAATACGACCAAGGTAATTCTGTGGACAGCCTTGATATCGGGCGGGCTGGCCGGTCTGGCCGGAGTAGGGGAGCTGTGCGCGATTCAGCGTCGTCTGATCATGGATATTTCGCCCGGCTACGGCTATTCCGGAATTGTGATTGCCATGCTGGGGAATCTGCACCCGATTGGCGTGCTTTTTTCGTCTCTTTTTTTCAGCGTTGTTATCGTCGGCGCCCAGACCATGAGCCGCATGACCGGCGTTCCGACCTATATTGCCGAAGTAATTCAGGGTATGGCACTGATGGTAATGCTCATCTTCCTGTTGTTTACGGAATACAAAATAAGTCGGGTGCGCAAGAAATGAGCGAACTTTTGGATATCGCAGTTATTTCGGGACTCATCGGCGCGACCATGCGAATGGCAACCCCGATCATATTTGCTACCCTGGGTGAGATCCTGGCAGAGCGGTCCGGTGTCCTGAATCTGGGCATCGAGGGCATCATGCTGATGGGCGCCATGACCGGATTTCTGGTTACTTTTTCCTCAGGCTCCATTTGGACCGGCGTGGTGGCGGCAGCCCTGGTTGGCATGCTGCTGGGTCTGCTGATGGCATTTCTGGCCGTCGACCTGGGTTTGAGCCAACACGTGTCGGGACTGGGCATAACCCTGTTTTCATCCGGGCTGGCCATGTTCATATATCGGCTGTATGTCGGATCTCCTACGGTACCGCCAACAATCGAGCCTTTTAAACAGATTGCACTGCCGGTTTTATCGAAAATCCCTTTAATCGGCCCGGGGCTCTTTACCCAATATTCTTTGACCTATGTCGCCTGGCTGCTAATTCCCCTCATGTCGATATTGCTGTATAAAACCAAGCTGGGCCTGAAGGTCCGGACGGTGGGTGAAAATCCGGTGGTTGCCGACACCGTCGGGGTCAATGTGGCCCTGACCCGAACCCTTTGTCTGGTGTTTGGCGGTGCGCTGATGGGTATCGGCGGTGCTTTTCTAACCCTGGCCCATCAAAATATGTTTCTGATCGATGTGATCGGCGGTCGCGGCTGGGTTGCCATTGCCATGGTCATTTTCGGCAACTGGGACCCGTTCAAAGGCGCCCTGGGGGCACTTATCTTCGGTTTCCTGGACGGTTTGCAGCTAAGACTTCAAGGATTCGGCATTGCCATTTCCTTTCATCTTTTCCTGATGATTCCTTATCTTTTGACCATTGTGGCCCTGATCAGTGTTTCCCGCAAAGCTGCGGTCCCGGGCGGGCTGCTGAAGCCCTATCGCAGGGAAGAGAAAGGAGGGTAGGGGAATGACGATTGACGAATGACGATTGACGAATGATGGAATTCTGGCATTTTAATTTATAGATAGCATTTTGCTTACCTTCAATCTTCATTCTGTTTCGGTCATTAGGTTTTGGTAATTCGAGATTGTTTCAAATTTCGGATTTCGATATTCGAATTTTAAGGCTTGAATAGTAGGTCTGTCTCAAAACAAACAACATAAAACCAGATACACGATAAGTACTTTTAGAGGGCATATGTTCGATCTTATTATTCGAAACGTAAATTTGCCGGATGTGCGGACAGGAGTTGATATTGCGATTGCAAACGGAGTGATAGCCGATGTCGCCGTTAAGCTTGATGCCAAAGCCACCCGGGAAATCGATGCCACCGGCCGGCTGGCGTCACCGCCCTTTGTGGACAGCCACTTTCACCTGGATTCGACGCTGACCTATGGCCGGCCGCGGGTGAATGCAAGCGGGACCCTGTTGGAGGGCATCGAGCTCTGGGGAGAGTTGAAACCGGATCTGACGGTTGAGAATATCAAAGCCCGTGCCATCAAGCTGTGTCACTGGGCCATTGCCCGCGGCACCCT
>Ga0316189_10006224_pt1 | contig 11389 bp, 10 predicted proteins | sample LowCovwburrow_MG_FD_204930 | JGI IMG/M metagenome (GOLD analysis project Ga0316189, IMG submission 204930) | Coastal sediment microbial communities from Maine, United States - Lowes Cove worm burrow | ecosystem: Environmental > Aquatic > Marine > Coastal > Sediment | place: USA: Maine... | reverse complement strand
GTGGAGGCCGCTGCCTCCACCGGGGGCATGCTTATGCCGCCGGTCATGGGGGCCGGTGCCTTCGTTATGGCGGAAATCACGGGCATATCCTATGTCAACATCGTTATCGCTGCCATGCTGGGATCGTTGCTGCTCTATATCAGCATGGTGGTTCGGGTCCATTTTACAGCCCAGAGAGAAGAACTTTCAGGGGTAAAGGAAGAGGATATGGTCCCCATAAAGCAGGTCCTCAAGGATTCCTATCTCCTCATCCCCATGATCATCCTGGTGGTTCTGCTTCTTAAAGGATATTCGCCCTTTTTTGCGGCTAATGCTGCCATTGGCATCACATTTTTGATCAGTTTTGTTAAAAAAGAGACCCGAATGACGCCTGCCCGGATATGGAAAACCCTCCGCCTTGCCGGCCACAACATGATCATGATCGCCCTTGCCTGTGCCGGCGCAGGCATGGTGGTTGCCATTGTCACCCATACCGGTCTTGCCCTGGGCATTGCCACGGTCATCACAAACTGGTCCGGGGGCCAAATACTGCCGGCCCTGCTTCTGATCATGGTCACCTCTCTGGTTATGGGTATGGGACTGCCCTGCACGCCGGCCTATATTATTGCCATTACCATCGGCGGACCGGCCCTGCTGGCCATGGGAACCGACATGCTGCCGGCCCATCTTTTTGTCTATTATTTTGCCGTCTTGGCCGGGGTTACCCCGCCGGTGTGCGTGCCGGCCTTTTGCGCCGCCTCGATTGCCAAGTCCAAGCCGCTGCAGACCGGTTTTGAGGCTTTTAAACTGGCCCTGGCAGGGTTTTTGATCCCTTACGTTTTTGTATTCAACCAGGCATTGCTTATGCGAGGCACTCCCTTTGAAATCATCACCGTCACGCTGTGGCTTTTGGTGGCAATCATACTTTTTGCAGGGGCACTAAGCCGGTACTTTTTCAAGCCCCTGAACCTGGGTTTTCAGGTCATCCTCTTTGTCCTGGCCGGGTTAACCACATTTTTGTGCACCAAGCCGGATCTGCTCAATTCACCCATGGTCAGGATACTGGGTATCCTGATTCTGGCGGGGATTCTGTTGCGGCCGCTGTGGTTAAAGGCCGGGGCTGCCAAAGCAATAAGCCATGAGCCAAATGCCTGAAGAGGTTTACGGAACATCAATTTTAGGATCATTGGCAATAAGCTGACAGCGCAATGAAAAAACCCTCGCAAACAGATGTGGTGGTCATCGGGGCCGGTATTATCGGCAGTTCCATTGCCTATCACCTGGCCCGATATAAGCTTCGCGTCACCTTGCTGGAACGCGACGATATCGCCTCCGGCAGTTCCGGCGCCTGCGACGGGCTGGTGTTTCTCCAGTCCAAAAAGCCCGGGATTCACCTCCAGCTCGCCATGGAGAGTCGCAGGCGGTTTGATTCATTGGCCCGACAGCTGCCGGTTCCCATCGAATACAAGGAAACCGGCGGTATGGTGGTGATCGAAAACGAAGACGAATTTTCGGCCATGCAGCAATTCGTCAAAGAGCAGCAGGAAGTCGGTTTGGATGTTTCCTTGATTAATAGAAATCAGGCCCGCAAATTAGAGCCCCAGCTCTCCGAACATATTTTAGGTGCCACCCATTCACCGCTGGATGGGCAGGTCAATCCGATTTCATTGACCCAAGGGTTCGCCTTGGGGGCCAAATCCCTCGGTGCCCGGCTGTTCACCGGCGTGGCTGTTCACGGCATCGATACCACTGCAGGAAAAGTGTCGGCAGTGGAAACCGATGCAGGGCGAATTGAAGCCGATATCGTTATCAATGCGGCCGGTGCTCATGCTCCGGAGATCGGTGCCCTGGTGGGTCTTGACATCCCCATAAAACCCAGACGGGGACAGATCATCGTTACCGAGTTCTGCTCTCCGATGCTACGCCACTGTATGATATCCGCTAAGTATATCGCCGCTAAGTTCAACCCTGAGATCGCACAGGCACTCGGGGAAGGGGTTTCCATCGAGCAGACGGAGAACGGCAACTTTCTCCTGGGATCCACCCGGGAGTTTGTCGGTTTCGACAAGCGTACCACCACGGACGGCCTGCATCGCATAGCTGCTAAAACTGCAGGCATCATTCCGGCGCTGAAGCAGGTCAATGTCATCCGTGCCTTTGCCGGCCTCCGGCCCCATACCCCGGATGGGTTGCCCATTCTCGGACCGGTGGACGAGGTTACCGGCTTTTTCATGGCTGCCGGTCATGAAGGCGATGGTATCGCCCTGTCACCCATTACCGGTGAACTCATCGCGCAGATGATCGCCACGGGCAAGAGCGCCATTTCACTGGATGCCTTCCGACTGAGTCGTTTTGCCGTCGAGGCGGAAAAGCTAGAGGTTTCCCATGTCTGATCTGCGAATTTCATCGGTGTGGCGGGGAGCGAAAATAAATATTCGCGTCAATGGAAAGGCGGTTATTGCATTCGAAGGTGAAACCGTTCACGCGACCCTGTTGGCAGCCGGGTATCGGGTCCTGCGCCAAACACCGAAAACGCATCAGCCGCGTGGCATCTTCTGCGGCATGGGGGTTTGCTACGACTGCCTGGTCACCATTAATGGTGCAGCCAATCAACGCGCTTGCATGACCCGGGTCGAAGACCGGATGGAAATCGAGGTCGATGAAACGTAGTTATCATGTCATCATTGTGGGCAGCGGCCTGGCAGGCCTGGCCGCCGCCGACATTCTCTCCCGGTATGGGCTTCAGATCCTCGTTATCGACGACAATGCTCACCTCGGCGGTCAGTTGTTGCGAGAGCTGCCCCAGGCTGCCGCCGCCGAAAACCGATTCGAGCCCGATCGGCTCAAACGACAGGGAGTAAGGCTGGCTGCACGCATAAAAAAAGGCAATATTCAAGTTCTTAATGGCACCCAGGTGTTGGGCATCTATCCGGGACATATCCTGTTGGTGGCAGACAGTCGGGGGCATGTGTCTGAATATTGTGCAGATGCACTGATCTTGGCAACTGGTGCAAGAGAGAGGCAGTTACCGTTTAAAGGCTGGACCCTTCCGGGGGTAATGTCCACCGGCGCGGCCCAGATCCTTATGAAAAGCTCCGGAATTCTTCCCGGCCGAAAAACACTCATTGGCGGCTGCGGCCCATTGATGCTGGTGCTGGCGGCGGAAATCCTCGCCAACCGGGGAGAGATCCTGGCCGTTCTGGATCAAAGCTCGACGGTCATGAAACTCAAGGCCGTCACCGCGGGGCCGGCCATTTGGCCCAAACTCCTGGAGGGCGCTACCTACTTGGCCCGATTGGCCGCCGCCCGGGTTTCCATCAAACAAGGGGTGCGTATTGTTGAAGCCAGGGGCCGGAATCAGCTCGAAGAGGTGGTGGTGGCCGGAGTCGATGCCGATGGTCGTATCGTCCGGGGAACAGAACGGGTCTACGCCACCGACACCTTGGCGGTAGGGTATGGATTTTCGCCCAATATCGAACTGCCGCAGCAGGCCGGTTGTGCCATCAAATACAGTAAAGCAAGGGGCGGTTGGTTCGTGGATGTGAGCGATGCCATGATGACCACGGTCGGCGACATCTACGCCGTGGGCGAGGCAACCGGTATTGCCGGCGCCGGCAAATCCTTTGTCGAAGGCCGGATTGCGGCTTGGGACATTCTCAAGAAGCGAAGCGTGGTGGATCGGCAGACATACGAATCGAATGCCGGACCCTTAATGCGCCGGCGCAGCCGGCAGGTTCAATACGGCCGTTTTTTGAACCACCTGTGCCGGTTGCAACCGGGCTGCTATGCGGAGATCCCTGATGAGACGGTGATTTGCCGATGCGAAGAGATCACAATGGGCACTATCCGCAGCCAGTTGAACAATAATTTTACCACCATGAACGGAATTAAGAAGGCCACCCGCAGCGGTATGGGAAATTGTCAGGGACGAACCTGCGGACCGATTCTTTTTGATATTCTCAGTGCCTACAGCCACCGGCCACCGGATGAAATCGGGTGTACCTCGGCCCGCGCACCGGTTAAAACGGTCACTTTAGGTGCCCTGGCGAAAATGACGGTAAACACTTCTCAAGACGATGGAGACAAATGCAACAACTAAGTAAAGAATCCAGGCCCATCGCAGATCCCGCGTTAGTTTGCGGCAAAGGACCTGGTTTTGAATACTGAATAAAAGGGCTTCGGCGATATGACGGATCATTCCCATTACAATCAAGAGAACCCGGCTATCGGCATCTTGATGCTGGAGACCACGTTTCCGAGAATACTCGGTGATATCGGCAATCCGAAAACCTTCTCCTTTCCCATCATTTATAAAACCGTCAGCGGAGCCTCTCCTAAAAAGGTGGTCATCGACGCGGATACTCGATTGATCGAGGAGTTCATCGATGCCGGTCATGCACTTGTGGCCCAGGGTGTCAAGGCCATCGCCACCAGCTGCGGTTTCTTGGCCCTGTTTCATCGACAGCTGGTAGAGGCCCTGTCCGTTCCTGTTTATACTTCCAGCCTGTTGCAGGTGCATTTGGCCGGTTCGGTGATCCGCAGGGATCAGAAAGTCGGAATTATCACGGCACGCCATCAATCTCTGACCGAAGCCCATTTCGCCGGTGTGGGCATTCAGGACTATCCTTTGGCGGTGGTGGGTATGGAGGACGCTGAGGAGTTCAGCGCTGTATTTATTGGCGGGAAACAGAATCTGAATGAGGCAAAATGTCGGCGCGAAATGCAGTCGACCACATTGAAACTGGTGAACGCGCACCCGGAAGTTGGGGCCATCGTTTTAGAGTGCACCAACATGCCGCCATATGCCGATGCAATCCGGCAGGCGACGGGCCTGCCCGTCTTCGATGTCGTCACCATGGTAAATTATGCCTATGGGGCATTGGCTAAAAATTTTCACTGAAACGGGCTTCAAAATAGCGACAATCACAGATCGATTAACATCTATAACTAAGGGGGTCATAATGAGCCGATGGCCAGGAAAAGCGAAATTTTTCTAAATTGCGATAAGGCAAGAAACATGACCTTGGAGCTCCGTCAAATTTGGGGAAATTTTAGAGCATATCACTACTTTAGCCGAAGTGCTGATACTCTATCACAAGTTCCGTGATATTTAGTTTTTGACAGGGGATATCTGCAAAAATCGCTTCAAGTCCCAACCACAAGATATTGTATTCGCACCGATTTGACACAAACCAATATTTACGATATTTCAATTTCACCATCCTACGGAACTCCAACAATATTCAAACTGCTTAACCTATAAATGGAAGGCACAACTATGCAATGCCCGAAGTGCCAGTTTGAAAATCGTGAAGAGGCTCAGTTCTGCAGCGATTGTGGACATAAATTCGAACTTTCCTGCCCAAAATGCGGTAACTCCATCAGGCCAAACAGTAAATTTTGTGATGGATGCGGCTGTAAACTTAAATCTCCGTTAGAAGCCTTAGATAATGTATCAGAGACCGAAAGCCCACCTCTTCTGCCCGCAGTTGACATAAAACCTGACGATCTATCCCCCACCGACGGTGAACGAAAACATGTGACTGTGCTTTTCTCCGATCTTACCGGATATACGGCCATGTCCGAAAAGCTGGACCCGGAAGAGGTCAAAGAGATCACCAGTCGGATTTTTGGTGAAATTTCCAAAATCGTGGCCAAATACGATGGATTCATCGAAAAGTTTGCCGGCGACGCGGTGATGGCCATATTCGGCGTGCCCCAGGCCCATGAGGATGATCCCATTAGAGCGATCAAAGCTGCCCGAGAAATCCATCAGATGGTGGATGCACTCAGTCCTGAGGTCGAAAACAAGATTGGACAACCTATTTCGATGCATACGGGCATCAACACCGGACTGGTGGTGACCGGTGAAGTGGACATGGAGCGAGGGACTCATGGCATCGCTGGGGACACCATCAACCTGGCTTCCCGATTAAGTAATCTCGCCAAGCCCGACGAAATTCTGGTGGAAGTAGATACCTGCCGTCAGATTGAGGGACAATTTACATGTGAATACTCGGAAACGACAACGGTCAAAGGCAAGTCAGAACCCATACAAGCCTATAAAGTGCTGTCTCAAAGGGAAAAACCCGTTACCATTCGGCGCCTTTCGGGTGTGAGAGCCGATCTGGTTGGCAGAAAGGTAGAGCTGGCTGAGCTGTCAGAGGCGGTTGAAGACCTGCATGCCGGCAGAGGCAGGATTTTCTCAGTTTATGGAGACCCCGGTACAGGCAAAAGTAGACTGGTCGAGGAATTTAAGGCCTCGCTTGATCTCGCAGAAAACCAATGGATAGAAGGCCATGCCTATGCATATTCGCACAACATACCATATTTTGCGTTGATTGATATGTTAAATAGGCTATTCAAAATCGAGGAAGGCGATTCTTCTGAAAAAGTTAGAAGCAAACTGGAGTCCGGGGTTAAAGAACTTATCGGCGACAATGATGATATGGTTCCATACATAGGTGGTTTATACTCGTTGGATTACGAGGAGCTTGAAGAAGTCAGTCCAGAATTTTGGAAGACCCATCTACAAGAAGCCATCCAGACCATTCTTACCACGCTGGCAAAAAGAGCGCCAACCATTTTTTTTCTTGAAGATTTACACTGGGCGGACCCATCGTTTGTGGAACTGCTTCGAAAAACCTGCTTGGAGATGCGGCAACCAGCCATTGTCCTCTGTGTTTACAGGCCGACCTTTAGTCTTTTCACCAGTAATCAGTTAAGCAGCCATGGTAAAGTCTACCATGAAATTCGGTTGAAAGACCTCTCGCTATCAGATGCCCAGGAAATGCTGGAATCTTTGCTCAAGACTGAAAGCATTCCTTCTGAACTAAAGCGAGTGGTTCACAGCAAAGCCGAGGGAAATCCCTTTTATCTGGAAGAGCTGGTCAACACCTTGATCGAATCCGACACCTTGACCCGCGATGAGGATAGCTGGAAACTTACAAGACCCATTACTGAATCTGATATATCCTCTTCACTTCATGCGCTTATATCCGGCAGACTTGATAGACTGGAAAAAGAAACAAAGCGTATTCTGCAAGAGGCCTCAGTGATTGGTCGGGTTTTTTTCTACGAGATACTTAAAAAAATTACAGAGCTTAAAGAATATATCGATCAAAGTTTAAAAGGGCTTGAACAGCTTGACCTGATCAGGAGTAGATCTCTTCAACCTGAGTTGGAATACATGTTCAAGCATGCGCTGACGCAGGAGGTCGTTTATAACGGACTCCTTAAAAAAGAACGCAAAGAAATCCATGAAAGAATTGGATTTGTGATGGAACAGCTATTTCAAGACAGGCTGCCGGAGTTCTATGATACGTTGGGCTTTCATTTCAAGCAAAGCGAATCTGTACTAAAGGCCATCGAATATTTAAGGAAGTCCGGGGAGAAGAGTTTGAAAAGATACGCTGTTGAAGAATCTCACCAATATTACAAAGAGGCTTTTGCACTCCTTGATAGCAAGGCAGAAAAGACAGGGGCGGAAAAGGAACTCCTCATTGAGCTCCTTATTGAGTGGGCATATGTTTTTTACTATCGTGGCGATATTAAAGGGATGGGCGAAGTGTTCAGTACCAACAGAGCGACAGCTGCGTCCCTGGAAGACAAGTCCAAACTCGGAATGTTCTACGCATGGTTTGGATGGACAATGGCTTGTCAGAATAAAATTAATGAAGGTTATCATTGGCTTGAAAAAGCTCTTCAGATTGGTAAGGAAAATAACGAGCAGCGAGTCATTGGTTATGCTTGCACCTGGCTTACATGGGTATGCTTATTCATAGGCAAACCGGACGAGGCCATTAAACATGGAGAAAGAGCACAAGAGATATCGAAAGTTTTCAAATCGGATGCGTATCTGTATTTCAAATCTCTTGCGGGATCCGGTTTTGCATATGGATTCTGCGGTTACGGGCATAAGGCTATAGAAATTGGAAATACCTTAGTTGAATATGGCAGAAAGCATTCTAATATTCGAAGCTTGACTATGGGTTATGCAAATATTGGGGGTGGCCACAATATAATTGGAGATTCGGCCGCAGGCATCAAAGTTTACGAGAAAGCGATTAATGTAGGCGCAGAACCCTTCTATACCGAGTTTATAAGAATGAACCTTGCATTATCATATATCCAGAACGGTAGAATTACAGAAGCTGAAAATGCTTTAAATCGTGTTGTGACTTTTAGCCAGGACTTGGGCGCAGATATCGCCGGAATACCTGCTAAGATTTTTCTGGGTGTGATTTTGATAGCTAAGGGCCAAATGAGTCTGGGGCTAAAACGATTAAAAGATGGTAGTCAGAAACTGCTAATGAGCGGTAATTTAGTCTACCATTTGCAGTGCGAGTTTGCCCTTGGAATGGTCTTTTTACAGATGGTAATCGGGGCGGAGCCAGTCAGCGCATCAACAATGCTTAAAAATATAGGGTTTCTTGTGAAAAATGTCCCTTTCGCCAGCAAAAAAGCCGAAGGTCATTTTAAAAAAGCCATAGAGCTTGCGGGAGAAATGGGGGTCAAGAGCATTTTGGGAAGGGCATACTTTAATTTGGGTCTACTTCACAAGGCAAAAAAAAGAACTGATGAAGCCAAACAATGTATGTCAGAGGCTATAAAGATTTTTGAGCAATGTGAGGCCGAAATATTGGTACAACAGGCAGAAGAGGCACTTGAGCTTTTACGATAGGCGCTCTTTGGTCATCTAATAAAAATCAATATTGTTGTTTTGAATGTAGTCTCAAAAGTGTGAATACCTGTTATATATCTGCAAAGGATGAGCACTTCCAAAATTGCATGTTTCTCCAACATACCTGCCTTTCCGATAGTTGGTTTATGTGAGGAGCAGCACGGCTATGGTTCAGTCATATTCCAGACGCTGAATTATGGGAATATTAAATGGATGCCTTGGGTGTGAAGGGTGCAAAAAGCATCTGGGAAAATATGAAATTTTCCATCAATATGGCACAGGTTTTGAGCGGAAAACGGCGAGAAACGATCCGGAGATATTAAATAAGGCCAAAAAAACTGGCGCTGGTCTTATATCATCGACTTAATTCCACAAAATCACTGTTGAATATGCGCTGAATGAATTTTGCTTTTTTGCACCGTAATTTCTCGATATGTGGAAAATGGCGGCATCTATTATAGCGAATATCATAGAAAACTTTTCTAGCTATTATCGCTGTAGCCATATGACAAATAGCACAAAAAACGGAGAGGGAATTGATTCTACGAAACGAAAAAGCAACAGATATTGCAGCAATTACCGAAGTTACATTAGCGGCCTTTAAAAATCACCCGATCAGCAATCATACGGAGCCATTCATAATTTAGAGATAGCATTTGATAGTGTTAAACAAAAAGGGGAATGGGGCTTTGGGGCCTGAGCGCTTTATTATATGGCCAAGATTCAGTCTCAAGGAAAATCTGAACAAGTGCAGCAAGCGACCCAGTCATTTCGTCAAGCCAAGGAGCAAGCAGCCGAGTTTGGAATGAGGCCTTTGCTCGCGCATTGCCATAGCGGTCTCGGACAAGTTAACATCATAAGGGGAAAAACTTCAGAAGCCCGTTCTGAAATTGAGACCGCCATGGAGCTATATCGCTCCATGGGTATGGATTTCTGGATGCCACAGATCCAGTTAGCTTTTGATGAGATTAAATAATGCTGCGGTGATGTAGAAGCATATTTTCAATAATTGCTATTAAAGCCGTAATCCGCTTCAATTTTTTTTACCAGATTTCCCATGAACTAGAAGGCGGCATTTGGAGAATTGGCTTCAAGGGCGTCTTTGATGCAGATAATGTGAATTTTTATAGGAGGCTTTATGCGAATAGCTATTTTCGGTTCAGGTTCCGTAGGAGGCTATTTTGGAGGACGGCTATCCCAAGCCGGGGAAGATGTTGTTTTCATAGCCCGCGGAGAACATTTGAATGCAATGCTCATGCATGGTTTGCGAGTGGATAGTATAAATGGTGGCTTTACGGTGCAACCGGTTCAAGCAACTGACGAACCCTCTAAAGCAGGGGAAGTTGACATGGTTTTAGTGGGTGTTAAGGCCTGGCAAGTGTCCGAAGCCGCTGAGGCTATGCGTCCAATGATCGGGCCAGAAACATTTGTATTACCGTAGCAAAACGGACTTGAGGCGCCGGCACAATTATCCGAAATATTAGGAGACCAACATGTCCTGGCAAGAAATCTGTAGTCGGAACTCCGTCAAATTTGGTGCTAATTTAGAGCAGATCACAATTTTTACCGAAGTCCGGAAAATGGTTGACCAAAACCCGTTGATTTTGGTATTTAGAAATATAATCTATTGCTAATCTTCCTATTCCACCTGACCTGAAGCGGATATCCCTTTCCTGAGTCGATGTTGATTCCCAATCTGAATGTTGAATTCCTATCCCAGGAAGGCTGTAATCATACACAAATAAAAGCTAACCAAAAATAGAAACAACGGCGATAACAATAACTCTATAAGACTAAAAATAAAGGAGGCCGCTATGAAAAGACCCTTAATATTATTTTTGCTTCTATCTTTTTTTTCTCTTTTTATGCTGAATTGCGCTTCAAGTTGGACAAAAAATAATGGCAGTTCTGTGCAGAGGGATGAGATCAAAGCCATGTTTGAAAACTATGAATATGTTTCTAATTATAGCTACTTTTACACCGGCAACGCAAATGACCCTGAAGCCATCTTAGGAATCCAGAAAAATTATGAGCTTGTGAAAGTTTCGGGTCGAATTAATGTTGCGAGATGGCAAAAATTTGAGCCAGGTGGCAAAATACTGACAGAACTAGTTGAGGCCATGAATATGCCGGGAAAGGGAACACCCTATGGCTCCATTATTAATGCTCCCAGCGGAGATCGAATAGGGGTCATGTACGCTACAAAAGGGAAGTCTTCCTATACGGATATTCGATTGATGGACGGAAACCAATTAGAAGTTACACCACACAATGATAATTCTAATTGGGCTCCATCTTGAATTGGTTTAAAAGAAATATATTCGCCTGTGATTCATTTGATGCCTTCTTGGGTTCTTAAATACGTATTGATAATAATAGCGCGGAACCGAAAAATGAAAACCTTGAAATACGTTAGTTTAATGTTCATTGCATTTGTTTTTATCCTGGGATGCTCGGGAAACTACGGAAAATTAAAACCACAATCGGAAAGCGATTCAAAGGTCACCCAACGGGAACTGATCGATAACTGGTCAGACTACAACATATGGCCTGGCTACTTCAAGTGGTTCGGGGGTGGGCCTGGGGGGGCTTGGTTATCCTTGGCAGAGAGGGCTCCGAACAGGTAGTCCATCAAAATAGTTTTGTTATTTATTAGATGTACGACGTATCTGGAAAAAATTGATCCGCTGAAAATTGCAGATACTGTAAACGTATCCCAAATGAGCC
>Ga0316189_10006222_pt1 | contig 11391 bp, 7 predicted proteins | sample LowCovwburrow_MG_FD_204930 | JGI IMG/M metagenome (GOLD analysis project Ga0316189, IMG submission 204930) | Coastal sediment microbial communities from Maine, United States - Lowes Cove worm burrow | ecosystem: Environmental > Aquatic > Marine > Coastal > Sediment | place: USA: Maine... | reverse complement strand
TATGCGCTCGCGAAGATGCTGGGGCTCAGCTATGAAAACGCCGCCCCGACCGCAATGATCGGGGCGTCGAATCACTTCGAGGTCGCAATAGCCACAGCCGCCATGCTGTACGGGCTCTCCTCGGGAGCCGCACTGGCGACAGTGGTTGGCGTCCTGATCGAGGTACCGCTGATGCTGATGCTGGTGAGGTTCTGCCTGCGCACGCAGCACTGGTTTGCGGCCGACGCCAAACCCGGCTGAGCAGACTCAGCTGGTCGCTACTGCCAATGCCTGGTCGATGTCTGCCAGGATATCGTCAATATGCTCGATACCAACGCACAGGCGAATCATGTCCGGCGTAACGCCCGCGCTCTTCAGCTCGTCTTCCGACAGCTGTCGATGCGTGGTCGACGCAGGATGTGCCGCCAGCGACTTGACGTCACCGATATTCACCAGGCGCAGGAACAACTCCAGCGCATCGTAGAATTTCACACCGGCATCGAATCCACCCTTAATGCCAAATGTCAGCAACGCCGAGGGCTTGCCGTTGGTGTACTTCTCGGCGAGTTCGAAATACGGCGAGTCAGGTAGACCCCCGTAGCTGACCCATTCAACCTGCTTGTGCTCGCTGAGGTGCTTTGCCACGGCCATTGCATTGTCGCAATGGCGCTCCATGCGCAGCGGCAATGTCGAGAGTCCCTGCAGGATCATGAAGGCATTCATGGGACTCAACGTTGAACCGGTATTCCTGAGCGCTACCGTCCTGGCACGACCGATATAAGCCGCCGCACCCAGCGCCTCGGTGTATACAACGCCGTGGTACGAGGATTCCGGCTCAGTGAGCATGTGGAACTTCTTGGCATGCTTGGCCCACGGAAACTCGCCACTGTCGACGATCACGCCGCCCAGCGAATTGCCATGGCCACCCATGTATTTGGTCAGCGAATTGATGACGACATCGGCACCCCACGCGATAGGCTTGATCAACGCAGGCGTGGCTACTGTGTTGTCAACGATAAGCGGCACGCCGTGCGCATGCGCCATCTCCGCGAGCGCTTCGAGATCGACAATATTGCCGGCCGGATTGCCGATGGATTCGCAGAAAACTGCCGTGGTCTTGTCATCAATGAGCTTCTCCATGGCTTCGACCGAATCGTCTTCCGCCAGGCGCACGTCGATGCCGAGCTTCGGCAGCATGTGCTTGAACAAGGTGTAGGTGCCGCCGTAAAGCAGCGGCACGGAAACGATGTTGTTGCCGGCTTCCGCAATATTGAGAATGGCGTAGTTGATCGCTGCACTACCGGCGCTGACACACAGGCCGGCGATACCCTGCTCCAGCTCTGCAGAGCGTTGCTCGAGAACACCGACCGTCGGGTTCATGATGCGCGAGTAAATATTGCCCTCGACCTCAAGGTTGAACAGGTCCGCAGCATGCTGCGCGTCGTCGAATTCGTAAGCGACCGTCTGGTAGATGGGTACCGCTACCGCTTTGGTGCTCGCATCAGATTTGAAGCCGGCGTGGATTGCCAGGGTTTCGTCTTTCATTGCTGTCCTCGGTTTTATTTTCTGCTGAGGCCTGCTTTTAGCATCTTGCGACGCAGGAAAGCAATTTGCGTCTGCAATGGCAGCTCTTTCGGACAGAAGTCATTGCACGCCAGTAGCGACATGCAACCGAAGACACCGTCGTCTGTACCAATCAGTTCGTAGAATTCCTGATCGCTGCGCTTGTCACGGGGATCCAGCCTGAAGCGAGCCAGCTTATTCAGCGCAACTGCCCCGACAAAGTCCTCGCGCATCTGCGCAGTGCCACAGGCCGCGACACAGCAGCCGCACTCAATGCAACGCTCGAGTTCATAGATCTCCTCGGCCTCGTCGGGATTCATCGGCGCTTCCATCTGCCGGATATCGCGCTCAGTCTCGTCGCCGTGTATCCAGGCCTCCATGCGTTCGCTCATTGCCCGCATCCACTTGCCGGTATTGACCGACAAGTCGGCGATCAGCTCGAAAGCCGGCAGTGGCGCCAGCGTAATCTCAGTGCCCAGGTCCTTGGTCAGGGTTCGACAAGCCAGCCCGGGGCGACCATCAATCAGCATCGCGCAGCTGCCGCAAATGCCGGCGCGGCAGACAAAATCGAATTGCAATGAAGGGTCCTGTTGTTCGCGAATCAGGTTCAGAACCATGAATAGCGTCATGTTCTCGCTTTCATCGACCTCGAACGCCTGCATGCGCGGCTTGTCGCCCTCCAGCTGCGGGTTGTATCGCAGTATGTTCAGGCTAAGTTTGCGCGTCTCTGCCATTACTTGTTTTCCCCCAAGCGTTCGTTGCGGCCTCGCAATGCAACCGGCAGCAGTTCCTCGTATGGCATCAATGCGTCTTGCAGTGCGAAGCGATCAGCTTCGGTGACCTTGTCCCTGATCCCGTCGACTTCCGCCTGTCGACGTTGGGTATCCGGGTGATCAATGTGATCGGCGCCGCCGTATCCCCTGTCGCCAGGCGGCAATTCCATGCGCATAACATCAAGCGGCTCATAATTCAGTGTTGGCAGCAATGCGTTGTCATCCTCCCAGGTAGCGAGCGTGCGATTCAGCCACTCCTGGTCATTGCGCTGCGTATGGTCCTCGCGGAAGTGCGCTCCGCGACTCTCTGTTCGCTGCAGTGCGCCGTACGCCGTACAAATTGCGAGCTTCAACATGCGCTTCACTCTGTAAGCCGCTACCAGTTCGGGGTTAGCGCCGCGCGCCTTGGTCGCAACACCGATGTTCCTGCTGCGCAGCATTAGTGCCTGCAGTTCATCGACGGCAAGCTGCAGGTTTTCACCATTGCGAAAAATGCCGACTTTGTCTGTCATGACGTTCTGCATCTCAGCCAGGATTGCGACCGAACTTTCATCTCCGTCACCATCCAGCAGCGCTTCGATCTGCGCGCGCTCCCGCTCCCAGAATTCCTTTGCCTGCGCGGTCGAGACGCTGATCTCGCTGTCGCCGCTATCACAGAAGTCAGCCATGAATTCGCCGACGATCATGCCCGCGACCACGGTCTCCGCCACGGAGTTGCCACCAAGCCGGTTGAACCCGTGCATATCCCAGCAAGCGGCTTCGCCGCAGGAGAACAATCCTTGCAGGGTCGGACTTTCACCGCGATAGTCGGTGCGTACGCCACCCATGGAATAGTGTTGCGCCGGCCGCACGGGAATCAGGTCTTCTGCAGGGTCTATGCCAAGAAAATAGTGACAGATCTCGTTGACCTCGCGCAGGTTCTTCTCGATATGCGCGCGTCCCAGCAGGCGAATATCCAGCCACAAGTGCCGGCCGAATCGATTGGTAACCGCTTTGCCCTTCGCAATGTGTTCCTCCATTCGCCGAGAGACGACGTCGCGTGAGGCAAGCTCCATCTTTTCCGGTTCGTAATCCGGCATGAAACGATGCAGATCAGCATCGAGTAACAAGCCACCGTCTCCACGACAGCCTTCGGTCACCAGGATGCCCGCAGGGAAGATTGCCGTCGGGTGAAACTGGATCGCCTCCATGTTGCCAAGTGACGCAATGCCGGTCTCAAGTGCAATTGCGGCACCAATACCTTCGTTGATGACAGCGTTGGTTGTCGAGCGATAGATGCGTCCAAAACCACCAGTCGCAATGCAAGTCGCTTTCGCGAGATAGGTGACGAGCTCACCGGTAATCAGGTTGCGCGCAACGACGCCGCAACAACGCGAACCGTCATGGATGATACGCATCGCTTCCATGCGTTCGTGCACCGGGATCTGCTGAGCGATCGCCTGATCACTGACGCTGTAAAGCATGGAGTGGCCGGTACCATCGGAAACATAGCAGGTGCGCCATTTCTTGGTGCCGCCGAAATCACGAGCGGTTATCAGGCCATGTGCATTGTCCTGCTCCGTCAACGTGACCTTCTTGCCATTAATAATGACATCATGATCGCCACGCCTTACCCGGTTCCAGGGCACACCCCAGTTCGCCAGTTCACGAATCGCTTTTGGCGCCGTATTGACGAACATGCGCACGACTTCCTGATCGGCGCCCCAGTCGCTGCCGCGCACGGTGTCACCGAAGTGCACATCCTCGTTGTCGCCCTGCCCTTTGATGCTGTTGCCGAGACTGGCCTGCATGCCGCCCTGTGCGGCGGCCGAGTGCGACCGCTTTGGCGGGACGAGGCTGAGAATGGTGGCATCGTGACCGCGGCGCTTCACGCCGATCGCAGCCCTGAGTCCTGCCAGGCCGCCGCCGATCACCAACACGTCGGTGTAGATGATTTTCACGGTGATCTGACCTCGCTATGAGCACCATATCTCTCGCCGACGTTATCGGCATGCTCCATGCCGATCTTCATATAGGCGCCCAACGTCAGCAGCCCGAGCGTCACGAGGAAAACAGTCAGCGCCCACTTGAACCGCTGCAGGCGCTTGCGACTGCGTGCTGGATCGCGACCTTCAAACCAGCCCCACTTCACGGCCAGCCGATACAGACCAATTCCGCCGTGAAATTCCACGGCAAATAACAGCAGCAGGTACAGCGGCCACATGTACTGGCTCCAAACACGATCTGCAGACGCATAAGGGCCGATATTGTCGGCGTTCGTCAGCATGATGTAGAGGTGCACCGAGCCCAGGAAGAACAAGGCAAACCCAGTGTAGGCCTGCACGAACCAGAGGCTGGTGTCCGTATGCCTGGAGGTTTTCGTGTGTCGCCGCATGACGCGATATTCACGGTAATTTCCCGGGAACTTGCGCATCGCAAGCAGTGCATGAATAACGAAGATTGCCGAAATGCCCGCGACTATCGCCGTCACAATACCGGGATAGGTCTGGCCGAAGAAATAGTAGCCCTCGAAGAACCGGGTCACCGTGTACATGGCGTCCTTGCCCAGCAGGATCGACGCCACAAGAAACATGTGGCCCCACATGAACAGGCCAAGAACGAGGCCCGAGAGACTCTGGATAAGGTCTAGTTTTGCGGGTACCGGACTAGCCGGCGATACGGAATTACTCACAGTAGAAGCATACCGCAATCGCGCTCCTGTGCCTCTTGCCTCGATTACGACTTCCGGCAGGCGAGCAAATATGCTAGCCCGCATGCTGCAAACTCGCTGTTCACCCCTTGAATAATGCCGCGGCCGACCCATCTCATTGCCCATGCCGTGGAGCACTGCGGCGATCATGAAACTTTGAGCATAGGAGGAAATTATGCACATGGTCAGATATAACCCCTGGCGCACAGGTGAGCTGCAGAACGAAATCAATCGCCTGTTTAGTGACTGGACCGACACCGAAAGCAATGCTGCGACTGCAAGCTGGGCACCGGAAGTGGACATCCAGGAATTTGAAAACCGCTTCCAGCTGTTCGTGGACCTGCCCGGCGTCGAGCCGAGCGAGGTCGAAGTCACCCTCGATAACGATGTGCTGACAATCAGTGGCGAGCGCAACTTCCCGCCGCTGAAAGAAGGCGAACAGGCTATCAACCGCCGCGCAGAGCGAGGCCACGGTACTTTTTACCGGCGCTTTATCCTGCCGGAGACGGTTGATGCCGAAAATGTCGTTGCAAAAGGACAGAACGGCGTGCTGGAAATCTCGATTCCCAAGCAGGCCAAGGCGCAGCCGCGCCGCATCGAGGTTGCAGCCTGAGCAGAGGCCAACAGGCGCGGAAGTAGCGGCTAAACGCGCTACTTCCCGCCGTTCTGCCTGAGTACTAGCGAACCCTGCTGGTTACAACGCGCGCTCAAACTTCGCCGGTTCCTGCTGCGAGAGATGCTCGTAAGTCTGCCAGCGCCGATTCACAGTTTCCTGTGCCATCTGCATGAGGCGCTCGGCCTCTTCGGGATTGGTCTTCGTGAGGATCTTGTAGCGATTCTCGTTGTAAGCATATTCACGCAGGGGAATCGTCGGCCGGGGTGAATCCAGGACAAACGGTCTCCTGCCTGCCTCACGTAGCGCCGGGTTATAGCGGATTAACGGCCAGTAACCGCTTGCAGCAGCGAGTTGCTGTTGCCGCAGACCATCCTTCAGATCATAGCCGTGCGCGATGCAGTGGCTGTAGGCCAATATCAGCGACGGCCCGTTGTATTCCTCAGCCTCACGCATGGCAAGCAGTGTCTGTTGCGGATTCGCTCCCATGGCCACTTGCGCGACATAGACGTTGCCGCTGGAGATCGCCTGCAAGGCCAGGTCCTTCTTGCCGATGCGCTTGCCTGCGGACGCGAACTTGGCCGATGCGCCCAGCGGCGTGGCTTTGGACATCTGCCCGCCGGTATTCGAATAGACCTCCGTATCCATGACGAGGACATTCACATTGCGGCCACTTGCAAGAGCGTGATCAAGCCCGCCCGAACCGATGTCATAAGCCCAGCCATCACCACCAACAAGCCAGATGCTGCGACGCACCAGGTGATTAATTAGTGACAGCAACGCGGTTGCTTTGTCGTTGGGGCCTTTGGCGAGGATCGCCTCGAGCCTGCTTTTCAGCGCCGAGACACGACGCCGTTGCATGCGAATCTCGCTGCCAAGACGCTGCCCCGAATTCACCAGTCGATCAGCAAAGTCGACGCCGATCTCGGGCGCGAGCTCCGTGACCATCTGCTTGGCGATCGTCATATGGTGGTCTGCTGCAATGCGCATACCCAGGCCGAACTCCGCGTTGTCTTCGAACAGCGAATTTGACCAGGCAGGACCGCTTCCCTCGGCATTCTTGGTCCAGGGCGTGGTCGGCAGATTGCCACCATAAATAGAGGAACAGCCGGTCGCATTTGCGACCAGCAAACGTGGCCCGAACAACTGTGACAGCAACTTCACGTAGGGCGTCTCGCCGCAACCGGCACAGGCGCCAGCAAACTCGAACAACGGCTCAAGAAACTGGGCACCGCGAATCGAGGAGAAATCGACGGCCGCACGATCGGTATAGGCAAGCGTTTCAAAAAACTCGATGTTCTGCTTGCCCTGCTCCATGAGCGGCGCTTTGTCCGTCATGTTGATCGCGCGCTTGTCTTCCTCATCAGGACTTCTTACCGGGCAGGCGCTGACGCAAAGATTGCAGCCGGTGCAGTCTTCCAGGTATATCTGCAGCGAGTATCGCGTTTCCGGAAAACCGCGAGCCGATATCGGTGCCGAAGGAAAACTCTCAGGAGCTTCTTTCAGCGAATCTTCATGATAAAACTTGGCGCGTATCACGCTGTGTGGGCAGACGAATGCGCAATTGCCGCACTGAATGCAGAGGTCCGGCTCCCATTCGGGTATCCGGTCTGAAACATTTCCCTTTTCGAACTGCGACGTCGAACTGGGATAAGTACCATCGACCGGCAGCATGCTCACGGGCAGGTCGTCACCGTGACCGCGCATCATCTGCGCCGTGACCCGGCGGACGAATCCCGGGGCATCGTCCGGCACCACCGCGTCAAATTCACGCCCGCTTGAGGTTTTTTCAGGAATGCTTACCTCGTACAGATGACTTAGTGCGGCATCGACAGCCGCGAAGTTCTTGTCTACAACGTCCTGGCCTTTCGACAGATAGGTCTTCTCGATCGCATTCTTGATTTGCTGGATCGCATCATCCCTGGGCAACACGCCAGACAATGCGAAGAAGCATGCCTGCATGATCGTATTGATGCGCTTGCCCATGCCGGCCTCGCGGGCAACCTTCGAAGCATCAATCACGTGCAAACTGATATTTCGTTCGATGATCGTCTGCTGTACGGGCCTTGGTAACTCGTTCCATACCTCGTCCGCGCTAAACGGACTGTCGAGCAGAAATACGGCGCCATCAGCCGCATCTTTCAGAATCTCGATCTTGTTGACCTGGTCAAACTTGTGGCAGGCAATGAAGTTCGCTGACTGGATAAGGTATGGCGCGTGGATCGGCTTCGGTCCAAAGCGCAAATGCGATACCGTGCGCGACCCTGACTTCTTCGAGTCGTAAACGAAGTAGCCCTGGCAATGCAGATCCGTATTCTCGCCAATGATCTTGATGCTGTTCTTGTTCGCGCCGACGGTGCCGTCTGCACCGAGGCCGAAGAACAGCGCACGGGTCGCTTCGGCATCTTCAATCTGGAATGACGGATCGTATTCGAGACTCGTATGCGTAACGTCGTCGTTGATGCCAATGGTAAAGTGATTCTTCGGCTTGTCCTTGTGCAGTTCCGCATACACGGCCTTGACCATGGCCGGCGTGAACTCCTTGGATGACAGACCGTAGCGACCGCCAATTACGCGCGGCATACGCTGCAAATCGCCCGCACCGACGGCTTCGGCAAGCGCGGTGATCACATCCTGATACAGAGGCTCGCCAGTGGCACCGATCTCCTTGGTACGGTCGAGCACCGCGAGCGATTTCGCCGACGCAGGAATCGCTGCCAGCAAATGCTCGTTTGAGAACGGTCGGTAAAGGCGCACGTTGACCACGCCGACGCCTTCATCGGGCATCGCGTCAATCGTCTGTATGACCGTCTCTGCACCGGAGCCCATCAAGACAATCACTCGTTCGGCTTGCGGGTCGCCGTAATAATCGAATAGGCGATACTGCCTGCCAGTCAGCCCGGCCAATTTGTCCATGGCCGACTGCACGATGCCGGGCGTACGCTGGTAGAAGCGATTGACAGTTTCGCGCCCCTGGAAATACACGTCAGGATTTTGCGCCGTACCACGGATGAACGGGTTGTCCGGATTCAGCGCGCGCTTTCGGTGAGCGTAAATCAGCTCATCGTCGACCATGGCGCGAATGTCATCTTCGCTGACCAGGTCTATTTTGTGCACCTCGTGTGAGGTCCGAAAACCGTCAAAAAAATGAATGAACGGTACCCTGGATTCCAGGGTGGACGCATGCGCGACCAGTGCCAGGTCCTGGGCAGCCTGCACCGACGACGCCGCCAGCAGGCCGAAGCCAGTCGTTCTTGCGGCCATCACATCCTGGTGATCGCCGAAGATCGAGAGGCCCTGTGCTGCCAGTGAACGCGATGCCACATGGAAGACCGCCGCCGTGAGTTCGCCGGCTATCTTGTACATATTGGGCAGCATCAGCATGAGGCCCTGCGACGCGGTAAATGTGGTTGTTAGCGCACCGGTCTGCAGCGCACCATGTGCTGTGCCTGCAGCGCCCGCCTCACTCTGCATCTCAATGATGTCCGGGACCTGGCCCCAGATGTTCTTCTTACCGGCAGCTGACCAGACGTCAGCCGACTCCGCCATCGGCGACGACGGCGTGATGGGGTAGATCGAGCAAATTTCACTGACCGCGTAAGCAACGCGCGCGACTGCTTCGTTGCCTTCAAGCGCTTTTCTTTCTGTCATTCTCTAGCTTCCTGCGGCCAACGGCTCATCGATCATTTCGATCGCGTGGCATGGGCACTGCTCAAAACAAACTGCACAGCCAGTGCACTTGTCGAAGTCAAACTTGTAACGATTGCCGGGGCCAAGCTTTATGACCGCGCCCTCAGGACATGCTCCGTAGCAGCCGTCACATTCAAAGCAGTTGCCGCATGACAGGCAACGCCCGGCCTCGAATACCGCCTCGGGTTCCGACAGGTTCTTCAAGATTTCCTCGAAGCCCCCGGTGCGCCTGTCAACCGGCAGCCGTTCCTGCGCTTTTTGCGGCGCGTCTGTGCGATACCAGATATGCAGCCGCTCATGGCCAATCAATTCATGCCGCGCTCCGCGCACGTATTTGCTGCCACTCAGGTATGCATCAATATGCCTTGCAGCGTGCTTGCCATGGCCGACCGCGATTGTCACCGAGCGGTCGCTCGGCACCATGTCGCCACCCGCAAAAATACCGTCATGGCCCGTCATCATGTTGTCGTCGACGACAACGGTGTGATCCCACTCAAACTTTATGCCCGGAACCGACTCAAGAAACTCGGTATCCGTATCCTGGCCAACCGCGAGGATCAGCGAGTCTGCTTCAAGCTCTTCGAACTTGCCGGTGGGTTGCGGTCTGCCGTTTTCGTCCAGCTCCATGATTTCAACTTTGAAGGTCGAGCGATCAATTTCCTTGATCGTGCGCAACCAGTTGATCATCACGCCTTCCTCGATAGCCTCGTCCGCTTCGAAGTCGTGTGCCGGCATGCTGCTCCTGTCACGACGGTAGATAATCATCGCGTCGGCGCCAAGCCTCTTTGCCGTCCTTGCCGCATCCATCGCGGTATTGCCGCCACCATAGATGGCGACGCGGCGACCCAGTACTGGCGGAGTACCGTCGTTCGCCTGGCTGAGAAACGTCACGGCATCGAGGATCTTGCCGGCGTCACGATTGGGTATATCAATCTTCTTGCTGATGTGTGCGCCTACGGCAGTAAAAACAGCATCGAAGCCACCCTCTTCCTTTTCCTCGAGCACATCCTTGACGCGGTGATTCAGCGTAATCGTTACTCCGAGATTCTCGATGCGCCTGACCTCTGCTGCGAGTTCGTCTCGCGGCATGCGATAGGCAGGAATTCCGAAGTGCATCATGCCGCCTGCGACCGGGCCGGCTTCGCGTATCTCGACGCTGTGCCCCATGCGCGCAAGATGGTAGGCCGCCGATAGACCGCTCGGCCCTGCACCGATAACAAGTATCTTCTTGCCGCTACTGCTAGCAGGCTTTTCGAACTGCCAGTCCTTTTCCAGCGCCAGGTCACCCAGGAAGCGTTCAACAGCGTGAATGCTGACGGAGCTGTCTGTGAATGCGCGATTACACACATCCTCACAGGGGTGATAACAGACACGGCCATGTATGGACGGCATCGGGTTGTTGTCGACAAGCTCTCGCCAGGCCGCCTCATGCTCTCCGGCCTGCGCCAGCGCCAGCCACGCCTGGATGTTCTCGCCCGCCGGGCAGGCATCATTACAGGGTGGCAGGTAATCAACGTATTGAGGCCGGCGGGTACGCAACGCGCCGGTGCCGTGCCCGTGACTCGTGAGATCCGGGCGTGTTGTCAGGTCTGAAGTACTCATAATCTGCCAACAATGATAGATGTCGGCAGGTGTCATGGTATTGCGGATATTACCCATAACAATGGCTGTTTCCGCGTGCTTTAGCGTCGGCGAATCAGCCTCATGTCTCGTTCTCGGTTCTGGCCGTCACAACGACATCGCCACTCGCAGTCACCATCACATCGAGCTGGATCGGCCGGCAACACACTTCGCAATCTTCAATGTAGCTCTGATCGCTTATCGACTCATCAACCAGAAGGGAAACACTCTCGCCGCAATACGGACAGCTGATTTCCTTCTCTGACAGCTCAAAACTCAATGCGCGATCCATCGTAGGCGAAGAAGCCGCCCGTATCCGCTGCCTGCAATCGATCGAGAACTTGCAGCAGGCGCTCAGCAGAATAGCGCGGCGTGAATAATTTGCCGTCCGGCACCCGCTTCTGAAATGGCGCCGACAGGCCGGTATCGACTGTACCCGGATGCAATGCCGTAACAACGGTGTC
>Ga0316189_10006220_pt1 | contig 11392 bp, 10 predicted proteins | sample LowCovwburrow_MG_FD_204930 | JGI IMG/M metagenome (GOLD analysis project Ga0316189, IMG submission 204930) | Coastal sediment microbial communities from Maine, United States - Lowes Cove worm burrow | ecosystem: Environmental > Aquatic > Marine > Coastal > Sediment | place: USA: Maine... | reverse complement strand
ACCCTCGATCACATCCCAGTGGTCATCGTCATTGTCGGGTGAGATTAATTCGGCAGCACCTGAAATGAAATCTGCTACCACCGCATCGATGGGAACACCTTCACCCGCGAGCATAATGCCGGTTTGGCCGCTTGCTCGAAAAGTGGAGTTGATACCGGTATCAAGCAATGCCTGGTGGAGTGCCAGCGCGGTATATTTTTTACCGATGGCACAATCGGTGCCGACCGTTAACACACGCTTGCCGGAGCGCTTGATGCCTGTGCCGATGGGTAGGTTATCCGGAGGGGTGCGAACGTCGATCAGACGGGCCCCTGAAGCTTCAGCGGCAGCGGCAACCGCCGGGATATCTGCCAGTTTGAAATGCAGACCGCAGACGATATCCAAACCCGCTCTCGCTGCTTCCTCAATGGAAGCCCACCATTTGTCGGGCACGGTTCCGCCGATAGGTGCCACGCCAATGACCAGGCTCTTTACACCGGCCCTTACTGCCTCCGGCACCGTCATGTCTGGAACACCCAGATCCAATGTGCAACCTGCATATCGCAGTTGTCCTGCCACCCGCTCAGGCTGCCACTGAACGAGTCCGAAACCTGTCTTTGCGTAAGTCGAATCGGTCAGGTCGCCGATGAGGACCAGGTAGGGGGCGTTGAGTTGTACTTTTTTTAGTTTGGTCATTCGTGCCCACTCTGAATGTGTGGTACTCATTCTAATGGCTTTGCGCTTTGATTGCTGCCTTCCCGCAGTTGTTACAGGGGCGGGAAAAGGTGAAGTGAATGGTATGATACCCAACCGGCGAATGATGCGGAACCAGGACTCTCAATGATGCTTGAAGAACTCAAAAGTAATGATGTTGCATTGGTCGGAATTCTGTCCGATGCTAACTCCAGTCACAAACGGGGAGCGGCGGCAGCACCGGAATTGATCCGTCGTGCACTGCACAGTGGATCTGCCAATTTGTGTTCCGAGTTGGGTGTTGATCTCGCTGAAAACAACTGTTTTATTGATGTGGGCGACCGGCAGGTCGACAACGACCCGGAGAGCTTTTTATCGATTGAAGATGAGATCATCGAGATAACTCAACAGGGAGCCCTGCCACTGGTTTTGGGTGGTGACCATGCCATCACATACCCCGTGCTGCGCGCTATCAAACGAGCCAACGGACCCGTGAATATACTGCATTTTGATGCCCACCCGGATTTGTATCATGACTATGAAGGCAATCCCTATTCACATGCCAGCCCGTTTGCACGCATCATGGAAGAAGGTCTTGCCAGTCGCCTGGTACAGATTGGTATCCGTACCCTGAACCAGGGGCAACGGCAACAGGCCGAGCGCTTCGGTGTCGAGATACACGAAATGAGAAATCTGGATATGAATTCAATGGCTCCGGATTTTGATGGACCGGTCTATATCAGTTGTGACATCGACGCGCTTGATCCCGCTTTCGCCCCGGGTGTGTCTCACCGGGAGCCCGGCGGGCTTTCCGTAAGAGACATTTTGGGTTTGATTCAGCGTGTACCCAATCGCATCGTGGGTGCGGATATTGTTGAATATAATCCGTCCTGTGATATCAATAATATGACTGCGATGGTGGCTGCAAAACTATTGAAAGAAATCGCCGGCAGGATGTTGCTCAACGCTTCGGTGTGACTTTTTACATCATTATTACTTTTAGGTCAGCGTTGTGTCCTGATACCCGTTCCATACGCGACCATTTCTATCGCGTGCAGGAAACGCCCGGAAACGGCAGAGGTGCCAAAGCGTATATTGATGACCTTGTCTATGCCACGTAAATCAGCTTCCTCTTTCAAGCGGATCAACGCCTCGCGGCGACCGCGTTGAACCAGTCTTTCGTAGGGGCTGATATTGCCGCCGATGAATCTCCTGATGATGATGATCAGGGTCCTGAAATAATCATGTGCTACCACAACCGAGCCGATCAATAGTGTGCAGGCTTCCGGTTCACAGGAGTTGGGGTGCTTGGATGTGTTGATTCGAATGTGTTGCAGCGGCGCTTCGCGGGCACTCAATGACCTGAGGTGGCGTCGTTCGAACCAGCTGGCGAGCAGCCACCCCGCAAGACCTATGCCGATCACCTGCAGGCCGTTTGTAAACAGCATGTCCCACAGGGTGTTACCGCCATACAGGTCCTGAAACCATTCGGGAGTCCTGGACATGCCCTCCTCAAACTCACGAACGACTTCCTCAGGATTTTTCACAGGTCAAATTTTACGGCAGTACCATAGACCATCAGTTCAGCAGCACCACCGGTGATACTTGAAGTGGTCATGCGAACATTGACGATGGCATCGGCACCAAGGGACACGGCCTCATTTCTCATGCGCTCGATCGCTTCCTCACGACCTTCGACAAGCAGTTCGGAGTAGCCCTTGATTTCACCACCAACCAGTCCTTTAAAAAAGGCACCGATATCCTTGCCCAGGTGTTTGCCGCGTACGGTAGAGCCCTGAACCAGCCCCAATTCCTGAGCGATGGTTTTACCGGGTACCTGTTCGATATTCGTGATGATCATGTCAGTATCGCTTTGTTTGTGAGCAGTTATTCAGTTATGAAAATGCAGGCAGGTTGTTCCAGCATTGATTTCAAAGCCTGGATCATCATGGCTGCATCGTAGCCGTCCACAAAACGGTGATCGAAAGAAGATGACAGGTTCATCATTGTGCGAATCACGACTTGTCCATTCACAACAACCGGCCTTTCCACCGCCTTGTTAACACCGATGATTGCCACTTCCGGCAGATTGATCACGGGTGTCGAGGCGATACCACCGTGTTTGCCAAGGCTGGTGATGGTGATGGTCGAACCCATCAGTTCCTCGCGTTTCGCGGTATTTTCACGCGCGGCGGTTGAGACACGGCGTATTTCACCGGACAGACCGTTAAGTGTGAGTGCCTCGCTGTGTTTCACCACCGGTACTTTCAGACCATCCGGGGTTTGTGTGGCAATGCCAAGGTGGACTGCCTGGTGCTGGCTGATTACATTTCTCTCGCTATCGTACAAAGCATTGCATTGTGGGAAATGCTCAAGCACGCGTGTCAGTGCCAGGCCGAGGAAGGGTAGCAGGGTCAGTTTGTCTTCATCTGGTGCTTTTTTACCATTCAAGTGCTGGCGTAATGACTCCAGCGCGGTGATATCGATTTCCTCGACATAGGCAAAATGCGGGATTTCCTGATTTGCTGCGGTCATTCTCTCGGCGATTTTTCGGCGTAGTCCTATCACCTTGATTTCGGTCACCGCTGTTGCAGGTGCTTTTTGTGGATATAACTTATCGGAAGTGGCCACATTTCCAGCAATGTGTGCCGCCAGGTCGGATCTTAGTACTCGCCCACGGGGGCCGCTGCCCCTGACTTGGGTCAGATCGATATTTGCTTCACGGGCATGTTGCCGGACTGAAGGTGAGGTCAGTACTTTGCCTGCCGGGGCCTTTGCCGGTGCATCTTCAACCGCTGAGGGAGCACTGGCCAATTGCGGGGATTCATCAAGGACAGGTGGGGGTGGAGCCGCCTTTACCTCATCAGTCTGTTGCCCACCCTCTGTTTCAAAAACAATCATCGGGGCGCCGACAGCAATGGTGTCACCGATCTCACCGGCCAGGCGTACCACCTTGCCGGATATGGGTGCAGACAGTTCGACGGCGGCCTTGTCGGTCAGCATGGCGCCGATAGGGTCTTCTTCCTTAACGTCATCACCGACTTTTACCATCCACTCTGCAATTTCGGCTTCAACCAGGCCTTCACCGAGATCAGGTAAATTGAAAATATACTCGCTCATACCGCCTCCATGATTTTGTGAATGCTGGCAATGATCCTGTCCTGTGCGGGGAAATAATCCCATTCGAAAGCGTGTGGATAGGGGGTTTCCCAGCCCGCGACACGTTCAATCGGTGCCTGCAGGCTCCAGAAACACTCTTCCTGCACAGTGGCAACCAGTTCTGCACCGTAACCGCCAAACCTGGAAGCCTCGTGAGTAATGAGGCAACGACCGGTTTTCTCAACCGATTGTTTCAGTGTTTCCACATCCAGTGGTACCAGCGAACGAACGTCGATAATGTCGGCGCTGATTCCGGCTTTATGCACGGCCGCTTTCGCTACGTGTACCATCGTGCCGTAGGTGATAATGCTCAGTTCGTCACCTTCCTCGACCACCGCCGCCTTACCGAGCGGAATCGAATAGTAGTCTTCCGGCACTTCACCGCCCGGGTGTTTCGACCAGGACACGGCAGGTTTATTCGGATCGCCGTCAAAAGGTCCGTTATAGATACGCTTGGGTTCGAAAAATACCACTGGATCATCGGATTCAATGGCGCTGATCAGCAGGCCCTTGGCATCGTAAGGGTTTGATGGCATCACTGTCTTGATGCCGGACAAATGGGTGAACAAAGCTTCAGGACTCTGTGAATGTGTCTGCCCACCACGGATCCCCCCGCCGCAGGGTGCGCGTATCGTCACCGGTGAGAAAAATTCACCACCGCTGCGGTAGCGCAGACGTGCCAGTTCGCTGATGATCTGGTCGAGACCGGGATAGATATAGTCTGCAAACTGGATTTCAGCTACCGGCCGCAATCCATTGACGCCGATGCCGATGGCGGAACCGATGATGCCGCCCTCGGCAATGGGTGCATCGATGACCCGGTGCTCGCCATACTTTTCCTGTAGACCATCGGTGCAGCGGAAAACGCCGCCGAAATAACCCACATCCTGACCGAGGATGATAACGGTCGGGTCCTTATCCATCATGACATCCAGGGCGGACCTGACGGCCTGTATCATATTCATCTGGCTCATTCCGACAGCCCCCTTAATGCCAGCAACTGCTGACGTTGGCGTTCCAGGTGCGGCGGGACTTCTGCATATACGTCATCGAACATGACACGCACGTCCAGACGCGGACCCTCGGTCATGGTGCCGTAGGTGACGGCTTCCTTCCAGGCTTCGTTGACAAACGCCTTGAGTTCTTCCTCCAGCGCTGTGTGTTGTTCATCCGACCAGTGTCCCGCGTTGACCAGGTGTTGTTTCAGTCGCTTGACCGGATCGCCCAGCGGAAAGGCCTCCCACTCATCCTTGGGCCGGTAACGTGAAGGGTCATCACTGGTGGAATGGGCCCCGCCACGATAGGTGACGTGCTCAATCAGTGTCGGGCCGCCACCCTGGCGGGCGCGTTCTGCAGCCCATTGTGTGACCGCGTAAATAGCCAACAGGTCGTTTCCGTCGACACGCACACCGGGTATGCCCAGCCCCAGTCCACGGGCAGCAAAAGACCGTCTTTCACCACCTGCAAAACCCTGGAATGTCGAAATGGCCCACTGGTTGTTGACCACATTCAGGATCACGGGTGCCTGGTAGACGGCGGCGAAGGTCAGCGCGTAGTGAAAATCCGCTTCGGCAGTGCTGCCGTCACCAACCCATGCCGAGGCTATATGATCTTCACCCTTGATGGCGGAAGCCATGGCCCAGCCGACCGCATGTGGGTACTGGGTGGCCAGGTTTCCGGATACGGAAAACAGGTTGGCTTGTTTATTGTGATACATGATGGGCATCTGCCGGCCCTTGCACATATCCCTGGTATTGGACAGGCACTGGCACATCAGGTCGACCAGGCTGGTGCCGCGCATGATAAAAAGACCCTGGTTGCGATACGAGGGAAACATCATGTCGCCGGGTTCCAGTGCCATACCCTGGGCGATTGAGATTGCTTCCTCCCCAAGAGACTGCATGTAAAACGAAATTTTCCCCTGGCGCTGTGCACGCTGCATACGCGCGTCGAATTGCCGGGTCAGCAACATCAGGCGCAAGGCTTCGAGCAATTGATCTGTCGTCAGGTCAGGCACCCACTCACCCTGGGCCATGCCATTGTCGTCCAGGACACGCACCAGATCACTGGCCAGGTTTTCAATCTGGCTGGCCGGGGTATCGCTATCCGGGCGCGCGACGGCACCCGCTTCAGACAAGGCAAGGTAGCTGAAATCAGGTGCGTCACCCGGTCGGGCAGAGGGTTGGGGGATATGCAGTCGGGATTTCGGTGTCATATTATTCAATTCCTTGCTGATGCGTTCTGATGACGGCTACGCTGCTGCGGCGGCAACAATAGCTTCAGCCATTGAGTCCGCGATCACGTTGGTGGGTATCTGTTGTTTTTCCGACTCGACAAAAATACCCGTCAGACGCCCCGGGATTAGCGCGATTTGCGCTTGAACATCCGCTTTGGTCTTGTCTCCCATGTACTCCAGTGAGACGCTTATGATACCCCCGCCATTGATGACATAGTCTGGAGCATACAGGATGTTTCTGTCGAAAAGACGTTTTCCATCCTCTTCCGTGGCCAGTTGATTATTGGCGGCACCACCAATAACAGATGCCTTGATGCGCGGAATGCTATCGGCATCAAGTATCGCACCCAAAGCACAGGGTGCCAGCACATCAACCTCTTCAAAAAGGATATCTTCAGGCGCTACGACGCGCGCTCCGAAATCTGCCCGGGTACGTGCGAGATTCTTTTCATTGACGTCGCTGATAACCAGCGTGGCGCCTGCAGCATGTAATTGACGGCACAGATCGTAGCCCACTTTGCCAACACCCTGAACCGCGACACGAAGTTTGTCCATGGAGTCTGCACCAAGGCGATGTTTCACTGCCGCGCACAAGCCCAGGAAAACACCATCGGCCGTCCAGGGTGAGGGATCACCTCCAGCCGAGCCTTCCGCTGGTGGCAGGCCTGCTACAAATTTTGTGACCTGCTGGACCAGGCGCATATTGTCAACCGAAATACCAACGTCCTCGGCCGTGATGTAACGACCGCCAAGTGAATCGACAAACCGGCCAAAGGTCCGGAACGTGTCATCTGAGGGGGGGGACTCCGGGTCCGTCAGGATGACTGCTTTGCCGCCCCCCAATGGCAGACCTGCCATGGCGTTTTTATATGTCATTCCACGTGCCAAACGCAGCGCATCCCTGGTGGCATCTGCTTCGCAATCGTAGTGCCACATACGACAACCGCCGGCAGCAGGTCCAAGCGCGGTTGAGTGGATCGCGATGATGGCTATTAGTCCTGTTTGAGCGTCGCAAAATTTATGGATGGATTCATGTCCGCGATTTTCAGAGTTTTCAAAAAATGTCATGGTCGTTCTCACATTCCAGTTTCTGGTGACAAAATTTTCTAAGTTAAATATAGCAATATCATGCAGAAATTGTATTGCGAAGTAACTGACCAAGGAATGGTTTGCGCATATAATATCTAAAAATACAACAATGTAGGAATTTATCATGCAGAAAATAAAATTAGACAACTTGGATCGTAAGATTCTCCGCTTGTTACAGTCTGATTCGAGTCTTTCAGCCGCGACGATTGGTGAGAAGGTCGGACTGTCACAATCACCCTGTTGGCGCCGTATACAGCGATTCAAGGAGGCGGGTCTGATAAAAGAGCAGGGGATGGTCTTTAATCGTAAACAACTGGGTTTCGATACGATGGTGTTTGCCCATGTCAAACTGACGGCGCATGGTCGCAGCAAAGTGGCCGAATTTGGAGACACCATCAGACAATTCCCGGAGGTAATGGAATGCCACCTGTTACTGGGCCATGTGGATTTTCTGTTGAGGATAGTCACCCCGGACCTGGAAGCCTATGAAAGATTCTTCTTTGAACGCCTGTCGCAATTACCGGACGTTCAGGAAGTGACATCCAGTATCGCGCTCACGGAAGTCAAGTACACGACCGAACTGCCAATTTAGATGAAATCCAGAGGAAACAATAATGACTGAAGCATATATTTACGACCATGTCAGGTCGCCGCGAGGGCGTGGAAAACCCGATGGTTCCTTACATGCAATTACACCGATCAACCTGGCCAGCCAGGTGCTTGAACAATTACGTGACCGTAACAGCCTGGATACCTCATTGCTGGATGATGTGATCCTGGGTTGTGTCGCGCCGGTGGGTGAGCAGGGTGCCGATATTGCGCGAATCGCGGCGCTTGAAGCGGATTACGCCGAAAGCGTACCGGGCAAGCAGCTCAACCGTTTTTGTGCATCGGGTCTGGAGTCGGTTAATACGGCTGCGGCCCAGGTGATGGCCGGACAGTCGGACCTGGCCATTGGCGGTGGCGTTGAATCCATGTCGCGGGTACCCATGATGTCAGACGGCGGCGCGTGGGCAACCGACCCCCAGGTTGCCTACAAAACCTATTTCGTGCCCCAGGGTATCAGTGCTGACCTGATAGCAACCAAGTACGGTATCTCACGCGAGGATCTGGATACGTATTCGGTGGAAAGCCAGCGGCGGGCGGCACACGCATGGAAACAGGGTTGGTTTGACGGATCGATTGTACCGATAAAGGATCATATCGGGCGTGTCGCATTGGCTCATGATGAGCTTATGCGGCCCGATGCGACAGTTGAGAGTCTTGGCAGTCTGAAACCGGCATTTGTTATTCCGGGTGAGCAGGGTGGTTTTGACCGGGTCATCTTGCAAAAGTATCCCGAAATCGAGTCGGTTAAACATCTGCACACAGCCGGTAACTCAAGCGGAATCGTCGATGGCGCTGCTGCCGTTCTGGTTGGCCATGCAGAAGCCGGAAAATGGATGGGTCTGAAACCACGTGCCCGGATTCGTGCTTTCGCATCCGTTGGCAGTGAACCCAGCATCATGCTGACGGGACCGGTACCTGCCACTGAAAAAGTGCTCAAACGTGCCGGTATGACTACCTCTGATATCGACCTGTTCGAGTTGAACGAGGCCTTTGCTGCGGTGGTGCTGCACTACATGAATGTGCTGAACATCGCGCACGACAGGATCAACGTGAACGGCGGTGCCATTGCAATGGGCCATCCGCTGGGAGCGACCGGGGCCATGGTCCTCGGTACCGCGCTGGACGAAATGGAACGGCGTGATCTTTCAACCGCACTGGTGACCCTGTGTATCGGCGGCGGTATGGGTACAGCGACCATTATTGAGCGGGTCTGATCTTCAGGCTGACCGACGAATTACAGATTTATGGACATAAACAAATGAACAACACGATTCAATACACCGTCGATAACGACGGAATCGCAACCCTGATACTCGATCTGCCGGGCAAAAGCATGAATGTTCTGTGCGATGACCTGATTTCGGATTTGTCCGAGTGCATCGAGAAGGTTGCAGCGGATGAAGCCATCAAGGGCGCGATCATCGCCTCAGGCAAAAAAACGGCTTTTGTGGCGGGCGCGGACCTGACGGAACTGGTCACGGCCTATGATCGGGGCGTGACAGTGCAGGAGGGTTATGAGTGGAGCAAGGGCCTTTCAGGCGTGTTCCGCAGAATGGAAACCTGTGGAAAGCCATTTGCAGTTGCCATCAACGGACTGGCGCTTGGCGGTGGACTTGAACTCTGTCTCGCCTGCCATTACCGGGTTATGACGGATAACCCCGGTGCAAAGCTGGGTTTGCCGGAAGTCACGATTGGTTTACTGCCAGGTGCCGGCGGCACACAACGTTTGCCACGTTTAATTGGTACCGAAAAGGCCCTGCAGGTTATTTTGCAGGGTAAAAAACTGAAGCCCCAGGCGGCGCTTGAACTCGGTCTCATACACGAGATCGCACCGGTTGATGAACTGCTGGAACGTGCCCGTACCTGGTTGCTGGAAACACCCAATCCGGTTGCACCCTGGGACGTCAAGGGATTCCGGTTTCCGGGTGGTGCCGGAGCCATGAACCCCAAAAACGCGCAGACATTTATGGTTGGCACGTCCTTGGTAGCGGGAATGACACAACACAATTACCCCGCACCCATCGGTGCGCTGTCCGCAGTTTACGAAGGTTGTATCACTCCCATTGATCAAGGCCTTGATATCGAGGCACAGTATTTCGGTGAACTGGTCTCCGGTGTGGTCGCCCGCAACATGATGCGCAGCCTGTTCGTGAACAAGGGTGCAGCGGATAAACTGGTGCGCCGGCCGGCCGGTATTGAGAAATCCAAGGTGACGAAACTGGGTGTGCTCGGTGCCGGCATGATGGGCGCAGGTATTGCCTATGTGTCTGCCAAGACAGGTATGCAGGTGGTGTTGCTTGATACCGACCTTGAGGGAGCCAAACGTGGTAAAGCTTATTCTGAAGGCCTGCTTAACAAGGCCATCAAACGGGGTTACTCCACACAGGAAAAGGCAGACGCATTATTGAGCATGATCCACCCGACCACGGATTATGCAGACCTGGAGGGCTGTGAACTGGTCATTGAAGCGGTATTCGAAAATCGTGACATCAAGGCTGCGGTAACCGCCAAGACCGAGGCTGTCATCCCTGAGGATGCCATTTTCGCGAGCAATACATCGACCCTGCCGATCACGGGTCTGGCCGAGGCTTCCAGCCGGCCGGGAAGCTTTATTGGTCTGCACTTCTTCTCGCCGGTGGACAAGATGCCATTGGTTGAATTGATCAAGGGTGAGAAAAGTTCGGATGAGGCCATTGCACGAGGCCTCGACTACATCCAGCAAATTCGCAAGACGCCGATTGTCGTCAACGATAGCCCGGGGTTTTATACCAGTCGTTGTTTCAGCACCTCGACCAACGAGGGTATGACCATGCTGGCCGAGGGTGTCAATCCGGCCCTGATAGAAAACGCAGCGAAATTGGCCAGTCTGCCAGTCGGTCCATTGGCTGTCATGGACGAGGTCACGCTGGATCTCGGTTACAAGATCACCATGCAGAATGCACGTGACCAGGGTGAAAGCTACACCTTCGATTCCGGCTTCCCGGTCATACGCAAGTTCGTTGAAGAACTGGACCGTAAAGGCAAGCGCTTCGGTAAGGGTTTTTACGAATACCCCGAAGGTGAGAAGAAATATCTTTGGCCGGGTCTGGCAGAACTCTACCCTGTGAAAGAAGAGCAACCCCCGGTGCAAGAGGTCATTGACAGATTACTTTATCGCCAGGCGCTCGAGACGGCACGTTGTTTTGAAGAAGGTGTACTGGATCATCCTGCTGATGCTGATATCGGTTCCATTTTCGGCTGGGGTTTCCCCCCGTGGACCGGTGGCACGCTATCGTTTATCGACACGGTCGGCATCAAGCATTTCGTAGCTGAGTGTGACCGTATGGCTGAGGCTTATGGACCAAGGTTTGCAGTTTCAGACTGGCTGCGCGAGCGTGCCGCGAAGGGTGAGTCTTTCCACGACACGTAGGGTGGGTAACTTGTTACCCACGCGTTTAACCGGGCTTCAATCCAAGCTGACTACCCAAAGTTCAGGGGTCATAATTTGGTGCTGGCCATTTACTTAACTGGTAAGTTGCTAGTGTTCATTGCTTTATTTCCTCACATTGGGGGGCGCTGGGGCGGGTGGTTGCTTCCAGGACTCGCTCAAGCACATCCTGTGTCGCTCGATACTCGGCTTCCTGCCTC
>Ga0316189_10006218_pt1 | contig 11394 bp, 10 predicted proteins | sample LowCovwburrow_MG_FD_204930 | JGI IMG/M metagenome (GOLD analysis project Ga0316189, IMG submission 204930) | Coastal sediment microbial communities from Maine, United States - Lowes Cove worm burrow | ecosystem: Environmental > Aquatic > Marine > Coastal > Sediment | place: USA: Maine... | reverse complement strand
AAAACCGGCGGCCAGATCCGGCTTGCCCCAGTCTACGTACAATTCATGTAGCCATTGGTTGATATGTGTCTTCCAGACCTTATCATTTGCTAACCCCTCCAGGGCGCGTTTCAGGGAGAGTTCTGCTTCTTGGTAACGTCCGAGTTCTTTCTGACAGGAGCCCCATAGGGCCCTGGCTCTTAAGGGCCAGCGCGCCTCGTCTTCCGGGGTCCCTGCCGCTTCCTGGAAGAATTGGCCTGCGGCCTCAAGCTGTCCCTTCTTCATCAACGTTTCGCCCAGAGTTATCATGGAGAGCAGCGTGCTTGTGTTGCGCTCGCCCAGGATGACCCTTTTCGTGTTAAGGTTCTCGCGAAGTAGCGATTCGGCTCGATCCAGGTCTCCGGCTCGCATGAGGAAGTCTGCAAGGGTGCTGTTGGCATTGAGTACTTCCCTGTCGGTTTTCATCTCGGGTGAAACGGCAACGATGGACTCCAGCATCTTAATGGCACCAGGCAAATCACCCTGCCTGTCCATGATATGGGCCAGAGAAATGCCCGAATTGATGGTACTCGGGTGGTCCGATCCAAAAAGCTCCAGTCTGCCTTGGTAGGCTTCTGTCAGGTAGTTTCTCGCCTCGTCGTATTGAGCCATGGACAAAAGGGCGGAGCCTAGACCGTTGAGTGAACTCAAAATTCGATAATGGCCAGGAACCAATGAGCGGCGGCGGATCTCCAGGTTGGTGCGGTAGAGTTCAATTGCCCGACTGGGCTCTCTCCGTCTTAACAGGTTGGCATAATTGTGGCGAGTCACAAGGACTTGATTGTCTTCCCCAAACGCGTCCTCTAAATCTTTGAGCAGGCGCGGGTAAAGGGCCAGCGCTTCTCTGGTCTTGCCGATTTCGGGCAATATCAGAACCTTAGTGGTGCGCATGCTCAAGGTAAGCAGATCATCAGGTGCCAGGCCATGTTCCGGTTTGAGACAGTCATCGAGTAGTTTTATCGCTGCAGCGTGGTCGCCCTGACCAAAGAGGGTCAGGGCGAGATCGCGCATGGAGGTCAGCGTCTCGCGGTGATTGGGTCCCAGGGTTTCGTTTTGGCGCTTGATCATTTCCCGGAACAAGGTTTCGGCCCTGGCATTTTTACCGGCCCGATGCAGCGCCGAAGCCATTTCGCCCAGAGAACTTAGGGTCTCTTTGTGATTTTTGCCAAGCAAGGCTTCCCGAATGCTCAGCGCCTGGGCGAACTGGTTGTCTGCGTTACGGTGTAAGCCGAGTTTGGTATAAGCGTTGCCCAAGGCGTCACGAAGCCTGGCTTTGTCGAGAGGGTAGCCGCGAAAAGCTTCATCGATTTCCGAAGAAATGCGATCTAGCACTTCGATGGTTTTATCTTCTCGTTCCGATATATCGGGTCCAATCGGTGCGATCATTTGAGAAAGATAGAGGTTTACCTGACGGATCCGCCGGCTGGCTTGGCGCTCATTGATCAAAAGCACCATCGTGGCGGTGACAACCAAAACAACAAAGAGAACTGCGGTAACAGCCTGGTTGCGATAACGTCTTAGGAATTTGCTGATGATGTAAGTGGTGTCGGGAGGACCCGCTATGACTGGTCGCTCGGCCAGATGGTAGCGGATATCAGTGGCCAGCTGCAGGCATGTGGCGTATCGTTCTGAAGGGGTTTTGGCAAGCGCCTTGAGCACAATCCAGTCCAGATCATGGGCTACCCGTCGCTTAAGGGCGGGTATGGCTAGACCACGGTCGCGGGCGATACGGACAAACTTCTGCTCGTTTTCTGTGACGCGCGAACTGGGCGCTTGGGGTTCCATCTCGCCGATAATACGACAACACTCGCGCAGCGATGTTTGCTTGTTCAACAGCTCATCCAGGGGAATGACACCCACCAGTAGTTCGTAGAGCAAGATTCCCAGAGAGTAAATATCGGTTCGTGTATCAATCAGCTCTCGTTGGCCACTGGCCTGCTCCGGGCTCATGTAGTGTGGGGTCCCCATCACGGTGCCGATTCGTGTGCGTTTGGGTTGTACGACCAGGGCATTGCTGGTGAGTTTGGCGATCCCAAAATCGATGATTTTCGGTATGGGCGTCCCGTTTTGTTCAATGACCATCACATTGTTCGGTTTAATGTCGCGGTGGATGACGCCTTTTTGATGCGCGTATTGCAGCCCTTCGCAAACCTTCACAAATAGCTGGAGGCGATCCTTGATGCTCAGCTTTTTACGGTCGCAATAGGTGGTTATGGGATGGCCATCCAGGTAATCCATGGAGAAGAAGGGATGGCCCTCAAGGGTTAAACCGGAATCGTAGACTTGAGCAATGTAGGGGTGGGTCATCATGGCCAGGATCTGCTGCTCCATTTGGAAGCGCGCAATTAATTCGTCCGAGACCATTTCTGTTTCCAGGACTTTGAGGGCTACGGTTCGCTTGACCGGATGCTGTTGTTCGGCCCGGTAGACGGTGCCCATCCCGCCAGAGGCGAGGGATTCGATGAGTTTGTATTTGTCGTCAGGTTCGGATTGACTGTGGGTAACGGGTTTGGGAAATGGCTGGGTGAGATCGCTGACATTGACCACCGTTTCAGATTCAGCGCTATAGATCCACAGTTCCTTCAGTTCGTTGCTGAGGGATTGATCACTTTGACATTGCTCCAAAAGAAAGGCGCGTGCATTCTCCAAATTCAAACCGGCATCAAACAGCTCTTCGAGCTTTTTTTTTGCCTCTTGTTTCATCCCTCTTTACCTTCGAGGCAACGACGTAGCCAGGCTCTGGAAAAGTTGAGCTCGCGTAACACGGTTGAGCGTGAAACAGCGATGACCTCGGCGATATCCTCGATCTTGAGGCCAACAAAATAATGCATCTCGACAATCCAGACCTTGCGTTTGTCGTATTCTTCCAGTTTGTTCAAACACTCTTCCAACTCGCCCGGTTTACGCTCCATATTGTCAACAATGTTGTCCATATTGTCGGGAACGATTATGATCTGGTCGCCGCCGCGTTTCTGACGGCTTCGCGCTGTTTGGTTCTCGAGGATGAGTCGGCGCATGATTTTGGCACTCACCGCGAAAAAGTGGTTGCGATCCTGCCATTCCACGTGACGTTGACCAGAGACACGCAGGTAGGCTTCGTGGACCAAGGCTGTGCTGGAAAGTGTTTGTTTGGGGCCCCGAAGGTAGTAATTGGCAATGGCGCGTAGTTTGTCATAGACCAGGGGCATCACGTCATCCAAGGCCGCGTCCTTGCCGTCCTTCCATTCAACCAATAGTCTTGTAATGTCTTTGTCCAAGGATCCCCCCGACCAACCTGGCGTAAGAGTGGCGTCATTGTTGTTAATTCCATCTTAACATACCCACCCCCTACTTGTGGATTCACAATAGAGGGAGGCGAGCCAGACCTTATTTCCATGCTGCTTTGGCCGCCCCAGTTGGCGAATCTGTACCATCGTGCGGGCTGTCGGGGCCAAAGTCCCGATAGCCCGTGCTGTATGTGACAACCCCCCACAATGTTTTTTTGGGTGCGGCTCGGGTGTTTCCGCCGTCTACATGGCGCGGGGATCCGCATCTTCATGATGTGTCCGCTACAATCCCTCGTCTCCATTTGCGCCAAATTCCTTGATTTTGTCGCTGTTTCCGGATAAAGTCGTGAAGTACCGTCCGCTTGGACGTGCTTTCAAATTTTTTTGCAGGTGACCTGCCCTTATGAAAATTGAGATCAGCGATGTGGATGACATCACAATCATGGTAATCGACGGGATGCTCACCTTGGGCTCTGACCAATATTTTGCAGAAAAGCTGCAACATGAAATTGCTCGGGACCGAAAGAAGATTATCCTCGATATGACAAAGGTCAAGTATATCGATAGTCTGGGCATCGGACAGATCGCGGGCGGGTTCACGGCCCTCGAAGAAAACAATGGTCGGCTATGCTTGGCGAGAAGCAACGAGAAGATTAAGCAACTGCTGCGCTTGACCGGGCTTCAAAACCATATCGAAACCTACACGACCGTCGAAGACGCGATCCAAAACTTCTAGACCTCTTTGCGGGAATAGCCATCGGTGCACAGTGAGAAAGGGTGGATACCCTATCCGGAAGAGATTCGGGAAACCCCCTTGGGTGGCCTGGAAATTGAAGTTCATAGGCCCTCGGCCCATCATGTGGTGATGGGTGCCTCGGGAAGGGTTCTGCAGGAAGTGTACCCCGATGAATTGATCAGCGAGGGCATCCCCCTGTACAAGCGCAAGGGCGGTGGTGGCACGGTTTTACTGGGGCCCGAGACGCTGGTGGTGACCGTGCATGCAGGTGTGGCTCATCTTTATCGAAACCTGGCCTATTTCACGGCAATCAATGCGTCCCTTATTTCCCTTTTCCGTACCTGGCAGCCGGCAGATTATTATCATCGGGGTATTTCAGACATCGCCGTGGGCAATCGCAAACTTGTGGGATCATCCATTTTCAGGCGCAGGCAGTACCTGCTTTTTCAAGCATCGATCCTGGTCTCTCTCGACCTGCCCCTGATGCGCCGCCTGCTTCGCCACCCGCCTAAGGAGCCGGATTATCGAGCCGGTCGCGATCACGGTGCCTTTCTTACGTCCTTACGCCAGCTCGGTGTTGCCTTGACCCATGAAACTATGATCAAAGACCTTGAAAATTCCTTGCCAAACCTGATTCGCGCCGCTTTACGACCCATTGATGAGAATAAATCACCTTCAACCGCGCTTAAGGATTGAGCAAGCCCCTGGTTTTTGTGTATGATACCTTCACAACATTTGCTGGTTTAACGGCAGGAGGATTCAATGACCCACGTAGTGATCGACAATTGTATCGATTGTAAGTTTACCGATTGTGTAATGGTATGCCCGGTAGATTGTTTCTATGCGAATGATAGGCAGCTGGTGATCGATCCAGATGAGTGTATCGATTGCTCAGCTTGCGTTGCCGAATGTCCCGTCGAGGCCATCTACGCGGAAGACGAGTTGCCCGACGACAAGATGGAATGGTTGCAACAGAATGCGGATGAATCAATACGTCTTAAAGACGAGGGTGTTGAGCCCATTACAGACCAAGATGAGCCTCTTCCGACAGCCGAGGAAAAGAAAGCTGCGCTTGGTTTCTAAGTCATTCTCTGAGGAGGAGCTGCGGCTCCTCCCTTTGACCTGATGTTTGTCAAGTTGGCAAGTAGGATCGGGGCAGGCCAAGCAGGTCTGGCCTCAGGTTGTTCCAGTTATCCGGTAGCCGGGTTTCTTGCCATTGGTGTCCCTCTTTAACGATTTGATCCAGCTCTATCTCCGTGATCACGGGTTCTTCGAGGGAGTCGCCATCCCCATCGGTCAGAACCAGGCAGTAAATTTTGTGCGCATCCGGCGGCAAGATGATGCCGGAGCCTTTGTTCAGGCGTACAAAAGTACCCACCGGGTAGACCCCCAAGAAGGAACGAAAACTGGCGTACAAGGCCTCGGAGAACTTGATCCCGGCCCAGCGCCCCATCAAACGCATGGCCTCGTAGGCTGAACGGGCGGGCCGAAAACGGCGGGGAGTAGTTAAACCCTCGTAACAATCCACAATGCGGATGACTTGCGCCAGCACATGGGGGTTGTGAATCCCTTCGGGGTAACCCCGCCCATCGGGTTGTTCGTGGTGTTGACCGATCCACGTCGCGATATCCGGATCAATGGCCATTAAATCGGGCTCGTCGAGTGTCACGTGGGCCTGCATTTCGCGGTGTTCTGCGTGCGTGTAGTTGCCGTACAGGTAGACATGGCTCGCCGGCCGCCAGTGACCCAAATCGTGAAACAAAGCCGCAGTGGAGAATGCGTCGATCCTGGCGCCGAGTTTATGCCTGCTCACGGCCCAAGCTCTAGCCAATAAAGCCACATTAATCCCGTGGCGAGGGGTCATACTGGCGCTTTTAATGCGGGCCATCAAGGCGGCCTGATAGGGATTCTGATCGACGAATGAAAAGAGCGCAGCAAGTGATCCCGAACCCAACAACTCCGACAAAGGTTTCGATTCGCGGAATACCGCGAGCAGATCCTGCTCCAGTCCGACAATCAGGCGGTTGTAGTCTTCCAAGTCTTCAAGTGGCTGCCACATGGATTACAAGCTGTTAGCTCTCTGAAGCCGCGCCTTTTGCTTTCGCATGATTGTAGATGCCTATTTTGACGCAGAATGCGATAAAAGTGGCAATGGTGCCCGGGCTCCCCATTAACATGCACGCCACGATAAGGGCCATAATCCTCAGCCAACCAGAGGTTACGTCTATGGAACCAACAATCTCGGTGAGGGCGGTAATGATCAAATTGAACATGCGAACAGACTCCTTACAACGCGTTCGGGCTCATTATAATGGAGGCTGCAAAGACTGTCCACGAAACATTGCGAACCGGTGCAATTTAAAAGTACGAGAGGGTTGTGCGAATCGCACTCTTGCGAAAGGGGATTTACCGTAAAGGTGTTAATCGGTGGGCTTCCAAACAAATTCACCACGTTTGTTGATGTAGCCGATACCATCTCCCACGTAAACCTTGGCAAGCCCATGGCGAAAGGGCTCGGCCCAGTCGTATTTACCTGGGAGGGCAACCTTGCCCTGTTTGTTGATATAACCCCATCGTTTTTCCAAAAGTACTGCAGCCAGTCCCTCGGAGAAGGCAGAGTTCTCCTGGCCGACGACCTTGAAAGTGGGCGGAATCATGAAGGCGCCTTTGCTATCGATCCACCCATACAAACCCTTTTGTTTGACAAGCGCGACCCCATCTGAAAACGGCTCAGCCGATCGGAAAGTGGGAGGAATGACCCAGTTGCCCTTTATGTCGATATAACCCCAGAGGCGCTCTTTTCTGGCAGGTGCCAGCCCGCTCTGGTACTGCTTGACTTCATCGTAGCTGTCTTCGGCAATAATTTTTTCCGAACGATCGATGATCAGTTTGCGGTCTTCGAGATGCACACTGGCCAGTCCTTGAGAAAAGGACACTGCCTCGGTGTAATACGGGTTGATCACATAGGAACCCTCGCGATTGATATAACCATATCGATCGCATAGGCGAACCAGGGCAAGCCCTTCCGAAAAGGGTTCCGCATCATCGAATTGAGGCCTGATGACCAAATCTCCGGTGCGGTCGATATAACCCCAAAACTGGCCAATGCGAACGGTGGCCAGCCCATCCTCGAAAGTCGTTGCCCGTTCGAAGTGGGGTTTGATGACCAGTTTCCCCGTCGCGTTGATATAACCCCAGGCACCACCCACACTTACGGGAAAGAGTGCTGAATTTTCCTGGCAGATACCACTCGCGGCCAACACGAGGAAAAACAAGATGCCAGGTAACCGGAAAAGCTTCTCCCGGTCTGCTTCAATCGAATGACGCATTCACCAGTCCCAATCGCTATTCTTGGATCACTTTACCCTGCCGAGGGCATGTCATAGAGGCAAAGGCACTGCTCATTAATAACTTATCATCTCGAGAAGGATTCTGCCATTTTGCCGGTTATAGTACAGGCCGACAGATGGTTGTCTCTTCTCCTTGCTCCTTACCGAATGACACAATTCCCACTTGCAGTGGAAAGCTATTAATGAACAGTGCCTAGAACCAAAATCGACACAACGAGTGAAATCTTTAGCTTGCAAAAAACCGTTCGATTGCAGCGGCCGTTTACACGACCCTAGGATTCAGAGAAAATATTTGCTTTCAACCATTTGCGATTGAGAAGCGCGATATTCTCCAGGGAAATCTCCTTGGGGCACTCTACTTCGCAGGCACCCGTATTGGTACAGTTCCCGAAACCTTCTTTTTCCATGGTCTCCACCATATTCAGTACCCGCTGTTGCTCCTCTATCTTTCCCTGAGGCAAGAGGGAGAGGTGGGCAACCTTGGCGGACACAAATAACATGGCAGAAGCATTCTTACAGGCGGCAACACAGGCGCCACAGCCAATACAAGCCGCCGCGTCCATGGCCTTCTCCGCATCGCCCTGATTGACAGGAATCGCCCCGGCATCGGGTACATTACCCGTCTTGGCGGAAATATAACCGCCCGCCTGGATAATGCGATCAAAGGCGGTACGATCGACCATCAAATCCTTGATGATCGGGAAGGCGCTGGCCCGCCAGGGTTCGATGACAATGGTATCGCCATCCTTGAAACTGCGCATATGGAGCTGGCAAACCGTCGTGCCTTGTTCAGGCCCGTGGGGGCGTCCGTTGATAAACAAACTGCAGGCCCCACAGATCCCCTCGCGGCAATCGTGATCGAAAACGATCGGGTCTTTGCCTTTTTCTTCGAGTTGGTTGTTGAGCGTATCCAGCATCTCCAAAAAAGACATGTCCTTGGATATTCCGGTCAGCTGATGGATCTCCAGGCCGCCCTTGTCCACTGGCCCGTCCTGGCGCCACACTTGGATTGTCAGATTCATTCCCTCGCTCACTTGTAACTCCTTTGGGTCAACTTCACTTCTTGGAAATCCAGTTGCTCCACGTGTCTCGCCGGTACTTTGTCCTGACCCTTGTATTCCCATGCTCCCACATGGGCGAAGCCCTCGTCGTCCCGTTTGGCTTCGTTTTCAGGGGTCTGATGCTCTTCTCTGAAGTGGCCACCACAAGACTCTTCCCGAGCCAGGGCGTCCCTGCACATCAATTCGGACAATTCAAGGAAGTCGGCCACGCGGCCGGCTCTTTCCAGAACCTGGTTGACTTGTCCCGCTGTCCCGGTAACCGAGACATTGTTCCAAAACTCTTCGCGGATTTGTGGAATTCGTTGAATCGCCTCGTTCAACCCTTCGGCAGAACGGGACATGCCGCACTTGTCCCACATTAGACGGCCCAATTCCCGGTGGAAATCATCCACCGTGCGGTTTCCGTTGTTGGAGATCAGTTTCTCGGTCGCTTCGCGCATTTCACCTTCAGCCTCTTTAAAGGCGTCATGATTGGTATCAACCGCCTCCAAGCCGTTGTTGAGGTAACCGGAAATGGTGTAGGGAAGGACAAAATAACCATCGGCCAAACCCTGCATCAAGGCGCTGGCACCAAGTCTGTTGGCACCATGGTCCGAGAAATTACACTCGCCCAAGGCGAACAGTCCAGGCACGGTGGTCATCAAGTTGTAATCGACCCACAGACCACCCATGGTGTAGTGCGGCGCCGGGAAAATGCGCATGGGTGTTTCGTAGGGGTTCTCGCCGGTGATTTTTTGGTACATATCAAACAAATTACCGTATTTGCCTTCAATGGTGTCACGTCCATCACGTTCGATCGCTGCGGCAAAATCGAGGTATACTGCAAGCCGGGTCGCACCTACGCCACGACCCTCGTCACAAACCTGTTTGGACGCACGAGATGCCACATCGCGAGGCACCAGGTTGCCGAAAGCGGGGTAGCGACGCTCCAGGTAATAATCCCGCTCTTCTTCGGGAATATCGGTTGGCTTGCGCTTGTCATTGGCATCCGCCGGAACCCAAACGCGGCCATCGTTGCGAAGCGATTCGCTCATCAAGGTGAGCTTGGACTGGTGGTCTCCGGCAACGGGGATACAGGTGGGATGAATTTGGGTAAAGCAAGGATTGGCGAACAGGGCACCCTTCTTGTAGGCACGCCAGGAAGCGGTCACATTACAAGGCATGGCATTGGTGGACAGGTAGAAAACATTGGCATAGCCGCCGGTGGCCAGGCAGACCGCATCAGCGGCGTGGCGTTCGATCTCGCCCGTGACCAGGTTGCGGGTAATGATGCCGCGAGCCTGACCGTTGACCAGAACCAGGTCGAGCATTTCCGTGCGAGGAAAGAGCTGAACCTTGCCCAGGTGAACCTGACGCATCAGTGCACTATAGGCACCTAAGAGCAACTGCTGGCCCGTTTGCCCACGTGCGTAGAAAGTACGCGAAACCTGGGCCCCTCCAAAGGAGCGGTTCGACAGGTAACCCGAGTATTCCCTGGCAAAGGGAACTCCTTGGGCCACACATTGGTCGATAATACTATTGGAGACTTGGGCCAGGCGATAAACATTGGCTTCGCGAGCGCGGTAGTCGCCGCCTTTGACCGTGTCATAAAAAAGGCGCCACACAGAATCCCCATCGTTGGGGTAGTTCTTGGCAGCGTTGATGCCACCCTGAGCCGCGATGCTATGGGCTCGTCGGGGGCTGTCTTGCAGGCAGAACGATTTAACATTGTAGCCGAGTTCGGCCAGCGAGGCAGCAGCTGCGCCGCCGGCCAGACCGGTACCCACCACAATCACCGTAAACTTGCGCTTATTGGCCGGGTTAACCAGTTTTGTTTGGAAGCGGTGGTTGTCCCACTTCTTTTCAATCGGCCCCTCGGGTATTTTGGCGTCGAGCATCAGGCACCCCCTTTGGTAATCATCAGGATAATTGGGATCGACGCGAATCCCGCGCTGATGACAATAGCGAGCAGCATCAGCAGCTTTTTGAGCATCGGTGTATGTTTCGCATGGTTGAGCCCAAAGCTCTGGAAAGTGCTCTGGATGCCATGCACCAGGTGAGCCGCCAGGATGATCATGGAAACCACGTAGAGCGACACATAAGCCGGATTTGTGAACTTGGCAATCACCAAACCATAGAGGCCCTGCGCGCCGCTCTGGTCGGCAAGCGTAAAGTCCAACAGGTGGATGATTACGTAGATTAGAGTCAGCATCCCGGAGAAAATCATGGTGCGCGAGGCAACGGTCGCTTCCGATGCATCTTTGTAGTGGTAGCGAGAGCCACGTGCCGCACGGTTTTGTACGGTTAACTGTATGGCAAGGCCAATGTGGAGAAGGAAGATCGCGATCAAGCCGATTCGAGCGACCGGTAACAGAGCCTGACTGGTTACGAACTCGGCATAGCCGTTAAAAGCCTGCTCTCCGGAAAAGAGTAGCAGGTTGCCTGACAGGTGAACGATCAAGAACCCGGCCAAGGCCAGGCCAGTGAGGGCCATCAGTTGTTTCCTTCCAACAGAGGACCTGAGGAAGTTGGAAAGCCACGTCATTACATAACTCCTGTTTGTGTGACAAAAAAGTTGATCGGCAATGCGCCGTCATTTATCCTCGAATGTAATGTTGATTTGCAGAGCGAGAGGCTTGCCGCCAAGTGCGGAAGGCAGATTGATAGAAATGGGGACCTCAATCGGTTCCATCGCGGCAGGCGTCACTCCGGCTTCATTCGAATCGGAGGCCATTTCCGCAATCGCGGCCATGTCATCAAGCTCTTCAACTTCCAAGGGATCTCCGTCTTCCATTTCGATGACTTCAGAATCATCAATGGAGGGGATCGGTCGAAGCTGGGGTTCTGGCTCAGGAAAGGGGTCGTCATCAGGTAGAGACATGGATTCAGACACGTCATCATCCCATTCGATGACATCGTCTTCCTCTGGCAGATTCTCTAAAGAATCGGGTCCATCCAACTCTTCATCGAGAAATTCGATCTCG
>Ga0316189_10006217_pt1 | contig 11394 bp, 7 predicted proteins | sample LowCovwburrow_MG_FD_204930 | JGI IMG/M metagenome (GOLD analysis project Ga0316189, IMG submission 204930) | Coastal sediment microbial communities from Maine, United States - Lowes Cove worm burrow | ecosystem: Environmental > Aquatic > Marine > Coastal > Sediment | place: USA: Maine... | reverse complement strand
GTTCACTGTGCTCGCAGACCGTCGGCTGTGGGACCGGCTGCGGGCGGTGACCAGCGTGTCTGGGGGCTCTCTGTTCACCGGCGGTTGGCTGGCGGTTCGAGCGCGCCGACGCGAGCTCTGCACGCGGTTCGGGTGCGTTCGCGGGTCGCCGCGGCTCTGCTCGCGCAGGTCTTCATGCGGCAGATCCGGCGGCTGTCGTATGGCGATATCTATGAGCGCGGTGCCGCGCGCTCCGGGATCCACCCCGCGATTGTGCAGATCCGGGATCTCCAAGAGCTGGCCGACGCATCCGAAGGCGCGCTGCGTGCGCGCTATCCGATGCGTGGCGACACCCTGTCGGACGTGCGAGTGGCGATGGGGGTCGGCACGACGCTCCGCCTGCCGGGCAGTCTCGCGAGGCGCAGGGAGACTGCGCGGTGCCTGGCCCGGGCGGGCCCCACGACCACCATCATGAAACTGCTGCTCGCGCTCCACCGGGTCCCGCGCCCCCGGGTTCGGGGGGTGCGTGACTTGATCACGAACCTGGAGGCGCTCTGGACCGCCACCCCGCCGCTACGGCACAATATGTCGAATCTGCGGGGCGCGGAAGGTGCGAATTGCTGCGCGTGGTCACCGCACCGCACTGACGCGATACCTGGGCTGAGCAGGCGGGGCGGATGGGGTTATATGATGGGGGTGAGCACCCGCTTCCGCCATCGCCACCTCGCCGTCGGAGCACTGGTAGTCGCGTGCAGTTGTCAGGGCAACGCAGCACCCAACCCCAGAATGGCCGACCCGCCGGCCCTCCGCCCCCCTGCACCGGCGTGGGGGTTCGAGAGGGTCCGACTGGACGAACCCGAGCCGGAGACGCGCTTCGCGCATGCGGCCGACCTCGACGGCGACGGTGACCTCGACTTGATCACAGGGGCCAGTGCCGCGATGACCCTTTCGACCCACGAGAACCTCGGCGGTGGTGCGTTCGGCCCGCCCCAGGTGGTGGGGACCGGTCTCGACGGCATCCGCTCTATCGACGCCGGCGACCTGGACGGGGACGGGGATGTGGACGTGGTCCAGGCGTCGAAGTTCTCCAATGTCGTGTCTTGGTTCGAGAATGACGCCGGCACACTCGGGGCCGAGCACGTGCTTGCGACAGATGTGGTCGCAGCCGGGGACGTGCACCTGGCTGATTTGGACCAGGACGGCGACCAGGACGTGCTCAGCACGTCGGCCGCCTCGGACTGGCTCGCGTGGCACGAGAACCTCGGCGGGGCCTTCGCCCCGGCGGAGAGAATCGCTTGGGCCGACGCACCGCGTGGGGTCTCGACAGCCGACCTCGACGGAGACGGCGATACTGACATCCTGCTCAGCTCGTCCATGGACTTCACCGTGGCGTGGCTCGAGAACCTCGGCGGGGGGCAGTTCGGTGCGGCGCAGCCTCTGACCAACGACGCCATTGGCGCGAAGGTTGCCTTGGGCCGGGACCTGGACGGCGATGGGGATGTCGATGTGTTGGCCACTTCCAGGGTGGACAACACCGTCCGATGGATGGAGAACCTCGGCGAGGGGTCCTTCGGTCCCGACCGGATCATCGACGACCAGGCGCTCGGGGCGAAGGGCATCGCGACAGCCGACCTGGATGCGGATGGCGACCTGGATCTGTGGGCCGCGCTGACCGACGGCGGAGAGGTCGTGGGCTACGAAAACCTCGGCGGCGGTGCCTTCGGCCCGGCCGAGGTCGTGCAGGAGTCACCCGGAGCATTCTCACTGCTCGTCGCCGACCTTGACGGAGACTCGGTGGTCGACCTGCTGGTCGGCGCGCACGTGCTGACCTGGATGCAGGGGACCGCCGCTGGCTTCGACCACGGGTCGCAGGCAATCCAGCACACCCCACACGGGGCCGTCTCGAGCGCCGTCGGTGACATCGATGGCAATGGCCACGCAGACGTGCTCACCGGGGATGCGGACTCTGGCCATCTGCGGTGGACGAGCAACGCCGGCGGGCTCGATTTCCGGCCGCCGCGCGTGATTGACACCTTCGAGGACGTCGGGGCGGTCGCCTTGGCTGACATCGATGGGGACGGGTCCCTCGACGCGCTGGTTAGCTCGCCGGGCAGCGGCGTGCTCGCCTGGTTCCCGCAGAGCGGTGGCGTGTTTGGCGATCGCCAAGTCGTACTCTCGAACTCCACGATCGATCGGTTTTCAGCCCACGATCTCGACGGCGATAGTTGGGTCGACGTGCTGTTTGTCAGGTCTGGGGCGGCACAATGGCTCCCCAACTTGGGCGGCGTGTTCGGCGTGTCCATTGCGCTGGACACGGAGGCCCGCCAGCCCACCTCTCTCGCGGCGGCCGACCTCGACGGAGACGGGGACGCCGACCTATTCGGGACGGATCAGGACGCGCTGTGGTGGCTCGCAGGCGACAGCGGCGCATTCGCGGCGCCTCAGGTCATCGGGTCGAGCGTGACGGGCGCCTCCTACGCCTCAGCGGCCGACATCGACGGGGACGAGGACATTGACCTGCTGGTGGCTGCCGACAACGCCGTGTGGTGGTTCGATAATCTCGGTGGTGGCGTCTTCGGTCGGGGGGCCGCGCTGCTCTTGTCCGCTACACCCGCGTGGGTGGGTGCTGTGGATCTCGACCGCGACGGACTGCTGGACGTGATCGCCGCGGGACCGGACGCGCCGACCGTGGTGTTCCGAACCAATGCACCCGGGTCCTTCTCCGAGCCGCTCCAGCTCGATCTGGGCGGATGGCCAGCGGCCGACGTCGACTCCGGTGACCTGGATGGGGACGGACAGCTCGATCTCGTCCTGACGCTCCCAGGAGAGGACCGGGTAGATGTGCTGCTGCGCACTGAACTGTCCAGCAAGAGGCAAATTCAATGATCGGTCGACTGCCCCTGTGCCTGCTGATCTCCTGCGGTCTCGACGAAGGGACATCCCAGGGAACGCCGGGGAAGACCCCGACGGATTCCCCGCCCACGGAGCCCACCGTCCCCCCTGCGGCGGAGGGCTGCGCCGTCTCCCTGGACACCGAGCCGTTTGGGCCTCAGCTCGGTGCGCTGCAGCCGCTCGATGTCGACGATGTCGACGTGTTTGAGCTTCGCGGCGACGTTCAATACGGTCGGCTGGGGCACGCAATCCTAGTGCCCGGCGACGTGGATGCCGATGGTTTCGACGACCTGGTCGTCGGGTCTGCCTTTCTGAATGAGGTCTACGTTGTCTACGGGAACCAGATCTCGTCCGGAGAGATCGGCGATCTTTCAGGCACGGTGCTCACTGGCGCACCGGGACAGTTCGGGTACGCGCTCGCGTCCGCAGGGGACGCCAACGGCGATGGGTCGGCGGACTTCTGGGTCGGCGCCGTGGATTCCACGGGCCTAGGCAGCGCCTCGCTGATCTCTGGTGGCCCCCCTGCGGGTGCTGGGAGCGTCGCGGACCACGTGATCGCGACCATCCGCGACGACGCGGTCGGCGGGGGGGGGGGCCGGGTGAGTGAAGTCGGCGACATGACCGGTGACGGAATCCTCGATATCGCTCTGGGAAGCGACTATTACGCCGATGGCGCGGGTGCGGTGCGTGTGTTTGCTGGGCCCTTCGCCGGCGAGTTGACCACCGCCGATGCCCACGTCGAGATGGTCGGTGTCCAGCCGATGGATGCACTGTGGCACGCCGAGGCTGCCGGAGATCTCGACGGCGATGGCGCCGATGATCTGCTCGTCGTGGCAGCTGGAGCCGGAAACGGCAACGGAGCCATCTACGTTCTGCTCGGCCCACTCACCGCTGGAGAGGACGTGCTGTCCACCGCCCATGCGCGAATCGAGGGTGCGGACGGCGAGTTGCTCGGTCACGGCATCACGAGCCTCGGTGATATTGACGGGGATGGCCTCGACGACTTCGCAATCGGCGCGCCCTATGCAGACCAGCGGGCAGGACGCGTGTACGTGTTTACTCATCTGCCCACCGGCGTGGTGGACGTGAGCACCGCGGACATCTTGCTCCGGGGAGAGAGCCCCTCTGGGAGATTTGGCTACACCGTGGCCTGCGCCGGGATCCTGAACATCGGGGCGAAGTTCGAGTTCATCGATCCAGGGTCCCGCGGCGGCGCGGTGTACACGCTGTCCAGCCTCCAGGAACGAGGCGATCAGCAAATGTTAGACGGGAACTGGCTGCGCAAGTTCACGGCCGCTAGAGCCGGTGATCAGCTGGGACGCATCGGAGCCGCCGGCAATCTGTTGGGCGACGGCAGCGGGGAGCTGGTGATGGCGGCGAGCCACGCCCGCGGGGACTCCGGCGCGGTGTATGTGGTCGCGGGAACGCTCTGACTGATGGGCCGTCGCGGTCACGGCGCGGGAGAGACTGCTCCACCAGAGTGTCGAGCTGATTGAAGTTTGTGTCGCCGTTGCCCACGACCGGGATCGGAAGCCATCCATTGACGCTTCTGACAGCAGAAGCAGCGTCCAGGCTGATCGGGACAGCCTGAGCTGCAGGGGCAGAGAACGCATTCGTGCCAATCGCAGCACGGAATCGAGCCATGAAAGGGAGGTTCACAGAGCACCTCGGGCGTTAACTGGGCCCCTGCCTTCGGAGGTCCCGTGTCGCTCGAAGAGTTCGATGTCGCGCTGCCGCGACACGCGTTCGGTCCGCGGGAGACCGCGCGCGCCGGCGAGGTGTGGCGTGCTCTGCAGCAGGGCGCGGTCATCGGCTCCAGCCGGCGCGGCTGGCCGCCCGCACGGTATCGGGAGGTCGGAGCAGCGTTCGTCGTGCGCACCATGACCGTGCGTCATCACCGCGAGACCGCGTACGGCGAACTCACGCGGGTACGCACGTGGGTCAGCGGGTTTCAGCGGGAGATGTTCAGCACGCGCCAGCTTCGGTTGCTCGTCGATGGGCACGCTGTCACCAGCGCGACCCAGCGCTGGGTGCACGTCCGCGTGCCCGACCTCAAGCCCGCCCGGGCATGCGCCGAGCTCGTTTCCGCATTTGTGGTCGAAGAGCACGGCGAGAGTGTGGCGACCCCCGAGGTCGTCGAGTCGCTAGAGGGGCCGGCGCAGCGCCTCAACTTCGCCGCGTGGCACACCTGGATGGACCCGCTCGCACATGCCAACCACCCGGCGTACGTCGACTGGGCCGACGAGGCCATCGCCCGGCGGATCGCGGCGGCGGGCGGCAACCCCCAGGGCGTGGTGGCGCACGCAGAGACCGTGACCTTCCGCTCCGGCGTCCGCGCGCCCGAGGAGGTGACGGTCCAGTCGCAGCTAAGAGGTCGCGACGCGGACGGAAACGCGGTGATTTCGCTGACCATCACCGGCCACGATGGGCGTTGTTGCGCGGACGTCCTGGTCGTGCGCTCCCTCGCGGAAGGGGGCGGCGCGCCGCTGGTCGAGGCGCTGAGCGCAGGGTGATCCTGCACTTGGCACACATTCTGCTAGGTTCCACAGGAGTGGAGGCGCAATGGCTGTGTTCGTGCTCGCTGGTGGTGGAACAGGGGGGCACGTGTACCCCGCGCTCGCGATCGGCGATGAGCTGATCCGGCGGGGTCACTCGGTGCTGTACTACGGAGACCCCGACCGCATCGAGGCGCGGGTCGCGCCGGCGCGCGGCTACCTCTTTCGCCCCGTGCACGCCAAGCAATACCCGCGGGGCGGCATCATTGGAAAGATCCGATTCTCGTTTTCGTTGCTGGGCGCCATCTTCCAGATGCGCGGCCCGCTGAAGCGGGACAAGGTGGACGCGGTCCTCGGCGTGGGCGGCTACATCAGCGCGCCCACGGTGCTCGCGGCCTGGACGCTCCGCATGGGGTCGGCGATCCATGAGGCCAACGTGGTCCCGGGTCTCGCCAATCAGCTGTGTGCCCGGGTCTCGGATGTCGTGCTGCTCACCTATGAGCGGACCCGCGCCCGGATGCCGGGTCGTGCCCCCAAGCACCTGGTGGGCGTGCCGATCAACCAGGCCGTGCTGCAGGGTGACCGGTCCGAGGCGGGGTTGAAGTACGAGCTGGACCCGGCACAGCCCACCGTGCTGTTCGTGGGCGGATCGCTGGGCGCACAGCGCCTGAACGAGCTTGCGGTCGCGGTGTCGAAGCAGGCGGAGCGTGGCTTCCAGGTGCTGCACCTCACAGGGCGTCGCTACCACGAAGAAGTGACCCAGCTGCTTGGCGAGCCGCCGCCGGGCGTGCGCATCGTGGACTACGAGGACCGGATGGCGGACGCCTATGCGCTGGCCGATCTGGTCGTGTGCCGTGCGGGGTCGTCGACGCTCGGTGAGCTCGCGGCGGTCGGCCGGGCGGGTCTGCTGGTCCCGAGTCCCAACGTGACTGAAAACCACCAGGAGGAGAACGCGCGCGGCCTGCATGATGTCGGTGCGGCCGAGGTCCTGGTGGAGCGGGACTGGGACCTCGACGCGGCGGTTCAGAGGGTCGTAGGGCTGATGTCGGACGGCGACCTGCTGTTGCAGATGGCAGCCGCCGCCAAGGCGCAGGCGCGGCTCGACGCGGCAGAGCGCGCCGCCGACCTAGTCGAGGCGCTTGTGACCGCGTAGCTACTGCAGGACGCCACCCTGCAACAACAGCAGCATCTCGGCGGCCAGCTCGTCCGCGTCCAGCTCGGTGCCGTCCAGCGCGGCCTGGACCACCGGCTCCTTCATTACCCCCAGCAGGCATCGGGCGGTGACCGTGACGTTGGCCGGGCGGACCACCCCGAGCTGCTGACCCAGGGCCAGCGCCTGCTCGATCCGCTGGAGCGCCTCGGCGTAGAACGCCCGCAGGGCATCGTCGGACTTCGTGTCGATGCCGACCGCCTCGCTGAACAGCACTCGGCACACGTCCTCGGCGGCGATTGTGCGCACCAGGCGATCGAGGTTGGCGAACACCTGCGGAGGGATGGGAGCCGTGATGTCAATGGGCTGGACCACAGAGACAACCTCGGCCATCATCTGCTGGAGCACCAGCCCGAACACGATGCGCTTGCTGTCGAAGTAGCGGTAGAATGTCCCGCGCGCGATGCCCACCTCGGCGACGATGTCCGAGATGCCGGTGCGGTGGTAGCCCTTGCGCGCAAACACGCGTCGCGAAGCCGCCAGGATCTCGGCGCGTCGGGTGTCCGGGTCGGTGGCGGAGGCGCGGGCCATCAGATGTCCAGCGCCTCTCCGTCCACGGTGGCCGCCTTCTCCATGATGAACCGGTACCGCTGGGACGGGTCCTTGCCCATCAGGTCGCTCACGGTGTTGTGCGTGATGATCGGGTCTTCCAGTGTGACCTGGAGCAGCCGGCGGCTGGCGGGGTCGAGCGTGGTCTCGAACAGCGTGCGCGGCGGCATCTCGCCCAGGCCCTTGAATCGCGTGATCTCTGGCTTGGCACGGTCGGGGAGTCGGGCGAGGATCTTGTCGCGATCGGCGTCGTCGAGCGCCCAGTGGGTCTGCTTGCCGACGTTGATTCGGTACAGCGGCGGCAGCGCCAGGTAGACGTGCCCGGCCTCGATGAGCGGGGTCAGGTACCGGTAGAAGAACGTCAGCAGCAGGGTGGTGATGTGGTGCCCATCGCTGTCGGCGTCCATCAGCAGGACCACCCGGTGGTAGCGCAGGCGGTCGCCGCGGAAGTCGGGGCCCATCCCACACCCGAGCGCGGTCACCACGTTGGAGAGCTCCTCGTTGCCGAGGATGCGCTTGAGCGTGGCCTGCTCGGCGTTGAGGACCTTCCCGCGCAGCGGCAGGATGGCCTGGGTTCGCCGGTCGCGCGCCTGCTTGGCGCTGCCGCCGGCCGAGTCGCCCTCCACGATGAACAGTTCGCTGCGTTGGGCGTCGGTCACCGAGCAGTCGGCGAGCTTCCCGGGTAGATTCAGTCTCCCGCTGGTGGCGGACTTGCGCCGCACCGAGCTGGCTGCCTGCCGCGACGCCTCTCTCGCGCGCGCCGCCTGCACTGCGCGGGCCACGATGGCCTCACCGATCGACGGGTTCTCGTGCAACCACTGCTCGAGACCTGGCCGGATCGCGCTGTCGAGCGCGCCACGGACCTCGGGGTTGTTCAGCCGGCCCTTGGTCTGCCCTTGGAACTGGGGTTCGCGGACCCGGACCGACAGCATGCAGATCACGCCCTCCCGGATGTCCTCGGCCGTCAGGGAGACCCCGCGCGGCTGTAGCTGGCGCGCCTCCATGAACGCGCGGATGGCCTTGCCAAGCGCGTCGCGCCAGCCTTGCTCATGGGTCCCGCCGTCGATGGTAGGGATGCCGTTGACGTAGCTGTGCACCTTCTCGCGCGGCGCATCGGTCCACGCCACGGCGAGCTCGATGCCGACCTCGTCGACGTCGCGCTGCAGGGCGAACGTGGGCTGCACGCTGCGGCGCGCCTCGGCGCGGGTGCGGACGACCTCCAGGAAGTCCTCGAGACCACCCTCGTGGCGCAGCTCGTGGGTCTCCTTGCCGACCTGGTCGCGGAACGTGACCTTCAGGCCGCGGTGCAGGAACGACTTGACCTCGAGGTGGCGATAGATCCGCTTGGGGTCGAAGTGCGTGTCTTCGAAGATGGTGTCGTCGGGCGTGAACGTGATCCGGGTCCCCGTGCCGCGAGCGGAGCCCTGGGGCGCTACATCAGCCTGCGGGCGCCCGCGTCGGTACTCCTGAACCCACTCCCTCCCGTCGCGCCGGATCCGCGCTTCGAGCTTGGTGGACAGGGCGTTCACGGCGCTCGCGCCGACGCCGTGCAGCCCGCCGCTGGCCTCGTAGCTCCCGCCGCCGAACTTCCCCCCGGCATGCAGCGTGGTGAGGATCACCTCCAGCGCACTGCGACCCTGCGTGGGGTGCATGTCCACCGGAATGCCGCGGCCGTTGTCGGTCACCGTCACGGTCTGCCCGTCGGCGTGCAGCACGCACTCCACCGTGGTCGCGTGCCCGCCCAGCGCCTCGTCGCACGCGTTGTCGACCACTTCCCACAGTAGGTGGTGCAGGCCGTCTACCCCAGTGCCTCCGATGTACATGCCGGGACGCTTGCGCACCGCGTCGATGCCCTCGAGGACGGTGATGTCGCTGGCGTTGTACCCCTTGGCAGCGGCCATCACTCTTCCCCCTCGGCTTGAGGTGTTCCCACGTCGTCCGTCAGGACTGCGACAATGGGCGCGCGCTGCCAGCCATCGATCGACCCGCGCTTGAGCACGACCTTGCCCCGGGAGCCCCGCTTGCCGAGGCCGAACTTGCGCTCGCGCACGACCAGGTCGCGCCCGAAGGAGGTGGTGACGGTGGGACCCTGCAGCGTGGACCGGGCCAGCTCGAACGCGATCACCTCGTCGTCATCGCGCAGCTTGATGCCGGTCACGCCCTTGCCGGCTGCCTTCAGGATGGGCGTGTCGTCGAGCGCGAACACGATGGCGCGCCCGCCGCGGCTGGCCGCGCCGACGCGCATGCCCGCTGCCGGCACCGGGTACACGGCGAGGACCTGGTCGCCCGCGTTGAGCCGGGCGTACTTGCGGCCTGCGCGCGTGGAGACGTCTTCGTGCAGCTTGAGCGGGAAGCGCAGGATGCGACCGCCGCGCGTCAACGCTGCTCCGTAGGGAGGGGGTGGGTCATCGCTGCCGATCGGTAGCGGCTCCTGGATCTCGATTCGGTGCCGCGCGTCATAGCTGACGACGCCCACGACCCGCTCGCCGTCCGCGAATGCGAACGTGGCGGAGATCGGATCGCCGTACCCAGTGGTGCTCTTGATGTCATCCACGCGCAGGACGTACGCGCTGCCGTGGGTCGTGAACAGGGTGAGCGTCGAGCGAGTGTGTGCGAGGAACAGCCATCCGATCTCGTCGCCGTCGCGCACCCGGATCTTGCTGAGGTCCGAGAAGGAGGACTGCCGCTTGATGCGGCCGTCGCGGGTGACCACGACGTAGGCGTCTTCCTTGACGATGTATGCGTCCTCGTCGAACGACAGCTTCTTGGCAGGCTGGTCGACCAGCGTGCGGCGTTGCTCGCCGTACAGGTTGCGGATCTCGAGCAGCTCCTTGCGGACCACGTTCCACAGGCGCTTGTCGGAGCCCAGGATGCGCTCGATCCGGGCAGCGGACTTGCGCTTCTCCTCGAGCTCCTCGCGGATGGCCGCGATCTCGAGCCGCGCCAGCTTGTACAGCCGCAGATCGAGGATGGCTTCGGTCTGCAGCTCGGAGAGGGCGAACCGCGCGATCAGCTTCACTGCAGCGTCCTTGCGGCCCTCGGACTCCCGGATGATCGCGATCGCGTCGTCGAGCGCGTCGAACAGGATCTCGAAGCCCTCGAGAATGTGGATCTGCTCGAGGAGGAGCTTCAGGTCGTACTCGAAGCGCCGCCGGACAGTGTCGAACCGGAACTTCAGCCAGTAGGTGAGGATCCGCTTGAGGTCAAGCCGGTCGGGGGTCGACACATCGGGCGCGTCGGTGGGCACGAGCGCGGTGAGGTTGATGGGCCAGGTGGTCTGCAGGTTGGTGCGCTTGAACAGGTAGGCCATCACGGCCTCTGGGCTCGCCCCCTGCTTCAGCTCGAGCACCACGCGCACTTCCTCGGTGGACTCGTCGCGGACATCGACAACCTGGGGCAAGCGGCGGCTCCCGACCTCGGTGCCGATGTGCTCGACGAGCTTGGCCTTGTTCTGCCCGTACGGGACCGAGGTGAGGATCACGCGGCGCCGACGTCCTTCCTTGTCGACCCGCCAGGTGGCGCGGACCTTGATCGTGCCCTGGCCGGTCTCGTAGATGGAGCGCAGCTCATCGGTGCTCGCGAGGAGCTGGCCGCCGGTGGGGAAGTCCGGTCCGCGGATGTGCTGCAGCAGGTCGGTGACGGACAACGACCGGTCGTCGATCAGCGCCACCGTGGCGTCGATGACCTCGGTGGGGTTGTGCGGCGGGATGCGCGTGGCCATCCCCACCGCGATGCCCTCGCTCCCGTTGATCAGCAGGTGCGGGAGCTGAGCGGGCAGCACGATGGGCTCGGACCGCTGGCCGTCGTAGTTGGGCCGGAAGTCCACTGTGCGCTTCTTGATCTCGGAGAGCAGCTCCTCGGCGAGCGGACGCAGCTTGCACTCGGTGTACCGCATGGCTGCGGGGGGATCCCCGTCGAGAGAACCGAAGTTCCCCTGGCCGTCGATCAGCGGGCTCCGGAGAGCGAAGTCCTGGGCCATCCGCACGAGCGCGCCGTAGATCGCAGAGTCGCCGTGCGGGTGGTACTTGCCCATCACTTCACCGATGACCGCCGCACACTTGCGATACCGCCCGCCGGGGTGCAGCGACATGTCGTTGTACATCGCGTACAAGATCCGCCGCTGGACTGGCTTGAGCCCGTCTCGGACGTCCGGCAGCGCGCGGGACGTGATCACGGACAAGGCGTACGACAAGTAGCGTTCGGACGTGGCGAGGTGCAGCGGCACCTGCTCGACGACGTCGGTGGTCGTCATGCGCGCTCCGGGGCGGA
>Ga0316189_10006216_pt1 | contig 11397 bp, 11 predicted proteins | sample LowCovwburrow_MG_FD_204930 | JGI IMG/M metagenome (GOLD analysis project Ga0316189, IMG submission 204930) | Coastal sediment microbial communities from Maine, United States - Lowes Cove worm burrow | ecosystem: Environmental > Aquatic > Marine > Coastal > Sediment | place: USA: Maine... | reverse complement strand
AGTTTGGCCCCAACCACAGACCTTCGCGCGTGATGATCGATTCGTGAGGCGCCAGCGTGTGGCGCTGAGCCATTGCCTGCCCCAGGTCATCCGCGACCTGCACACCGGCGAGCAACGCATCCGCCTGCCCGGAGCTGCGCACCTTGGACGCTAAAAAGCGGGGGGCATGCGCGACGTTCTGACCCGCTTCCACGAGCAACAGCTGTCCCTGCTCCAGGTTCTGCAGCGCGTTGCCAAGTGGGCCAACGTCCGCCACACACACCGCCTGCAAATAGTCTCCAAGCACTGTCTCGACGGCCAACTGCCAGCCTTCACCAACCTGTAATTGTTCCAGCAAGCGCGGCTGGTCCGCTATCTGCTGCGCCTGTAACCACTCGCCCAGGCCGCTCTCGGCGTCATCCATCGCCGCCTGCTGCAACGCTTCGAGGGATGCCTGGCGCCCGCGCATCTGCTGCAACTGGGAACGAACCTGATTCAATTCGGTAGACAGGTGACTGCTGCTGTCGCGCGTGCTGGCCAGGTTTTCCGACAGCGTCTCGCGGTGTCCCTCGTGCTCCTCCATGACCAGTTCTATCTCGGCCAGTTGTTCACCCAGCGCTTCGAGCTCAGCGTCGGCCGGCCCCGCGGCAAGCCCTTCCTTTTCCTGCTGCAGGCCCTGCGTGCGCTGCTGTATCCGCTGCAGCACCTGCTCCAGGTGTTGAATCCGTGACTGCTGCACCTCGGCCTGCTGGCGTGGCTCGGCGGCATGTTGATTGAACTCGTCCCAGCGCTGCTGCCAGTCGTGCATGGCCTGCTCAGCCAGGTGCAGCGCATCGGCGGAAGCCTCCTCCACGGCCTGCAGCATTTCCAGTTCGGGTTCAAGCACCGCCTTGTCGGCCTCACAGGTGGCAAGCCGCTGGCGATCCTCCCCGAGGTGGCTCTCGGCTTCGGTCAGGTTGCTGCGTGTCTGGTCCAGGTCTGCGTGCAATTGGCGCCCGCGCTCCTGCTGGTGCTTGATAGTTTGCTCGATACGTGCAACTTCGGAACCCAGCGCGTAATACTTCGCCTGCACCTTGTTGAAAGCATCCGTGTGATCCGCATGCTCGACCCGGGCTTGTTCAATAACGGCGTCGACCTGGCTGTGTTGCGCGTGCACCGCCTCGAGCTTGACCTCCAGTTCGCCAATCGCCTGCGTGGCACTGTGGATCTGGCCGTCCAGCTCACGCCACTGCAGCGCGTGCAACTGGGCCCTCAAATCGCGCTCCTCGGCCTTCAGTTCGCTGTACTTTTCGGCGGCGGCGGCCTGGCGCTGCAGGTGCTGCAGCTGTCGCTCGAGTTCCTCGCGCAGGTCCGTGAGGCGCTCCAGGTTTTCCAGCGTGCGCCGCATCCGGCTCTCGGTCTCCTTGCGTCGCTCTTTGTACTTGGAAATCCCCGCGGCTTCTTCGATGAAGATGCGCAATTCTTCAGGTTTGGATTCGATCAGTCGCGTGATCATGCCCTGTTCAATGATGGCATAGCTGCGCGGCCCTAGCCCGGTACCCAGGAAAATATCGGTGATATCCCGACGCCGGCAACGGGTGCCATTGAGAAAATACTCGGACTGGCCTTCACGCGTGACCTGGCGCTTGATGGAAATTTCAGCGTAGCTGGCATACTCGCCGCCCACGCCGCCATCGCTGTTGTCGAATACCAGCTCGATGAAGGCCTGGCCTACCGGCTGCCTGTTGACCGAGCCGTTGAAGATAACATCGGCCATCGACTCGCCGCGCAGGTTCTTGGCTGAGCTCTCGCCCATGACCCAGCGCACGGCATCGATTACATTGGATTTGCCGCAGCCATTAGGGCCCACCACGGCGCACATATTGCTCGGCAAGTGGACCGTCGTGGGGTCGACGAAAGACTTGAAACCGGCCAGTTTGATAGACTTTAGTCGCATATTGCCTTAAGTGTTTTATGTATCCTGCTGTTTTTTATAGATTTATGCCGAATTTTGGTGAAGTTTACTCCGACACCACAACACAAGATGTAGTGTATAGAGTTTCATCGAACAACACTATGCCTGAAAACCAGAAAGTCTGAAATTTAACTTTTGGGGGTGAGAATAATGTCCAGGGGTGCAGTTTCGGCCGAGGGAGCCAGGGGGCCACCGCGGCCCAACCAGGTGGCATTGGCCTCCCCGGGGGTGCCCTGTGGCGAGACCTGAACGACAACCAGCACCGACTCGGTCTCCGACAGTTTTTGCCCGGCCATGGAGTTGCTGTCGTCCAGGCGCAATGTGACGGGCAACTGACTGGCCTGCAGTCGCTGCACCGCGATCGGCATGCGACTGTCGGAAGCCGCATTGCGGGCCAGCACAAATACCGTATCGGAGGGCGCGAGCTGCGCCTCCTCGGGCAGGGTCACACGCACGGTCACGCCAGCGCCAGCGGCTTTCGCCGGGGCCGCGGTCGCCGGCTGTGCCGCCGCAACCGGCGCTATGCCGAGCTTTTCCTGGGCACTTGCTATCACCCCTGCGATCATGCGCGCACTTTCTGATCCGGGCGTTTCCATCGCCAGCAATCGTTGCCAGTAGTCAATGGCGGCGCGGAACTGGCCCTGCTCATAGGAGGCCATGCCCAGCAGCCCCAGCGCCGTGCGCTGATGAGGATTAATGGCTAGCGCCTGCTCTGCGTTCATCCGCGCCGCATCGCTGAGGCTGCGCCCGGCCGCGAGATACTGGGCCTGGGCCGCGTAGGCCAGCGCCTGTGCGTCCTCGGGCGCGCCCAGAGCCAGGGAGCCATAGGTTTGCGCTGCGCGAGCATAGTCCTGCTGGCCCATATAGTACCGGCCCAGCAGGGCCACATAGGCCAGGTTATCAGGGCGCTGACTGGCGCGCGACTCTATCTGCTGCATCAGTTGCTGCATTTGCTCGGGCGAGCTGGCGTCATCGAGACTTTCCAACTGGCGCGCGATCAACACGTCCGGCGCGGCGCCCAGAAAGTAATACAGGCCCGAAGCAAGCAGGGCGATCAGGGGCAGCAAAGACCACAGCGGAAAGGCGCGTGCCCGGGGCATGGATGGCGCGACCGCCTCGACCTGCTGCTCGTCCTCGAGCAGTCGCAGGCGGGCGTCATCCTGCAGCGCATCATCGCCTTCGGTATCGAGTTCTTGCTGCCGCAGGCGATACCATTCCAGATTGGCGCGGGCCAGGTCCTCATCGGTACTGCCAGCGCGTTTGCGGGGAAACAGGTAGAACAGGCCACTGAGTAACAGCAGACCCACACAGGCCAGTATGAAGTTGGTCAAGAATCGCGCTCCGTCTTGTGCAGCATGGTCTGCAACTGTGCTTCCTCGTCAGCGCTCAAGTCGGCGCTGCTACCGGTACGCTCGCCGCGCCTGCTGCGCAGCACCAGCAATGCGACAAGGATGGCCGCGCCCAATAACAGGACCGGGGCAACCCACAGCGCAGCCGTCGCACCAGTGAAACTGGGGCGATAACGCACGAACTCCCCGTAGCGGGCCACCATGTAGTCGAGAATCTCGGCATCGCTGGCACCCGCTTCAAGCTGCTGATGCAGCAGCCTGCGCAGATCCTTGGAAATCGGTGCGTTGGAATCGGCGATGTTCTGGTTCTGACATTTCGGACAGCGCAGTTCCGCGCTCAATTGCTGATAGCGCTCCTCCAGTTCGGGGCTGCTGAATTCGTAAGTTTCTATCACCGCCAGGGCCGGACCCGTCGCGACACACGCCAGTAAAAGCAGTGCACACCACAGCTTACTCATCAGCCGCCACCTCCCGGTTCGAGCTCCTGGTACAGTGGCTGCAAAATGGTTTGCCAGACCCGCTCGTCCACCACGCCGACATGCCGGTAACGGATAATGCCCTGGGCATCCACCAGGTAGGTCTCGGGTGCGCCGTAAACCCCCAGATCAATACCCAGCGTGCCGTCTCGGTCAACGACATTCGCCCGGTAAGGATCGCCCAACTCCTGCAACCAGCGCAGCGCATCGGCATCCTCATCCTTGTAATTGATGCCGTAGATGACTACGCCCCGTTCCGCCAGTTGCTTCAGGTAGGGATGCTCCACGCGACAGGAGACACACCAGGTCGCCCAGACGTTCAGCAGCGCAGCCTCACCCAGCAGATCGCCACGCGTGATGTCGCGCTCTTCTCCCAGTCCCGGCAGGGTAAATTCCGGCAGCGGCCGGTCGATCAGGGCTGACGGTAGTGCCTGGGGATCAAGTTCCAGGCCGCGAAACAGAAATAATGCGAGCACCGCAAACAACAGCAGTGGCGCGAATAACTTGAGCCTAGGCGCCATGCAGGGCCTCCGTGGCGTGGCTGCGGGCTGCTTTGCGCTGCCGCCGATAGCGCTTGTCCAGGGCCGTGGTAAACGCACCCATCCCCATCAGGATAGCGCCCAGCCACATCCAGCGGACCATGGGCTTGTAGTGCAGCCGGATGGCCCATGCTCCCCCCTCACCAATAGGCTCACCCATGGCGACGTAGAGATCGCGGAACAGCCCCGGGTCGATGGCCGCCTCAGTCATGACCGAGCCGCTGGCCAGGTAACGTCGTTTTTGCGGGGCCAGGTCCGCGACCGGTTCCCCGTCGCGGGTCACCGCGATGCGCGCTTCGTCGGCCACGAAATTCGGTCCCCGCACCGGCGCCAACTCACGAAACGTGAAGGTGTAGCCCGCCAGTTGCTCACTGTCGCCCGGACTCATTTTCAGGTCACGTTCAATACTGTATTGACTGGTTGCCACAACGCCGATAATGCAGGCGGCAAAGCCCAGGTGCGCCAGCACCATACCTAGATAACTCGGCGTCAGGCGGCGCATCGCGCGGCTCACTGAGCGCGACCCGCGCACCCGGTACCAGAAATCCCGGACCAGGCCGACCACCAGCCAGGCCGCCAGCAGCACCGCCAGGGCGACCCAGAGATTGTACTCGGCCTGCACCAGCGGCAGCGTCACAGCGCATAACACCGCAAGCACCGCCGGCACTGCCAGTTCAGCGCGCCAGCGAGCGGTGTCGTCACGTTTCCAGCGCGACATCGGCGCCAGTCCCATAAACGGTACCAACAATGCCATCAGGGGCACAAAGACCGCGTTAAAGTAAGGAGGGCCAACCGAGTACTTGCCCTGCCCCAGGGCATCCATGAACAGCGGAAAAAGTGTGCCGAACAGTACCGTCAGTGTCGCCACCAGGAAGACGACATTATTGACCAGCACCAGGGACTCCCTGGACACCCAGGCGAAACCGACCCGGCTGCTTACTGCCGGGGCACGCAGGGCATACAGCGTAAGCGAGCCGCCCACGACAAAAGCGAGGAACAGCAGGATAAACATGCCGCGGGCAGGGTCGGTGGCAAAGGCATGGACCGAGGTCAAAACGCCTGAGCGCACCATGAAGGTCCCCAACAGGCTCAGCGAAAACGCAAAGATGGCCAGCAGCACCGTCCAACTCTTGAACACCCCGCGTTTCTCCGTCGCCGCTAGGGAATGTATCAAGGCGGTACCGGCCAACCACGGCATGAAAGAGGCGTTCTCGACCGGGTCCCAGAACCACCAGCCGCCCCAGCCCAATTCGTAATAGGCCCACCAACTGCCCAGCATAATGCCGAGGCTGAGAAATCCCCAGGCGACGTTCGTCCAGGGTCGTGACCAGCGCGCCCAGGAGGCATCCAGGCGCCCGCCCAGCAGCGCAGCGATGGCGAAGGCAAAAGCCACTGAAAAGCCGACATAGCCCATATAGAGCAGAGGCGGATGGATGATCAATCCGGGGTCCTGCAGCAACGGGTTGAGATCACTGCCGTCCGCCGGCATCCCCGGTAGCAGGCGTTCGAAGGGGTTGGAAGTAAACAGTGAGAAGGACATGAATCCCACCGCTATGGCACCCATTACTGCCAATACTCGAGACAGGACCAGCAGTGGTAACTGCGGGCTGAGTAGCGCGACCGCTGCGGTCCACACACAGAGGATCAACGCCCACAACAACAGGGAGCCCTCGTGGTTGCCCCACACCGCGGAAAACTTGTAGATTGGGGGCAGCAGGCTGTTGCTGTTGGCTGCTGTCACCTTCACCGAAAAATCGTCCTGCAGGAATGCGATGCACAGGCAAGCGAAACTGATGCCGACGAAGACCAGCATACCCACCGCCAGGCTGGGGGCCACTCCCATGGCCACCGGGTCCCTGCGCCATGCGCCCCAGGCTGGCACCACGGCCAGGAACAACGCGAGACACAGACCAATAATCAAGGCGAAGTGCCCTATTTCAGGAATCATTTGGCATTGCCCTTATGGTCGTAGCCGGATTTTTCCAGGGCATCGGCCACTTCCGGCGGCATATAGTTTTCGTCATGTTTGGCCAGCACTTCGGTGGCCCGCAACATGCCGGTCTCATCCAGCTCACCCGACGCCACCGCCCCCTGCCCCTCATCAAACAGGTCCGGCAGGATGCCCTCGTATACAACCGGCACCGAGGCTTCGTAATCGGTCAGCTCGAAGCGCACCGCCAGGCTGTCCTGGCTACGCTCTACGCTGCCGGCCACTACCATACCACCGACGCGTATCGGCTGACCAACAGGCGCTTTACCGGCAGCCACTTCCGTCGGCGGGAAAAACAGGTTTATGTTTCCGCGCAATGCGTAGGCCACCAGGCCTATCGCAGCGCTGGAAAACAGCACGATGAACAGCACCAGGATCAGTCTTTGTTTTCTTACAGGATGCATCAGGCCTCCTCTTCCATGGAATTGGGACCGCTACGGGCGCGTTTCAGTTCCCCGGCGAGTCGCTGCAAGAACTTCTTCTGCCGCCTACCCGGTGCCACGAGCAGCAGCACCAACACCAACAGCGTAATCGCATAGGCGGCCCAGACAAACCCGCCGTGACCATCCATATGCAGAACAGCAGATAAACTGTCGAAGTACATCAGGCCTGCGCCCCACCGAGAGCGAGCTTCCTGACCCAGTTGGTCCGGGCCTCGCGCTTCAGCAGTTCCGAGCGCATGTTCATTAGCAGGCAGCAGGTGAACAGGGCATAAAAGGCCGTGATCATCAGCAACAGCGGGTACAGCATGCTCGGATCGATGGTGGACTCGCCGGTGAACTTGATCGACGCCGGTTGGTGCAGGCTGTACCACCAGTCCACCGATTTGTAGATAATCGGGATATTCACCGTACCGACGAGGCTCAACACGGCACAGGCCTTGCCCGCCGCTTCCTTGTTGTCATAGGCCTCGTACAGAGCGACCACCCCCAGATACAGGAACAGCAGAATCAACATGGAGGTGATGCGCGCGTCCCACACCCACCATGTTCCCCAGGTGGGCTTACCCCAGATCGCGCCTGTAACCAGCGCGATAAAGGTGAGCGCTGCGCCGATGGGAGCCGCGGATTTCATGGCCACGTCCGCCATTTTCATTTTCCATATAAGGCTGATCGCGCCGGCGATGGCCATCACATAGTAGCCGGCCAATGCGACCACTGCGGCAGGCACGTGGATATAAATAATGCGGTAACTGTTGCCCTGCCGAAAGTCCGGTGCGGTGAACAGCAGCCCCCACAGCAGGCCCACTGCCAGCGCAAGAATTGTGACCGGCAGCAACCAACGCAGGATGGAGCCGGAGATGGCATACAACCAGGGAGGGGAGCCGAGTTTATGGAAGAAGGTCCACATGGGCGGGCAATTATACAGCGAGTCGGGCAATGGACAAGCGCGTGTCCATATTTAGCAGCGGCTGGTCGCGGGCCGTGTCAGGCATCGATGCTGATCCTCAGGCCGGCGGCGATAGCCAGCGGTGCCAACGCGACAGCCAGGCATAACATGGCCCCCAGTATGGCCAGGTAAGGTCCCGCCGCAGAGCCATTGACAGCCGCCTGCACCGCCGCACTGCCAAAGATGAGTACCGGCATGTACAGGGGCAGGATCAGCAGGGAGATAAGCATGCCGCCGCGCTTGAGTCCCACCGTGAGCGCCGCACCGATACAGCCCACCAGGCTGAGCACGGCGCTGCCCAGCAGCAGGCTCAAAACGAGTGCGCCCAGTGCGCCGCCGGGCAGGTTGAGCATCACCGCGAACAGTGGTGACACCAGGGCCAGCAACAGTCCGGTCATCAGCCAGTGTGCCGCAATATAGGCCAGCACAGACAGGTAGAGCGGCTGGGGCGAGAGCAGCAACTGCTCCAGGCTGCCGTCTTCAAAGTCGCCGCGAAACACCGCGTCCGAGGTCAGCAGATTGGACAACAGGGCAATGATCCACAGTATGCCGGGGGCGAAGCCTGCGAGCTTGTCCGGCGCCGGGCCAAGACCCAGCGGGAACAGCGCGACCACCATCGCGAAGAACAGCAGGGGGTTGCCGATCTCGATAGGGCGACGCACAGCCAACACCAACTGGCGGCGCAGCAGCCGCAGGCAAAACGCCAGGGCGCCGGGTGGCTGGCGCTCGGGATCGCTGCCGGCAGTGCGCGCCATGTTCACAGGACCAACCCTTCCAGCAGGCTCAGGAAGCGCACCTCGTAGCTCACTTGCAGTGCCTGGTGAGAAGTCATGACCACCGCGCCACCGCGTTCTACGTGTTCCACCAGCAATGACTCGAGTTGCTCCACGCCGGCCCTGTCGATGGCGGTGAAAGGCTCGTCCAGCAACCACAGGGGGCAATCGGAAAGATAAAGGCGGGCGAGGTTCACACGCCGGTGTTGTCCCGCGGACAGGGCATGACTGGGCACGTCTTCGTAGCCGCACAACCCCACCCGGGCCAGGGCATCGTCGATAGCGGCCGGCCGGTAATCGCCCTCGCCTGCCACGTGCCAGGCCAGGTTCTCCCGCGGTGTCAGCAGGGCCTTGACGGCCGGCAGGTGCCCCAGGTACAACAGCGCGGCGTTACGGCGCACTTCGCCCTCGAAACCGTAGCGTGAAAGTCCGGCGAGAATACGGATCAGGCTGGTTTTACCAGCCCCATTGGCGCCCTCTATTTGTAGCAGGTGACCCGCCAGCACATCGAAGGACAGCTGCCGAAACAGCTCCCGTCCGCCGCGCTCCAGGCACAGTGAGCGGGCCGACAGAAGCGGTGCTGTGGCCTGCCCCGGCGGCACTAGAGATTGACCACCTGGATCGCGGGAATATGCAGTTCGGTGTCGATTGACGGATCGCCGGGATCTGCCCGCAGCTTGCTGAAATCATATAGCCGGCTGTCGCCCAACTGGGACGGTGCGACATTGCGAATGCTGCGAAAGATGGTTTCCGTGCGTCCCGGGTATTCGCGCTCCCAGGCCGCCAGCATCTTCTTGACCTGCACGCGCTGCAGGTTCTCCTGCGAGCCGCAAAGGTTGCAGGGAATAATCGGAAACGCCTTGTAGCGGGCAAATCGAGCCAGGTCCTTTTCCTTGCAATACGCCAGCGGGCGAATAACCACGTTCTTACGGTCATCGCTGAGCAGTTTGGGCGGCATTGCCTTGAGGCTGCCGTTGAAGAACATGTTCAGAAACAGTGTCTCCACGATATCATCGCGGTGATGGCCCAGCGCTATCTTGCTGGCCCCGATCGTCTGCGCAAAACCATACAGGCTGCCACGGCGCAGGCGGGAGCATAGTCCGCAGGTGGTTTTCCCCTCCGGAACCACTTGCTTGACGATGCTGTAGGTATCCTTTTCCAGGATGTAAAAAGGCACACCAAGCGCTGACAGGTAGTCCGGCAACACGTCTTCGGGAAAACCCGGCTGCTTCTGGTCCAGGTTGACCGCGACCAGCTCAAAGCTTACCGGCGCGCTCTGCCGCAGGTTCAACAAAATATCCAACATGGCGTAGGAGTCCTTGCCACCGGACAGGCACACCATCACGCGGTCGCCCTCCTCGACCATGTTGTAGTCGACTATGGCATTGCCGGCATTGCGCCGCAGGCGCTTCTGCAGCTTGTTAAACTCGGTTTTTTCCTTGCGGGAAAGATCTTGCACGACCACTGGCCTGGATATCCTCGATGCGGCGGCATTCTACTCTCTCCACTCAAGCCGCGTCCAGCAGGTATCAGTGCCGCTTCAAGACACCGACTATGGTCTAGCGTCCCTTGTTTTTTGCCGCGTTTGGCCCGACAATGATCGCCCTTAAAATGACCACGCTCACCCACTGAGGACCCTACCCCGATGAAAAATGCCGTTCGAGTGACCGTTACCGGTGCCGCGGGCCAGATTGGCTACGCGCTGCTCTTTCGCATCGCTTCTGGCGCCATGCTAGGCGACGACCAGCCGGTAATACTGCAGTTGCTGGATATTACTCCCGCTATGGAGGCGCTTGAAGGCGTCAAAATGGAGCTGGAAGACTGCGCTTTTCCTCTGCTGGCGGGTATCGAATGTACTGACGACCCGAATGTCGGCTTCAAAGATACCGACTATGCCCTGTTGGTCGGCGCGCGCCCCCGCGGTCCCGGCATGGAGCGCAAGGACCTGCTGGAAGCCAATGCCGCCATCTTCTCGGTCCAGGGTAAGGCCATCAATGACAATGCCAGCAAAGACATCAAAGTGCTGGTGGTAGGCAATCCCGCCAACACCAACGCGCTCATCACCCAGCGCAATGCACCGGATATCGACCCCCGCAACTTTACGGCGATGACCCGTCTGGACCACAACCGTGCGATGACCCAAATTGCCGTGAAAACCGGCAAGACGGTCAACGATGTCAGCAATATGACCATCTGGGGAAACCACTCCGCAACACAGTACCCCGATCTGTTCAACACCAGGGTCGGCGGCGAGGCGGCCATCGACCTGATTGACCAACAGTGGTACGAAGATGACTTCATTCCCACCGTGCAGCAGCGCGGTGCCGCTATCATCAAGGCACGTGGTGCCTCATCGGCGGCCTCAGCCGCCAATGCCGCTATCGGCCACATGCGCAGCTGGGCGCTGGGCACTGAGGGCGACGACTGGGTATCCATGGGCGTCTATTCAGATGGCTCCTACGGCATCACCGAGGGCCTGATCTATTCCTTCCCCTGCCGCTGCTGCAACGGTGACTGGGTGATTGTGCAGGACGCGGAAGTGGGCGAATTCAGCCAGTCCAAGATGTCCGCGACAGAGCAGGAACTGGTGGAAGAACGGGACGCGGTCAAGCACCTGTTACCCTAGCTGACACTGCGGCTCGCCGCTCTGGCAGCTGGTCAAGCCAGCGCACGCTGACCTGGCCGCTGCCAAACTGCACAAGCGCCACCCTTCGCCACGGGTGGCGCACCAATATCCACCGTCATTAGCGACACATCGTCACCTGGGTTCATGAACGAGACTGATAATCAGAAAAGCTATCATCACGGCAACCTGCGCGCAGAACTGCTGGACACGGCCATTGCACAGTTGCGTGAAGTGGGCGCGGAAGAACTCAGCTTGCGTGCCCTGGCCAGGGCCGTGGGCGTGTCGCAGACGGCGCCCTACCGGCATTTCGCCGACAAGGGTG
>Ga0316189_10006215_pt1 | contig 11400 bp, 10 predicted proteins | sample LowCovwburrow_MG_FD_204930 | JGI IMG/M metagenome (GOLD analysis project Ga0316189, IMG submission 204930) | Coastal sediment microbial communities from Maine, United States - Lowes Cove worm burrow | ecosystem: Environmental > Aquatic > Marine > Coastal > Sediment | place: USA: Maine... | reverse complement strand
ACAAAGATGCCATTCAAAGAGTCGATGCCATGTGGCAGCAATGCGGTGCCAGCATCGAGTATCTGGGCATTGAGCATCACGATAAAGTACTCGCGGCGACCTCGCATTTACCGCATATGCTGGCCTACGCGATGGTTAACTATTTATCTAACCTCAACGAGCACGAAGAAATTTTTCGCTACGCCGCTGGTGGTTTTCGCGATTTTACCCGCATTGCATCCAGCGACCCGGTGATGTGGCGAGACGTGTGCCTGTCAAATGGCGATGCGCTTCTGCAATTTATCGAAGGCTATAAAGAGGAACTCGATATGATATCTGTGGCAATCAAAGCGAATGACGCTGATGCGCTACTGCAATTATTTGGTAAAGCAAAGTCGGAACGCGACTCGCTAATCGGCAACTGTTAATGACTTATTTTGAATGTTTACCCGGCGGCTCATTGTCCGGTTCGCTGCGTGTTCCCGGCGATAAATCGATTTCACATCGTTCGATTATTCTATCTTCGATCGCCGAAGGTGTGAGCCATGTTTCCGGGTTTCTCGAAGGCGAAGACAGCCTGAATACACTGAAGGCATTCCAGGCTATGGGTGTTGAAATTGAACGGAACGGCGCGGAAATTGTCATTCACGGCGTTGGTTTGCAAGGTTTAAAAGCGCCGACACGAAAATTGGAAATGGGCAATTCCGGCACTGCGATGCGGCTGCTGCTTGGTTTGTTGGCTGGACAGACGTTTGACAGTGTTTTAATTGGCGATGAGTCTTTATCGGGTCGACCGATGAACCGCGTGATTAAGCCCTTGCAAACCATGGGGGCAGTCATTGCAAGCGACGAAAATGGCACAGCGCCTTTGTCTATCCAGGGAAAACAATCCTTGCAACCCATTGAATACGACATGCCGGTGGCCTCGGCACAGGTCAAGTCCTGCCTATTGTTAGCCGGCCTTTACGCGGACGGCGAAACCGTTGTTCGCGAACCCGCGCCAACTCGCGATCATAGTGAACGTATGCTACGTGGCTTCGGCTGTGAAGTGAGCACTAACAACGGTGAAATTCGTATGCAGGGATTGCAAACCCTGAAGGCCACCGATATCGACGTGCCAGCGGATATTTCATCAGCGGCATTTTTCATGGTAGCGGCGAGTATCGCCGAAAATAGTCAACTCACGCTCGAACATGTCGGTGTCAACCCGACCCGCACTGGCGTGATCGATATATTACAATTGATGGGTGCCGATATCACGTTATCAAATCACAAAGATGTTGGCGGCGAGCCCGTTGCCGATATCACCATCCGCAGCTCAAAATTAAAAGGCATTGTCATACCCGAAGAACTGGTGCCGCTCGCCATCGATGAGTTCCCGGTATTGTTTATTGCCGCTGCCTGTGCCGAAGGCGAAACCCTGTTAACCGGCGCCGAAGAACTTCGCGTTAAGGAGAGCGATCGCATTCAGGTCATGGCCGACGGCATGAATATTCTGGGTATAACAGCGAATGCAACGGCCGATGGCATCCGCATTCAGGGCGGCGAGTACCAGGGTGGCGAAGTTGAATCGCATGGCGATCATCGCATTGCTATGGCATTTAGTGTCGCTTCACTGCGGGCTAGCTCGGCTATCCGCATAAACAATTGTACAAATGTGAATACTTCTTTCCCGGGATTTGTCAAAATCGCGGCTACCGCAGGATTAAGAGTAAAAAGTTATGACTCAGAATGAGCCGTATGTAATTACTATCGATGGACCGGGCGGCTCGGGTAAAGGCTCCCTGGCCTTGCGAATTTCGCGCAAACTCGGCTTTCATTTACTCGACAGCGGCGCGATTTACCGCCTCGCAGCGCTTAAGGCCATGCGAGAGAACGCCGATTTAAACGATGAAAGCGCAGTACTCAATGCCTTGCAGTCGTTCGATATCCGTTTTGAAAGCGGTGATGAACTGAGCATCCCTTACCTCGATAACGAAGACGTTTCCGCGCAAATTCGACTCGAAGCCACCGGCGATGCCGCTTCGATAGTGGCACAATATCCTGGTGTCAGGGCGCGTTTGCTGGAGCGGCAGCAGCAGTGTTTTCAGCCACCAGGACTGGTCGCCGACGGTCGCGATATGGGTACCGTAGTATTCCCGGATGCTAAAATTAAGTTCTTTTTATACGCATCGGTCGAAATACGCGCGCAAAGACGCCATAAGCAGTTGATTAGTATGGGTATATCCGCTAGTATCGCGCAGCTTCAAGCTGAGATAGCCGAACGTGACGAACGCGACAGTAATCGTGAAGAGTCGCCACTCGTTCCGGCGGTCGATGCACTGGTGGTTGATTCAAGCTTACTTGACCTCGATCAGGTGACTGAATTAATGATGAGTCACATTGAAGAAGCAACACAATGGTCCTTGTAAGCGCACTGTTTGCGAGGTTATTTTAACTTAACCCGTAGTAGAAACGCCTTCCTGCGTTTTTTATTACATTCTTAAATCAGGAAATTCCATGTCTGAAAATTTTGCAGAAATGTTTGAAGAAAGCATTACTCAAATGAATATGCGCGTCGGTGAAATCATCACTGGCGAAGTTGTCGGTATCAATCGTGATGTTGTTATCGTCAACGCCGGCCTCAAGTCTGAGGGCGTTATTCCAGTAGAACAGTTTTACAACGAAGCCGGTGAGCTCGACGTTGCCGTCGGCGATAAGGTTGAAGTAGCACTGGATTCATTCGAAGATGGTTACGGCGAAACGCGTTTATCACGCGAAAAAGCCAAACGTGCACGTGCCTGGGCTCGCCTCGAAGAAGCACAACAGGCCGACGAAATTATTACCGGTCGCTTCACTGGCAAGGTCAAAGGTGGTTTTACCGTCGATATCGGTGAAATCCGCGCCTTCCTGCCGGGCTCACTGGTTGACGTCCGTCCCGTTCGCGATACCGCCTACCTTGAAGAGAAAGAGCTCGAATTCAAAATCATCAAACTCGACCAGAAACGCAACAATGTTGTTGTCTCTCGTCGTGCCGTTGTTGAAAAAGAATTCAGCGAAGAGCGCGAAAAGCTGCTTGAAACATTGAAAGAAGGCGAGCGCGTTCGCGGTATCGTCAAGAACCTTACCGATTACGGTGCATTCCTCGACCTCGGTGGTATCGATGGTCTGTTGCACATCACCGATATGGCCTGGAAGCGTGTTAAGCATCCTTCTGAAGTCGTTGAAATCGGTCAGGAAATCGATGTCGTCGTGCTCAAGTTCGACCGCGAAAAGAATCGTGTTTCACTCGGCCTCAAGCAAATCGGTGATGATCCATGGGCGAACCTCATGCGTCGTTATCCTGAAGGTCAGCGTCTGTTCGGTCACGTCAGCAACATTACTGATTACGGTTGTTTTGTCGAAATCGAAGACGGCGTCGAAGGTCTGGTTCACGTTTCTGAAATGGACTGGACTAACAAGAATGTCAATCCGAATAAAGTCGTTACGCTCGGAGACGAAGTCGAAGTGGTTATCCTCGAAATCGACGAAGAACGTCGTCGTATTTCACTCGGCATGAAGCAGTGCAAGCAAAACCCATGGGAAGAGTTTGGCACAACGGCCAACAAGGGCGACATCATTGCCGGTAAGATCAAGTCAATCACTGACTTCGGTATCTTCATCGGCCTGAATGGCAACATCGATGGTTTGATTCACTTAACCGATCTGTCCTGGAACAAGACCGGCGAAGAAGCGGTTCGTGATTACCAGAAAGGTCAGGAAGTCGAAGCCATGGTTCTGTCTATCGATCCTGAGCGCGAGCGTATTTCTCTCGGTATCAAACAAATCGAAAAAGATCCATTTGCCAGCTTTATCTCCGACAAGCCGAAAGGCAGCATTGTTACCGGACGCGTGGTTTCGGTTGATGCGAAGGCGGCGATTGTTGATCTCGGCGATGGCATTGAAGGTGTACTTCGTGCATCAGAAATGGCCAAAGATCGTGTTGAAGATGCTCGCTCCTTTATGAATGAAGGTGATGATATCGAAGCCAAGATCACGGGTATGGACCGAAAAGGTCGCAGTGTTTACCTGTCAATCAAGGCGAAAGATACGGATGAAGAACAGGAAGCCCTGAAAGACTATGCAGCCAGTAGTGATTCGGGTGCTGCCACTACCAGCTTTGGTGAGTTGTTAAAGGAAAAAATGGATTCATAGAATCCCTGAGGGCGGTTTGAGCAATCAAATCGCCCTTATTTTCAAAAGTTTTAGTCAAATAGGGTGACTGTAAGTCATTGATTTTGTAAGATAAGTGGATACCACTGAATTGGGCGCCATAATGAACGAAGCAGATTATGTACCATCGTTAACAAAATCTGACCTGATCGACAACTTGTCTCGAAATCAGGGACATCTTGCCTATAAAGATGTCGAGCTTGCCGTTAAAAGCCTGATCGAGATGATGAGCAGTGCGCTATCTAACGGGGATCGTATCGAGATCCGCGGATTCGGCAGTTTTAGTTTACATTATCGCCCGCCACGTACTGGCCGAAATCCAAAATCGGGTGATAAAGTCGAGCTACCCGGAAAATACGTGCCTCATTTCAAGCCGGGCAAAGAATTGCGTGATCGTGCCAATGGCCAGAAATAATCCTGGTTTCCATTAACCCCAGAAAATTTGAAACTCTGCTTTGCAGGTCGGCTCTACATTGGACATCTGGCTTCTATCGCTAATCATGATCTCGCTGTTAATCGGCTGGATTTTCGGACGATGGACGCGACCGCGGAAAAAAGATAAAAAGCAGGCCAGTACCGTCACACAATATTCCGAATCCTATGCCCGGGGGCTTAATTTTCTCCTGACCGATCAATCTGACAAGGCCATTAATGCTTTTACCGAGCTGGTCGCTGTTGATCGTGATACGGTCGAAATCCACGTTACACTGGGGAATCTGTTTCGTTCCAACGGTGAAGTCGACCGGGCGATTAAAATCCATCAGAATTTACTGGCAAGACCCAATCTCACCCGACCACAGCGAAATATGGCGATTGCCGAACTCGCCAGCGATTACATGAAGGCCGGGTTGCATGATCGAGCCGAAAAACTCTACCGCGAAATGACCAAAATCAAAGGCGAAGGTTTAGTTGCTTATCAACGCCTGCTCGATTTGTACATTGCCGAGAAATCCTGGTACGAAGCCTGCGAATGTGCCCAGGTCCTGTACAGTCGTGGAGAACCGGACTCGTCGCTAATTCTAAGCCATTGTCACTGCGAGATTGCCAGCACTGCACTCGCGTCTGGTAATATAAAACTGGCGCGGGCGAATTTAAATAAAGCTCGCGAGATCGATCAAAACTGTGTCAGAGCGGGTCTACTGCTGATCGAGTTGTACTTGAACACCGACGACTACAGCGCCGCGCGCAAATTGTTGCAACAGCTTATTAAGCAGAATCCAGAGTACATCGTATTGTATATTGAGCCGGCAAAATCGATTTACCTGCACAAAAGGGAATACAAGGTATATCAGAATTTTCTAGAGCACCAATACCAACAAAACCCGTCTAACCGGCTGGCAATCGCGTTACTGGAACATTTCACCAATAACAACCAGATTGAAAAAGCACGCGACTTCCTCGAACAGATTCTGAGAAAATCACCTTCATTTGAAGCCTTTGATTTTGCCCTGCGGTTTTTAAAATCCGAACCAGAGCAGTTGTCCGAAACCTGGAAAAGTCTTTCCGAGTTTCTGAAAAATATGCAAAACAGGAAAATCGAATATACCTGCAGTAACTGTGGCTACGGCAGCCACGCAATACAATGGAATTGCCCAAGTTGTAATAGCTGGTCTACCATGAAAGCCGTTTAGGAGAATAGTCTCGGTGATTGATCCCAAAGTAATTGTCGCACTGGATACTGATAATGCCCAAAATGCATTGGCATTCGCAAAAAGTATTACCCCTGAATTAGGCAAATTAAAAGTCGGCAAGGAGTTATTTACCGCCGCCGGACCGCAACTGGTCGAGCAACTGGTTGATCTGGGCTACGATGTTTTCCTCGATCTGAAATTCCACGACATTCCGAACACGGTTAAGAAGGCCGTCTATGCTGCCTCCAGACTCGGTATCTGGATGGTCAACGTACATGCCAGTGGCGGACAGGCGATGTTACAGGCCGCTCGTGAAGCGGTTGATATGGTCGGCAATCGCAGACCATTTTTAATAGCCGTCAGTGTTTTGACCAGCATGTCGGATGACGATATGAAGCAGCTGGGTATCGACGCTACTGTTGCTGATCAGGTAGAGCGCCTGACGAGTTTAAGTCTGGATGCGGGACTCGATGGCATGGTCTGCTCGGCGCAGGAGGTGGCCTTGCTACGCCAGAAATTTGGTGTTGCACCTTTGCTGGTAACACCCGGGATTCGACCGGCGGAAGCGAGTCTCGACGATCAACAGCGTGTTATGACGCCTGCTCAGGCCATGACTGCTGGTTCGAGTTATCTGGTGATTGGTCGACCAATTACACAACATGCCGATCCGGCTGAAGCACTGGCCGATATCAACCTTACACTTAGTCCTGAGACTAATCCGCAAGCTTGAACTATACTTTTTATTTGCCCCTGTTCTAGATAATCTTTTTCCATCAGGTACCTTTATGAAATTTAGCACGCTTTTTCTGTTTTCAGTTTTATCTCTAATGTTGTCAGCCTGCGGTGGAGGGGGCGGCGGGAGCAGCGATAACTCTAGTTCAAGTACCGCTGATGCAGGCACTAACGTGGCTTCCGCTAATGCTAACGCAGGATCCTCTTATACGAATTCCAGGCCAGACATCTGGATAGATTATTTCTCGCTGTCATTACCACCAGGAGCAGGTGATCTCAAAGACGCTATCGCCTATCTCGATGCCAATGGTGACGGTGACACCGATGTATTTATGGCAACCGGAGAGTATTTACTCAACGGTGAAGTGAATAGCGCTTTGTTTATAAATCAAGGTGCGACGTTTGTATCTTCTACGGCTGAATTCGCAGGCAATATGCCGCCTGCAACGCATGCGCGAAAATCCTTAGTGGCGGATTTTGATGGCAATGGCCTGGACGATATTTTCGTGCTCGACCATGGTTTCGACAGCAGCCCTTTTCCGGGTAGCAATCCAAAATTGATCATGCAAAATTCGGTCGGCAGTTTCAGTTGGGAAAAGCTTAGCGATCAAACCGGATTTCACCATGGTGGTGCAGCTGCAGATATTGATAATGATGGTGATATCGATATTTTCGTCGGTGGCTTTGATCCATTTTTTTATATCAACAATGGTAGCGCCAGTTTTTCTGTGGCGACTAACCTTTTTGATTCGGACCTGCAAAAGGTATTTTCGGCTGAATTAATCGATATCGACGAAGATGGTTTTGTTGATTTACTAGTAGGTGCTCATGAGCGGGACGGTGATAAAACCAGTATTTACTGGGGTAGCGCTTCGGGTGCTTATTCGGACTCGAATCGCACGTTAGTAGCCGCGGTTAACTCTTTCGGTGCTGTACTCGACTTTGATGCCGAAGACATTGATGGCGACGGTGATCGAGACCTGGTAATTAATAGAACCCGAGATGGTATTGACGGGGCATTGGGCTTTTATCAAGGCAGAACTTTGCAGCTCCTGCAACACGATGGAAATCGTGTTTTTGTTGATGTTACTGCCACCAATATTGATCTTCCGGGTGGCGATATCGATAACTGGTTCCCCTGGGTCAGATTACAGGATATTGATAACGATGGTGACATTGATCTCGGTTCGGACGACAGTGGAGACGGCGTGACCTATCTAAATGAGGCTGGTTTTTTTACCAAACAGTAAGTGTAGCCGGGTTTCAGTGAAGTTCTCTTAGTTTGGTGACAGTCGCTCGCTGAATCGTTACACTAGCCAACAATTTTTGAACACCATTGAATTGCCATTATGGAACAAAATTTTTTAGAGTTTGAACTGCCAATTGCCGAACTGGAAGCGAAAATTTCAGAGCTGCGCTACGTCACCGATGACTCTGATATTAACATTTCTCAGGAAATTCAAAACCTTGAGCAAAAAGCTGAAAGCCTGACCAGTACTATATTCTCAAAGCTTACTTCCTGGCAGATTTCGCAATTATCGCGGCACCCAAACAGACCTTATACGCTCGATTATATCGATCGTATTTTCACCGATTTTGAACCTTTGCACGGTGACCGTGTCTTTGCCAACGACCATCCCATTATCGGTGGAATAGGGCGTCTGGAAGGCAAACCGGTGATGATTATTGGTCAACAGAAAGGACGCGATACCAAAGAAAAAGTAAAACGTAACTTCGGCATGCCTAGACCTGAAGGCTATCGCAAGGCATTGCGGTTAATGAGAATGGCTGAGAAATTCAAAATGCCGCTCATCACTCTGGTGGACACACCTGGTGCTTATCCCGGAATCGGCGCCGAAGAACGCGGTCAAAGCGAAGCCATTGCACGCAATCTATTTGTTTTAGCCGAGCTGAAAACACCGATCATCTGCACCATAATTGGTGAAGGTGGCTCGGGTGGTGCTCTGGCCATCTGTGTCGGTGACCGCATTAACATGCTGCAATACTCGACTTATTCGGTTATCTCGCCCGAGGGTTGTGCGTCGATTCTCTGGAAGAGCGCCGAGAAAGCCTCGCAAGCGGCCGAGGCCATGGGCATTACTGCAGAACGTTTGTTTGAACTCAAATTAATCGACCATATCATCGAAGAGCCACTCGGTGGCGCACATCGAAACTTTGATCAGATGGCCAATTCGTTGAAGCAGAGTCTGATTGAAAATCTGGATGTTCTGGAATCGGTGAGTATCGATAAATTACTCGATCAGCGATATCAGAAACTCATGAACTTCGGAGCATTTCGCGAGGTTTAATTAGCGCTCTTGTTCTCTATCAGGATGTCAATCCATGATGCTGGAATCCAGGTTAAACGACCTTCTCGATCAACACTTAGAGCTTTTTACTGATCGCGTTGAGCGCATAGTCCTGGCCTTCAGCGGAGGACTCGATTCTTGTGTTCTATTACATTTGTTAGCGTCCAGACCGCGTGATTGCAGCTTACTCATCTGGCATATCAATCATGGTTTGCAGGACTGTGCTGATGAAATGGAATCTTTCTGCGCCAGTCTAGCCGCCGAATATGGAATCGAGTTCAGGGTCAGTCATCTGAATCTTGGCGATTTCACTTCGAATATCGAATCAATTGCCCGCAGCGCGCGCTACGCCGAGTTTGAAGCAAACCTCGGCGCGCAGGATATTCTGCTAACTGCTCACCACGCCGATGATCAGGCAGAAACTTTTTTACTGAATTTGATGAGAAGCGCCGGTAGTGCCGGCCTTCGCGGCATCGCTCCCATCAAACCTTTAGCCGATACCCGGCTAGTGCGACCTTTGTTAGAGATTAAACGCAGTGAACTGACCTGTTTCGCCAACCAACAGGGTTTGCAGTGGTTTGACGATCCGAGCAACTCGTCGGATCGCTATAACCGAAATTATCTTAGAAATCAGGTGATACCGATTATCAAGAATCGTTGGCCAGGATTTGTCCAGTCTATTGCCTCGGTTTGCCATATTCAGGCCGAAACGCAGCAACTGCTAGATGAAATTGCGGCGGTCGATTATCAGCAGTGTTGTATCAGTCCTGGCGAAGAGCCCACCCGGCTAAGCCAACGGCAATTGATGGCTTTGTCGAACGCTCGGCAGAAAAATCTGGCACGTTTCTGGCTGCGCGAAAACGACTGTCACAGTCTGCCCGCACGGAAGCTACAGGAGTTGATCCGTCAACTGCATGCGCGTACCGATGCGCAGCCGTGTATCGTCGCTACTGGTTACGATATTCGTATTTATGCACAGCAGTTATTTATTGTTCGTCATAAAGGTCCTTTTAATTTACAGCAAAACTACGACATGGCTCATACGCAAACCCTGGAAATCGATTCTATTAATTTGAAAATCAGTCGGGCAGATGTGCTTCAGAGTCTGGCCGTAGATGATTGCGGTCAGTCGATTAGCATCCAGTTTCGACTCGACCCGCAGGCGGGTAATCCGAACGCTCATCGATTGAAACATTTGTTTCAAAAATATCAGGTAGCACCCTGGTTACGAGTACAAACACCGCAAATTTTTATCGATGATGAACTGAAAGCGATCTGGCTGGATAAAAGCTGTCAATATTAATCCTGACAATGGACAAGCCATCATTTTTGCCCGAATATTGCGCCCTTATTTTTAAATACGCCTCCTATGACCAGCCCATCTGATAGAGATCAGGTATTCGCCAAACCGCTGAGCGAAATCAAAGCCTTCGAATTTAACGAAGCGGTGACTCGTGTGTTCCGCGATATGATTTCGCGGTCGGTGCCCGGCTACGATTTATTGCTACGCCTGATCGGACTCTATGCCAACGTATTTGTCCAGGACGATAGCCGTGTCTACGATCTCGGCTGTTCGTTGGGGGATGTTTCCTGCATTGTCGCCAGCCAGACTACGGCCTGCAACGTCGGCATTATCGCGGTTGATAATTCAGCGCCAATGATTGAAAAGTGCCGACAACTGCCGGCAACCGATCCGGCTATCGACTGGCAATGTAAAAATATCGAAAACATTCGTATCGAAAATGCCTCGATGGTGGTATTGAATTTAACCCTGCTTTTCTTCGATCAAAACCAACGCCAGGCGCTATTAAATCGGATTTATCAGGGCCTGAATCAAGGCGGCATTCTGGTGTTAACCGAAAAAGTGCACATGGATGAAAGTAAATGCGACGAACGCATGGTTCAGCTATATCAGGCTTTTAAGAAAACCCAGGGCTATAGCGAACTGGAAATCAGTCAAAAACGTACTGCGCTGGAAAACGTTCAGGTGCCCGATGCAGAATCGAAACTGCAAAGTCGGCTGCAGGAAGCCGGTTTCGAAGAGATTTATCAATGCTTCCGCTGTTTTAATTTTGTCTCTTATCTGGCGATCAAAGCATGAGCCATGCCTTCCTCTTCGAGCGCCTGCGGGCGGCGGGATTTACCGATTGGGCTGAGCAACTAAGCCGTCAACAATCCGACTGGCTTGTGCATCACGGTGATTATGCGCGTTGGCATCAGGCCTTATCCGACTTGCCCGCCCTTGAAAACATACAGTCACATTTCGATCGCCCGGCAGTTACGGTTGACGGCCACTGTGGGCAAGCCGATCAATTACACAAGGCGTTGAAAGGACTTTCGCCCTGGCGCAAAGGCCCGTTTCAAATTGCCGAAGTTTATATCGATAGCGAGTGGCGATCTGATTTTAAATGGGATCGCGTATTGCCGCATTTACAGTCATTGCAGGGCAGAAAGGTACTCGATATCGGCTGCGGCAACGGTTATCACTGCTGGCGCATGCTCGCCGAACAACCCGAGCTGGTAGTTGGCGTCGAACCTTCGGTATTGTTCAACCTGCA
>Ga0316189_10006214_pt1 | contig 11401 bp, 10 predicted proteins | sample LowCovwburrow_MG_FD_204930 | JGI IMG/M metagenome (GOLD analysis project Ga0316189, IMG submission 204930) | Coastal sediment microbial communities from Maine, United States - Lowes Cove worm burrow | ecosystem: Environmental > Aquatic > Marine > Coastal > Sediment | place: USA: Maine... | reverse complement strand
ATCACCGATAGCCAGAAGCACCTCTTCAGGCACCTGCCAGGGAATTTCGCCATGGTTATCGCCAAGAATAAAGCCGCCGCCGCGCCCTGCGCCGGCAATGGCACGCTTGACCGCTGTCTCGGTCTGTTGTGGTGTCCAGCGCCGCATTTCAACGCCGTTGAGGTTGCCTAACAGGCTCACACGCTTGTTTGCAGCCGCCTTCAATTTATCTATCTCTTCAAGCGCACTGACACCCACCACAGCGGTGCCGGTATCAGCAATATCAGACATAATGGGCAGGCAGCGCCCCGAGGCCATATGCGTAGCAGTCGGCCCGTTGATCTGTGAAATCGCACGCTTGGCAACCTGCTGTCCGGTCTTGAGATAAAGTTCGCGTGGAATGTTCGTAGTAGATGAAACCGGATCGAAATAGCAGATCGCCGTGGCCCCCGCCTCCAGCTGTGCATTGCACCACTCGACAGTAAAGGCCTCAGTCACCTGCATCAGACGCTCAAAACGCTCTGGCTGCTCATAAATCAGCTCAATGTAATGGTCGAAACCCATCATCATCACCGGTAGCGAGAAGGGTGAAATCGCCACGCCGATGATGGGCACCGTATCGCCAACCCTCTCCTTCAACCCCCGGATCGCTTCCAGCACACGCGCCAGAGAAGGTGCATCCTTCACCGATGGTGGTTGCAGGGTGTCGATATCTTCAGCAGACCTGATGATTGGCGCTCCGCACAGCGGCGGACCATCCGGCAGGTAGAGTGTCGAACCACCCCATGCCTCGATTTCGATGGATGCGTAGAAAAAACCGTAGAGGCAATCGCCGCGATATTTCTTCAGCAGACGCATCTGACCCTCAATTACATTTTCGGCACGCGAGTAGTACTGCTCAATCGACATGCCGAGCTCTTTGGCGCCATGCATTGTGGTCAGCAGAAACAGTGGCACACGGTCGGGCTCCTGCTGGCCCAGAGTAGTCAGGGTTCGCTGCATGGAATTCATGGTCACGGGATTATCAGTCGGAGTATTCATGAGATCTCTCCCATTATGTTTTTCACGATCTTGACGGCATCGGGAGCGCTACGGCCCATTGCATCCGCGCCGACCTCTCGCCACATCTGCTCATCGAACAGAAATGGGGCCCCACCAACAACCACCTTCACTTCTGCACCGGCGTCCTTAAGTCTTGTACAGACATCACGCACCTTGAGCGCGGAGGGAAGGATCAGTACGGAAATCAACAGCACACGTACCTTGTCGGTCAGCACACGCTCCACCAGCTGATCCACATCCATCCGCCCATAGTCAAACAGTTCAAAGCCGCTGGCCCGCAAGACAGAATAGACAATACGTTTGCCTAACATGTGATAATCATTAAGAACTACGATGGCCGATCGCGGTTGATGTTTGCGATCCGGATCGCTGGGTGGCAAGGCCTTATCCACCAACTCTTCACAGAAACGACCACTCATATAGACCTGAGACAGGGCTACCCGGCCATCCTCCCACGAAGCACCGACCTGCTCCAACGCTGGGGCAACGATCTGTTCAACCGCATTGATCGGTGTCATCTCCTGCAATGCCGACTGAAAAATTCGCTCTGCCCCGATTCGATCCAGAGACTCCAACGCTTCCTGAAACTGTCTGACCCACGCTTCCATCGACACTTCTCCTTGCGCTACTCCTGACTTCTCTCCTGTTTATTATAGCTCAAAAACCGATGGGTTGGAGGGTTAATGCTGGCCGGGTTCAACGGGACAGAGATCAAATGTCATCTCTGATTCAGCAATCAGGGAGATGGTGAGTTCAGGCTTCTGCGCGCTTCTTGATCACCCTGAAACCCTGGACAGGGGCAGCCCTGTTTTTAAGAATAATCTCACCAATTTTCTGCATCGGAATATTCTCCTTGCAGATATTGTGCGTCTCTTCGCCGACAATGATCTCACCAGCGGAAGCAATCTGTTCAAATCTGGACGCAACATTCACAGTGTCGCCAATTGCCGTATAATCTTTTCTGTTTTCCGACCCGACATTTCCAATCACCACCCTGCCGGTATTAATGCCGATACCCACCTCAAGCTTCGAATAGTTGCCGCCCCTACTGACCTTCAGCGCTTCAAGCGCCTCAGCCATCTTGATGCCTGCCTGTATCGCCCGCACCGGAGCACGCTCGCCATAGGGGTGATCGCGGAATACGGCCATCAGTTCGTCGCCTACAAACTTATCAAGCACACCATCATATTTGAAAATGATGGGCACCATGGTGCCGAAGTAGCTATTGAGCATGGAGATGACATCCTCCGGGTCCATATGTTCTGATAGCGATGTAAAGCCCCTGATATCGGCAAACAGTACTGTTGCCGTGCACTCCACATTATCAAACGCATTGCTGCCGCTTCGGATCAGTTCATCAACCACATTTTTTCCGACATACCTGCTCAGGTTGGCCCTGATCAGCGACTCCTTTCTGAATCTCTTTTCATAGGCATCGAGATCATTCATATAGGAGAGCATGCGTGCCGTAATATCTTTGGTCTGTTTTTTATGCAGTTCCTGCTCTCCAATCATGCTGTTAAAACCATCGGCCAGCATACGAAGCTCTTCAAGGTCGTTTGGTTTTGTCGAAAGCTTCTCGGGCCTCTCATCTTGTGCAGTACGTGCAACTCTACGGGCCAGATATCTCAACCGCCTTGAAAAAGTCTCAACAAGCAGAGCGCCCAGCAGGATCAGAACCAGTGTCAGGCTGAGGATATTGATGAAGGTGTAGGTAAGGTCGACTTTAAGCTCAAAAATCAGATAGATTCCAATCAGGTAGGGGAAAAAGCAGGCAAGCCCGTAGAGCATCCATGCGGCCCTGTGGAAACTCTGATGAGTCTCTGCCGGGGCTGCTGCTTGTATGGTGTCCAATTTAATTATCTCAACTGTTTTTGTTAACCATGCTCTCAAAAACAAGCAAGTCGTCCATGCATAGCCCGATACTTGTCTTCCCCTCTTCCAGTTCACCCATCCATGCCACTTTGGCTACGCCACTCATATTGGCATTTAGCGCGTCTCCCCCTGGAAGCTGAATAATGAGATCAACCTTATCTCCAATGGCGTAACGCTCAGGATAGGCCGTGACAAAGCGTGCGCCTCCACCCGAGATGTCCATCAGAACAGTTGTTTCACTCTGCTTGTTGGTAAGCTCATCCTGTGATCTCACCTCTGCATTCAGTGATACACTGAAGCGTTCAAATTCCCGTTGGTTTTCCTGATCAAAAGGCATGCCGGTTCCTCACTAATCCGAATATAGCCTATTTTCAGATACTCTGCTTAATTGTTGCAAGAAACGCCGTTCTGGTGATCTCTTTCGCACCGAGCCTGTCAAGGTGGCCGGTATGAAACTGGCAATCGATCAGCTTCCAACCCTCCTCTCTTGCACGTTCTACAACTCTGGCCAGGGCCATCTTCGAGCCGTCGGTTTTTCGGCTGAACATCGACTCGGCAAAAAAGACGCTGTTTAACAGCACACCATAGAGCCCGCCAATCAGCTCATCCCCCTCCCACACTTCAACCGAGTGAGCATGGCCCAGTTCATGCAACCTTCTGTAGGCTGTCAGCATCTCCGGAATGATCCAGGTGCCGGACTCGCCTCTTCTTGGAATCTCGGCACATGCCTGAATCACCACATCAAATGCCTCATCCCATGAAAAACGGTATTTCTGCTGTTTCAATCTTCTGGCAAGACGGCTGTTGCAGTAAAAATCATCGGCAAACAGCACCATGCGCGGGTCGGGCGACCACCAGAGAATGGGGTCACCCTCACTGAACCACGGAAAGATACCTCTGCTATAGGCGCTCAGAAGTGTTTCGGGCTCAAGATCTCCGCCAACAGCCAGCAGTCCATCTTCGTTGGCCGTTGATGGATCGGGAAACTCAACCGTCACGACTAACCCGTTCAAAAAGTCGATGCACTCCGGCAATGAGCATCTCTTCGGCTTTTTCCATCACCTGCTCGACACTTATGCCTTCAGGCAGTGTGCCGATCACCAGATCGAAATGTTTCTTTAAATCCACCTCTGCATCCGTATCCACCGAACCTGAGAGTAGTGCCACTTTCACCCCTGCTGCTCTTGCTGCCCCGGCAACCTTGAACGGCAATTTTCCCTGTAGTGTCTGGGCATCGGAGCGTCCCTCGCCTGTAATCACCCAATCGGTATCGCTTAACTGATTAGTGAAGCCAGACTTCTCAATAACAAAACCGGCACCTGAAACCACCTTGCCGCCGAGCAGCATCAGTGCAAAACCAAGGCCGCCTGCGGCACCGGCTCCCTGCTCTGAACGAGGGTCAAACCCAAAGACATCACCACACATATCTGCAAAACCTGAGATTGCACGCTCTATCCGTGTCACCTCAGCTCTCTGCACGCCTTTCTGAGGTCCGTAAACAGCCGTGGCGCCGTTTTTACCGCATAGGGGCGATAGGACATCGCTCAGAATCGTGAAACGGCTTTCAGGGAGCCTTGGATCAAGGTTTGATATATCGATACGGACTAGCGAGAGAAGTCCGGAGAGATTCAGCGCAACCGGATTATCATGAGCATCCCAAGCCTGCATGCCGAGTGCCATCAGCATACCAAGGCCGCCATCATTGGTGGCTGAACCGCCGAGCCCGATGACAAACTGCCGCTTTCCATCGTCCAGTCCGGCAAGGATCGCCTCGCCAAGCACTGAGGAACCACGTTGCATAACGTTGAGCGACTGCATCTGCGGTAGATTCAGGCCGATGAACTGAGCCGATTCGATCAGGCAGATGCTGCCTGCCAAATGAGGAGCGAGGATTTCAGCCGTGCCTTCTCCACCGTCAGCTAGCGGGCATTGAACGATCTCGGCATCCGGAACTGTTGTTAAAAGGGTATCCGCAATGATTGTCGCAGCTTGTTTTGAGGTCAGCGAACCCTTAAAAGAATCAGGCGCGACCAATATACGTAGTTTGCCTGTAGACATAGGCTCCTCACACTGCCCGCGATACATGGAAGTATCGCCAAATACGGTAATAACCGAATTTGTAAGCAAGGGAAAACCGCGCTTTTGCCTTGCGGCCTAGAAAAGCGGCATGGATGCTGATTTTCGTATCATTAATCATGCTCTTCGAAAAACCAGCGCACTTCGGCCAGATCGTCCCGGATCGGTGCAGCAGGCAGGTTTCTGACCACCTCGCGCCCGTAGAACTTCTGATAAAGCCTTGAATCAAGAATCGCCATCACGCCGCGATCCTCGTTGTTGCGAATCAGCCGCCCGACACCCTGCCTCAGTACCGCAATCGCTTCCGGTAGCTGGATATCCCTGAAGCCATTTCCACCCTTCTCCTCACAAGCCTTAATACGTGCCTGAAGCAACGGATCATTCGGTGGTGCAAATGGCATTTTGTCGATAATGACCAGCGATAGAGACTCGCCAGGCACATCCACACCCTCCCAAAAGCTTCGGGTTCCACATAAGATAGAGCTTGTATCTTCCCGAAATTGCTCAAGAATTGCATCCCTGCTTCCACTCTTCCCCTGAATCAGAACATTGTACGGAACACGATCGTCCAGCTCCGGCGCAATGCGGTTCAGCATCAAGTAGGAGGTAAAAAGTACAAAGGCGCGGCCTCGTGAAGCACGTACCAGCGTCTCAATCTCATCAAGCAGACTCTCCTGCCCTCGTTCACTCCGGGTATCAGTCAGATGACGTGGCAGATAGGTCATGGCCTGCTGCTGGTAGTTGAATGGTGATGGGTGGTATGACTCAACAATCTCATCATCCAGACCCAGCCTAGCTTTCATGTAGGTGAAGGTGCCGGAGCTGCGAAGCGTTGCTGAGAGCAGTACAAAACCGGCAGGTCGCTCCCATAGATGCTCATTGAGTACCGGGCCGGTCTCAACAGGAGCAACAATATGCCGTCGGTGCTCACCATCTCCCTCACTCCAGGCCACAAAGCCGTCATAAGGTTTCTCAACCGCCTTCATATCCTGCAGAATCATATCAGCACGTTCAGCCAGCTTGGCCATATCCTCGTTTCGCCCGCTTCGACTGGCAGAGAGCTCAACCAGAGGTTGCCAGGCAGCCTGAACCACCTTGATATCACTGTTGGGCCAGGCATCCAGCGCCAATCGCCCCGCCTCAACAACACTCTTTTTCAGGGCTGCCTCGTCCTTCAGTCCATCGAGCGCACCCTGCATATCATTGAGCCACTGAATCAGCTTCAGACGAGAGAGCTGGACACCAAAATGCTGGCAGGCCAGATCGGGAAGGCTGTGCGCCTCATCAAGCACATAACAATCAAAGGCAGGAAGAATTTCGCCAAAATCGCCGGATTTCAGGGCAGCATCTGCCAGCAGCAGCGCGTGGTTGGAGATCACAATATCCGCGTCCTGCGCCTTTTGGCGTGCATTCATCAGTGGGCACTTGTTCCAATCATCACACTTGTTGCCACCGCACTGGTCGGCTGTAGCCGTCACCATCGGGCCAATCCCCTTCTCAAACACATCAAACGGCAGAGAAGAGAGATCACCATCGCTGCTCTCGTTCGCCCACTGCTGAACTTTCAGCAGAGACTTTTTGGCCCACATCTCAACCTGGTGATTGGCAGTGAAACTCTTCAGGCGGTGTGGGCAGAGGTAGTTGCTGCGACCCTTAAGCAGTGCAATGCCTCGTTTAACTCCCATCGCCTTCTGCACAGCAGGGATATCACGGTGCATCAACTGATCCTGCAGCGCCTTGGTATGGGTTGAGATCAGGATCTTTTCGGAAGAGCGAAGCGCAGGAATCAGGTAGGCCAGTGTTTTGCCGGTTCCGGTTTCAGCCTCAGCCAGCAGCACCTGCCCGCTATCAAAGGCATCAGCAATCTCTTCTGCCAGCTTGACCTGCTGTTCGCGGTGGATGTAACCCGGCAACCCCTCTGCAAGAGGTGATGTTTCACCAAAATCGTTGAGGACCTGCTTGGAGAGGGAGTTGCTCATATCGGCAATCGTGAATCATCCCGGTTCAGATGCAAGTTGTTAAGAAACTGAGGCAAGGCCAACCAGACAAACCACGATTAACATCGCGCCAATGAGCTGCCTGAACAGTGCAGAGTCACCATGTATCAGTCTGTCATGCAGCATCAAACCGACAACATGCCCCACCGCCGCACATGGAAGCAGCCAGAGGTGGGCATGCCATGAGAAATCGACACCGGCATAGAGCAATACGGAGAGTTTGATCGATACAAGAATAAACCAGAGCACAAACAGTGTATTGCGCACCTGGTTCATCGCCACCCGGTGCATAAACACCGCCACAATCAGCGGCGCACCGGTCAGTGAAACGCCTGCGATATAGGCTCCCAATACCAGCAGCGTTGCATCAACCCATCTGTTGTTACTGCTGATCTGGTATTTAAACAGATAACAGCCGCCGTAAAAGAGTGTTACGGCATAAACAAACATCACCAGCCACTCTGTTGGCAGGGTCAGCAACCCGAACACCCCCACCAGCTTTGGCACGATCATAATGGAGAGGGATTTTTTCAGAAATGGCCAATCCACATCCCCAAGCCGTTTAACCACTGTAATAGAACTGAAAAAAAGCAGGTGAATTCCGATCAGCGGCAGCCAGATCAGTGGATCATCAATCACCAGAAGCATCAACGGCAACCCAAGTGCCGCACCGCCAAATCCGAGGCCGGAGCGTACAAATCCGGTCCAGACAAAAATCAGTGCGGTGGCAATATATTGCCAGAGTTGGAGATCATGCATCGCTGGAGATTATGGGGTCTGGAATTTAAGCTGAGACAGGTTGCTGACGTTCACGTGGATGGTTGATTGGCCTCGCTGCCAGCAGATTTTGAGTATAAACATGTTGAGGATTGCTGAATAGCTCGGCCACATCCCCCTGCTCCACCACACTGCCTTCCAACATCACCAGAACACGGTCGGCGATATGGCGCACCACTGAGAGATCATGCGAAATAAACAGGTATGAGAGATTCCGTTCAGCCTGAATCTTTTTCAGCAGGTTGAGAATCTGTGCCTGAACCGATACATCCAGCGCAGAGACCGGCTCATCAAGCACCAGCACCTTAGGCTCCACAATCAGGGCACGGGCAATGCCGATACGCTGACGCTGGCCACCGGAGAACTGGTGTGGGTAACGATCAAGTGCCTCGTCACCAATACCACAAAGAGCCAGTGTTTCAGCCACCTTTTCCCGGCGCTGCTGCCTGCTCATCTCCGGCTGATGGACACGCAGTCCCTCACCCACCGTTTCTACAATCTTCATGCGTGGATTAAGGCTGGCAAACGGGTCCTGAAACACCATCTGAATATCTTTGCGCTTGATCCGAAGCTCTTTGCCACGGGTCAAAGTGATCTCCTCACCCAGCAGATGCACCGAACCCGCATCGGCATCCAGCAGGCGCATCGCAAGACGTGCCGTGGTCGACTTGCCACTACCTGATTCACCCACAATCGCCAGTGTTTCACCCTCTTGCAGGGCAAACGACACGTTATCAACGGCCTTATGACTTACACCACCACCCCAGATACCGCCACGACGGAAGGATTTGGTTAGCTTCTCAACTTCTAGCACGGTGACGGGCTCGCTCATAAAGCAACCTCAAGTTCCGGAATCCTGGCCTCGGCATGCACACAGCGAACCTGGTGCTTTCCATCAGACCATGCATCCACAGAGACGGGTTCAAGACAGGCATCATCAGCAAGCGGGCAGCGCTCAGCAAAATGGCAGCCGGACGGCCAGCTTCCCGGTGGCGGCACCTGACCGCCAATGACCGGCATTAACACTCCGGGAGCAGTTACCTCGGGCCTGCACCCCATCAGGGCACGGGTATAGGGGTGCATCGGCTTGTTGAATATCTCTTCAACAGTTCCCGATTCAACAATCTGACCTGCATACATCACAGCTACATCATCAGCCATCTCGGCAACAAGACCAAAATCGTGGGTAACCAGCAGCATGCCGAGGTTGCGATCCAGCTGCAGATTGCGCAGCAGCAGGATAATTCTTTTCTGAACTGAGACATCGAGTGCCGTGGTTGGCTCATCAGCCACGATATAGGCGGGCTCACCTGCCATCGCCATGGAAATCAGTACACGCTGGCGCATGCCGCCTGAAAGTGCGTCGGGATACTGTTTCAATACCGATTCCGGATCAGGCATACCGACATCCTGTAGCAGCTTCAGTGCACGGGCATTGGCTTCATCTCTGTCCATGTCGAGATGAAGAAGGATCACCTCAGTGATCTGGCTGCCAATAGAGAAAACCGGGTTCAGTGCCGTCATCGGCTCCTGGAACACCATGGAGAGATGCCCGCCTCGGACTTTACGTAGACTCTCTTCATCCATGGAGAAGAGGCTCTCACCATCAAGAAGAATATCTCCACCCTGTCGAACCACCCCCTGATGCTCACCGAGCCGCAGCATCGCCTGAGCGGTTAGTGATTTGCCACAGCCCGACTCACCGACAAGGCCAAGCACCCTTCCGGGGTGAAGTGTTAAAGAGACACCCGCTACTGCTGTGACATGCTCACCTTCAATCGGGACGGAGAGCGACAGTTCGCGCAGTTCAAGCGAGCGGGTATTGGTAGCCCCTGACAAGTGATCAGTCATGGGCGGAGTGTGACGCAAGCGTGAAGAGCTTTCCAGCGCTTATATGGTTGATATGAAGCTGTTAATCCAGAACTTTGCGAATCAGTGATTTTGCAACCATCAGCTCATGAATCTGCTCGTCACTTGGCAGCATCTCGGCAAGAGAGGAGAGCGTATCACGCAGTGCCTTTTCAGCGTCAATAGAGGCACCCTTGGCGGTGTTTTGCAGCGCCTGGGTTGCCAGTGAAGCAATGGTTTTGGGGTTTGATTGATAGCGGATATCTTCCAGCGCTTCGCGCATCAATGAGTGCTCCTCAATCAGGCGGTGGATCGCACCGGCGTACTCCCTGTCTGCATCGGTTCGACAGGTGGTCTCAAGAAACAGTACTGACTCGGCCAAACGTCTTGCAATCATGGCTCCTCCAGATCGGGAAATAGCCCAAACTCGGGCAAGAGTGCTCCATCAAATTTCTACTTTCTGGAATCCAGGTCACAATTCGGAGCGGCGACAAATCCGGCACCCGTTGCACAGAGAGAGATTCAGAGGTAAAAAAATCGGGCAATAGGCAGATAAATAGTCTATAACCTGCTAAAGAAGATGGTTTTACCGAACAGCAGGATAATTTAATGGGAACTCACGCTAATGAAACAGGCTAAAGGTGGAGATAAGCAGGCCGATATCGCTTTAAACGAGGAGCGGCTTCGACTTGCACTCAAGGTAGCAAACCAGGCCTGGTTTGATGTTAACGTTAAGACAGGCGAAGTTCATGTCAGCCCTGAATATGCCGGCCTGATCGGATTTTCCCCTGAGCAGTTTGAAACATCCCTGCAGAACTGGATGGAGCACCTTCATCCCGATGACCGGGCTGGTGTCATGGCAGCCTTCCAGTCATGTCTTGCCTCCAGCGATCCGGTCACCATGGAGTATCGCAGGCAGACCAGTTTCGGCGAATGGGCATGGATGCGCTCCATAGGCGAAGTTGTCGAGTGGGACGATGCAAAACAGCCGGTGCGGATGATCGGTGTTCATATGCTTATTTCGGACAAGAAACAGGCAGAGGAGACGGTTGAGGCATCAAAACATTTGATCGACTCCATTGTGGAGAATGCGCCGATCCGAATCTTCTGGAAAGACAGGGATTCAACATATCTAGGATGTAACTCGCTGTTTGCAAGAGATGCCGGCCTTTCCGGTCCGGAAGAGTTGATTGGCAAGAGCGATTTCGATATGGGCTGGAAAGATCAGGCTGAACTCTACCGTGCGGATGATGCGGCCGTCATGGACTCCTGTGTTCCCAAGCTGGGTTTTGAAGAGCCGCAGACAACCCCGGATGGCAACACCATCTGGTTACGTACGTCCAAAGTGCCGCTGCTAGACGATGCTGGCACAGTTGTCGGTATTTTGGGTGTCTATGAGGATATCACCGAGCACAAACAGGCAGAACAGAACCTCAAGGAAAGCGAAATCAGATATAAAAACATGATTGATTTCAACCCTCTCATGTGTTTCGAACTCGATTCAACAGGCGTGATCAAGAACATCAACAGGGAAGCGATCAGCCAACTCGGTTACCCGGCTGAAGAACTTATCGGCCAGCCGGTAACTACTGTGTTTCCTGCAAAAATGCACGAGGCGGTGCGCACACAGGTAGATACCTGCATTCGGGAGTCTGATCGCGTGCATAAATGGGAAATCACCAAGGAACACAAAGATGGACACCTTCTGTGGGTAAGTGAAACAGCCATCACTATTCAGAGTGATCAGCAAAACCCGACCATTCTGATCATGTGCGAGAACATCGATG
>Ga0316189_10006213_pt1 | contig 11402 bp, 6 predicted proteins | sample LowCovwburrow_MG_FD_204930 | JGI IMG/M metagenome (GOLD analysis project Ga0316189, IMG submission 204930) | Coastal sediment microbial communities from Maine, United States - Lowes Cove worm burrow | ecosystem: Environmental > Aquatic > Marine > Coastal > Sediment | place: USA: Maine... | reverse complement strand
TCTGGCTTGCGGTGTTACCACGATTCTCGATGCTGGATCTCCTTCATATGTGGTTTGTGCAATTCGTGATTATCTTTCCGAGAATAATCCGGGCCCTCGTTATCTCGCTCTTGGTCCGTTTATAGCACCTCTAGGTGGATATGGCGCCCAAATGAAGCATACTGTCGCAACCCCTCCTGAAGTGAAAGAGCGACTTAATGACATCAAAGTTCTACATACTCATGGCATAAAGACATCAGTAGAAAAAGGCTGGCATCCGCTGGGAATAAAATATGTAAGACATTCACCCGAGATTCTTAAAGCCATCAAGCAAGAAGCCGATAGACGAAACTTACCTATCTATGTTCATGCCAGCTGTGAAGAAGACCAGACGACCGCGTTGAAGTTGGGAGTTCATGCACTGACGCATACTCTCATTGCGAGACGGGAAAAAATATCAGACGGGTTCATAAAACTCATGAAACATAGGGGCACCTATCAAATGAGTACGCTGTCGACAATGGACGCAGAGCTAACTTACTATGATACTGGACGATTGGATGATCCGCTTTTGGCACTAACCTCACCGAATGTTGAGTTGTCAACAGCCAAGGACATCAAAAAAAGACGACTCGTTTTTTCCATGTCGTTCATTTATGCACTCCCATGGCCATTCGAAATGTGTGGTCGACTTGTGAAATTTTATAAGAGATTTCCTCGTTTATCCATTGCGCTACTCTTTTGGCCTTTAAAGCTCTTCAATGGTAAAAAAATTCAAAAAAAATCTATTGAGAATAGTAAAAACGCTATCTTTCGCTTATACAATGCGGGAGTTCCTATTGTTATGGGAAGTGATTCAACATATTCGCCAACGGCAATCTATGCTTTCCATGGTATTACCAGTTTACGGGAGATTGAGCTTTTAGGAGAAGCAGGACTCCCTCCTCAAGAAGCTATTAAAGCGGCAACTCTAACATCCGCACAAATGCTTGGTTTGGATCATGAAATCGGAACAATAGAGGTCGGGAAACGGGCCGATCTCGCTATCGTACGAGAGAATCCACTGGAAAGTCTTCGCGCACTGCGGACCATTCAATGGACTGTGAAAGATGGTGTAGCGCGTACCCCTAAGGAATGGATGAACGAATGATTTCCTTTTTACCCACCTTTATAAATATTTGATTGCATTAATATATTTACGGAAAAGCCTATTTTAACAGGCGCACAACGACCTTCGCCACCGCTTCGCTCTGGAAAAGGCGATGGATGCCATTGCGAAGATAGCCATATCAAAGGTCTAAATTGCTCCAGTTAAGCCTTGTTTTGCACCACTACTGTTAGTTTGTTGGACGTATATTATTGCCATGGCAGAGACTGATGTATACTCGAATGTTTTCAAATAAAATTTATAGTAGGTGATTAACAAGAAAACAATTTTTAGAGTATTACTCTAGAAGATTCATTATGTCAGACAGCAAACATATTTATAATATTGCTCATCGAGGGGCTCGCAGCCTTGCTCCAGAAAACACGATGCCAGCTTTTGTCAAAGCATGGCGAACAGGGGCTCATGGAATTGAAACGGATATTTCTGTAACATTGGATGGTAAGCTTATTCTCTTTCATGATGACACTTTTTTCCGAACTACTAATATTTCAGAGATTTTTCCAAAGAGAAAAAAAGATCCGATCCATACTTTCACTTGGGAAGAGGTCCAAACATTAGACGCCGGATCCTGGTTCCTTGAGGATGATCCTTTTGAAACGATCAAAAGAGGTGAAGTGCCGCTTGAAGAACAGCAGGCCATGACAAACACCTCCGTACCGCTACTTGAAGAACTGTTATTATTTGTTAAAGAAAAATCATTATTCATCGATATTGAGATAAAGTGTTTACCCAAGGCAATTGCTAACTTCCCTATTGTGGAAAAAGTTATCTTATTGCTGGACAGAGTGGAGTTGCCTTCTAGCATGTTCTCCATTTCATCATTTAATCACGGTTATCTTAAAACAGTTGAGAGGCTTCGCCCCGATATAAAAGTAAATGCAATCATTGGCGGATACCCCTTTCTGACAAACGACTGGGGAAAATTTGAATTTGCGGTCTATACAGCAAATGCAAAGCTTATAGATTCAAAACAAATCAAAAAAGCGCTGCAGTGCGGTTGCCAGGTAAATTTATACATAGTTAATGACACAAAGGACATGGCCCGATTTCTTGATGAAGGCGTGGGAAATATTATCACTGACTTCCCCCAATTGCTCTCACAACTAGGTTATTGTGCTCGATGGGGTTAAAGTTTGAGGATGGATAAAGAGAAGTTGAACAATATCAATTCAGATGAGACAGAAATAAATACCGGTTACATATGGCCGGATTGGTATCATTCATTAAGTAAATTTCAGGTCTCCAATAACCTGAAAGGAACATGGCAAGTTTTAAACACCACAATCCCCTATTTCTGCCTGTGGTATCTGATAATCCGATCTATACAGCTGGGCTATTCGTATAAAGTGACCCTATTGTTGATATTGACGGCAGCCGCCTTTCTGGTCCGGATGTTCATTTTGTTTCACGACTGTGCGCATAATTCGCTTTTTACCTCAAGGAACATGAACATAGTTATCGGCTACTTCTTCAGTGTGTTTTTATGTATTTCATTTGCAGATTGGCGTTTCACCCACCTCAGACACCATTGGATGTATGCTAATCTCGATTCGCGAGGTTATGGTGATGTATGGACCATGACGAAAAAGGAATACGAAAACTCATCAACACTGCAACGCTTAAGGTACAGAGTTTACCGTAACCCGCTGGTGCTGTTCGCATTCGGGGCATTCCTGCTCAGCAAACGCCCCGAATATTTTATGGTTAAACCCAGAGAGCGTGTTGACATTATTCTCACTTATATGGTCATTGCAGCAGTAGCATTTACCGCCTCAAACTTCATAGGATGGTCTACCTACTTTCTCATTCAACTGCCAGTACTTTGGTTTGCAGGTGGAGTCGGAGTCTGGTTGTTTTATTTGAACCATCAATTCGAGGGAGGGTACTGGGCGCGCAAGGATGACTGGAATCCTTTGTCTGCAGCCTTGAAGGGTAGTTCTTTTCTAAAATTGCCGGCTGTGTTGAACTGGTTTAGCAGCAACATCGGTTATCATCATCTTCATCATCTAAATCCTGTAATTCCCAATTACAATCTTAGAGAATGTTTCAATACAGTACTGGCCTTGCAAGCGAAGGACCCAACAACTATCACAAAAGTCTTGAATTGCTTCAGTTTGAAATTGTGGGATGAAGATATGCAAAAAATGGTGCCATTTCCTTGATGTTCCAGCATGGGAATATCATGATTTTCTTTCTATTGTGACATGCTTCTTTACATGGCAGGGCCGAGAAGTACATTCTGTCTTATAATAAGTTTAGTATTCTTCTAACCCATTACTTTACTATTTCAGTCACTTCGCGTACGCAAATGATACAAACAGCATCTTTGCTAAAATACTTCTCAATCCTGACGATCGAAGATGCAAGGAGGTAACAGTGGGAAATTGCTACAATAAAATAGAAATCAGTTCGCCAATCACAGAAGTTTGGAAAACCATAAGCAATTTCCATGACATGTCATGGGCCGGAAATGTTATCATTAATGTTAGTAAAGTAGGAGACAAAGAGGGAACTCAAATCGGTGCCAGAAGAGTTCTTAATGGTATAATTTATGAGACATTAAACAACTTTGACCCTGACGAATTTACTTTTTCTTACAGTATTGATCAAGGGGAAGGCCCTATTTCTAGTTTTGTCAGTAATTATAATGTAGTAGTCAATCTTACTTCAATTGAAGGCGGGACACTCGTGGAATGGCGTTCAAGTTTTGAATCTGAAAACGACAATGATACTACAGGCTTTCTTAATCCTATATATACTTCAATGCTTAAAGCTCTCAAAAAGACACTTTCTTGATTTCTCTCCTGCTCCGATAGATCTTTTCTGACTTAACATTCTCGGCAATCTCTGTGGGACTAAAGGAATTTGACTTGATCAATTTTTAAAAGGGTCTAAAAGTACCTGTCATTATTACCTGATCAGCACTTTGGTGAGGAACTTATGGATCTTTGAGCCAAACGGCGGGAAGAATTTGTCCGAGAGGCTGATTTTGCCCTTATGGAACACTGCTTTTTGATTGGAAAATGTCCGGAACCCTTCCTTTCCATGGATTCTACCCATGCCTGAGTTACCAATTCCTCCAAATGGCAGATCTTCCTGGGTTACATGGAACGCGGCCTCGTTGATGCAGACCCCCCCGGAATGGGTGTGCTTCAGCAAACTCTCTTGAAATTCCTCATTAAAGCTGTTGATGTAAAGAGCCAGGGGGCGGGGCCGTTCCTGGATGTAGCTGATTACTGTCTCAAGGTCGGTGTACGTTAGGATTGGCAATAGCGGGCCGAAAATCTCTTCCTGCATAATCGTCATATCTTCCGTGACAGACGTTAGAAGGTGAAGTGGCATCTTTCGCAGCCGATCCTGAGTAACTTCGTCAATCTCGGCAAGTGCCGTTATCTCTGCACCTTTAGATCGCGCGTCGTCCAAATAACCGAGCAGCCTTCTATACTGTCTTTCGTTGAGAATGCTTGTCCAATCGTGGTTGTTTGCAAAGTCTGGATACATCATGTTGAAACGTTTCTGGATCTCGTCTTTGAGTTCTTCCACCCTATTTTCTGGGCAGAACACATAGTCGGGAGCAACGCATGTCTGCCCCGCATTAATAGTCTTACCCAAAATGAACCGTGTGACCGCAGTCTCGATCTTAATCTCATTATCGATAACGAGTGGGCACTTGCCGCCAAGCTCAAGAGTGACTGGCGTCAGGTTTGCTGCAGATGCCCTCATGACGAGCTTGCCCACATTGGGCGATCCGGTTACCAAGATATGGTCGAAAGGCAGCACCGTAAAAGCTTCAGCAACTTCAATTTCCCCTTCAATGAAGGCCAGCTTCGTCTCATCAAAGAACTCAGCTACAGCTCGGCGTGACACCTGATTGGTGCTGGGTGCGAATTCAGAGCCTTTAATTAGGCAACGGCACCCTGCCGCAAGTATCCATGCGAGATGCCCGAATGACTCAAAGATTGGGTAGTTCCAGCAGCCCAGTAGTCCGACGACTCCGACCGGCTGATACAAGACATAATTTTCAGCTGGTTTATAGACGAGTTCCACTTTCCTCAGTGACGGTTCCATCCATCCTTTAAGCTCGCGTAGACAATATTTGATTCCTTTTATAGTGGTCAGAAAATCGCCGATCCTGGAGTCACCTTCCGAGCGAAAGCCAAAGTCATCGCTCATCGCCCTAAGAAGTTCGGCCTGGTACTTCAGGACCATTTCCTTCAACTTTTCTAGATCCGCACGGCGCTCATCATAATTCGGGTAAGGATGCTGGTTGAAAGCGTCCTTCTGTAGCGGGAATATTCGTTTTAGTTCAGTAATATTTTGAGCTTCATCTGTAGATATGGTCATGCCTTCGGCTCCCCAGTCATGGCTGCATTACATTTAATTCTAAGGCGGCCCAGCAAATGCACCTCCCTCACCACCAGCCTGTGCCGCTACCGTTGCCTGTCCACTCATCTTCCGGATAAATAGTTTTTGGCCACAGCTTCATAGACAGGTTTGATAGTGGTCTGATTTATTGATAGGCAATAATAAATAATAATCACCAGATTAGATGGATAAATTGAACGATGTGGTGGTTTGGAAATGATATTTCCTGTGGCAGTCTAAAATTATTAGCCTTTAAGGGGTTGAATGTTGTTCCTGATGCTCTTTAAATTGTCAGCAATTCAGTGAATTAACACTGCCACATCCAAGCTTCGCGATTCCGCAGGATGGGTTTTGATGATAGATTCAGGAATAGTCTTCATTAGGAAGTTATGAGATCCAAATCGAGATTTGAACAGGCAATACTATTACGCAGAATTACATCTAGCTAAGGAAAGCCATTCATTCAATGAGTTGCGCAAATTGAAGAATCTCCACAGATGGGTACAGATTCAATTTTCGCGCGACTTTCATATTTACCAGATAGGTGTATTTACTTACTGATTGTACAGGAAGATCTCCTGGCTTCTTACCCTCTTTGAGGATAATCAATGCCTGTTCTCCAGCTAATTTGCCGACATCTTCGTATCGGGCAGCAACAGAAAGTAAAGCATTAGAATCAGTTACTGTGTTCTGATAGGGGCTCAGTACTGGTAATTCATTTTTCAATGCTGAATCAGTAAACAAATCCTGATTTTTCCTTAAAAACGAGCTTGAACCCATATAGACAAAATCCACTTCATCAGATTTCAACTGCTCCATTTTTATGGGTATATCATCTTTTACCGGGTGTCCCTCAGCGTCGAGTCTCAGATCGTATGAGATTAGATCAAAATTCATTTCTCTGGCTAGGTCTAAAATTTCACTTACCTTCTGCACAGAATTAGGTTCATCGCTGTTATAGAGCATTCCTAGCTTCTGGAATCCTGGAAGATAAGATCGAATAGCTTTTATGAACACGGAGTCGGGCGGTCGATTTCGAGTTCCTGTGATATTATCTCTGCCTGTTTTGGTATAACTTTCAATGATGCGGGACCCAACAGGATCTGCGACGATCATAAAGACTAAAGGAATCTTGGTAATAAAATCAGGACTGTCTTTATAATCGAGCGTTCCTGCCATTCCCAGAGTTGCACTAGTCCCCCAGGTGAGCACAAGATCAGCGTTCAGGGATCTTGCTTCTTTTCTCCAATCGACGAAATGGGATTTATCACCCTCCGCGTTTCTATGTATGATCTCTGCATTTATTTGGTTGTTGTCGATAACATCAGTAAACGCTTTGCATGACTCTTCACAACCTCTCCAGAGAACTGCGTAAATCAACTTTTTGCCGTTCTTGGTCTCGTCAGCCACCACCTGGAAAGGTGTTGACAGCATAATTAACAAACAAAGAAAGGAAATAAGAGATTTCATTCTAACCGTCTATTCTCCGCTGGTATTTTAATTCCAACCATGTTGCCGAAAAAGAAAAGTACGACACCTAGAAGAGATAAGAGGCCGATCAGAATTATAGCACCCTGATACCCCACCAGCCCATATAGCCAGGCTACTGCCAACAAACCTAAAATACTTCCCCCTCGCTCCAATGTGCGAAGGGTACCTAGTACAACATTAAGACCTAACCGAACCAAACTGGATTCAGCAATGTGCATGACTGCTGATAGTTGGTGACTTCGTACCAAGCCATGACCAAAACCTGCGCCCAGAACAGCGAAGAGAAGTGCTTGTTTGGTTGCCACAAGACCTGCAAACAGTAGTGAAGCTCCGGCGAAAGCAGCTCCTATCATTGTAACAATCGATGGAGCCACCCTAGTATCTGATAGTTTGGTTGAGACTGGTCCGACAAAATAAATCATCAGAAAATATCCCATAAGAGTACGGCCTGTTTCCGCAGTTGAGGCACCTAACTCATTCATATAAAGTGCCACAAGAAACGCGATAAATGCTTGCATTATTATATTACAGGGAATAGCAATCCCTAAAACCAATGAAGAGAAGTGCTTATCTGATAGAGCCTTCAGAATTGACGAGGGCTTAACTTCTATTTTGTATTTTGTATCAGAGGTTTTGTCTTGAGAAGGAATAAATAAGAGGATTAAACCACAGGAAATGACCACAAGAATTGCACTAATCAGAAAAACTGTGTGTTGACCAAGTCTGTCAGCCAAAATACCACCGATCGCTGTTCCGCAAAAAATTCCACCTACCAACACGGCAGTGAAGTTTCCAATAGATTTCGTCCTGTGCTCTTTGGGTATCATATCAAGTACGTAATCTTGATAAGTAAGTGTGGCTATAGCATATCCAAAGCCTGATAGTGTACGAAACAACACTATCTCGGGTACCGTCGTTGAGAAGAATAAACCGATATGAGTCACAACCGCTGGGGCCATTGCGAAAAATAACAGCTTTCTGTGGCCTACGACCGAAGTCAATAACCTTGCCACAGGTGAACTGGTAAAAATTCCGAGCAAATAACCAATCAAGGGTAAGCTGATAACGATACCTTGATCCAGCCAGCCCCAAGGATTTTCTGCCGCCCTGGTGAATAAGGGGAAGAACGATAAAGGTAACTCGTCGGCTGCGATAAAGAGAAAGAGCGGCCATCTAATATCGTTTAAATTGGAGAAGGTCAGTAGCTTGGGTTTTGGTGAGAAAAGGTGAAATCGCTCCTTTATACTTTTAAGATCAGCTGACTCGGCAGGATTGTAAGAACTTTTTATAGACGATGTAATTGCTTGGCTCATCAACTCATGGAGTTCATTGGCTCGCCTGGACAAAACGTCCAAAATATGATCGAACCCGTCTTTGCCTCTCGTGATCGCATATTTTGAAAAATCGCCTAAGGCCTGCATCGTAGCAAGGGTGTGTACCCTCTGAATCGGCGCAGTTATTGTTCTGCCGATCATGACCACCATCGATTCGAAGGTAATCATCACAGCTACCATGATAACGACAACGAGGTCCATGTATACTTCATGGAATTGCTGCGCAATAAATGTCGAATCTACATCTATAATAATCCTGCCAATGATCTGATCACCATGGCTAATTGAATAAATCAGTTCATCTTCGAGAAGTTGGGTGGGAGACAATGATGATCTGTCTCTCTTGCCGACTTCAACAATTGGCTCATCGTCGACAATTCCGATATAGCTGACTTCTTGAAAATCCTGCAGTAATTTAGCTAAATATCGATCAGCACCTACAATTTTATCTAAGGGTACACCAGCACTGACTGCTCGCTGGATATTAGCGTTGACGATCTCCCCAATTAATTTCGTTCTATTAACAATTTCCGGTGCAATTGACTTGCCTATGTAGTCGATAGAAAGAGAGCCTAAAATAACTACCGCTAGTGTCACTAAGATTGCTGCCAGTGGAATCAATTTCTTAGCAAGAGATTCAGCAAGGTTGCTCTCTTGAGCGTTTACCTCTAAGTGCTCTTTAATTATTCCTTTATCTTGTCGTGATGAGGTACCAGGATTTTTTCCAAATCGAGCATCCGTTAAATAAGATTTGGCCGTGTGATAATTACCATCTGCAAGAACGAGTTTGCTCTTAAGGTTTGATATGATTGGCCCCAACAATCCAAACTCTCTTTTTTCACTTTCAGATGATGGACTGGTAAACGCTTTCTCAGTTTCTTTTTCGGTGAGGTGCTGGGAAATTTCTTCCAGATGTTTAACGCCTCGAATAGCCTTTGATAGTCTGATCTTGAGGACAATTAAGGATATTAATGTGAAGGTAGCAAAAATGATCGAGGAAGAAATTATGAGAAAATTCGCTAATTGCTTCTTTTTGGCATTAAAAACTGTCTTGGGGAAGTCGATTACAACGCCACCGGTTAATTGGTAACTATCATTGTATATCGACGAACCGCTATAAAAAGCCTCTTCTGTTTCTATGCCCCAGTCCTGCTGGTCAGAGTTCACTTGCACCTGCACTACTTCTTCCAAAACGAAATGTTTATGTAGTGGATCAGTTGAGTAAACAATGAGACCGGATGGCGAGAAGGCATGTAGTGATTTGATGTTCGTATCAGTTTCTTTTGATCGTTTAAGAATTGCTTCAGCGTTATTGACCATTTCAAAAGGTAAACCCAGGTCAATCACGGATTGAAAGGAGTTAGCGGTGGTATGGGCTACGACTGAGAGTCGGTGGACTATTAACTCGGAAAGAATGGAGTTGAATTGAAGATAAAATAAAACTGAGAAACTGGAGAGAATAACGGCAATGATTGTGATAAATGCCAACCAGCTACGCCATAGTATAGCCATCCAGCCTCTCTCCGGAATTAAGTGGGATCACCCCCTCTCAAAACAGTTATAATAAGTCGATTTTAAGTCATAAGGAAACAAAATCAATTGATCAATTTTACCTTCAGGTCATCCCCACCAGTTCTTAGAATATAAGCGAGAATTGAATACGAGTTAATCAACACTTATATTTTTAGGACGATTCAACACTTTACCTCAATATGTATTAACCACCTTAGTACAACCAACGGAAACAGATAGGAAAAGACAACCATGACGAATCATGTTCAGGCTAATAGACAAGAATACCTCGAAGAAATTCAAAGCCTTAAAAACCAGTTACACGAGTCCCAGCGCGTGGTTCGAGACTTAAAAGATCAGATAAAGGTATACGAACGTGACGCTGTCGAATCGGCTTCAAAATATGCAGAGACAGTTTATGAGTTGGAATTAGCCAAGCTGATAGTTGAACAAAGCCCTGTTGTATTGTTTAGAAGAAGAGCTGGAAAAATTGGGGATAAACCAACCATTGAATATATCTCTGACAATCTTATCCAGTTTGGATATGAACCGAGAGAACTTATGGAGGATGAAATTCGATTCAAAGACATAGTCCATCCAGATGACCGTGAGCGACTCCTTAATGAAATAAGTCAGTATGTTGATGATGATGTAGAAGAATATACTCAGTATTATCGAGCGGTAACTAAAAGCGGTGATATCCGCTGGGTTGAAGATCAGACATCTATTGTGAGAGATGAAGAAGGTAATAAAATTCACAACCAAGGTATTTTGATTGACATCACAGACCGAAAAATTGCGGAGGATAAACTCAAGAGAAGTGAAGAGAAATTCCGCCGTATTGTTGAAACGGCCGCGGAAGGATTCTTGTTAATGGATGAGGCCTTCAAAATAGTCGATACAAACGATGCTTACTGTAGGCTTCTCCAATATAAAAGGCAGGAGTTAATCGGCAAAAACCTCCTTGATCATCTCACAGATGATTTCAGAAACTATATAATTGCAAACAATGAGACTATCCCGACACAGGAAAACCTTGAACTCGATGGTAGCGTAGTTGCCAAAGACGGTCGCATCATTCCGATATTACTTCATGGCAATACATTACGGGATGACCAGGGATTAATTATCGGTAACATGGCGTTTACAACCGACATGACTGAACACAAGAAAGCCTTGGTTTTAGCTGGAGAGGTTCAGAAGAGTCTTCTACCGCAGGAAAAGCCAATTGTAAATGGGCTCGATATTGCTGGTCGAAATGTGTCATGTGATGAGATAGGCGGTGATTATTTTGATTTTCTCTGGCGGCAGAATTCCCGCCAGGGCTCTGTGGGCATAGTCGTCGGCGATATATCCGGTCATGGCGTCGACTCGGCACTCCTGATGACCACGGCCAGGGCGTTTCTGAGGATGCGGGCCGCACAATCTGGCTCGATCTCGGAGATCATTTCTGAAATGAACAACCATTTGGCAAGTGATGTCCACGGAACAGGTAAATTCATGACTCTGTTTTACCTGAACATTAATTCTGAACAGCAGGATCTGAAGTGGGT
>Ga0316189_10006211_pt1 | contig 11404 bp, 10 predicted proteins | sample LowCovwburrow_MG_FD_204930 | JGI IMG/M metagenome (GOLD analysis project Ga0316189, IMG submission 204930) | Coastal sediment microbial communities from Maine, United States - Lowes Cove worm burrow | ecosystem: Environmental > Aquatic > Marine > Coastal > Sediment | place: USA: Maine... | reverse complement strand
CCGGCAGCAAAAAACGGCTCTGCTTCGAGCCAACTGAGAGCGGGGGTGTAGATCTCCCGTACCTGGTGTGCCCGCGATCGCTGTATCAGGACTTCGACGTCTCTCGTTGATATTCCCCGCCGCAGCCGGCCCGGCCCAACGAGTAGCCGATCGGGTTCACCCTGCCACCGGGTCACCCGCAAGGCTGGGCTTCCGAGGCGCGTCAAGGTCACCGCACTAAGCGGCAAAGCCTTTCGCAAACCTTGATGTGAATTCGCTGAGCGAAAAAACGGGTTGAAACCCCGAGTCATGGCCCCAATTCTAGCGGGAACCCGCCCTCCGCTTCGGTGTAGCGCCGGATCAGCAAGTAGGTTGAAGTCATGGTAGACGCCCTTGCTGACCGGCTCTTGGTCTCAACCCACGAACTCTGTGAACTTCATGACACGGGACCCGGCCACCCCGAGCGCCCCTCCCGGATACCGGCGGTGCTTCGGGGAATTGAGAAAGCCGCCGTTGTCGAGCAAGTAACCTTGGTCGAAGCTCCCTTGCCGAACGACGAACACATTATCCATGTCCACACCGACCGGGGCCTCACCCGTCTGGACCATTTGAGTGCGACTGGAGGAGGCTCAATCGATCCCGACACGGTTGCGTCGCCCCATTCAGCCCAAGCCGCCCGCCGCGCCGCTGGCGCAGGCTTGGATCTGGTTGATCGACTTGATCGAGGAGAGGGTGACCTTGGTTGGTCGGTCATGCGACCCCCGGGGCATCACGCCACAAAACTCGACCAGATGGGCTTTTGCCTGATCAACAATGTCGCCGTCACTGCTACCGCGCTGGCTGATCGTGGTGAACGAGTGGCGATTCTCGACATTGACGCCCACCACGGCAACGGCACCCAAGACATCTTCTATTCCGACCCTCGCGTCCTGTTCATCAGCCTGCATGAGTTTCCCGCCTACCCGTATACGGGTGCGGCTAGCGAGGTGGGCGACGGTGCCGGGCGTTTTACCAACGTGAACGTGCCGTTGCCCTCCGGTGCAACCGGCGACGTGTACCAGGCGGCGGTCGACCGTATCGTCGCCCCTCGACTCGAGGCGTTCGCGCCAACGTGGGTGCTGGTGTCACTTGGCTTTGATGCCCACCGCGCCGACCCTCTCACCGATCTTGGTTTGACTTCCGGCGACTACGCCGATCTGGTTTACGCCATCCTCAGCCTGTGCGCGAACACCCAACGACTGATGTTTCTTGAAGGGGGCTACGACCTGCAGGCCCTCGTCGATTCCTCTGCTGCCGTGGTCGCCGCTGTCATGGGAGCGGAACACGCAATTCGTCCCGAGCCTTCGTCGGCCGGCGGGCCGGGGATGGACACGGTCGACCTGGTTCATGAGATCCACGAGGAGCAACGACTCCGATGACCAGTGCTGGCACGCGAACCCAAGTGTTTGCTCCTGTGGTGGAATCCATCAATGCCTCGATCGGTGGCCTCACGAAGGCCTTCGCCGCCGAAAACTATACCTTATATATAGTGGGCGGAGCGGTTCGGGATCTCTGGCTCGGCGCAGGCCGTGACGGAGACGACATCGACCTCACGACTGACGCCACGCCAGACGAGATTCTGCGTATTGCTCGGCCTTTCGCCGAGGCGGTGTGGACGCAGGGCCAACGGTTTGGCACCATCGGATTGGTGGTGGCCGACAAGACCGTGGAGATTACCACTCACCGGGCCGAGGTGTATGCCTCTGAGTCTCGCAAACCAGGTGTCGTTTTCGGTACCTCGTTACGGGAGGACCTGGCCCGTCGTGACTTCACCATCAACGCCGTGGCCGTATCGCTGATCGACGGATCTGTTCACGACCCTTTCAGCGGCTTGGAGGACCTGGACGCCCGGCTCTTGCGCACACCACTTTCCCCAGAAGTTTCGTTTGGCGACGATCCACTCCGGATCATGCGGGCCGCCCGCTTCATCTCGCGATTCGAATTGTCTTGTACCCCGGAGCTCATGGCTGCCGCTCGTCTTCGCGCCGAGCGCATGACGATCGTCTCGGCGGAGAGAGTACACGCGGAATTTGAGCGCCTCCTCGACCTCGACGCTCCTGAGCCGGGTCTGCGATTCTTGTTTGACACCGGGATCGGGGCCCAAATCTTTCCGACATTGTTGGCAGACAAAGAGGCCGCGATAACCCTTGCCTCATCCCTAGCTTCCCGTCTTTCTCGGCGAGCGGGTTTCTTTTCGCCCCTCGGTGAGAACGCCCGGGCCGTGCTGCGAGATCTGAAATACTCAACCGCGGATCAGCACCAGACGATGGATCTGATCATGGGATTTGTGCGGGCGAACTCATATGACGGTACCGACGTTTCGGTGCGGTCGTTAGTTTCCCAGGTAAGCCTTGCCCTCATGCCGGAGCTGCTCGATCTGCTTTCTGCCTGGACCAACACCTTGGCCTCCGGAGGCGATGCTGCCCGGTTCTGCCAATTCGCCGAGCATTTCGAGCGATTAGCGGCCATCGAAAACCTGGCCGACATGGAAGTTCCGTTGTCTGGTGCCGACATTATGACCCTTCTTGATATCAAGCCTAGCCGTCAGGTTGGGGCGGCGATGCGTTACCTCCGAACCCAGCGCCTCGAGCGTGGTCCGTTAACCAGCGCCGAGGCCACCGAACTTCTGCTGGCCTGGCACTCAGATCGTCGCGAGAGGTAGCCGTCGTTGAAATTCGCTACTCTGGGAAGGTGAACGCAACTCGAAGGTTAGCTGACAGTCGAGCTGGCGTGGTGAGTTACCGACTCGCCCGCCAACGGACCGTCGACGCATACGGCCGAGGAGCCAAGACTGAATCGGAGATTTGCGACGCCCAGCCGGAGTTGCGCCGGGTGGCTCACGCCTGTTCGAAACCACTCGATGAACCCTGCCCGATTTGCGAGAGTAGCGATCTTGTCACTGTCATTTTTGCGTTCGGTACGGGCTTGCCTAAATCAGGGCGGGCAGTCACCACCCTCCAAGAGATTGAGCGTTTTCGCGCCAGCGCCAGTCCTATTCGGTGTTATGAGGTAGAGGTTTGCCGGCGATGTTGGTGGAACCACCTCCGCCAAGCCTATTCGTTGGGTGGCTCATCGGCCTAGGGCCAAACCGGTCGTCGGCCACAGATAACCGCTGACGGTAGAAATGCCCAAAATTGGCCTAGGCTGGATCAAGTATTGTGCCACGCGTGCCTCATACTAAGGGCGGGACATCGACCATGAACTCACTACAAGCGGTCCTACATCCACTCGGCGGCCGGGTCGCCCCGCGCAACCGACGCCGCAACCCATTCTGGCGGTTTCGGCGGCTCTTTTTCGTTCTGGCTCTCGGGGCCGTAATCGGAGTCGGGTCAATCCTCTACATCTTCGCGCAAACCCCGCTACCAGAGGACACCTTCGACGAACTGGCCCAAACCTCTTATATCTGCACCGCGGAAGTCCAAGCTGATTGTGGTCCTGAAAACGCCACCGCGTTTCTAGCCAACCCCGCCGAAGATCGGGATCTGGTGACCTACGACGAACTACCCTTACACCTGATTCAGGCTCTGGTTGCGGTTGAAGATCAGTCGTTTTTTGATCATCGTGGTGTTGACCCCAAAGGGATCACTCGGGCTGCGTATCAATTCGCCCGTCGTCAAGGGGTCCAACAGGGCGGGTCGACCCTCACCCAACAATACGTGAAGCTCGCTTTTGAAGACGCTGACCGGAACCTCTCCCGAAAGGCACGGGAAGCAATTCGGGCCATCAAGCTCGAATCCGAGTTTGCCACCGAATGCGCCGACCGCGAAGACCTTGGCGACCGCACCCCCAAACTGTGCGCCAAGGAAGAGATCCTCACCCGTTATTTCAATCGCGCCTATTTCGGTCGAGGGGCTTCAGGGGTAAAGGCTGCCGCCCGCGCCTATTTCGACAAAGATGTTAGTGACCTGACGGTTCCCGAATCGGCCTTCCTGGTCGGCTTGCTTCGCGCCCCCAACGGGGCCGAGCCGGAAACAAACTTTGAGGAAGCCGATTGGCGGCGCGAAACGGCCCTGACCAACATGATGAACCTGGGCTTCCTGACGCCCGCCGAAGCCCAGGCCGCGAACGCCTCAGAGTGGACCCACATCCCCCGTCGTAACCTCGAAGGTTTGGGTGAGGTGAAGGGCTCGGAATACGGCAGCGAATATTTTGTTGAGGAGGTCCGGCTTCAGCTGGAAGAGATCTTCCCCGACCGCAATATCCGCACTGCTGGTCTTCGGGTCTACACCACCTTGGATCACGGCCAGCAACGGGCCGCGTTTGAAGCTGTGCACACCCCAATCCCCGGGGAGGTACCGGAAGAACGGGCCAAGGCCCCCGAGATCGGCCCGGCATGGCTTGATCCAAACAACCCTGATGATCCTCAGGCCGGTCTGGTAAGTATCGACGACGAGGGCCGTGTGCGAGCCTTGCTGGGTGGCGCCAACTTCGCCGAAAGTGAACTCAACCTCGCCACCAGCCGTGGAGCTGCTGGTCGCCAACCTGGTTCATTGTTTAAGGTGCTTGGGTTGGCCGCCGCCATCGACCAGGGGATATCTCCTAAGTCGGTGTATCCGGCACCTCCCGGCCGCGCCAGCATTGGCGGTCGATGTGAAGATAGCCAAGGGAACCCGTGGCGGCCCGTCGGTGGTTCTAGCGCATCGAAACGGTATCGAGATCTGATCGAAGCCACAATGTGGTCATCAAACGTGGTGTACGCCCAACTTGTGGTAGACATCGGGCCCGATGTTTTGCGCGACACCGCCATCAATATGGGGGTGAGTGCTCCCCTCGGCGATCCCCAACCCGGCGGCGGTCTCTTCGTACCGTGCGGGCTTATCTTGGGGGTAAAAGAGGTTTCGGTTTTGGATATGGCCACGGCCTATTCCACCATCGAGCGTGAGGGCCGAACATTGCAGCCCGCCTTCATCGAGCGCATCGAAAACGTGGACGGCGAAATCTTGTGCTGGTACCCGATCAACGGGGTTTGCAATGACAGTCCCGAACGTATCGGCCACCAGGCGATTGATCCCCTGGCGGCGCGCCAAACCGCCAACGTGATGATGTCGGTAATCGAATCGGGTACTGGCACCGAGGCCAAGTTCTCTGAAGAGTGGCCTATGGCCGGGAAGACGGGCACGTCGCAGAATAACCGTGATGCGTGGTTCGGCGGTTTTACTTGTGATATCACCACCGTGGTTTGGGTCGGATACAAAGACGGTGACCGCATCATGCGTGACTTTCGCAAACCCAAACCAGAGGGAGAGATTGAACTCGACGAAGACGGCTTCATTCCCGACGACCGCAATTGGACTGATGTGGCCGGCGGCAACATGCCTTCGTGGATTTGGGGCCGCTTCATGGCCAAGATTACCGAAGGAAAAACTCCTTGCGAAAGCCTCAATGTCGACGCCAACTACGACGGTGCGATCCTGAATTCGGAGTTAACCCAGGCGACCTTACCGCCATGCGGCGTGGAACTCGACCAGTGGGGTTTCCCCCGCGGTAGTTCTCCCGATGATTTTGTCTATATCGCACCCACCACTCAGGCCCCACAGAGTGTCCCCCCAGGCCAGCAACCGCCGCCTCAACAACCTCAGAATGTGAACAACGGCCAACGATGTATCCCGGTGGAACAGTGGGCATTCCAACGCGACCCGGGTTTCGTTGCGACGACCACCCCTTCTACTATCATTCCCATCGACCCGAACGCCACCACCGAGCCAACGGGTCCATCGACGTCGAGCACGCTCATTCCTGATTCAACCCCTCCTTCGGGCCCTCCGAGTAGTGTGGCTCCTTCGACGGGCACTACCTCGCCTGCCCCCGCCCAACGGCCTTCCCGCCCGAAACGCCCTACCACCACCGATACGACTACCCCTGCTGAAGCGCCCGACGGGTAATAGCTCGTTGGCCAGGAGTTGCGCCTCCTGCTTTCGGTCCGGTTCGTAGTGAGTCTTAGGGACAACTGCTAGTATCGACACAGGCCAATTGCGGCCATCCGGTGGCATTGCCATCGCAAGACCCTGCCTCCGACCGTCGGGGGCTCCGCGACCATGCTGGAACCACAGGGAGGTTTCCCCGCCATGCGGGCATACGAATTGATGGTTATTTTTGATGCCTCGAGCGACGAATCGTCTATTCAGACGTTTGTCAATCGCCTCGAAGGAATCGCGAAAGACGAGGGCGGGACCCTCGAAAAGCTCGACAAGTGGGGCGTCCGTCGTTTCGCTTTCGAGATGAAAAAGGCTCACGAAGGCTTTTACGTGGTGCTCGAGTTCCTCGCACCCAATGCGCTCAACGAGATCGATCGGGTGTTGCGCATCGCGGACGAAGTGATCCGCCATAAGTTCATCCGTCTGCCGCTGGACGAGGCCCATCGCCGAGGCCTGGCAGGCGCCACCGCCTAAGGAGGCACCACGGTGGCTATTGATAACAATGTGACGGTAACCGGCAACGCAACTCGTGAGCCAGAGCTTCGCTTTACCCCTTCAGGGCAAGCGGTCGCCAACTTTGGCATCGCGGTCAATCGACGTTGGCAGAACCGTCAAACCCAGGAATGGGAAGAAGCTGTCTCGTTCTTCGACGTGACCGTGTGGTCACAGCTCGCCGAGAACGTGGCCGAAACCATAACCAAGGGCACACGCATCACCGTAACCGGGCGTCTTGATCAACGAAGCTGGGAAACCCCAGATGGTGACAAGCGGTCCAAGATCGAGATCGTGGCCGATGATGTAGCGATTAGCTTGCGCTGGGCAACTGCTGAAGTCTCCCGCAATCCGCGAGCCGACGGCGGTGGCGGCGGTAGTTACGCTCCCGCAAATAACCAAGCAACGGGGATGAATGCTGCCCCCGCCTACAACCCTGATGAGGAGCCCTTCTAATGGCAAAGTCGAGTACGAAGCGACGGATGAAGCCGAAAGACAACGGCCGTCGTACGAAGAAGAAGATCAGCCCAATCACGTCGGAAGACATCAGTTATGTCGATTACAAAGACGTCGACTTGCTGAAACGATTCATGTCCGATCGGGCCAAGATCCGGTCCCGTCGCGTTTCTGGCAACGATTCACAACAGCAGCGTGAGGTGGCCCGAGCCATCAAGAACGCTCGCGAGATGGGTTTGCTGCCATACACAAGTCGGGTCACTACCCAACGTCGTGGCGGTGGCGGCCGCAACCGTGATGATCGTCGTAACGATGATTCCGGTGGAGACCGTGAACCGAAGGTTGAGGCTCCGGCCGAAACTTCAGCACCCGAAAACAACACCAGTGAAGGCGAAGGAGGCGAAGCCTGATGCGCGTAGTACTGCATGAGAGCGTTTCTAGCCTTGGAAACCGGGGCGACATTATCGAAGTGGCCGACGGCTACGCTCGAAATATGCTGATCCCCCAAGGCAAGGCAAGCCAGGCCGCGGCTGGCACCGAGGGCCAAGCAGCCGCGATGAAACGAGCGTGGCAGGTCCGCAACGCTCGTGAACGCGAGGCCGCGGAGGAAATCGCTAAAACGTTGGTGGCCCGGTCAATTGAGATCTCGGTGCGAGCCAGTGGTGAAGGGAAACTCTTTGGTTCGGTTTCGGCGGCCGATGTCGCGGCGGCCATTCAAGAACAAACCAGTATCGAGTTGGATCGTAAAATGATCGCCCTCGATGAGGCGATCCGAACGACCGGCATTCATGCCGTAACCGTGCACCCGCACACTGACGTGCAGTTTCCGGTTAGCGTCTCCGTGGTGCCGCTGTAACCACGGCCCACGACAGTGACTCTCGGAATCCGGGGGAGCGAGCGAGCTGCTCGCCCCCTGGTTTCCCGGGATTTACACGAGTTATCCTCAGATCTGGGGAAATCTAGGGATATTTTGAAGAAAACTTTTCCCTTTTTCTGGGTTTTCCCCAAGTTCTCCACAAACACACCGGTCTAGTAATCCACAGCTCGCCTCCGTCAGGATTAAGCCCATGTCCACCGGCGCCCGCCCGAATTCTCAATCCCGGGTTCCTCCGCATAACTTACAGGCGGAAGAATCGGTGCTGGGGGCGATGCTCCTGAGCCGCGAAGCAATCGCGGATGTGGTGGAGGTCCTTGAGCCGGACTATTTTTACAAGCCCGCTCATGGCCACATGTATGACGCCATGATGACCTTGTACGCGGCTGGCCATCCGGTCGATGCCGTTACGGTGGCCGAAGAACTTCAGCGCGCCGGCATGCTCGAAGATGTCGGCGGGCCGGCAGTTCTCCTCGACATGCAGGCGTCCACGCCCGCGATCGGTAATGCCGCCCACTACGCCAAAATCGTGGAGGAACATGCGCTGCTTCGTCGCCTGATCATGGTGAGCAACGAAATCGCCGAGATGGCCTACGCCATTCCCGAAGACGTGATTAAAACCGTCGACGACGCCGAGTCACGGATGTTTGAGGTGGCCCAACGGCGGGTGGGTAATTCGACGGCTGTTATTCGCGATCTCCTCCCGCAAAACCTGGACGAAATCGAAGCGCAGTACGACCGAGGCGAGAGTATCACCGGCCGTCACACTGGCTTTCTCGATCTGGACGAAAAACTCTCCGGGTTACAACCGTCGGCCCTGTACGTTGTTGGGGCGCGGCCGGCCATGGGAAAGACGGCGTTCGGCTTGGGCATGGCTGTGAACTCGGCTCTTAAAGACAACAAGCCTGCACTAATCTTCACTTTGGAGATGAGCAAGCTTGAGCTTAGCAAGCGTCTCTTATGCTCGGAGGCGTTGGTGGATGCCACTCGGGTAAAGACTGGGCAGCTCGACCAAAACGAGTGGAACAAGATAAGCCACGCGGTGGGCCGTCTTGCAGAAGCCCCCATCTTCATCGACGATAATGCCCACACTTCAGTTATGGATATTCGAGCCAAGGCCCGGCGGCTGCAGAGCCGGCACGGTGAATTGGGTCTCATAGTTGTTGACTACATTCAGCTGATGACGGGGCGGTCGAACGCCGAAAGCCGCCAAATCGAAGTATCGGAGATGAGCCGAAATCTGAAAATTCTGGCTCGCGAACTTGAAGTTCCCGTGATCGCGTTAGCTCAGCTCAACCGCACCTTGGAACAGCGAACTGATAAGCGTCCGATGCTGTCGGATCTACGCGAAAGTGGAAGTCTCGAACAAGACGCGGACGTGGTGATGTTTCTCTACCGCGACGAGGTCTACGATCCAGAAAGCCCAGACAAAGGCCTGGCTGAAGTGTTGGTGGCCAAGCATCGTGCCGGACCGACCGGGCGAGTCAAATTGGCATTTCGAGGCCAGTACACGCGCTTCGACAACATGGCCAAAACGGGTCCGAGTAGTTCGAATGACGGGGGAGAGTTCTAGCTGTCGATTCGAAGCGAGGCGTGCTCGGCGCGCGCACGCTGGTGTCGGAAGTCCCAGCCCCTAACGCAAGATCGCGGGAGGCGGGTCGTCGGGGGAGGTTCCAGCGGCCGCCGCCGAACCCATCCCACTGCTCCACCACAAAATCCCGGTGGCTAGGGCCGCTACCATCACGGCGACCACAATAGTTATGATCTGGGCGTGGTGGTCGGGTTGGTGAACTGTCGCTGTTGCCACACGCGGTGCCCTCCGGCGACTCCGTGCTACGGGTTGGGGGCGAAAGCCGGAATGCGAGGTCACCCCATGGTAATCGGCAGAAATAGTGTTGATCTTTAGGCCGAGCTGCCTTTGAGGCTACGGCTGGTCTCGCGGCCCGAGCCGCCGTTTATGTGGCGATGGTGGCGAGGGCCCACACTGATGCCACCGCCCCGATTGTGATCTGAATCAGTGAGCGCCCGAGCGGGGCGCGTTGGAGTTCCCCACTCACTGGGTCCTGGCGGGGGCGGAGCAAGGCCAACCCGTTTCCCACCACCAGCGACGCGCCCAATGCGAGGAGCAGAAAGGCAAGGAAATTTTCGCCAAGCATGTCTTCGATCGTCATGGACCACGCTCTTTGGGTAATGGCGGTTGGCGAGACGCCGAAGGAACCGCCTGGTCTGGTGCCCTGTTCATCGTAGCGGCCGGAACATTTTCGGGGAAACTTGCTCAAGGAGAAACAAGCCTGAGTCGATGACCTTAGTGCCGATGAAATGAACCTCATAGGCACAACAGAGGGACGGCGGGAGTTGCCTCCTCCTCCACATGCATCGCCACCCGGTACCGAAAGGTACCGTAGCCCGGCAACTCTCGCCCCCTTTGACCTGCTGTGTTCTGGAACCTATCGTTGCGTTGTGACCAGCGAAACCGAATCAGACGGCGTCCTCATCCCCGCAGCCACCGTACTTATTGTACGCGACGGCGCAGAAGGGCTCGAAACCCTCATGTTGCGCCGAAACTCGAAGGTGGCATTTGGGGGTATGTGGGTATTCCCTGGGGGGAAAGTCGACGCGGACGAAATGATCCCCGGCGACGTGGAAGGGTCGGCGCGAGTCGCCGCCGCTCGTGAGGTCGAAGAAGAAACATCCCTCACGGTCTCCAGCCAAGACCTTGAAACCTGGTCGTACTGGATTCCCCCGGCGCAATCGGCAATGCGCATGAAAGGCCCGGTCCGACGCTTTTCCACCTGGTTCTTTGTGTGCGCAGTCCCGGGTGGTGTCGACGATGTTGTGGTTGATGGGGGAGAGATCCACGAGCACGAATGGATGCGTCCGCTCGACGCGATCACTCGCCGCGACGCAGGAGAGATCGAATTGGTGCCCCCCACATGGGTTACCCTTTGGCAACTGGCCCGGCACCAGAACGCGGCCGACGCAGTTGCGTGGGCGGCCGCCCACCCGCCAGAGGAATTTCGCACAAAATCGATTGGTCGTGATCCGGTCACCGTGGCGTGGGTGGGCGATGCTGGTTACGAGGCCGGCGATCACTCATTGGACGGCAGCCGTCACCGACTCACGATGGATCCTTCCGGGTGGGTATACGAGCGGACTCCTTGATCTCGCTATCTGGGTGCACTCAAAGAAAGTCGACAGGTATCCAGCCGCTACCGTCAGAGCGGGGCTCGAGCACGCTGGCGCCTGGCCCACCAAAATGGGTGCCGATGACGAGTGCGCCCGCCTCGTGCCATCGTTGAAAGCTGCTATTTCTGGTCGCGATGGCGGCGGCCGAGTCTATGTCGGCCGAAGAACCAATCGTGGGATCATGAAGCTGGATTGGGTGGTGCACCATATCTCCGGTAATAACCGCATCTTTTCCTTGGGAGCTGATCCTCACACTGCAATGCCCCGGAGTGTGCCCGGCGGTCGACTCCAGTCGGACTTCGTCGGTGATGGCGTGGTTGTTGCTCACCAAATCGGCCAACCCGGCATCGACGATGGGAGCTACCGAGTCACCCATCACGTCGCCAAAATCGTCGGCGTCGTCGGTGGTGGTCCAGTGTTCGTATTCGGCTTGGACGAACAAGTGTCGGGCTTGCGGAAACGT
>Ga0316189_10006210_pt1 | contig 11405 bp, 8 predicted proteins | sample LowCovwburrow_MG_FD_204930 | JGI IMG/M metagenome (GOLD analysis project Ga0316189, IMG submission 204930) | Coastal sediment microbial communities from Maine, United States - Lowes Cove worm burrow | ecosystem: Environmental > Aquatic > Marine > Coastal > Sediment | place: USA: Maine... | reverse complement strand
TCTTACCACTTCAAAATTTCAAATTACCCGCCAACAAAGCTGGAGTAATTAAAGGCCATTAAAACTTATGATATCATCCATCCCATTTCTTTGATGTCCGTTGCTGATTCTGAGCTATACATTTTAGTGGACGCGGAACAAAGCAATCCTTCGATAAGATTAGGTGACCTCAAAATCAAGATTTTTATCCCCCTTCATCTCTTTGTAACAGGTACTGTCTATCCATCCCAAAAAGGCATTGATTTTTGCGCTAGATGTGTTTAATAGGGGCTTAAATTATTAAGTTATGATGAAATTGGTGTTTCAGACCCTATATATTAAAGGCAGAAAAAAAATAGCGCTGTTGCAAAAGACCCGGAAAGGAACGAGATGGGCATTCAAGATTTCACAATGGACTTTTTCTCACTGAAAGGTAAAAATGCGATTGTAACCGGTGGTAATACCGGACTTGGACAGTCATTCGCATTGGCGCTGGCCAAAGCGGGTGCCAACCTGTTTGTACCCAGTATTTTGGATGATGACGGCACGACCAAAGATCTGATTGAAGCGGAAGGTGTCGGTTATGAATTCATGAAGATTGATATTACTGATGACGGTGCACCTAAGAAAATAATGGAGACTTGTGCTGCAAAGTTGGGTTCTATTGATATTCTGGTGAATAGTGCCGGCGTCTGCATTTCGGCAGAGGTTGAGGACTTCGGTAGAGAACAGTGGGACAAAATGGTGAGGATCAATTTAACGGCCGCATTTGAACTCAGCTTTGAAGCGTCAAAATTTATGATTCCTCAACGAAGCGGTAAGATTATCAACATCTGTTCACTTTTTTCATTTCTCGGGGGGCAATTGTCGCCGGCTTATGCTGCCACAAAACATGGCCTGGCGGGTTTCACAAAAGCCTATTGTGATGAACTTGGCCGACACAACATTCAGGTCAATGGGATCGCACCCGGATATTATGCAACGGCTCTTACGGAGAGAACCAGAAACAATCCGGAAACCAGCCAAAGGGTTCTGGATCATATTCCTGCCGGCCGCTGGGGTGAGACAATGGACCTTATGGGTACGACCATTTTTTTGGCGGGCAAAGCCTCAGATTATGTAAACGGCCATATACTCGTTGTAGATGGCGGCTACCTGGTCCGTTAGAAGTAAAGATCCGGGTCCAGCTTCCGGCCCGGAGGGAGGGCCCGGCTTTTAGCCACCCCGGCTTCCGGCTCCGCTTCCAGCCCGTAGGGCGGGGCTTACACACCGGAGGGTAGAGCATACAGCTTGGAGAGAGAGGTGAAATGCGTGATATCATTGGCCGGTAGTGTTCAGGTTTCAGGTGTCAGCCCAGCCGCCGGCCAAAAAAACGGCCGGTCAAATCTAAAAAGAAACTTCTTATACGCATATGAGCGATTATAGATTGTGGGAGCGGTTTTCAACCGCGATTTACTCGGTCAGCATATACTTATAAATGAAGTTTCATACAAGGTTTCAGCAACCGAAATCGACCCGCTGTGTCGGAGTTGCTTATGAAAATGGGAAAGAAATTTGTTATCGGTCTTGATGGTGGGACCCAGAGCTCGAAAGTGGTCATTTTCGATCTGGCGGGCAATATTGTATGCCAAGGTAAAAAAGACCTTCAACCCATGCACATGCCGAAGCCCGGGGTAGCGGAGCACCCAGGTGACGATTTGTGGGATACCATCGTGGCAGCAAGTCGTCAGGCGATGGAGCGATTTTCGGGAGATGTCAAATCCATATTAGGAATCGGCCTCTGCACCATTCGTTGCTGCAGGGCATGCTTGAAAGCAGACGGCAGACTGGCTTCACCGGTCCTGAACTGGATGGACTTACGGTTAGCCCGCCCCTATGAACACGAGGACCCACAGGTTAGGTATGTGACGACAACCTCGGGATATATCACCCACCGCTTTACCGGTCAGTTTAAGGATACGGCAGCCAACTATGAGGGGATGTGGCCCATCGATAAAGATACCTGGCAATGGAGCGAAGATCCGGAAGTACTAAAAGCCTTTAATGTCCCCAGAGAAAACCTCTTTAAGCTTGAGATGCCCGGGTCCGTTCTGGGGCATGTCACCGATCGAGCCTCTGAAGAGACTGGAATACCGGCTGGAATTCCAGTCGTTGCCACCGCAAATGACAAGGCGGTTGAAGCCCTGGGTGCCGGCTTGCCACCGGGTAAAACAGCCCTGGTCTCTTTAGGAACATATATCGGCGGTATGGTCTATGGTGAGAAGAATGTCAAGGATGCAAAAACCTTTTTTACCAACCTGGCATCCATACCGCACCATTATTTATATGAAAGCGGCGGCATACGCCAGGGCATGTGGACCGTAAGTTGGTTTAGAAATTTATTTGGTGAAGATGTCGTCAAAAAAGCCCGATTACAGGGCACCTCCCCCGAAGAGGTCCTGAATAGGGAAGCCCAAAAGGTTGCAGCCGGTAGTGATGGATTGATGACAGTCCCGGAATGGCTGGCGCCGCCGGAAAAACCGTTTAAGAAAGGCATCATGATTGGATTTAACGGGCGTCATACCAGGGCCCATATGCACCGCTCGATACTGGAAGCCATTGCATTGACCATGAAAAATCATGTCGATGCGATGTGTCGGGAATTGGACATCGAACTTGAACAGATCATCGTATCCGGCGGAGGATCAAGCGGGGAACTGTTCATGCAGATTTTTTCTGACGTATTCGGCATTCCAGCTGTTAGAAATGTCGTTAACGGGGCTGCCGGCCTGGGTTCCGCCATCTGCGCCGCAGTTGCGGTGGGCGCGTATGATCAGTTTGGCACAGCCATCGAAAAAATGGTTAAAATCAGGGATGTGTTCCATCCAATCGAGGAAAATACAGTGGTATACGACAAAATGAACCATGATGTATACAAGCACCTTACAAGCGTTACGGACGTTATCCTGGAAAAATCGTACCCCATCTTTCAACAATAATATATTAGTTCAGATAAACTATTCAACGAGGTCTGTAAAAGGAGAAGCAAAGATGTCCTTAAAAAGGGAACAGATTGCAGAAGCTTTAAAAAAAATAGTGGGAGAAGATCACGTCGTTACCGACGAACAGGTTTTGAAAGAGAGCAGTGTTGACCGATTCAGGAGATTTGAAGCCTACCACGGTGTGTATAGACTGCCTTTGCCGGCTGCAGTCGTCAATGTGAACAGCACCAAAGACGTTGCCGCTGTCATTAAATTCGCCAACGAAAACAAGATCAATGTTGTCCCCAGAACCGGGGCCTCGGCTACGGAAGGAGGCCTTGAAACTGCCCTGGAAAACTCCATTGTCGTTGACGGATCCGGTATGAATAAGATCATCAGCATCGACACCTATAATATGCAGGCAACCGTGCAATGCGGCGCTTCTCTGCAAGAACTTGACGACCGTTTAAGGGAACAAGGCTACACTACCGGCCACTCACCCCAATCAAAACCTTTGGCACAGCTGGGCGGGCTTGTTGCTACAAGAAGCATCGGCCAATTTTCAACGCTATACGGCGGCATTGAAGACATGGTCGTTGGGTTAGAAGCTGTTTTTCCGGATGGCGGCGTTACCCGCATAAAGAACGTACCTCGCAGGGCCGCCGGCCCTGATATCCGCCAAGTTATCATTGGCAATGAAGGCGCCCTTTGCTACATCACGGAAGTTACCGTCAAAATTTTTAAATATTTTCCTGAGAGCAACAAGTTCTTAGGTTATACCCTGAATACTATGAAGACCGGTTTCGAGATTCTGCGGGAAGTCATGGTAAATGGTTATAGACCCTCAGTCGCCCGTCTGTATGATGCTGAGGATGGTTCCTACCACTTCTCGCACTTTGCCGAAGGTAAGTGTGTAATGATTTTTGTGGCAGAAGGCGTAAAACCGATAGCAGATGCAACCGCCGCTGCAATCGAGGAAATTGTGGCTGCATACGACGAATGTGAGCAAGTCGATCCGAAACTGATTGAAAGGTGGTTTGCCCACCTCAACTGGGATCCAGCCAATCTAGCTGAAGAAAAAACCGAGATTATAGAAACTAAGAACGTTTGCAATACCACCGAAATATCCGGCAACTGGAGTATTATTAATGACATATACGAAGTGTGTATGCAAAGGGTAAAAAACGAGGTTCCCGACCTGACCCTATTGGGCGCTCATTCATCGCACAGTTATCTCAACGGAACCAACCTCTACTTTGTATACTTCTACAACGTGGTAGACTGCAGGCCGGAAGAGGAACTTACGAAGTACCACCTTGCCATCAAAAAGATTATCGTTGAAGAGACGATCAAGGCCGGCGGTTCGATGTGCCACCACCATGGTGTCGGCAAACACCGGACCCAATGGATTGAAGCGGAATATGGTTCTTCGTATTATATTCTCAAAAAATTGAAAAGCGCTTTCGATCCAAACGGCATCATGAATATGGGGACCATCATTCCATTGGAAAAGTAAATGAATATTCTGGTGTGTTTCACGACAACTCCTGAGGTGGAGATGCTGACGGACGAAGATTGGGTCATCGATAAAAACCTTCAAATCGATACAAGCTTTCTGAAACCCACCCTGGACAGCTATGATGAAAGCGCTTTGGAAATTGCATTAAAGCTTTTTGATGCCTCAGAAAACATTAAGGTTCCGCTAGAACTCAACGCCCTGACCATCGCCGGCAGCGGTGCAAATACTATTCTGAAAACCCTGAAGGCGCTACGGTTCAAGCGAGTTGTGCGCATTGACAGTCATGAAGATCTGCGGTTCAGACCCATGGCCGTTGCTTCCGTTTTGACCCAATATGTTCTCAAACACGCACCCCTGGATGTACTGCTTCTGGGCCGACAAACCAGTATCGGTGAAAACACGAGAACACATCTGCTTGTGGCGGAAATGCTGGGATGGCCCTGCATCACCCAAGCAATCCGGATTGAACTTGTCGACAGGAATCACTTGGTGGTGACCCATCAGATGGATGACGGCCGGCTTCGGCAACGAATCCAAACGCCTTGCGTGCTTTCTATCGGAGATGCCCCCAATACCTATATGCGGGTTCCCACACTCAAGGACCGGCTGCGTTCCGGGAAACGGCCTATCGAGATCCTATCCATCAAGGATTTTCAACTATCGGATGAGACCGAAGAGCTTATTGACCTGGAGGTTATCCATCATCGAAGAGCGGGAATTCTTATCGAAGGAAAAAGCCCTGAAGAAAAAGCCAGAAAATTATATGAAGGGCACTTGAAAGGCTCAGTTCCGGTGCAAGAAAGGTAGGCAAAAAATTGATATTCAAGGGGATCCTGAATGGGTGCGCGTCGAACATCGTGGCCCAAGCCGAGGAACTCAATGGCTTTATTCGTGAACACCTGAGTTGCGGGGACAACGTTGGGAGTACGATCTTTTTCTATTCCAAAAAAGAGGAAAAGAACGCGCTTCTTGGCCTGGTGCCGACCGAATCCGCAGAACTCATACGCGTTGCCCGCTATCAGCCGGAAAATATCCTGAAAGCGCTTGAGACGGTTGAGAACGCTGAAAAGGCAGATCTGTACCTGTTTCCAAGCGGATTTGCGGGATCTGAAATCGCGGTTCGCTGGGCGTATCGAATGAAAGGCTCGTGCCTTGTCCAGGTGAAACAGATTGAATGTTCAGGGGCGCAATTGATTGCAAAAAAGACGGTCTATGCCAACCACGTTCTGGGCACCTTCAAATTAACCCAAAAGCCCTTCTGCATCTCCCTGGCCAAAGGCAGTGCCGATAGCCAAGCGATTGCCGTACGGGACAAGTTGATCGTCACTGAGCATGACCTGACCGGTCCGCAAAAGGATCAGTTCATCAAGCATTCAAAATGGATCCCTACCGAAACAACCAAAGATCTTGCGGCAGCGACTTTCCTTATCATCGGCGGCAGGGGGATGCACACGAAAGAAAACACCCAAAACCTGAAAAAAATCGCCGATGCTCTGGGTGCCGATTTCGGCGTCAGTCGTCCGGTCGCCATGAGTGCCTGGACACCCATGCACCGCATGATCGGCGTTTCCGGCGCCATGACAAATCCGGAAGTCTGCATCGTCGCAGGTGTCTCCGGCGCAGCCGCCTTTTATGCCGGCATTGAAAAAAGCAAGACCATTGTCGCGATCAATACCGACATTCGGGCGCCGATTATCAAAGCCGCCGATGTCGCCGTCATCGATGATTATAAAGCGGTGATGGCGGAACTTGCTAAAATCATCCTGGACTGAGGGTTTCAAACCTGGGTTAAGCGGTTCAACCTGGAACCGCTCAGTTTAGGTTAGATTATAAGAACAGGGAAGAAATTAGGAAGGATATCCGGTTTGGAAAGACAGCTGATTCATCCAATGGATGAAATCTATCATGAGTATTTGAAAGACGAATCCAAGCTGAGGGGCGCAGCAGACAGTATTTCTTTTCCAGAAAGCGAAGCGGAAATCGGCCATATCCTTCAGGTGATGCGGCAAAACCGGATACCTGTCACGATTCAGGGTGGCAAGACCGGTGTCGTCGGCAGTGCCGTACCCTCGAGAGGCCATATTATGAACCTCTCCCATATGAACAAGGTCAAATCCTTTTTGATTGCCGCGGAGGATGAGGCATTCTTGAAAGTCGAACCCGGGATCACGCTAATTGAACTCCAAGAGGCGATTGACCGACTGGCAACGCCCAAAGCGTTTTTCTGGCCACCGGATCCATCCGAGTCAACAGCCACCGTTGGCGGCATTGCTTCTACCGATGCCAAGGGCATCTGTTTTCATCTTTATGGTAAATCTGCTTCCTATATCTCGGGCATTCGCGTCATGAACGCCGAAGGATCAATCCGTGATCTTAAAAGGGGACAAGACGCTATTGTCATCAATGGTGAACCCAAAGCTCTGCTGGACGTTTATCTGGGTGGCGAAGGGATGTATGGTGTGATCACTGAGTTGACGCTGCGGCTTATACCCAAACCCGGAGAAATCTGGGGAATATGTTTTTTCTTTGAGGACCGAGAGGATGGGATGTCCTTTTCAGATCAGCTTAAAGCCAGATCTTTTGAAGTGCAGGGTGCCAAAATTGCAGCGATTGAGTATCTTGACCACACGATTCTCGATGCCCTTGAAAGGCATAAAAACAATATGACCAAGGTAAAACATATACCTGACGTTGCAACCCATATTGCGGCGATGGTTTATGTGGAAATACATGGAGATCAGGAAGAAGCCGTCGAAGAAATTGCCGCAGCGCTGATGATGATCGGTTCAAGCTTTAACGGCGATCCAGATCAGACCTGGGCATTTGCCGGAGAGCCGGAGATTGATAAGATGAGAAATTTCCTGCATGCCGCTGCTGAAACTGCTATCTTACACATTGAAAAAGTCCGATCTGAAGATCCTAGAATTACCAAACTCGGTATTGACATCAGCGTAGAGGGGGATGGGTTAAAAACCCTGCTCAGCCGAATCGAAAAAACACTTCAAAAGGAAAATTTAAAAGCCGGCTATTGGGGGCATATTGGCAGCGGCCGCCTGCACATTGATATCCTGCCCGGAAGTTATGGGGAGTTTGAAAAAGGTAAAGCCTTATTTGAAACGTGGGCCGAAAGGTTTCCTGTCGCTCTTGGGAATGCCATCACATCGTATGGCATTGGAAAACTAAAGAAATCGATTTTTCTTAAGACAGCTTCAAAGGCTTATATCGAAGAGCTGCACCAATTGAAAAAGCAACTAGATAAGCATAACCTGTGGAATCCTGGTAATATGATCGAGGTATTATAAGGTTTATCTTTAAAAATAGGAGAAGACGATGAAAATCGGATTTATTGGACTTGGAAATGTCGGCGGCAAGTTAGCCGGCAGCCTGCTGCGCGATGGATTTGATCTTACGGTGCGCGATCTCGACCAGGCCCTGGTGCAGGCATTCGTTGACCGTGGCGCAACCAGCGCGGCCTCACCAAAAGAAATGGCAGCAAAGGTTGATTTGATTATCACTTGTTTACCTTCACCAACTGTGTGCTCCACGGTAATGGAAAGCGAAGATGGTATCATCGCTGGTCTTAGCGAAGGAAAAGTCTGGCTGGAAATGAGTACTACGGACGAGTCGGAAGTTATCCGCCTGGCAAATATCGTTGAAGCAAAAGGTGCCATGGCTATGGACTGCCCGGTGTCGGGCGGCTGCCACCGGGCTGCTACCGGCAATATTTCTATATTTGCCGGTGGAAAACGTGAAGCGTTTGAACGCGTTCTTCCCATTTTGACCACCATGGGGCGTCGCATCCTGCATACCGGCCCTATCGGTTCGGCATCCGTCCTAAAAGTTGTCACCAACTACCTCTGTACGGTCCACCTTGCTGCCCTGTCCGAGGCATTTGCAGTGGCGAAAAAAGCCGGTATGGATATGAATACGACTTACGAAGCCATCCGTATTTCTTCCGGAAATTCCTTTGTTCATGAAACAGAATCCCAGGTGATTCTCAACGGCAGCCGCGATATCAACTTTACGATGGATCTGGTGGTGAAAGACGTCGGGCTCTTTGACAAACTTGCCAATATTCACAATGTTCCGGTGGAGATATCACCGCTGGTATTGAATATATTTAAAGAGGGCCAAGATCGCTACGGGTCACGCGAATTCTCTCCAAATATCATCAAGCGTCTGGAAGAAGCCTGCGACTGCCGGATTTTAGGCAATGGCTTCCCGGCAGAAATGACTGATGACGAGCCCATAGAACCCGGCTATGAGGTTAAACCCCTTAAGCGGTGCGTGTAAGCGTTCAGGAATACCCAAAGTAGGTAAAAAGCAAATTAACTTGCAGATTCTGCCAGAGCGCTTAAAAATCCGTGAACCGATTCCATGGTATCCCGCCACTGCGGTCGTTTTTTAAATGTCTCGAATGCGGCCCAACTCATTTCGAGCAGGCGTTGGCGGTCATGGTGTAAGCTGTGAATACATGTATTGACCGATTCAAAATCATCAATTTCGATTAAAAAGCCGTTGTGTCCCGGTTTGACGAATTCCTTAACCGCACCGTGCGAAGATCCCACCACGGGCATGGCAAATGTCATGGCTTCCAAATATGCCATCCCAAACCCCTCATGGGAATGTGGCATAACGAATATATGGCTTTGAAGGAATCGGTTTGCCAATTCATTGCCATCTTCGGGGCCGGCTATCTCGATCTGTCGGCCGAGCTTTCTTTGGGCTATCAGCCGTTTTACTTCCCGGACATAGCGGGCATCCATCGTTAAGCTGTCGACCACTGTAATATGGTGCGGGAAGTCATACGATTGACCCACCACAAGGGGACGGGGAAGCACGAAATACGAATCTCGAAACAAACCATAATAACCCAAATACAAATGACTAAAACACCCAGTCACACTCGTTGTTGAGCCGATTTTGTTTTGAATTTTGAACATTCGGATTTTGATATTGTTTCGGATTTCGGCCTATTTTTGTGGATCAGGTGATATTCGGATTTTCATAAAAGTCGTGTCATGTCTTTAGGATTTTAAATTGCCAAAATAGCTTACAAAACTTTTGAGAAACCCCACTATGCATGTAATGAATCAGTGCGTGCGGTCAGGCCGAGCCGTATGTCATGCTCACTGAAGCTGTTCACAATCAGCTTTGGCCGCGCGCAAGGCTTCGAGGGCACGCGAGAAATCCCAGGATGTCACCGGATCCTCGACCGAGGCGGCTGCCTGTCCTAAAGCTGCTCGGAGAATGGATGCCGATTTCTCGAAGAAATCTATGGCGCCGGCATTATGCTCCGCGAGAAGGTCCTCCAACCGGATGACAACGTCGCGTGCATGGTCCCAGTCCACGTCAGCGGGCTCGGTCACCTCAGTCGCCACCTCAGTCGGCAGCGCCTTTAGGATCACCGGAATCAGGCGCAGCAGCGCCTCCTGAACAGTTTCGAGGTGCGCTTCGATCTCATCTTCAGCCTTGCCTTCTTTTACCGCTGCCTCCAGCCCGGCGGCTGTCTTTTGCAGCGCACCAGCGCCAAGCGTGCCGGCGACGCCTTTCAGTGTGTGGACCGCTCGTTCAGCCGCTTCGCGCTCTCCCTCGGCCAAATGGGCGCGAACCCTGTCCACGGTCAGTGACTCCGGGCCGGTGGCAAACTGCCTCAGGAGTTTCTTGTACAAATCCCGTTTGTTCATCACCCTCTGAAGGCCCGCCTTTACGTCCAGCTCGCCAATACCCTCGAGCGGATCGACGAATCCCTCGCCGGGTGACACCGCAATCGATTTCTTGACGCTTTCTGAGGATGTACTGCCGTCGGTTCGATCCTTTGACGGGATCCAGCGAAGCAGCGTCTTGAACAGTAAGTCCGGTTCGATCGGCTTGGCCACGTGATCGTTCATGCCTGCATCGAGACAGCGCTGCCGATCCGTCTCCATGGCACCGGCCGTCATCGCCAAGATGGGCAGTTCAGCAAAGCGCTCGATCTTTCGGATTTCCCGCGTGGCGGTTTCACCGTCCATTTCCGGCATCTGCACGTCCATCAGCACGGCATCATAAGCCGTCTCCTGCACCCTCTCCAAAGCGACTTTGCCGTTTTCTGCGACATCGATCACGAAACCGGCTGCGGTCAGGAGCTCTTCGGCCACTTGCTGGTTCAGGATGTTATCTTCAACCACCAGGAGTCGTGCGCCCTTGATCACTTCAAGGCCAACGGCCGTTGTTTCATCAGGTTTAGAGACCTTTCCAGGGGTTTCGGGGACGGGTTCTCCCCCGAGCGCCCGAATGGCCGCATCGAACAGAATCGATGGGTTAACGGGCTTGACCAGCGAAATCTCGATGCCGGCTCCTTCGGCTTCACGGAAAACCTCCTCCCGGCCGTAAGCGGTGATGATCACCGGGTGTGTTTGGGTCTTCAGCCTCATTGCGGTAATCCGACGTGCCGTCTCGATCCCGTCGATTCCCGGAGGCATGTGCCAGTCGATGAAGGCGATCTCGTAGCCATCATCTTCAGCATCTGCCTCGGATACGGCTGAAAGGGCCTCTTCCCCCGAGGCGACCTCATCCACGCGGAACGTCATGCTGCTCAGCATTTCGGATATGATGAGTCGGGCCTGAGCGTTATCGTCCACCACCAGTACCCGCCGATTACGCAGGTCGGGTGCCGGCAGAAAGCCCCGTTTTTTGTGTTCGCCCTTCCCGAGGCGTGCCGTAAACCAGAAGGTGCTTCCCACGCCGTGTTCGCTCTCCACGCCGACTTCACCCCCCATCAGACCGGCGAGTTGCTTGGAGATTGTCAGGCCTAAGCCCGTACCGCCGTACTTCCGAGTGATGGAGGTGTCCGCTTGCTGGAAGGACTGGAAGACTTTGTCTATCTGCTCGGGTGTCAACCCAATGCCTGTGTCCTGAACCTCAAACCGGGCGAGCAGATCTGTCTCGGTCTCTTCTACTTTCCTGGC
>Ga0316189_10006209_pt1 | contig 11406 bp, 10 predicted proteins | sample LowCovwburrow_MG_FD_204930 | JGI IMG/M metagenome (GOLD analysis project Ga0316189, IMG submission 204930) | Coastal sediment microbial communities from Maine, United States - Lowes Cove worm burrow | ecosystem: Environmental > Aquatic > Marine > Coastal > Sediment | place: USA: Maine... | reverse complement strand
TATAAGACTCATGCCAAACTCACCATGATCGTGCGCAGGGAAGGTAAACGCGTCAAACGCTATGTACACCTGGGTACCGGGAATTATCATGCCGGCACGGCAAGGGCCTATACCGATATTGGCCTGATGAGTGCCGATAAAACCCTGGGCGAAGATGTGCACAAAATCTTCCAGCAACTTACCGGACTCGGAAAAGCCGTTAAATTCAAAAAACTCCTGCACTCACCCTTCACCCTGCACAAGGGCATGCTGGATAAGATCGAGCGTGAAACCGAGCATGCCAGGCAAGGTAAGAAGGCTCATATCATGGCGCGCATGAACTCTCTCATCGAGCCGCAGGTGATTCAGGCCCTGTATCGCGCCTCACAGGCCGGCGTTAGGATCGAGTTGCTGGTTCGAGGTATTTGTGCCCTGCGCCCCGGTATTGCCGGGGTGTCCGACAATATTCAGGTCCGCTCCGTGATGGGGCGTTTTCTGGAACACTCTCGAGTCTTTTATTTCCTGAATGATGGGGAATCCGAGGTCTTTGGATCCAGTGCCGACTGGATGCCGCGTAACTTCTTCAGGAGAGTTGAGACCTGTTTTCCTGTCGAAAACCCTGAGTTACATGAGCGTGTCGTCAGAGAAACCCTGAGCTATTATTTCCAGGATAATACCAATGCCTGGGTCCTGAAAAAGGATGGCAGTTACCAGCGCGTCAAACCCGGCAATGCACAACCCAGAACCGCCCAGCAACGCCTTTTGGAACTACTCGGGGGCGTTTAAAACCCTCAAAACTTCAGGTTGAAGTCGATGGCCTGCAGTAGCTGGCATTCGGCCTGAAGTGCTGCCTCGGTCAATTGACGCTCTTCGAGCCAGCCCTTGGCAAATTTCAGCTTCAGACTGTTCTCTCCCGCCTTGATCGTTTCAAAGGGAATCTCGCGGTCTGTACGATTACGATGAAATAAAACCGCCAGTCGAAGCAATATGGCCAGCTGTTTGATCAGGATACATTCCTGTTTCTCACAGTCGGCAAACAGTTTCATGGGAAACTTGCGCCGGTGACAGCGCACCAGGGTGGCGAGCCGAAACTGCTCCTGAACCGAGAACCCCGAAAGGTCCGCGTGTTGCAGCAGATAGGCCCCATGCTTATGGTACTGACTATGGGAAATGATACGCCCAATCTCATGCAGGTGTGCTGCCCACTCCAGCAGCTCATCATGTTCATCTTCCAGTAACCAGTCATCAGCCACCTGGTCAAACAGGATGTGCGCCGTGCGTGCAACACGTTGTGCCTGTGGTATATCGATATTGAAACGAGTGGCCAGGGTCTCAATGGTCCGGCCCCGTACATTCTCATGGCTATGCCGACCGAGTAAATCGTAGATCAGGCCTTCACGCAGCGCACCATCAGAGACCTCCATCAGGTCGATCTTCAGGGACTCGAAGGTAGCCTGAACTATCGCTACGCCGCCCGGAAAGACCGGCGCCCGATCTTCACCCAGGCCGGCCAGTTCCAGTTTGTCGACATGACCCGCCTCGATCATGGCCTTACGGAGCTTGGACAGCCCCTTGGTGGTAATACCATGCTCTGACCAGCCCTGCTCGCGTAACACCCGGCTCACCGCCAGCAAGGTCCCTGAGGCACCGACGGACTGCTCCCAGCCCTCTCGCAGATAGTCCCTGCGTATGGTCTGCAATTCACCACGGGCCACCAGCACGGCCTGCTTCCAGTTTTTCTCATCGATCACGCCATCCGGAAAACACCGCTGTGTGATACTGACACAGCCCATGTGCAGGCTTTCCATGATCTGCGGCTCAAAATGAGAGCCAATAATATATTCCGTACTCCCCCCACCAATATCCATCACCATGCGCCGGTCCTCGGTGGCTGCAAGACTATGCGATACGCCCAGGTAAATCAGACGAGCCTCTTCACGACCCGCGACTATACCGATGGGATGCCCCAGGGCCTCTTCAGCGCGGGGCAGGAATTCGGAAGAATTTCGTGCCTTACGCAAGGTATTGGTCCCCACGGCACGGACAGCCCCACGTTCCAGGGAACGAACGCGTTCACCGAAACGGGCCAGACAGGCCAGGGCTCGCTCCTGGGCCTCTTCCGTGAGATTGCCTTTTTTATCCAGGCCGCCCCCCAGTCGCACCATCTCCTTGAGCCGATCCAGTACATGGATCTGACCATTCTCAATCCTTGCTACAACCATATGGAAGCTATTGGAACCCAGGTCCACGGCTGCAACGGTTTCAGGGAGCTTGCGATTGAACATAAAATGGCAGGCCTCAATTATCCGAAAAAACGATAGTATTCTTCTTAACCCCGGACCTGCAAGCCACAATGAGACCCGGCGCCTAACGTAGGAAAAATCTTACAACATCTGTCTCGTAATCCCTACAGACATTATCCCGAGAATTTGGCAATCTATAAATCAAGGGATATGACAGCTCAGGATGAAGCTGAGAGGCAGGGAAACCTCAAGGGACTGCCGAACGGAAACGATGGATACCGCCAAGATGGCAAAACCCGGCTTAGGGACCAAGCCGGGTTTTTTTATGTTCCTTAGAACGGAATATCGTCGTCGAAATCATCAACGGGTGGTGCCGAGGCCGGCTGCTGCTGCGGAGCTGGCTTACTGGCCGGAGCAGAATCATACGATGCACTCCCCCCGCCCTTGCTGTCGAGCATCTGCATATCGTTGGCGACGATCTCGGTTGTGTAGCGGTCCTGGCCATCCTTGCCCTGCCACTTGCGCGTCTGCAGACGGCCTTCAACATAGACCTTGGAGCCCTTACGCAGATATTCACCAGCGATCTCACCCAGCTTGCCGAACATCACCACACGGTGCCACTCGGTGCGTTCCTGGTTTTCACCACTCTGTTTGTCACGCCAGGAGTCGGTAGTGGCCACGCTGAGGTTGCATACCGCGCCACCATTGGCGGTATAACGCATATCGGGATCATTACCGACATTCCCGATCAAAATTACCTTGTTGACACCTCTTGCCATGCTTCGCTCCTGTTATGCTATTTTCTGTCACCAGTCTCTCATTAATTGCTGGTGTCTGGGGTCGATATTCTACGCGCGATTGACCGAAAATTCATTCAGCAAATCTTCGTCCAGTATACGAGCGTCCACCTTGAGATAGGCCGTCTGCTCCTCGGGTATCAGGACCACCTCAGCCACACCCTTGATATCGGTAATTTGCCGCGCCAGGTGATCGGCCTGTCCCGGCGCCACTTCTCCGACGTTCAGGACATAGCTGGCCAGGTATCGAGGCCTTTTCATGCTATAGGCAAAGCTCAGCCACAATGCCAGAACCACGACGCCCGAGAAAAACACACCATCGGCATGCCAGCGCTCAAATACGAATCCACCCAGGACGCCACCAATAAAGATACCCAGGAACTGGCTGCTGGAATAGATCCCCATCGCTGTCCCCTTTCGGTCGGGCGGGGCCATTTTTGCCACCAGCGAAGGTAAACTCGCCTCCAGCAGGTTGAATGCGGTAAAAAACAGCCAGAGAGACAGGGCCATCAGCATGAGTGAATCCTGCCCCATTAGCAGCCCCAGTTCTGCAAACACCATGATGCCAATGGCGCCAAGGAATACCGTCTTCATTTTTCGATATTTCTCGGCCACGATAATAAAGGGCAACATTGCCACGAACGAAAGGATGAATACGGGCAGATAAACCATCCAGTGATGATCGCTGCTGAGCTGATCGGCCAGCACCAGTGGCAGGACAACAAAGTTGGCGGTCAGGACCATATGTAGGCTAAAGATCCCCCAGTCCAGGCGTAATAACTGACTATCATGCAAAACGCTGTCCAGTGAATCCGGGACCATCTCTGTATCCCGGTGCAGGTGCTGCAACACGGTTGGAACGGCAAACAGGGTGATGCCAATGGCAAACAGGGCCAGCACGGCAGTGAGCCAGAAGATCCCTGGTACGCCGATATGACGATTCAGAACCGGGCCCAGGACCATAGCCAGGGCAAAGGACAGCCCTATGCTCATACCGATCACAGCCATGACCTTGGTGCGATGCTCTTCACGGGTCAGATCAGCCGCCAGGGCCATTACGGCCGAGGCAACGGCACCGGCACCCTGCAGGGCTCGCCCAAAAATGATGGCATAGATATTATCCGAGAGCGCAGCGACCACGCTGCCCAGGGCGAAGATCAGCAGACCGCCCACGATGACCGGTTTTCTGCCTATTCGGTCTGACAACATGCCCAGAGGGATCTGGAAGATTGCCTGGGTCAGGCCATAGACACCAATCGCCAGACCAATGAGAAAGGGGGTCACGCCGTCCAACCCGGAGGCATAAAGGGAGAACACGGGGAGGATCATAAACAGCCCCAGCATGCGAACGGCATAGATGCCCGCCATGGACAAGGCAGCGCGTCGTTCACCCGGGGTCATGTTTTCGTGATTGGAGCGACTCATAGAAGCGCGAATTCTATCAACTTAGGGGCAACAACACATCATCACAATCATTCAGTGATTTAGCCCCAGAGACACCCCAAGTAAATCCTCATGGTGATAGAATGGTTCGTTTTGATCCCGGCGCGAAATAACGATGGATAAAATCAGTATTCGAGGTGCTCGCACCCATAATCTCAAGGACCTGGATCTCGACCTGCCGAGAGACAAACTGATTGTTATTACCGGTCTGTCGGGTTCAGGAAAATCCTCACTGGCCTTTGACACACTCTTCGCTGAAGGCCAAAGGCGTTATGTCGAATCGCTCTCGGCCTATGCCCGCCAGTTCCTGTCGATGATGGAAAAGCCCGATGTCGATCATATCGAAGGCCTCTCTCCTGCGATCTCAATCGAACAGAAAACAACCTCGCACAATCCACGCTCCACGGTCGGTACGATTACGGAGATCTACGACTATCTGCGCCTTCTGTTCGCCCGCGCCGGAGAGGCTCGCTGTCCCGATCACGACATATCCCTGGATGCGCAGACCATCAGCCAGATGGTGGACCATGTACTGGAACTACCCGAGGGCAGCAAGCTGATGCTCCTGGCCCCGGTCGTCAAGGGTCGTAAGGGTGAGCATCTGCAGATCATCGAGAGTTTAAAGGCCCAGGGCTTTATTCGCGCCCGCATCGATGGCGAGATCATGGAACTGGACGCCGTTCCTCCACTCGACCTGCGCCGCAAACACACTATTGAAGTGATCGTCGATCGCTTCAAGGTCCGGCCCGATCTACAGCAACGCCTGGCTGAATCGTTTGAAACCGCTATTCGCCTGACCGACGGCCTGGCCAGTATCGCCTGGATGGATAGCGACCCAAAATCCAAGGACGTAAAAGAAGATATCGTCTTTTCCTCAAAACTGGCCTGCCCGGTCTGTGGCTATTCCCTGAGTGAACTGGAGCCGAGAATCTTTTCCTTCAACAGCCCGGTTGGGGCCTGCCCCAGTTGTGATGGCCTGGGTGTGCAACAGTTTTTTGATCCTCAGCGTGTTATTGCCAATGCACACCTGAGCCTGGCCGGGGGTGCCGTACGCGGTTGGGATCGCCGTAACGCCTATTATTTCCAGATGATCCAGTCTCTGGCCGACCATTATGGCTTTGATATTGAGACGCCCTTTGAGGAACTTGATGATTCGGTGCGCGATATCATCCTGTACGGCAGCAAAAAGGAATCCATCGATTTTACCTATATGGGTAATCGTGGCCAGGTCACACAGAAGACCCACCCCTTTGAGGGCATTCTGAACAATCTTAACCGGCGCTATCGTGAAACCGACTCCAATACGGTACGTGAAGAACTGGCGAAATACCTCTCGGTACAACCCTGTACAGACTGTAATGGCACACGCCTGAATCGCGAGGCGAGGCACGTCTTCATCGAGCAATATAATCTGCCGGAAATCACCGCCATGCCCATCGGCAAGGCCCATGAATTCTTTACTCAACTGGACCTGCCTGGTAAACGCGGCAAGATCGCAGAAAAGATTCTGCGAGAAATCATTCAACGCCTGCACTTCCTGGTCAACGTCGGCCTGGATTACCTTACCCTGAACAGAAGCTCAGAGACCCTGTCCGGCGGAGAGGCACAACGGATTCGTCTGGCCAGCCAGATCGGTGCCGGCCTTGTGGGCGTGATGTACATACTCGACGAGCCTTCTATTGGCCTGCACCAACGTGACAACTCACGACTGATCAAGACCCTCAATCATCTGCGGGACCTGGGCAATACCGTCATCGTCGTGGAGCATGATGAGGATGCCATTCGTAGTGCCGATTTTGTCGTTGATATCGGGCCGGGCGCAGGCGCCCATGGTGGCGAGATCATCGCCCAGGGGACCCCTGATGAAATCATGGCCAGCGAAAACTCCCTGACGGGGCAGTATATGTCTGGCAGGCTGAGCATCGAGATACCGGAAGAACGCAATGCGCCCGATGAACGCATCATCTCTATTCGGGGTGCCGCCAGCAACAACCTCAAACAGATTGACGTAGACATTCCCCTGGGACTGTTCAGCTGCATCACGGGCGTCTCGGGTTCAGGTAAATCAACCCTGATTAATGACACCCTGTACCGTCATGCGGCCCTGAAGATCAACGGCAGTGGAGAGACTCCGGCCTACTGCGACTCCATCGAAGGTATGGAACATATCGACAAGGTGGTCGATATCGACCAGAGCCCGATTGGGCGTACGCCCCGCTCTAACCCGGCCACTTATACCGGTCTGTTTACGCCCATACGTGAGCTCTTTGCCGGCACTCAGGAGGCCCGTTCACGCGGCTATACCCCGGGGCGATTCAGCTTTAACGTGAAAGGCGGTCGTTGCGAGGCCTGCCAGGGTGACGGTGTCATCAAGGTCGAGATGCACTTTCTACCCGATGTCTTTGTCCCCTGTGATGTCTGCCACAGTCAGCGCTATAACCGCGAGACCCTGGATGTCCGCTACAAGGGTAAGAACATTCATGAAGTACTGGAAATGACCGTTGAAGTAGCCCTGGAATTCTTTCAACCAGTACCCGTCGTGAAACGTAAACTACAGACCCTGATGGACGTTGGCCTCTCTTATATAACCCTGGGGCAGAATGCGACCACCCTTTCGGGCGGTGAGGCCCAACGGGTGAAGCTGGCCAGGGAGCTCTCCAAGCGAGATACCGGCAAGACCCTTTACATACTCGATGAACCCACCACAGGCCTGCATTTCCACGATGTGGATCAGTTACTCAAGGTCCTGCATCAGCTACGCGGTCGAGGTAACACCATCGTCGTCATAGAGCACAACCTGGATGTCATCAAGACGGCCGACTGGATTATCGACCTGGGACCGGAAGGTGGTGACAAGGGCGGGCAGATTGTAGCGACGGGAACACCTGAAGACATCGTCAAGGTTAAGGCCTCTTATACCGGACAGTTCCTGAAGCCCTTACTCCGCTAGGTTACGTTAAAGATTCAGGAATGGATCCAGGTGAACTCATCACCAACTACCGCCTTAAGCTCCTGAGCCAGATTCGCCTGATTCATGGAAAATTCAACCAGGCCATTGGCATTGATGTGCCAGAAGGCTTGACCTGTGTCGACTTCAGCAAAGGTGCGGGCATAGGACAGTTCCCGCCCTGAAAAATCAAATTGATCCGCCGTTGAGACCCTGATACCTCTTAGGCCAGTTATCGCGTTACCGAAATGATCGGTATAGACGATCTTTAACAGATCATCGGGCCATTCTCGTGTAATGATTGCCTCTGTCGTCATCAGCTTGCCAGGAACGGAGCCGCCTTTTGCCAGACTCGCTGCGACCGGGGCAAAGATATCCCGCCCATGAAAGGTATCGGAACATTCGTTGGGCCGATAGGTGATGCGCCATTGCTGAAAACGGTTCGCACGCGCCTTGATCACATCAAATAAGCCATTGTCCGGGCCTATAAACCAGCGATCATCCAGCTCAATAACGACGGGGGTACGCTCCGTCCCTACTCCGGGATCAACCACACATAGGAACACCGTGCCCACAGGGAATTCATGTATATAGGCTGCCAGCAGATAGGCGCTGGCCTGTACCGCATAGGCAGGAAGCTCGGGGAAAAGCGTGATACACGGGGTTTGGGGAGCTGCCTGCTGGATGACCGCCCGCATCTGCCCGAGGTAGGGGTCACGAATACCAAAATCTGTGATCAGAACTATCATGCCGAACAAACAAAAGGCCGGTTGAATAACCGGCCTTTGTCTTGATCCTGGAACACAGCGCCTGACCTAGTCAGCAGCCTGCTCCTCAACATCTGGGCGATCAACCAGCTCAACATAGGCCATAGGGGCCTTGTCGCCTGGGCGGAACCCACATTTCAGGATTCGCATGTATCCACCAGGACGAGCCTTATAGCGAGGACCCAGTTCAGCAAACAGCTTACCGACCATTTCCTTGTCACGCAGACGTGAAAAGGCCAGACGACGCTTATGTACATTGTCTTCCTTGGCCATGGTAATCAGAGGCTCTGCGACGCGACGCAGTTCCTTGGCCTTGGGCAGAGTGGTACGGATGACTTCATGGCGGAACAATGAGTTAGCCATGTTGGCAAACATCGCCTTGCGATGGCTGCTGTTACGATTCAGTTGTCTACCAGACTTGCGATGACGCATGTTCCTGATTCCTTAAACGTTCAGTTAAAGGCTGATTAGCCCTTGTTCTCTTGCAAACTGGCTGGAGGCCAGTTTTCCAGGCGCATTCCCAGGGACAGTCCATGGGAGGCCAGTATGTCTTTGATCTCGGTCAGAGACTTCTTACCCAGGTTAGGCGTTTTCAGCAGCTCAACCTCGGTACGCTGAATGAGATCACCGATGTAGTAAATATTTTCTGCCTTGAGGCAATTGGCAGAACGCACGGTCAGCTCAAGATCGTCAACCGGACGCAGCAGGATCGGATCGATCTCTGGACCAGTCTCAGTACCACCTTCAACCTCGGTGCCCTGCAGATCAACGAAGGGTTCCAGTTGCTTGTGCAGAATACCCGCCGCTAGGCGTATGGCATCTTCTGGATCAATGGTGCCATTGGTTTCCAGATCGATGATCAGCTTATCCAGGTTGGTGCGCTGTTCGACACGTGCACTTTCAACATTGTAGGCAACGTTACGAACCGGGCTAAAGCTGGCATCCAGCAACAGACGTCCAATCGGACGATCACCTTCTTCACTGCTGTAACGGGTCGCTGCAGGCTGGTAACCCATACCCTTGGCAACCTTCAGGGTCATGCTGATCTCAGCATCCTGGGTGACATTTGCAATCACATGCTCAGGATTTACGATCTCAATATCATGATCGACCGTGATGTCTCCGGCAGTCACAACGCCAACACCCTTCTTCTTCAGGGTCAGGGTGGCCTCATCGCGGTTATGCATGCGAATGGCGACATCCTTCAGGTTCAGAAGAATTTCTACAACGTCTTCCTGCACCCCTTCAATAGTGGTGTATTCATGCAGTACACCCTCGATCTCAACCTCAATGATGGCTGCACCGGGAATGGACGACAGAAGAATGCGGCGCAGAGCATTACCCAGAGTATGGCCAAAACCACGCTCCAGAGGCTCCAGGGTGACCTTGGCGTGACGGTCATTGGCAGACTTGACGCTAATATTACGCGGTGTCAGTAACTCTTTGGATGACATCGAAATTCCCTCAATAAACCTTAATTATTTCGAGTACAGCTCGACTACCAGCGACTCATTGATCTCAGCAGGAAGCTCACTACGCTCAGGTATGGCCTTGAAGGTTCCTGCCATGCCTTTCAGATCGACTTCAACCCACTCGGGGAATCCATGCTGCTCAGCAATCGCCAGAGAATCCTGGATTCGGGTCTGTTTCTTGGCCTTTTCACGGATGGAAATCTTGTCACCCGCCTTAACCTGGTACGAGGCAATATTCACAATCTGATCATTCACAACGATGGCCTTGTGGCTCACCAGCTGGCGTGCTTCAGAACGTGTGGTACCGAAACCCATACGCCATACGACATTATCCAGACGGCATTCAAGAAGCTTCAGCAGATTTTCACCTGTTGAGCCTTTGGTCTGCGCGGCCTTTTTGAAATAATTGCGGAACTGGCGCTCAAGAACTCCGTACATACGACGTAGCTTCTGCTTTTCGCGCAACTGAATGCCATAGTCAGACAGACGACCCCTACGGTCACCATGCTGTCCAGGAATTTTTTCCATGTTGCACTTGCTATCCAGTGCACGGCCACGGCTCTTCAGAAAGAGATCCGTACCTTCACGGCGACTCAGTTTACATTTTGGGCCAATATACCTTGCCATCTTGCTCTCTCCTGATTACACGCGGCGCTTTTTAGGCGGACGACAACCGTTATGGGGGATTGGCGTCACATCAGCGATATGCGTAATCTTGTAACCAATATTATTCAGTGAACGAACTGCGGATTCACGACCAGGTCCTGGTCCCTTGACTTTGACTTCAAGGTTCTTGAGACCATAAACCTTTGCGGCTTCACCAGCACGTTCAGCGGCCACCTGGGCAGCAAACGGGGTGCTTTTTCTTGAACCACGGAAACCGGAACCACCAGCAGTCGCCCAGCTCAGGGCATTACCCTGACGGTCGGTAATAGTGATAATGGTGTTATTGAAGGTCGCGTGTATATGTGCAACGCCGTCGGTTACGACGCGTTTTACCTTCTTTTTACTGCTTGCAGGTGCCTTAGCCATGCTACTTTCCTGTAAACCTTAATTACTTACGGATCGGACGCCGTGGACCCTTACGGGTACGGGCGTTGGTCTTGGTACGCTGACCACGCAGCGGAAGACCACGACGATGACGGATACCACGATTACAGCCGAGATCCATCAAACGCTTGATATTCATAGAGATTTCGCGACGAAGATCTCCTTCCACGGTGAACTTGCCAACCTCTGTACGAAGCTGTTCGAGTTCTGCCTCGGTCAGATCACGGATTTTTATCTCCGGCTTAATAGATGTTGTTTCGCAGATCTTGCGAGCCAACGTAGGGCCGATTCCATAGATCGCCTGCAGTCCGATAACTGCGTGTTTCTGATCAGGAATATTTATTCCAGCTATACGAGCCATTAAAACTTACTCCACAGACCGTCTCGAGAAAAGCCCGCTAGGATAGCGGATCTTGCGACGTCTTTCAAGATTAACCCTGACGTTGTTTATGACGTGGATCGCTACAGATCACGCGAACAACACCGTTGCGTCGAATAACCTTACAGTTTCGACACATCTTTTTTACTGAAGCACGTACCTTCATGATTCAACCCTCATACAAATAACGGCCTATCTCGAACCCTTAAGATTAGCCTTTTTCATGAGACCCTCATACTGATGAGACATCAGATGGGCCTGCGCCTGGGCCATGAAGTCCATGACCACAACGACAATAATCAGCAACGATGTACCACCAAAATAAAATG
>Ga0316189_10006208_pt1 | contig 11409 bp, 14 predicted proteins | sample LowCovwburrow_MG_FD_204930 | JGI IMG/M metagenome (GOLD analysis project Ga0316189, IMG submission 204930) | Coastal sediment microbial communities from Maine, United States - Lowes Cove worm burrow | ecosystem: Environmental > Aquatic > Marine > Coastal > Sediment | place: USA: Maine... | reverse complement strand
CGAGGAAGCCGCTGGCGACGACCTGTTCGACGAAGCCCGGTCGAAACAGCCCATGGATACGGAAGTGGATGCCTTGTTCGATGGCGTGGACGAACCGCTCAAGACCCAATCCGGTCATTGATGCACCGGTGTTTCTCCCGCGTGCCGGATAGAAAATAAAATCACAGGACAAAAAAAGCCCGGCATCTGCCGGGCTTTTTAACGCATGCTCAGACGATCACTTACGAGCAGACGGTCCGTTGTACTCAATACCATTGCTCATGTGAGACAGGAAGTATTCGAGATTACGGTACTCTTTGCTCTGCGCCTTGAACGCCTTGGCACGAACCTGCTGGTTGCAGCCACCGAAGCGGCGGTGCAACGTGCCCAATTCGCCCCACTTGGAACGATATACCGGCCAGCCCGTGGTATGGCCAAGAGCCGGGCTCAGGGTGTCGGTACGCACGTGCATGCTGGCGCTTTCCATGTGACAGCTTGCGCACGAGAAGTTCAGCTGACCACGGCGGGCAAAGTAGAAGTTCTTGCCGGCGTTGTAGGCTGCCACAGCATCCGCATCATCAGGCACTTTGACGTTCACTTTCTGACCGCGTGACTCGTAGGCCATATACGCGAGCAGGTCAGCCATCTTGCCTTTTTTGTACTTCAGCGGCTTTTCGCCGTTCGCTTCGCGGCATTCATTGATAGCCAGAGGTAGGGTCACGACCATCTTGCGCTTGGCATCCCAGTACGGGAAATGCTGGCGCTGAGCGGGGTCGTCAGCAAAACAGCTGCCGTAGCCTTTGCCGTTGGCGAAAGGCTTGTTCCACATTGCCTCACCGGACTCGATCATCGGCTCGTAGGGTGGAAATTCCTCGATCGCTTCCCAGCTGTCGCGTGAGACTTTGTCGATGGCGTAAACGCCATTGCCAAATTCATTCATCGGAATGCCGGGGAAACGCTTCGAGAAATAGTCGCGGTAGAGTTTGAGGTCCTCAGCCGGCGACGTATCTGCTGCCATCTTGTCTGCCATGACAACCGATGCGCTTAATGCGCAAATGGCAGCCAGGGTCAGTTTGGTGATTTTCATAGGTATTATCTCCTCCCGTGTGGATGTCTGGTGACGACCCCGGCAGACCGGGGTCGTCTACACAGATTCCGCGCTTATTTGATTTTTGCGGTACCTGAATCAGATCCACCCTGGTTGTCAGCCCAGCTGATTTTCACTTCGTCGCCCTTGGCGCCGCCGCTGAATGCGAAAGACAGGTAGGGGTTCTTGGAAATGCCGCCGCTCCAGTTGGCGGTCATGACGGTCTTGCCGCCGGCCTCGGCCACCACTTCGTTGATGAAGTGTGCCGGAATGGGTTTGCCGGTCTTTTTGTCTTTACGCAGCCCGGTTTCCATCGGGTGGGTCATCAGACATTTGACGGTCGTCTCGTCGCCCTTGAGCTTGGCGCGGATTTTAATGCTTTTAGCCATGGATATTTACCTCGAATTCTTTTGCTGTTGCTTGGTGGATCGGGTGTTCCGATCAACCACCGCAGCCGCCGATGGTGACTTTGACGCTCTTGCGTGCAGAGTGCAGTTTGCCGCCCGCCTTGACCACCGCGACAACATCGCCGGTCTTGGCCATCTTGATACGGGACGATACGTTGGCGATGGCTCCTTCACCAAGCATAAAGGTGGCGAGCAGCGGGGTGTTGTTGCCCGCGGCCAGCAGCGCGATCGATTCGACACCGGTCATGTCCGAGGAAACGGATACCGGTACCACGGCACCATTCTCGGCGATATCCGGGGCCTTGATCTTGATCGCATCGGAGGCGGTGTTGGATGCCGAACCCATCGCGGCGCTCAGTGCATCGTCAATGCTTTCCGCGTGGAAGGCCTTCTCATTCCAGGCAGCGATAACCGCCTGAGGTGCCAGCAGGCCGGCACTGGCGGCTACGCCAACGGTACCGGCGGCCAGAGAGCCTTTCAGAAAGACTCGGCGTTTGATGTTCATGCTCATCAACATTCTCCTAAAACTTACAGAACGATGTTTGTTCGGAATTTTTTAAAGGGTGTACAGGTAATCGACGATGGCGTCGATGTCTTTTTCTGACAAGGCCTGATGCTTGCCAAAAGGCGGCATACGTGTGGCCGGGTTGGCAATCTGGGCATCCCAGATCTGTTCGCGCAGCTTGGCGCGGTCAGGGAAGCGTGCCTGCATGGCAATCAGGGGGGGACCAAGGTCGCCAGGGCTGACACCGTCATCCATCATGTGACAAGAGAGGCAGTTGCCTTTCTTGCGATCGAAAGCGACTTCCTTGCCGTATTTGATATTGTCGGCACCGGCAGCAGTTGCTGCCATCGGCATCATACCTGCGCCGGCAATCAGGGCGGCCAGGGAGACAGCCGTCGTCGCGAATTTTGCGGTTTTCCGCATCGCCATTCCTCCTATCACTATTCTATTAATGTTCAGATCTACAGTTATGGTGTTTTTTTAACGTTTTCCGGCCTGTGTCGCTTGTTTCTACGGGCGATCTCGGTGCGGAATCTGCAGTTAACCCAAGTCAGGGCTAAGCGGCTAGCATAATGGATTGAATTGCTTTGGCAAGGGTCTAGTAGGCCTAGCGCGACTAATGGGTACGCAAAAAAAATTGATGGAATAATTCAGGGCTTCGTGCTTCCTTTCTTATCTTCTTCGTCCTGTTCGGCCTTCAATGCGGCAAGTCTCGACTCCAGCCTGGATGATTCATAGAAATTCATGTCGGGGCGTTTCAGGGTGATTTCCAGCTGCAGGATCGCACTTTCGAGGTCGCCGAGCAGATAGTAGTACTCGGACAGGTACTCGTGTCCGAGGGCCTGTTGGCCGAGGTCTCCGGCCGCGCGTGAGAGCAGTTTGTAGACACGCGGTTCATCCTTGCGAAAATCCAGGAATCTTTTCAGTTTCCTCGCCGCCGCCGCCGGGTCCTTGAGCGCGAGCGCGATCTCGGCGTAGGTGATGTTAAGGGCATAGCTTCCGGGATGTCGCGTGAGTGCGGCATCAAGTCGTTTCAGCGCGGCATTTTTCTCGCCGGTCTGGGCATCGACCTGCGCGCGTGCGACGGTGAATTCCACTACATCCGGATAGGCCTTAAGCAGCGTATCCAGTGCCTTGGAGGCAGCATTCGGCCGGTGGGCGCGAATCTGTGCCATCGCGATGCCGTAACGCACGGCAGCTTCATTTCGGAACCTTCCGTCTTCCAGCATCAGCTGCAGTTCACGGATCGCGTCATCTGCCTGATCAATCTGTCTCTGAAGCAGATACATGCGCGCCAGGTGGTATTGCATGTCTTCGGGGGTCTGGCGGTAAGGGAACTGTTCGGCCCTGCCCAGTGCGTCGGCGGTACGACTGGTTGTGACCGGGTGGGTCATCAGGAACTCTGGCAGCTTGCTGGCGTAAACCCGGTTGGCCTTGCCCATGCGTGAGAAGAAGGTGGGCATGGCGCGGGGTTCGTGGCCTGAACCGGCAAGTATTTCGATACCTACGCGGTCGGCCTCCTTTTCGTTTGCCCGGGTGAAGTTGATCTGTTGCTGGATCAGGGCTGCCTGCCCGCCGATGGCCGCGGCAGCGGCGGCGTCACCGCCGACGGCGGCCCCCAATGCTATCGCGGCCAGCAGAATGGCTGCGTTGGGGATGCTCATCTGGCTGGCGGACTCCCAGGCCCGCAACAGGTGCTGCTGGGTGACATGCGCGATTTCGTGAGCCAGGACCGCGGCCAGTTCGCTCTCGGTCTCGGTGGTCAGCAACAAACCGGTGTAGATGCCGATGTAGCCTCCCGGGCCGGCGAACGCGTTGATCTGTGGATCGTCGATAAGGAAGAAAGTAAAAGGTGAACCACTTGCCGAGCTGTTTTGGACCAGGCTCTGGCCAAGGTCCTGGATGTAGTCGGCCAGCAGTGGATCGCTCATGACCCGCTGCGAGCGTCGCACACTGCGCATGAATGCCTTGCCCAGTTCCCGCTCCCGTTTGGGGGTCATCAGGGTTCCGGCGGAATTGCCCAGATCCGGCAGTTCGGTGTTGAGGGACATGGCCGGTGGCACTTGAGTGAGCAATAGCAGGCCACAGAGTCCCAGGCGTGCACGCATCGATCCGTTTCTGACTTTTTTCATGCGGCTTACCCGGTTCCGTATTCAACCCGCGGTGCAGCCCGCGGCTGTGCCGATGGGGTGCAGCCGCCAGGGACTGTCCTTTGTTCGTGCACGACAGGTCCAGGATATCCCCAAGGCCCGGTCTGGCATAAGGGACTCCTGCGCGATGTGCCCCAATGATTCTGTATCAACGACCTCAATTCAACTGCACTCTTTGTCCCCAGGGCACGGTTTCCTTTCCCTTGACCAGCCAGATCACCGGATAGTTCGGTTCACGGGATGGGAACTCGCCCTGCGCGTCCGTGAAATAGACCAGCAGTTCAGGGCGCCGGTCCTGTTCGTCGAGCCATTCGAACACGGGCCGAAAATCCGTGCCGCCACCGCCCTGGATCTCGGCTGGACAGCCAAACTCCTCCCAGGGTTCAAATTCCCAGGGAGCGCCGTCAGACAGATGGGTGTCGCAGGCAAGCAGGGTAACCCTGGCACGCATCTGCCCCTTGAGCGCCGAGACCTCAGACAGGAATTCATCCATTTCGTTCGCCCGGATCGAGCCGCTGGTGTCTACGGCCACCACGATCTCCACCTGGGAACTCTTCAACGAAGGCAGGATGGCGTCACCTTCCCTGCGCGATGGGCGCATATAGCTGAAATCGTCGCGCGCCATGGCGGTCATGTAACGCGCCAGCAGCATCCGCCAGGGCAATCGCGGTTGTAGCAGGTGATCAACCAGGCGCGCCATACTGCCGCCCATCTTGCCGGCCTGCATGGCCTGTTGGGCCGCACCGGCGAGGCGCTGCTGCCATTGGACCTCCAGGGTGTGGCGTTCGTCGTTGCTCAGCGGAGGCGGGGTAGGGTCGCCGCGGCCGTCTTGCTCGCCATCCTCCTGCCGCTGCTCAGATGGCGGGGTGTCGGCCTCCATCGGTTTGGCGCCCTGCGCCTGTTGATCGGGCGACTGCTGGTCCAGCGGTGTTTCTCCTCCCTGGTCACGCTCATCTTCGCGCTGGGTGCTCTCACCGCCTTTGCCCGACTGTGTCTGCTCGCTCTCCGGCTTGTCGGGTGCATTACCCTGCTGACCGCCACCGGTCTGGTTGTCCTGGTCAAACAGGTGCTGATCGAGGGTCTCGGTCTGGTCGTCTTCGTCGATCAGGGGATAAATCTCTTCCGCGGTCATGCCCAGGTATTGCGGCATGACATGGCAGTTGCCTGGCGGAGTCAGGCCGTCTTCCAGCAACAGCGGGTTGATGGCGTAATCGCAGGCGAGATCCCAGCGGTGCTGCACACGGTGTTGGCGACGCGCGAAATGTGACAGTGCGCAATGCAGGGCCTCGTGAGCGAGCATGAATTGCGTCTGCGACATCGACAGCGAGTCGATGTATTCGCGGTTGTAATAGAATTTGCGCGCATCGGTGGCAGTGGTCGGGCACCAGTTGGGATCGGCCTCGGCCAGCGGCAGGCGCAGCACCAGGGCGCCCAGAAACGGCTTGTCGAGTATCAGCTTGGCGCGCGCGGCGGTCAGCTTGGTTCCGATGGGATCAGATTCCATAGACGGCCTCGCCCCGGCGCCGGATAAAACGCGTACCCACCAAAAAGATCACTATGCTGATTCCGGATTGGGTATTGGCGCCCGAATTGAGATCGGCAGTCGCATCGCGTTGGTGTTCCTTGTGTCCTTCGTGGTTGACAGTCAATTACTCGTACAGCATCACATCCGCTATGGCGTTGGCCCAGTCGGCGAACTCCGGGACCTGGAACAGGGTCTCGCCGATCGCGCGGTGGAGGTCCGAGACTAGCATGACGCCCATCTCGCGCTGCGGAAAGCTACTTGCATAGTTGAGGATGTGGCCGGTGATTTGCATCGCCTGCGGACTTTCCTGGGCGCGTATAGCCCGCCCGACGAGCGCGGCGGCGACGGCGTATTGCAGGTCGATCTCCGTCGGTACAGGCACCTCTTTGCCCGCCACGATATCGTCCAGATCGGGCATTTTGTCCAGGCTGTTTACGAACGCCGTCAGTTCAATTCCGGCAGCCGGTCCGACGCAGGCCTGCAGGGTGCCCTGCAGCAACTGCTCGTGGTCGCCGAATTTTTGCAGGCTGCGGTGGGCGAATTCCCAGGAACGCGGCGAGGGGAAAGCGACCGGATTGTGCGCCGGGTCGAAATCGAACAGCAGTTCGGGGCGAAAGCGCAGGAAAGCGATGACCCTTTCGTCGATATCGTGTTGGTAGGCCCAGGCCACCCAGTCATCGAGGTGGGTGTCTACATCGAAATGAGAGAAGCGGTTGGCCAACGGGGCCGGCATGGTGTAGGTGACGCCGCGGTCGCCCTGACGGTTGCCGGCCGCAAAGATTGCCCAGCCGGCGGGTACCTCGTACTCGCCCAGCCGGCGGTCGAGAATCAGCTGGTAGGCAGCTGCCGAAACGCTGGGTGGAGCTGAAGTGATCTCATCCAGGAACAAAATTCCCTGGTCACCGTGGCGCCGGGCGTCCGGAAGCAGGGCCGGCGCGGCCCATTCGACAAATTCACCGTTGCGAAAAGGGATTCCGCGCAGGTCGCTGGGCTCCATCTGGGACAATCGGATATCGATAACCGGAACAGAATGGCGTTCACTGGTCTGGCGGACCATGTCTGATTTCCCCACGCCTGGCGGACCCCAGAGCATGACCGGTGTGTGGTGGCCTGAGTGGGTACTGGCGAATTCGCGGTCGAGAACGGTGAGCAACTGAGTGGGACGCATCGTGACTCCTACAACTTCTACAACTTCTGCAGTGCACAAGGATGAAAAGGTCGGCTGGCAAGGTCAACCCCCAGGCACGAATGGAATCCGCAAGGTGGGTACCACTCTGGGGTTGGGGACAAAAAGGAACTTGTCAGCCTTTAGAAAAGCAGAGTATTCTAATGCCCCTTTTTAAGAGAGCCGCCGAACCGTTTTTTTGTACGGTTTCCAGCTCGGCCCCGTGGGCAGACACCGTAAGGTGCAGAAGCGGGGAGGGCGGATGTGAGGGGCAACAGTTGGCTAAATTCGGAGATCGGATATGAACCAGTTCTACTACGACGCCGTTACCAAGATGGAAGAAATGGGTATCGACGAAGAGTACATCCAGGGTTGGCAGGCAGGTTTCCTGCAGAACCCTCAGCGCGAGGAGCAACGCCTGACCGAGGCCTATGAGGCGGGTTATGGGGACGGTGAAGGAAAAAGCACCGATAACTTTGGTAACTGGGTCAAGAGCTGATCGCTTCTCCGGTTCTGAGTAATGGAAAAAGGCGGGTGATCCCCGCCTTTTTTGTTGCCCGTGGGTCGGGGTTCTGAGGTACGAAACGCAGAGGGCTCGATGACGCGAAGGTCGCCAAGCTGCTTTTGGCTGCGATGTTCGTGGACTGAATGGGATAGAGAATCCTGGCATGCGCTCCGCGGCTGCGTGAATTGTTCCCCGATGTTTTTTCCGCTTAAGTACGCCTTGCTCCGGCCCGTTCGGGCGCGCTGAAAGGCTCAGCGCGCCTGCCGCCTTTGGGATCTTTGTGTTACCAACCCGGTGTTGACCGTTACTCGAACAGATTGCTCACCGAGCGCCTGATCTCACGATCAATCGCGATGCCGTCCTTGTCCATCACCTGGTCGATGACCCAGCGGTTCTCCTGCGTTTCACCCATGATTTTCTGAATTTCGTACCCAAGGTGGCGCATCAGCGGGTACGAGGGGCCGTCCTTGCCGTAGTTGAGTTCCGAATATTCATTGCTGCGTTGGTTAAGCTTGGCGATAAAGGGTCCCACGTAATCACCCGGGCCAAATATATCGACACTGTTGTCATGCAGATGGCCGGCGAGGTGCTTGGCGACGGCCACGATCAGCTGCTGACGGTCCTCGTCACCGAGTTCCAGCTCCATGATCGCCAGGCGGTCGATAATCTGGAGCTGGAAGATCAGGTACTCGATGATGACCTCGAATCGCTGTTCGTCGGTCTCGTACACATAATCCTGGCCGTGCAGGTTTATTGCCTTGTCTTTGGCAATGCGCCAGCTGATGTAGGCCAGCGCACCGGCGATCTCGTCCAGTGAGCGCTCGGCATCGTCATCGTGCCAGTGGCTTTTGATTCTTAAGGCCACGACAGTTTCTCCTGCTGTTTCGTAGAGTGATAATGATTAGATTGTCGTTAGTAGCTGAGTATTTTACTCGGAAAAGCGGTTTCGGCCAGTGTTGCCGGGAGAGTTTATGCAAGCCCTGATCGAAGCGGTCCAGCGCAATTGTGACATCGTAGATGCCCGTCACGGCGGCGATTACGGCATCTGTACCTATCTGCTGAAGATGCGCGAACTGTATCGCTGGCAGCACGGCCTGCCACTTGGAGCGCGTCTGGAAAAGGACGATGTCGGCGATTGGCTGACCAGTCGCGAGGCCCATCTGGAGGCAATCGAGCAGGAGGAGTTCACTGAGCTGGTCGTTGATGGTCGATCGATCGACCCGTTCGACGCCGAGTTGGTGAACGCCGCGCTGGGTCCCCGCGGACTGGTCTATAGCGCCGGGCTGGTGGATGGTGCCCGACCGCAATTTTTTCTCGCCGAACTCGAGAATGAACAACGGGCGGAGACCGGTTTCCTTCTGCGCGTGAGCGGACGTGAGTTGGCGCGCTGTCTGAATGCGCCACCGGCATTGACCCGCGGTTCGAGCATCTTTCTGCGCCGCGAGTCGTTGCGTCGCTACCTGTGGGAGAAATATGAGTCCTGGCTGTGGAACAAGCCACAGAATGCCATGGCCCGTGCCGTTGCATACTACCCGTTCGATAGCGCACTCGATGATGCACTGGACGCGATGACCAATGCCGAGATGGCGGTTATCGAGGCGCACGAGCTCGGCGAGCATCAGGCCGGCCTCGATCTGGGCGAAGCCTGGGAGGCCATGCTGTTCGATCTCACGCAGTCACCGGCGGAGCTCATGGCGCGCGCGGTGCGCGACAATCTGGCGGACTGCAGCCATACCCTGCCGATGTTGATGCAGGAGGGGCGCGAGCCGTCGTTGCACCTGCTGATCGGCAACCTCGGCGCCATGCGCAAGCAGATTTTTCCCGCATTGCAGCTGGCCTATGGTGACTGGCTGGCGAGTGGCGAAAAAACAGCATTCGTCCGCCCGGTCGAGGAAGGTGTCGAGCACTGGCTGGGGCTGGCCCGGCGTCTGCTTGCATTGCACCGTCGCCATGGCAGCGAGGCGGCCAAACCGATTGCGGCCGAGGTGCAGGCGGCCTTGTTCTGATCTGGGTCTTTGCCGTGGACGGCCGCAGGACGGATAATCAGGTTCTGAATGTCACCCCGAGTAGTAGAGCCCATGTCCAATCCCTTCCCGGTCGAGCGGTCCGTCACGCCTATGTCATCCTTTCGCGAGGCCAAGCCTGGCAGCTTCATCTACGAACGCCCCAATACCATCCCCGCGGACTGGTGCGAGGAGATGATCCGGCGTTTCGAGGCCCACCCCGAGCAGCAGAACAAGGGGCGTATAGGCCAGACCCAGGGTCTTGACGCGGAGGTGAAGCGAACCATGGACCTGGTGGTAAGCGGGCGCGAGGAGTGGAAGGATATCGATCAGGTCTTCTTCCGCTGCATGGGGGCGGCCCTGGCCGAGGTTCGCGAGGCCTTTCCGTTCTTCAAAGGCCCGTTCAAGGATATGGGTTACCAGATCCAGCGCTATCTGCCCGGTGAGTTCTATCACTGGCACATCGACGGCGGCAGTCACGAGTTCAGCCAGCGGCAACTGGTGGCACTGTGGTACCTCAACGATGTTCCCGGGCCGGGGGGGGAGACCGAGTTTCTCTATCAGGATGTGAGTATCAGGCCGGAGCAGGGCAAGATGGTTTTGTTCCCACCGTTCTGGACCCACGAGCATCGATCCGCCACCCTGCGTGAAGGCGTGAAATACATCGCCACCACCTGGGTGGTTTTCCGCTGATGCCGCGATTGCTTGCCATCATCGAGCTGGGTGGCTACCCCAATCTGCTACCCGTATATCAGAAACTCGGCTTCAGCGTCGAGGTGGTCAACTCGCAACGCAAGGCGCGCAGCCTGTTGAAGAAGGATGTACCGGACATCGTGGTGGCGGAATACATTTTCCAATCGGATTTTCGTGACCGGACGTCGAACCTTGAGACCCTGATGGCGGTGTTGCAGCGTCATCCCCAGGTGAAGGTGATTGTGTTTTATCTGCCGGAACAGGCCGAAAAGCTGGCGATCCTCGAGGCGCGCTTTCCGCTGTTCGCCAAGATTGCATTTCCGATTACGGTCGAAAAGATTGAAAAGGTCCTGCTTGAGGCGCAGGCCTTGCAGCCTGTCAGTGGGTGAAGAATCGCTTTACTGCGCTGCTTAGCCAGGTGCCCTGATTCTGGTTTTCGATGCGTGGCATCTTTTCCTTCACCAGTCCCGCGTAGCTTTCATCGTCGCTCATGATGTGGTTTATCAACCAGGTCCGCAGCAGTTCCGCCAGTGACTCCGCCACCTCTTCGCCTTCATCGAACTTTTTTCTGAAATGCTCGATCCGCTCGCAGAACGACTTGTGGGTGTTCTGGTGGACAGACAGGTACTCGTAGCCGGCTTCTTCCATGAGCGCTTCCTCGAAGGCGAAGTGCGAGTAGGTGTAGTCGATCAGGTCGCCAATCACGCGGCCAACGGTCTCACGATCCGGGATTCGACTGACATCATCCAGGGTGTTGATGTAGTCGACGATCCGTCGGTGCTGGCCATCGATGACGCCGATACCGATCTCGAGTTCTGTGGTCCATTCAATTTGCGACATGCTGGGGAACCTTGCCGGATCAGCCGAAGAATTTATTCAGGCTGCGTTTGAGCCAACCGTCTTTCCGATGGCTGACCTGCTGCATATTGTGCAGCACGTCCCCGGAATAATCCTGGTCGTCGTTCTTGATGTGGTTGATCAGCCAGGCGCGCAGGGTGTTAAGCAGTTCCTCGGTGATCTCTTCGCCCATCTTGAAGCGTTGCTGGTAGTCTGCGACCCGCTTTACGAACAGTTGATGTACCTTTTTATGCGCATTGATGTACGCGTAGCCGGATTCCTCCATGAGGCTTTCCTCAAAGGCGAAATGCGACAGGGTGTAGTCGACCAGTTCGTCCAGAACCCCGCCAACCTCTGCACGGCTATGGTTTTCCTGTGCATGAGCCAGCTTATTGATGTATTCGACAATGCGTTGATGCTGATTGTCGATTACCTGAATGCCGGTATTCAGGTCTTCTGTCCACTCGATAAGTGCCATGGCTGACTCCGACGGATGCTCTGCAGATGCGGCTTGGGTTTTTCAATCCCAACCCTCTGGGGGGATTCCACCTGC
>Ga0316189_10006205_pt1 | contig 11411 bp, 9 predicted proteins | sample LowCovwburrow_MG_FD_204930 | JGI IMG/M metagenome (GOLD analysis project Ga0316189, IMG submission 204930) | Coastal sediment microbial communities from Maine, United States - Lowes Cove worm burrow | ecosystem: Environmental > Aquatic > Marine > Coastal > Sediment | place: USA: Maine... | reverse complement strand
TTATTTCATCGGCGAAGTATGCGGCAGCGCGGTCCCGCTCGATAATGGAAAGGCCCTCGTAAAAGGCTGCCGAGCGAATACCTGCCCGCATTTGAAGATGATGCTCCAGGGCCACGGCGGTCTCGGCCCGGGCACAGATGACCAACACCTTGGCAGGCCGCAACGCCTTGAGCGTGCCCTCCAGCCACAAGACCCGGGTATCGAAGGACAGCCAGCTGTCGTCGAAGTAGGGCTGCTCGGGGTGCAGGCGCTCCTCCAGTTCAACCTGGGCAAAGCTGTATTCATCCGGTGCCGCCAGGGGGTAGCGGTGCAGTATCCGGTTCGGAAAACCCGCCACCGCGGCACGGGTATTGCGAAACAGCACACGGCCTGTGCCGTGGCGATCAAGAAGCTGGGAAATCAAGGTATCTGCGGGTGCCTCCGGATCCAGGCCTGCGGGGAGTTCGCCCGGGCTCTCTCCTGCTTCGATGCGCTCTACCAGTTCGCTCAGCTGGCGGTATTGCTGCTCCTCGGCCTGGAAGCTCTCCAGGTCGTGGAAGCGGGACGGGTCCAGCAGGCGCAAGCGGGCGAAGTGGCTGGCCTGGCCAATCTGTTCCGGTGTGGCCGTTAACAGCAGCAAGCCGGCACTGGCCTTCGAAAGTGCCTCCACGAACAGGTAGTCTTCCCCGGCGGCCTCTGGAGACCAGTGCAGGTGGTGAGCCTCGTCGACGGCCACAAGATCCCAGTTGGCGGCAACGGCCTGGGCCTGCAGGTCGGGGCGCGACTCGAACAAGGCGAGACTGCACAGCACCAGCTGTTCGCTTTCGAAGGGGTTCTCCTGCGGCATTTCCGCCACCCGGTCGGCGTCAAACAAGGCAAAATGCAGGTTGAAGCGGCGCAACATCTCTACCAGCCACTGGTGCTGAAGGCTGGGTGGCACCAATACCATGACGCGAGATGCCCTGCCGGTAAGCAGTTGCTGGTGCATGATCATGCCGGCTTCGATGGTCTTGCCGAGACCGACCTCGTCCGCCAGTAATACCCTGGGTGCGAACCGCTGACCGACTTCATTGGCGATGTACACCTGGTGGGGGAGCAGGCTGGTGCGAGAGCCCATCAGGCCCCGTGCGGGAGATCGTTGCAGTCGATCTGTATGGCCGAATGTTGCCACGCGCAGGGCAAAATCATTGTTCTTGTCAAAGTGGCCGTTGAGCAGGCGCTGTTGCGGGGTTGTGAGCTGGACAAAGGCGTCCAGCTCCAGCTCGGAGATTGTAGCGGCCTGTTCGTGGTGGTCGGTGCCTGTGTATACCAGCAGACCCTGTTGTTCGCTTACCGCCGTAACCAGTAGCTCTACATCATCTACGGTGGAAATCCGGTCGCCGACCTTGAAGCGCAGGCGGCTCAGCGGCGCGCTTTCGGTGGCGTAGGTTCGCTCTTCGCCCACGGCGGGAAAGGCGAGTGTAACGCGCCTGCCCTCAAAGTCGACTACCACCCCGAGGCCGAGTTGTGCGTCCGCGTGGCTGACCCACCGCTGTCCAACAATATATTCCATCAAGCGGCTCCGAAAAATTGTGCCATGCTGTTGCGATAGACCTGCGCCAACAGGGCTTCGACGTCCAGTTGTTTTACCTGGGCAACCTTTTCTGCGACCAGGGGCAGGTAAAAGGGAGCATTGGGTCTGCCGCGGTAGGGCACCGGCGTGAGATAGGGCGCATCGGTTTCCAGCAGGATTTGCTCTACTGGTGTGGCTGCAATCACTTCTCGCACATTGTCTGCGCTGTTGAAAGTGGCAATACCGTTAAAGCCCAGCGTGAAACCCTCGGCCAGACAATATTCAGCTAACGCCAACCCGGACGTGAAGCTGTGCAACACGCCCTTGCGTTTAAGCAATGGACTGAAGGCGCGCAATATGTCCCGGGTATCCTCATCCGCATCCCGGGTGTGTATCACGACAGGCATATCGAGTTCCGCCGCCAGCTGTAACTGGCGTTCGAATACCGTTCGCTGAACGGCACGGTCAGCGTGGTCGTAGTGGTAATCAAGACCAATTTCGCCGACCGCCAGGATGCGCGGGTCAGCCACCCGCTTACGAATCACGGCTTCGACCTCATCACTGAAGGTTTCGGCCTCGTGCGGGTGAATGCCCTGTGTGCCCCAGATGTTTGCGGCCTCCCTGGTCAACTCCAGGACTCTGTCGAGGTTTGAAGGGGACACGGCGATAGTGATGATGCGTTCGATACCCACCGCTGCAGATTGCGTCAAGGTGTCAGCCAGGCCCTCGGCATCAAGATAGTCCAGGTGGCAATGAGTCTCGATAATGGGCGTGTCGAAACAGGGTATTTCGCGGCGTTTGCTTTTGCTCATGCTGTGTTCTTCGCTCGTTGTTCCCTGCCAATATTATAGGGACAGGGGGCGCACTGGATTGGCGCTTCCGGCCGCAACCCGCTGGCGTATTTTCCGCGACAGAGGCGTGCGCAAGTCGCGGATGGTACACGTGATCTGATCCCACAACCAGTTGTGCAGTGGAGAGAGGGCGGTGCGGTTGTGCGCAACCAGGGCATAGTTGGTGATGGGTGTGCCGCTGGCAAGGGGGGGGAGGGCACATATGCCCCTTGTTGCACCCTCATTTTGCAGGATATAGGCGGGCGCCGGCATAATGTGGTCGCTACTGCGCAGCACTTCCAGCGCGGTCAACAGGTGGGATATTTCCAGTGATCCGCGCGTGCTTTTTTGCAGTAGCGCGTAGAGTGACGAGTTGCGCTGGATTTCCATCTGTTCCAGGTCTGGAACATAGAGACGGATCAGTGGGTACTTCGTCAGGCTTTGCGCGGTGATGGCGCCCCGGGTGAGTGGGTGATTTTCGCGGGCAAACAGGGCGGTGGTGCTGGCGCCCAGTTTTTCCACCCGATAGTCCGGGCCGTAATGATTGTGCTCGGCGTGAATCGCGAAATCGAGTTTGCCCAGTGCCAGTTGCTCCAGCTGATTTTCCGCGCGGCTGATCACACGGATACTCAGATGCGGCGCCCGGATCTCTAATGATGCTATCAGGTCGGGGAGCAGAGCCAGTCCGATATATTCAGACAGGGCCAGACTGATCTCTCCAACAACGGTAAGCGGATCAAACCGCGAGCCTGCAACCAGCTGCTGTATTCCCGCCAGAACGCCTCCCAGCTCCTCTGCCAGCTCCTGGGCTCTCGGGGTTGGTCGCATGCCGTGGCTACTGCGCGTGAAAAGTGGGTCGTCAAACAGTTGCCTGAGGCGAGAGAGCGTCTTACTCATGGCGGGCTGGGTAATGTGCAGGCGCTCAGCCGCCCTTGACACATTTTGTTCCTGTATCAAAACCTGCAATGAAATCAGTAGGTTAAGATCTATTTTGGCTAGCTCAGTTGTTTCCATTTTTGATGATATAAATTGAATTCATGGTTATTATAATAAAAATACATTAGATGTATATCAGTGAGGCGGGTAAGGTTTTTGGCAACTCTTTTCAAGCCCTGATGTACGTGGGCCGGACGGTAGCCACCGTCCGCTATGAAGACCATCCAGGTCCCCAGAGTTACTTCAAACCCGCCCACCCCGGCGGGTTTTTTTATGCACAGGACGTGCGGTATGTCGCGGGAGGCAGGAGGGCCCGCCCCGCTTTGCCGGGTGCGCCGGGAGCGACGAATGCACAGGAGGCGCCGGGCCGCGCAGGTGGTATGTCGCCGGAAGAGGGGCTCCCTAAGCTGCAGATCTGGGTTTGACCTTGCTGCCCCGCGAACCGGACTTCGCCTTCGCTTTGCTTTTCGGCCTGGCAGTTATCTTCGCCTTGGGGCGAGTCTTTGACCTGGATTTCGGTTTGCCGGCTTTCCGTTTGGTCGCGGGTTTCGCGGCGCCGCCAGTGCCGGATAGTCTCTTTGGCGATAACACCGAGCCCCCGACGGCGTCCTCTGCTTCGCTCACATGTTTGCCCATGACGGCAAGGTATATCTCCTTGTAGGACTCCACCAGGAAATCGTGATAGTTCTCCGGATCAGGCATGATGTCCCGATCAGCTAAAACTGACAGGCTGACTTTGCCGTAGTAGCTGAATACCAGGTGGAAAATCCCCATCCCGGGTGTAAGTACCCCCAGACCGTAGTAATCCACCATCCTGGCGCCGGCGCAGTAAAGTGGAAAATCCGGGCCTGGCACATTGGATATGCAGGTGGATACATTCATGGGTATGAATCGGGACAATTCATTGCGCGCCCAGAACCCCGCAGCCGCCCTGGAGATTGCCGGGGAAAGCACCCCCGCCAGTTTCATCGCGTCCACCATGGGGCTTGCCTCTCCACTTACCTTGGCTTCCTGTGTTGCCTCCCTGATGGCATGTAACCGCTCCAGCGGGTCGCTTATGTCGGTATGCAATGATGCAAAGACAGAGCCCACCTGATTGTTGTCTTCGGTCATGTCGCGCCGGGTACGCATGTTGAGCGGCATGGCGGCAGCCAGGGAGCCCTCGGCCGGCGCCTCTCCCTTGCTCTGTAGATAGTGCTGTAACGCCCCGCCAATCACGCCCAGCGCAACATCGTTGAGTGTTACACCCGCGGCATTTTTTATCTGCTTGAAGCCATGGAGAGGAAATTCTGCCGCATCAAACACGCGATGTGGTCCGACAGGCCGGTTGAGTATGGTTTTCGGGGCAGATACATCGGGCGCCGGAATCTGTTTGCGACTGATATCCAGCGCGTATTTGCCTATTGCCAGCGTGTTCCTGGCGGTGCCACGCACCAGTTGCAGTGTGTTTTTGACGCTGTTTACCGACGCCCTTGAAAGCAACTCTGCAACACTGGGGTTGGTGTCCACCAGGCGCGGGCCTTCCTCCAGCTCGTTGTCATCGGCGGGATCTGGCTGCAGGTCGTGCAAGGCCGTCATGAAGGAGGACCCACCGGCACCGTCGACCAGTGAATGGTGCATTTTCGTATAAACGGCGAATGAGCCCGCCGGCAGGTTGGGTATATTGTCCAGCCCCTCGATAATGTAGGCCTCCCAGAGCGGGCGTGACATGTCGAGTGGTCGCGAGTGCAGGCGAGCAACCTGTATGCACAACTGGCGCCAATCTCCCGGCTCAGGCAGCGCGATATGACGAAGGTGGAATTCCACGTCAAAATTGGCGTCCTTCACCCAGTAAGGTCGATCCAGGCCCCCCGGTACCTCTACAATTCGAGTGCGAAACAGCGGCATTTTGCCAAGGCGTCGCTCGAAGCTTGTGATCACGTCCTTGAAACGAACAAAGCCGCCGGGGGCCGTGGACGGGTCGTAGATTCCCAGGCCGCCAACATGCTGGGGTGTGTTGGTCTGCTCAAGATTGATAAATGCTGCGTCAAGTATTCCCAGTTGTTTCATGTCTTCCTACCGCTCGCTGTGAGCAAGATTGTGGTGAACGGGAGCCCGCGCGGCCGCCCGGTGCCTTTGTCTATCCAGGACTTTTGTCGCTTGCTGCGTAGCATTGATACCGCTATTGCAGGAAAGCCTTGCGCATGGCATGTTGGCGCTCTGATGATTGGATAGGCAGGTGGCCGTTATATCACTTTACAGCGGTTTTTCGCCAGACAAGCTGGTCAGTAAATGTCCGGGAACCTGAATAGTTGGCCCGAGCGGCGTAGCCTTCGCGGGCGAAGTTCTGTACTGGCGTTTTTGTGCAGCTGCGCATTGCTTTCTTCCCTGACCCTGGCGGGTGAGCCGACACCCTATGGCGAGTACTTTGTTCGCCTTGGAGGAAGCTCGCCCGATGCCCGCGCGATTCCTGACGCAATGGCCGGGCCAGCGCCCTCAGCGGTGCAGGACAGCGAGAGTTACCAGCGGCAACTCAGCCTGCTCGAGGGGCAGGGCGGTCCCTATGCGGATTCACTGGCGGAGCCCCTGACGGACCTGGCTCGCCTGCATCGACAAGGGGGCGATGTAAAGCAGGCGCAGCAGGCCTACCAGCGCGCTCTGCATGTGGTGAGAATCAATGAAGGCCTCTACAGCGAGCAGCAGGTTCCCATTCTCAAGGAGTTGTTCGAACTGTATCGATTGACGGGTGACATGGCCACTCTGGATGCCCGATACGACTACTATTTCAGGCTTTATGGCAGCGGGCAGCCACCCTACACTCCGGTGCGCCTGGGTGCTGCATTGGAGTATCTGCGTTGGCAGCGGGAAGCCTTGCGGCTGAAACTTGACGAGAACGAGACGCGGCGCCTTCTGGCGCTGTATCAGCTGAATGAAGAGATATTACAGGGAGTTCAGGCCGATCCCGGGGCTGACCCTGGCAGCTATCGGAAACTCGTGCTGAGTCAGCTGCGTAACCTCTATTTGCTCGAGAACCTGTATCAACCCAGGGATGATATAAAAGGGGTCTCGCCCGGTAGCCGGTTGGCGGTTGCTGCCTGGGGCGAGGAACAGGATACCAACCAGTATCGGTTGGAAGTCTTCCAGCGCAAGGCGCTCGCTAATGGCCGTCAGCTGCTTGAAGATCTGATTGCCCGTACTCCAACAGATGAGCCCGAGGTGCTGGCTGCGTCCTATCTCGAGCTTGCGGACTGGAACCAGTGGAACGATCGCCGCACCGAGGCGTTGGCCGCTTATGGCCAGGTGGAGAAAGTGCTGCAGGATGCGGGCAGGACGGATCTTCTGCAGCAATGGCTGGGTCAGCCAGTTGAATTACCCGCAAACGGCGCGTTCTGGCAGCCCCGGCAACTGACCCCGGGGTCGGCACCTGTTGTCGTGCAGGCCCGTTACGACGTGACGGCAACGGGGAGGGCGGATAATATTGAAGCCACGGCGATGTCCAGCGAAAATGAGGGCAAAGCACGCCGTGTAAGGCGTAACCTCGATCAGACCCGTTTTCGCCCGCGCATAGTCAACGGTGAGCCGGAGGCAGAACTGCAGATATTGCGCGACTACGAGGTGCTGAACTAGCCCGACAGCCTGCTAGGCGTTGTGCACGACCAGCAGGGCACCGTGTGCCTTGATGGGAGACCGGGTTTCCCATTCGATGATCTCTGCACAGTGCTTCTCTACGCAGCGGGCTGCCATCTCGTGAAAGGTAGGGCGCTCCGGATCCGCGATCACAATCTGTTTGACACCCGCCTTGACGGCGCGGTTGATCATCTTGTACACCGGCTCTACCAATTCGTCCCAGAAACAAATATCCGCTGCAATAAGCAGATCAAATTGTGACAATTGTTTTTTGGTCAATTTTTCAAAGCGTGACACCAGCGGCGTGGTAGCGACGCCGTTGAGGTCGGCAGCTACGTCAAGGAAGGGAAAGACATCGGGGTCTGCGTCCATTGAGGTAACATCGGAGCCCAGTTTTTTCGCGCACCAGATACCTGAGGCGCCCCAGCCACAGCCCACGTCGATAACCGAGTCGGCGTGCTCAGGGGGATTCTGTTTCAGGTAGTCTATTACCAGGCAGCTGGACTTCCACAATTTATTGCCGTGAATTGAAGGGTAGTTTCCCTCGCGTTTTACCCTGCGAATGTCAGGGTGAGAGGCGGTAGGCATGATAGTGCCCCGGAAGCGCCTCTGGGTAGTCGCCTTACGTTTACTCAAAGTGAATTCCTGTTTTTATTTAGTTGATGCCTTCAACATCTTCCGCCTGGGGACCCTTGTCGCTTTCAGCGACAATAAAGGAGACTCTCTGGCCATCCTTCAGGCCGCGGCGACCACCGCCTCTTATCGAGCGAAAATGAACGAATATTTCCTCGCCATCGTCCTTGGTGATAAAGCCGAAGCCCTTGGAGACATTGAACCACTTTACCTGCCCCTCTTCCCGCGGCCCATCAGCGACAGTCGCAGGCGATGCAGGCTTCCCGGTCGACTTCTGGGCGCGAGAGGCTGTGCTCCTGCCTTTCTGTGCGGGGGATGCTTTGCTGCGGTTGGCGAGCGATACCAGCAGCGCGGTGGCAATAGTGGCGCCGGAGAATGCGATAAACAGTATCAGGGCAGCGTGGGTGTCTCCGGAGTACCAGGTAGTGATAGCGGTAGCGACAGCGGCAATTGCAACGCTGATGGCAATATTGACAATAAGACTCATCTATTTCCTCTCGTGGCTTTGGGCCCCGAATGGGTGGGGCGTGGATGCGGCGCAATTTTAGCACCATTGTGCTTGGGAGGTATGCATGTGTGTGAAATACAGCACGAGAAAACTGTTCATGCCAAATGAACAGTGTGACCCTGCAGGTATTGAGGTTGTGCAGTAACGATGTGCCGGGACTAAATCTTCATAACATCTTCGGCCTGTAGCCCCTTGGGGCCTTCGACCAGCTTGAACTCCACGGCCTGGCCTTCATTGAGAGTACGATAACCGTCTCCCTGGATGGAGCGAAAATGCACGAACACGTCATCCTCGCTTTCCTGTCGGGTAATAAAGCCAAAACCCTTGGCATTGTTAAACCACTTTACTGTGCCGCTTACGCGATCTGTCATACCACTTTCCTCGGACTTTCATTTTGCTTTTATTACGCTTCACCCGCCAAAGCGGAGAGTGAAGACTCGAAATCCGTATTCCCGAGGTGTTCCTACATCTGTCTTATATGCTGCTCTTGCAATTGTAACGTTGCCAGCGCCTGTTTTTGCGCGTCCAGCTTCTCCCGCTCCTTTGCTACCACGGCTGACGGAGCTTTATCCACAAACGAAGCATTGCCCAACTTACCCTCTATGCGCGCAATGTCTTTTTCCAGTTTCTCTATTTCCCTTGCGAGGCGCTGCAGCTCAGCTTCCGGGTCTATCATTCCGGCCATCGGCACCAGGATTTCCATTTCCCCTACCAGTGACGTTGCCGCCATCGGACTTTCCTCACCTTCCGGCAGCCAGTTTATGTCCTCAAGCTTCGCCAGCTTTTTGAGAAACTGCGCGTTTTTATCCAGCCTTTTTCGATCGCGCTGGTCGCCGTTACGCAACAGCACCGACAACTGCTTGCCCGGTGGAATATTCATCTCGCCACGTATGTTGCGAATGCCGACGATGACACCTTTCAGCCATTCTATATCTGCGTTCGCAACGCTGTCTACGCCTTTATCCTCGCCCTGCGGATAGGGTTCGAGCATGATGGTTTTCCCGCTTTTCCCGGCCAGTGGCCCCACGGTTTGCCAGATTTCTTCGGTAATAAACGGCATAAACGGGTGCAGCAGTCGCAGCTGTGATTCCAGAACCGTCAGTAACGTTCTGCGAGTGCCACGCTTCGCCGCTGCCGTGGCACTATCGTCCCACAACACGGGTTTTGAGAGTTCCAGGTACCAGTCGCAATACTCGTTCCAGATAAATTCATACAGGGCTTGTGATGCCAGGTCGAAGCGATAACTGGCAACAGCACGTGACACTTCCATCGCCGTTTCCTGCAGTTTGCTGCTTATCCAGCGGTCGGCGAGGCTCAGTTCTACCGGCTCTTCGTTGCCTATACCGCAATCCTCGCCTTCGCAGTTCATCAGCACGTAGCGGGCTGCGTTCCAGATCTTGTTGCAGAAATTGCGGTAGCCTTCTATCCGGCCGATATCAAATTTTATATCCCGGCCGGTAGAGGCGAGGGAGTAATAGGTAAAGCGCAATGCATCAGTGCCGTAGGCGCCCAGGCCGTCGGGGAACTGTCGGCGCGTCGCCTTTTCAATTTTTGCCGCCAGTTGGGGCTGCATCATGCCAGCGGTGCGCTTGCTGACAAGGCTTTCGAGGTCTATGCCATCGATCAGGTCGATGGGGTCGATCACATTGCCCTTGGATTTGGACATTTTCTGGCCTTCGCCATCGCGCACCAGGCCGTGTACATACACGGTGTGAAACGGCACTTCCTTGCGAAAATGCAGTGTCATCATGATCATCCGGGCAACCCAGAAGAAAATAATGTCAAAGCCCGTTACCAGCACAGAACTGGGATGGAAAGTTGCGAGCTCGGGTGTTTCTTCCGGCCAGCCCAGTGTGGAAAACGTCCACAGGGCCGAGGAGAACCAGGTGTCGAGTACGTCGTCGTCCTGCCGCAGTGTCACGCTTTCCGGCAGTGCGTTTTCCTTGCGCACATCAGCCTCGCTGGCGCCCACATAGAAGTTCCCCGACTCGTCATACCAGGCGGGAATTCGATGCCCCCACCAGAGCTGCCGGCTGATGCACCAGTCCTGGATGTCGCGCATCCAGGCGAAGTAGGTGTTTTCCCATTGTTTTGGCACGAACTGGATGTCGCCATTTTCCACGGCGGCAATGGCGGGCTTCGCCATTTCCCGGGCATCCACATACCACTGGTCTGTCAGATAGGGTTCGATAATCACACCGGAGCGGTCTCCGCGCGGGACTCGCAGCGTATGGTCCTTGACTTCGGCCAACAGCCCCAGGCTTTCCATGTCTGCAATAATCTGCTTGCGAGCTTCAAAGCGATCCATGCCCCGATATGCTAGCGGCGCCTCGCTGCTGATGGCCGCATCGTCATCGAAGATATTGATCATGGCCAGGCCGTGGCGCCGTCCCATTTCGTAGTCGTTGAAGTCGTGTGCCGGTGTGATTTTTACCACCCCGGTGCCGAACTCGCTGTCGACATATTCGTCTGCTATGACAGGTATCTCACGGCCGGTCAGGGGAAGCTCCACCATGCGGCCTACCAGGTGACTGTAGCGCTCGTCGTCGGGGTGAACCGCTACCGCGGTGTCGCCGAGCATGGTCTCCGGCCGGGTGGTAGCCACGGTAACAAAGCCCTTGCCGCCAGCCAGTGGATAATCGAAATGCCACAGCTGCCCCTGTTCATCTTCCGACACCACTTCCAGGTCGGAGATGGCCGTGTGCAGTGCAGGGTCCCAGTTGACCAGACGTTTGCCGCGATAGATCAGGCCCTCGCGGTAGAGCCGGATAAATACTTCCTGTACTGCCTCGCTGAGGCCGGGATCCATGGTGAAGCGCTCTCGCGACCAGTCCAGCGAAGAACCCAGGCGCCGCAGCTGACGAGTGATGGTGCCGCCGGATTCCTCCTTCCACTCCCAGACCTTCTCCACAAATTTTTCCCGACCCAGCTCGTGCCGGTTCAGTCCCTGGGCCTCCAGTTGGCGCTCCACTACCATCTGGGTGGCGATACCCGCGTGATCAGTTCCCACCTGCCAAAGGGTGTTGTAGCCACTCATGCGATGGTAGCGGATGAGCGCATCCATGATTGCTTCCTGGAAACCGTGCCCCATGTGCAGGCTGCCGGTAACGTTCGGTGGCGGAATCATGATGCTATAGGCGCGCTCACCACCCTGGGGCGCGAAGTAGCCGCGCTCCTCCCACTCCTGGTACCAGCGGGATTCGATATCGGCGGGGTGGAAGGTCTTTTCCATTACTGTGGTAGTCCGTAGGGTTGTGCGATCGGGTGAAAAGGCCGGGATTATACGCTAAATATCGTGTTTTTCGAGTTGGTAGCCGCGTTCCTTGTAGAACAACCACGAGCGGCGTTGCGATTCCAGGCTGGCTGG
>Ga0316189_10006204_pt1 | contig 11412 bp, 11 predicted proteins | sample LowCovwburrow_MG_FD_204930 | JGI IMG/M metagenome (GOLD analysis project Ga0316189, IMG submission 204930) | Coastal sediment microbial communities from Maine, United States - Lowes Cove worm burrow | ecosystem: Environmental > Aquatic > Marine > Coastal > Sediment | place: USA: Maine... | reverse complement strand
TGGACAAAATAAATACGGCAACAACACCATTACATTTGGAAAAAAAGTTGTTTTTAAGAAACTATACCGCAAATGGCGAGCAATTATCCAAGATTTCAACTGAATCGAAATTAAACGTAGGGGATCTGATCCGGGTACGAATTGAACTAAAAGCAGATCGACCCATGGAGTTCGTACACATGAAAGATATGCGGGCAGCGGGGTTTGAACCCCTAAATGTACGTTCATCCTATAAATGGCAAGATGGACTTGGCTATTACGAAAGTACCAAGGATGCAAGTACAAATTTCTTTTTTGATTACCTACCCAAAGGGGTATTCGTATTTGAGTATGACCTACGTATCAACAACGCTGGGGATTTTAGCAATGGAGTAACTACAATCCAGAGTATGTATGCCCCGGAATTTTCAAGTCATAGCGAAGGAACACGAATTGGCGTAGATGGTTTTTCGCCGAATTTTGATGTAAAATAGTTGTTTGCGGCTGTTGTCAATTCTTCTAAACAATTGATTTTCACTATATTTAAGGAATTAACAACTAAACCAATTATTATGAATTCGAAAGTAGTTTTAGTTTTACGCATTGTTTTTGGTCTAGCACTTCTATTTTTTGGTGCCAACAAATTATTTGGTTTTATGGACCCACCACCACCACCTGAAGCGGCAATGGGGTATTGGGGAGCATTAGGAGCTTCCAAGACATTGATGTTAGTAGGGGTTGTTGAGGTTCTTGCAGCTCTATCCTTACTCCTCAACAAATATGGGGCCTTAATGATGCTAATTCTTATGAGTGTCTCTGTAAATGCGGTATTATACCATGCAACCTTAGATCCGGATGGCATCCCTATGGGCGCTGCCCTATTAGTTCTTAATGTTGTGATGCTTTACGCATTCAAAGACAAGTACAAGGATCTGCTCAACGGCTAATCAAATCCAAATAAAGTAAAAAGAGCGATTTCAATTGATCCTTGGAATCGCTTTTTTAGTTTCTCCTTTTCACTTTAGGGGGGTATTTGGAGAGCACTTTTTCAGCGATTTCCTTAAGCTTTCTTTCTCGTTCACTCGGAGCCCCATTGTCATTGAACGCACTTTTACTAATTGCCTGCCAGATTAGGATATCTTTTTGGCTATCGACAAAATCGAATTGGATTTCGCGTGTAATCTTCGATTGCCCTAAAGGGATTCCGATCGACACACCTCCACCAACACTTCTACCGGTACCTCCTACTCCAACTCCAACAGCGTTCCCTGGCACCTTTTTAAAGGCTTCACTCTGAATATTGATCAAAAGATCAGGTTCTTCTGAAAACAGGAACCCTTCATTCTGCATCAAGTTATCCAGGGCCATGATCAGCCTTTTCTCATCCAGTCCACTTAATCCAGTTTTCATATCACTGAAATAATTGTAGGTTGAATAATTGGTAAAATCGGTCGCTTTGTCGTAATCGACATTTACCCGCACTACTTGGCATGAAGTAAAAAGCAGTGCCAACAGTATGTAACCTATGCCTTTCATATGCAATGTTTTACATAAATTTAAAGAAAAAAGATACAATTTGTATGGCTCGGGAGATTTAATCGTTCAACAGCAACCAAAGCTTGTCCTTCAATTCCGTGATACCCAATTGTGATACCGATGATATGAACATATAAGGAACATTGGCAAAGTCGCGATCCAATTCAACCTTCATTTCCTCCATTAGCTCCTCATCGAGCATATCACATTTCGAAATAGCGACCAAACGTTCTTTATCCAACATTTCAGGATTGAAGCTGCGTAGTTCATTTAATAGAATCTCATATTCCTTGCTAATATCATTGCTATCGGCAGGAATCAAGAACAATAAGGTGGCATTACGTTCAATATGACGTAGAAAATAGTGCCCCAAACCTTTGCCCTCAGCTGCTCCTTCAATTATCCCTGGGATATCGGCTATCACAAAGCTTTGATAATCCCGATGTTGTACGATACCTAAATTTGGTTTCAAGGTGGTGAATTCGTAGTCCGCTATTTTTGGTTTCGCGGAAGTGACTACAGAGAGTAAGGTGGATTTACCTGCATTGGGAAAGCCTACAAGGCCAACATCGGCCAATACCTTTAACTCTAAGATTACACTGATTTCCTTTCCTTCTACACCAGGTTGTGCATATCTGGGCGTTTGATTGGTGGATGTTTTAAAATGCCAATTCCCACGGCCTCCCATTCCTCCTTCGACCAAGATTTTTTCTTCGCCCATTTCGGTGATTTCGAACAACACCTCGTTGGTTTCCGAATCTTTGATCACTGTACCCAAAGGAACCTCCAAGTATACATCTTCCCCATCAGCGCCCGAACTTCTATTCCTGCTCCCATGTCCGCCATGACCAGCCTTAAAATGTCTTTTGAACTTGAACCCAACCAGGGTCCATAGATTTTTGTTGCCCCGCACAATAATATGACCTCCACGACCACCATCACCTCCATCGGGACCTCCTTTGGTAATGTACTTTTCGCGATGCAAATGAACAGAGCCTTTGCCACCTTTACCGGAACTGGCATTGATCTTAACGTAATCTACAAAATTGCCCTCGGTCATTGAAAAAAATATTTAATGGTCTATTTGGATATAAGAGCTTATTGTAAACGTTGGCAGGGGAACTTTTTTGTCTGTTCGCTTGGAAATTGAACGTTATAACTCCTCGATCACTTTACCCAAACGGTGGGTGATATCCTCAATGGCGCCAATACCGTTTACACTATGGAACTTTCCTTGTTCCTCATAGAAAGCTTGTAATGGCAATGTCTTCTCATTGTATTCCTCAAAACGGTTCCTGATTTTCGATTCATCTTGATCATCGGTCCTTCCACTCACTTTTCCCCTTTCCAATAATCGTTGTATCAACACCTCATCATCGGCATCAAGCGCTATGGTGGCATCGATCCTCATTTCCTTTGTTCTTAAAAAAGCATCCAGGGCTTCCGCCTGTGCAGTGGTCCTAGGAAATCCATCAAAGATAAAACCACTGGCTTCCGGATTCTTCTCCACTTCTTCCTGCAACATATTGATCGTCACCTCATCTGGAACCAAATCCCCTTTATCCATATATGATTTGGCCAAAATCCCTAAATCGGTGCCATTTTTTATATTGTACCTAAATACATCCCCTGTTGAAATATGCATTAGATTATACTTTTCCTTTAAAAATTCTGCTTGAGTACCTTTTCCGGCGCCTGGTTTGCCGAAAAGAACAAGATTGATCATATGTTTTTGGTTTAATTGGTATACTTCACAAAGGTTTCGGCCCAATTCATTATAATCGAGTCCGTAACCCACAATAAATTTATCTGGAATACTAATTCCAATGTAATCGATAGCATATTCTCCGTTGTACACTTCGGACTTATAAAACAAACTTGCAATCTTAAACTCCTTAACATTGGTGTTGCTAAACAAATGCACCAATTCCTTTAAAGTTCTGCCAGAATCGATAATGTCCTCAAGAATGATCACACTTCTGCCTTCCAGATTATCCGGTGGATCTAATAAGGTTTCGACAATGCCTGTAGATGTCAAGCCTTGGTAGGAGCTTAATTTTACAAATGAAACCTCACATGGGTGTTTGTAGGCCTTTAAAAAATCCGATACGAACATAAAAGCACCATTCAAAACCCCTACGAAAACAGGTGTCTCATCCTTATAATCGTTGGCGATTTTATCTGCAATATCCTTTACAGCAGCTAGAATCTGTTGCTCGGTCAGATAGGGCTTGAAATATTTGTCGTGGAGTTTTATCAATGGCTTAAAACTTTAATGGTGCGCAAAGATACCATTTTGATTTCTCTTTTTGAATGACAGCCTTAGAGTTTTCAGATTTAGCTGTATTTTTGTTGCGAATATAGAGTTTTGAACAACTATTCTTGCATAACATAAACATGGATTATTTCTCTACGGGTTTTAAATTGGGGATTCTTGGCGGAGGCCAATTGGGTAAAATGATGCTGTATGAAACCCGCAAATTTGATATCCATACTTGCGTGATGGATTCTTCATCGGATGCCCCTTCCAGAATAGCATGTAATGAGTTCGTGATCGGTAATCTGATGGACTTTGATGCTGTTTATGGTTTTGGCAAAAAAGTGGATGTATTGACCATAGAGATCGAGAATGTAAATACCGAGGCTCTAGAAAAGTTGGAAAAAGAAGGAGTGAAAGTATATCCCCCAACCTCGACCTTAAGGGTTATTCAAAACAAGGCGAAACAAAAATTATTCTATGTTGACAACAATATCCCCACGGCCGATTTCGCCAGATATGCATATTCCAGCGAAATCAAGGATAGCCTAGAACATGGCACCTTAAACTATCCATTCATATGGAAAAGTGCCCAATTTGGTTATGATGGACAAGGGGTCAAGGTAATTAAAAATATAGGAGACCTTGAAGGATTACCACAGGGTGAATGTATCACGGAAACAATGATCCCATTCAAAAATGAGTTGGCGGTCATCGTTGCACGTAATGTAGATGGGGAAATAAGGACCTATCCTGTGGTTGAAATGGAGTTTCACCCGGAAGCCAATCAAGTTGAATATGTGATTTGTCCTGCCAGAATTAACGAGAAAGTAGCGAACAAGGCAAGGGAAATAGCATTGAAAGTATCTAATAAACTACAACATGTTGGACTATTGGCCGTAGAAATGTTTCAAACAATGGAAGATGATATATTGGTCAATGAAGTAGCTCCAAGGCCTCATAATAGTGGGCATTACAGCATTGAGGCAAGTTACACCAACCAATTTGAACAGCATATTCGTGCTATATTGAACCTACCCCTGGGAAATACGGCTAGCAAAGTTGCCGGGATAATGGTAAATTTGGTAGGTGCGGAAGGACATACTGGAGATGTGGTGTATGAACATATGGGAGATGTCTTAAAACTTAATGGCGTTACCCCACATATCTATGGTAAAAAGCAAACAAGACCTTTTCGAAAAATGGGCCATGTTACCATTGTAAACGAAGATACGGAGGAAGCCCGAAGAATTGCACAGCAAGTAAAGGAAACCATCAAAGTAATCAGTAAATAAAAGTACATGAGCAAAGTAGCCGTAGTAATGGGAAGTACCAGCGACCTACCTGTAATGCAGGAGGCCATTGACATTCTTAACGGATTTGATATTGCAGTTGATGTCGATATCGTATCGGCCCATAGAACCCCCGAAAAACTATTCGAATTCAGTACAAACGCACATAAAAATGGATACAATGTGATCATAGCAGGAGCTGGTGGTGCAGCACATTTGCCCGGAATGGTCGCTTCAATGTCACCCTTACCGGTAATCGGTGTACCCGTTAAAAGCTCAAACTCCATTGATGGTTGGGATTCCATACTTTCCATCCTACAAATGCCGGGAGGTGTCCCAGTAGCTACAGTTGCCCTTAACGGAGCTAAAAATGCCGGTATTTTAGCGGCACAGATCATAGGAAGTACAGACAAATGTGTGCTGGACAAAATAATTCTGTATAAGGAAGGATTAAAACAGAAGGTCATTGATGGTGCTAAGCAGGTACATAAAAAATAGCCCTGTTTTACCGCTGTGATAGGTATTACATAACATTGACCGGAATTATCCCCACCTAATCGAGTCTGAATATAAACTTGCTTTGCTACCCCCAATTATTCAAACAAGAATCCATAACAAAAATCATCTTTTCAAACCAATGAGCAATCCTTTATTAGCCCCCTTCGATACAGTCCCTTTCTCAAAGATAAAAAACGAGCATTTTAAACCTGCCTTTATTCAGGCAATGGACAAGGCTAGGGCAGAAATTGATGCGATCACCAATACCGATGAAGCTCCAACATTTCAGAATACCATTGTTGCACTTGATTTCTCCGGAAGGCAATTAGATCGGATCTCAAGTGTGTTTTTTAATCTAAATTCTGCCGAGACCAATGAAGAAATTCAAAAAATAGCCCAGGAGGTATCCCCACTGTTATCGGCCTTTAGTAACGACATTACCCTTAATGAGGCGCTTTTCAATAGAATTAAGACCGTTTTTGCAAATAAGACCAGCCTTGATCTTACCGTAGAGCAAGAGACCTTATTGGAAAAAAAATACAAAAGTTTTAGCAGAAACGGAGCCAATTTGTCAGAGGGAAAGAAAAACCGATTACGGGAAATAGATGCAGCACTTTCAAAGCTCAAGTTAAAGTTCGGTGAAAACATATTGGCCGAGACCAATACCTTTGAGATGCTATTGTCCGAAGAAAGTGCACTTAAGGGGCTTCCAGAAGGGGAAAAAGATGCGGCTGCCCAACTAGCAAAATCAAAAAATAAGGATGGCTGGTTGATTACCTTGGACTACCCCAGCTATGTACCTTTTATGAAATATGCCGAAAACAGGGAATTACGTAAAAAACTTTCCTTGGCCTTTGGAAGTAAAGGTTTTCATTCCAATGCCCTGGACAATCAAGAAAATGTTCTGAAGATCGTTAATCTAAGGCATGAGCGGGCGGTGTTATTGGGCTATAGGTCACATGCCCACTTTGTATTGGAGGAACGTATGGCCGAAACGCCCGAAAAGGTAAATGAATTCTTGAATGAGCTTTTAGAAAAGGCAAAACCTGCTGCACAAAGGGAATTTAAACAACTAGAGGATTTTGCCAAGGAACTGGATGCCATAGATCGATTACAGAAATGGGACGGTAGCTATTACGCCGAAAAATTGAAGCAAAAGCTATTCAATTTAGATGATGAGCAGCTCAAACCCTATTTTAAACTTGAAAATGTAATCGCTGGGGTGTTCAAAATTGCAGAAAAACTATTTGAACTTCAATTTGAAGAGGTTTTTAATATTGAAAAATATCACAAGGATGTTAAGACCTATCGTGTTACTGATCTAAAAGGTAATTTAATATCGGTCTTTTACGCCGATTTTCACCCAAGATCGGGAAAACGTGGCGGTGCTTGGATGACTTCCTTTAAACCTCAGTACCAAAAAGATGCAATCAACGTTCGACCCCATATATCAAATGTATGCAACTTCACCAAACCAACACCAAGTAAACCTTCACTACTAACGTTTAATGAGGTGACCACCTTATTTCACGAATTCGGTCACGCCTTACATGGAATGTTGGCCAATACCACTTATCCAAGCTTGTCGGGAACATCGGTTTTTTGGGATTTTGTAGAACTTCCAAGCCAGGTGATGGAAAATTGGTGCTTTGAAAAGGAAGCCTTGGAATTATTTGCCCATCATTATAAAACCGGCGAAGTGATACCCATGCAGCTTGTCCAAAAAATAAAGGAGTCTGCAACATTTCATGAAGGGATGGCGACACTACGGCAATTGAGTTTTGGCCTTTTGGACATGTCTTGGCATGGAGCGGACCCATCATCGATAAAAGATGTCAAAACCTTTGAAACAAAAGCCTTTGCAAACACCAGCCTGTATCCTGAAACACCTGAAACCTGCATGAGTACGGCCTTTTCACACATATTTCAAGGAGGTTATTCCTCTGGATATTATAGTTATAAATGGGCTGAGGTATTGGATGCCGATGCCTTCGCATATTTTAAGGAGAAAGGAATCTTCAACAAGGAAGTTGCCACAAAGTTCAAGGAACATATACTATCAAAAGGCGGCACAGATAATCCAATGGAACTTTATAAGCGTTTTCGAGGGTCGGAACCAAAGGTAGAGGCACTTCTTGAACGAGCCGGCTTACTGGATAAAAAGGAGTGAACCATTAATTATCGGCTCCTTTCCAGGCACTATAGCCTCCTTTAAGATCTACAATGTTTTCGTACCCTAACGAATCCAAGAACTTGGTTGCGGCGGCGCTTCTTCCTCCACTTTTACAATACAGGTAAATAGTTTCCTTTTTATTGATTTTTTCAAAATCTTTAGCAAAGTTATCTCCCAACCAATCAATGTTCAAGGCATTTTCCAAATGCCCCTCATTAAACTCTTTTGGTGTCCGCACATCAACAAGTATCACCTTATCGAGTTCTTTTTGTGAAACTTCTGTGATATGTTTAGACTTATTTTGTGTACAAGCGAAATTGCATATCAAAAACAAGACTATGGGTATTGAGTTTCTCATGATAAATTCTTTCCTCAAAAATAAACATATTCGATAATAAAAAAATCCATTACATTTGATACCAGTAAAAAAACACATGGAAGCGCATCAATTACATCCTGATACCTGGGTAGATAAATATGCAGATTACCTATACAACTATGCGGTCGGTCGCGTAAGTGATTCGGAAATTGCCAAAGATTTGGTACAGGATACATTTTTTGCCGGATTAAAATCCGCCAAAAATTATCAGGGAACGGCTGCTGAGCGTACATGGTTGATCGCCATTTTAAAAAGGAAGGTAATTGACCATTACAGAAAGATCAATTCAAAAAAAGGAAAGGCAGAGGTGCGTATGAGCTATAGCTCAAAAAGTGATGCTGATGGCGACTGGTTGGAGGAACAGGTTGCCGATCCAATGAGCATTCTTGAAAATGATAGTATTGAAAATGAAGAGTTGGGGCTGGCAATACAGGAATGTATCTCAAAATTACCCAAGAAACAGTCCTCCGTATTTGCAATGAAGACCATTCAGGGTATGAGTACAGAAGATATTTGTAAAGAACTAGGCATAAACCCGTCTAACCTTTGGGTAATGATCCATAGGGCCAGAACGGCTCTCATGGGATGCCTGAATCAAAATTGGTTTTAATTATGATTTCTTGTGACGAAGCGGCAATAATATGCAACAAAAAACAGTATAAGGAAGCATCTTTTCTCGAGAAGATAAAATTAAGGTTTCATTTACTAATCTGTAAAACTTGCACAAAATTCTCCAAAAAGAATACCGAATTCACCTCATTATGTGACAAGGCTCCCTTGCATACTATTCCGATTAGGGAAAAGGAAGAAATGAAAAAAGAACTTCTGGAAAAAATCTAGATCCCATTTTTCAGTATCCATACAATTCCCAACCAAGCTATGGGAATTGCTTCAACCCAAAAAGATGAAAAATATCTGGACTGCTGTCTTTTTGTAAGTAGCATCAATAATATAAAGCCAACGAAGAGTATACTGTTCGATAGCAATTCTACCTTAGTAATTGAGTCCTTTAAAAAAGTCAACAAGAAAAAGACCAAAGTCATTATTCCCCCAAACAATCTGGTTTTGTCTACCCCAAATCGTTGTGGAATTGTTTTCAACTCAGGTTTGTCATATGCCAAATCCCTAATTTCAAACGGAATCAATAAAATCAAAACTATCAGTATCCGCTGGGCCAGGACGACTGCATCATCCCATACCATCGATCTTCCATTTTCTGAAAACGGCAATACCACGGTAACGCCTGCCCACACCAGGGCAACCATAAAAATTTTTAACCCACCCAAGCTTCTAAAGTTCTTTGCCTGCGGTAGTACCGGTAGGGCATAAAAACCAGTAAGCACGACCAAAATCCCCAAAACCACCCAAGATTCAAGTTTCAAAAAAAAAAGATAGTATCCACTAATGGCCAATCCTATAAAGCTAAAAAACTGTATGTTCTTGTGGTATTTATTATAGACAAGAATAAACTTTTCGGCCTCAACCCCATACTTGATAAAATTATAGCAGGCCACCGTGGAAAAAAAAACAAAAAAAATCAACGGTTCGTTCAATTCCAATTCATATAATAAGGCAGTTATCCTGAGCAAGGAATACACCCCTAAGGCTGCATGTACACTGGCGTCAAGATAAAAATCAAATATACGCTTCAACCATTTCATCCAGTAAATGTAACCAAACTGTTTATAACCTATTAAAATGGTTAAAAACTTTCGCTCCCCTACAGCGATAAACTGCTTAAATTAATGGAATAAATTCCTAAGTTTGCCCATCGAAAATCGCCAAAGATGAGAACAGATTTGTTTGCCAACCGACATATCGGTATTAGAAGTGAGGATTTACCTAAAATGCTCGATACCGTGAACGCGAACAACCTTGAGCAGATTATTGAAGAAACGATTCCTGCTGATATTAGGTTACCCAAAAAATTAGAGCTCACCGAGGCGATGAGTGAACACGGTTTTCTTGCACATTTTAAAGAATTGTCAGAGAAAAATAAGGTGTTCAAATCCTATATTGGCCTAGGGTATCATGAAAGTATTATCCCATCTGTGATCCAAAGGAATATTTTGGAGAATCCGGGATGGTATACTGCCTATACGCCGTATCAGGCAGAAATAGCACAAGGAAGACTGGAAGCCCTTTTGAATTTTCAGACCGTAATTACGGATCTTACCGGTATGGAGCTTGCCAATGCCTCTTTATTGGATGAAAGTACCGCTGCAGCGGAGGCAATGTCATTATTATTTGCGGTTCGTAGTAGGAGCCAGAAAAAAGACAATGTAATCAAGTTCTTCGTGTCCGAGGACGTACTCCCCCAAACATTGTCATTGTTGAAAACAAGATCGCAGCCAATAGGTATTGAATTGGAGATCGGCGATCATGAAGATTTTAATTTCACAAACGACTATTTCGGAGTCCTACTTCAATACCCAGGTAAAAATGGACAGGTTCATGATTACCGAGAGTTTATTGGGAAAGCCAATGAAAATGATATTAAGGTAGCGGTGGCTGCAGACATCTTAAGTCTGGTAATGTTGACACCTCCAGGGGAAATGGGCGCAGATGTTGTGGTAGGTACAACACAACGCTTTGGTATTCCTTTAGGGTATGGAGGACCACATGCCGCTTTTTTTGCCACCAAAGAGACGTATAAAAGAAATATTCCTGGACGAATAATAGGGCTCACAAAAGATGCGAATGGGGAGCCAGCATTACGTATGGCCCTTCAAACACGTGAACAGCACATAAAGCGAGATAAGGCAACTTCCAATATTTGTACCGCACAAGTACTGCTGGCTGTCATGGCAGGAATGTATGCCGTTTATCATGGCCCCAACGGCTTAAAATATATTGCGGAACAGGTACACAGCACTACTGTATCATTAGCCAAAGCTCTCTCCAAAATGGGACTTCATCAAAAAAATACTTCTTTTTTTGATACCATTTGTGTAGATGCCGATGCCTCCAAAGTTAGGCCGATTGCGGAAAAGTACGGGGTTAATTTCCTATACGAAACCAACGATAGGATAAGCATATCGATCAACGAGGCAACATCCATAAAGGATGCCCAGTTGATCTTGGATATATTTTCAGAAGCATTAGGAAAAAATCCGCAACAATTGGATAGTTCCAATATTCAATCAACCATTGAGGGGCCCTTAAAAAGAGATTCCACCTTTTTAGAGAATGCTATTTTTAATTCGTTTCATTCCGAAACCGAGTTAATGCGCTATATAAAGAGCTTGGAACGGAAAGACCTATCATTGAACCATTCGATGATCTCATTGGGTTCATG
>Ga0316189_10006203_pt1 | contig 11413 bp, 13 predicted proteins | sample LowCovwburrow_MG_FD_204930 | JGI IMG/M metagenome (GOLD analysis project Ga0316189, IMG submission 204930) | Coastal sediment microbial communities from Maine, United States - Lowes Cove worm burrow | ecosystem: Environmental > Aquatic > Marine > Coastal > Sediment | place: USA: Maine... | reverse complement strand
TCAATGACCACACCAGCAGGCGACAGTCACGCAAATACGGCCGCCACCGTGATACTGATACCTGCTTTCAACGAGGGCGAAGTGATTGCCGAGGTGATCGCAGAGATTGGCAAGTGCTGCGATTACCCCATCCTCGTCATCGACGATGCGAGCACGGACGACACGATAGCCAGGGCTCGCGGGGCCGGAGCGACCGTCATTCCGCTGCCCGCACAGCTGGGCGCCTGGGGCGCCACCCAGACCGGACTGCGTTACGCCTTGAAGCGAGGCTTCGAGGTGGCAATCTCCATGGATGCCGACGGTCAGCACGAGGCTCAATCGCTGGCTCAATTGACCCTGCCAGTAGCAAGTGGCAGCGCTGATGTGGCCATAGGCGCCTGCACCGAGCGCGGATCGCTGGCAAGACGAGTCGCCTGGATTATGATGAAGAGGGCCTCGGGCCTTTCACTGGAAGATATCACGTCCGGGTTCCGGGTTTATAATCGTAAAGCGATCCGGGAACTGGCCAGTTGGAGAGCTACTTTGCTGGATTACCAGGACATTGGTGTGCTGCTGCTCCTGCAATCGAAAGGCATCCGCATCGTCGATGTTGAGGTCAACATGCAGGCACGGCGAAATGGTAAGTCCCGTGTCTTCAATTCCTGGCTGATGGTGATCTACTACATGTGCCACACCCTGATGCTGGGATTGTCCAAGCGCACGCTGGCAAGACCGCAGCGAGCGATGTGAAGGGGGTGTAACAAAGCGCATGGTTTCAGTAATCACAAGCGTCATCGGTCTGCTGGTGGCGGGATTGATTATCCTGCTGATTCGCAAGGATCGACTGCATGTAACCCACGGCATGGGCTGGATCATCGTCGCTACCGGATTCGCCCTGCTGGGCTTTGCCCCGCGCATCATGGATCAAATGGCAAATTACCTGGGAGTCGAATACCCACCAGTGCTGGCCCTCACGCTGGCCATCTCGGTACTGGTCGTGAAAATCCTGCTCATGGACATTCAGCATTCTCATCTTGAAATGCGCAATCAGCGCCTGGTGCAGCGCATGGCGATGCTGGAGACAGACCTGAGACGATTGCAGCGCAGTGCTGCCGAGGACGCCAAGGCTGACCCGTCGTCATCCGTTAGCGGAGATGCCAGCTAAAGCCGACGATCACCAGCGGGCTATTGCTCAGCGCTTGCCGTTTTTGATTGAGCGAATGAATTCGTTGTAGGCGTCCAGCACGTCGGGCGCGTCTCCTTGCGCAGCAATCTTGCCCTCGTTTAACCAGATCGCACGATCGCAAAGTTGGTGAATCTGCGGCCCCATGTGTGAAACGAATACCACCGTCTGATTGCCGCCCATGCGCTCCTTAAGTGCCGCCTCGGCTTTCTGTTTAAAGTGGGCATCACCCACGCTCAGCACCTCGTCAATCAACATGATATCGACATGGGTCATCAACGCTGTGGTAAAGCCCAGACGCGATTTCATTCCGGCAGAATAGGTTTTGACGGGCTCCTCAAAAGAATCTCCCAGCTCCGAAAATTCCTTGATGTCTGACAGGTACGATTCGGCCTGCTGCAGTGATGAACCCTGCAGCATGGCCGACAGGATGGCGTTGTCCCTGCCAGAGAGTTGCGGCTTGAAGCCAAGCCCAATAGTGAGCAGCGCTGACGATGCGCCCGCGCGCTGCCTGATGGCACCGCGACTCGGCGCCAGTATGCCGGCCATTATTCGCAGTATCGTCGTCTTGCCGCAGCCATTTTTGCCGATGATACCAAGGGTTTCTCCCTCCTGGAGCTCCATGGACACACCGTCCAATACGTGATGCGTGCCGTGTTCGAAGGTGGATCTTTTGGAATGATAGCTCAGGCAGACATCGCGCAGCTCCAGCATCACCGGCCGTTCATCATTGACCACACTCACGCCGTCAGCGCCTTGAGCGCAAGGTACTTGCTGCCGCGCCGCAGGGCGTAGTTTGCGAACACCACTAACAACCCACAGCCCAGGGCCACCATCAGCAGCAGCGGGATATCCGGCACGCGCCCATACATCAACACCTGCCGATAAGCATCCAGCAAGAAGGCCAATGGATTGGTGGTCAAGATCAGGTCCGTCATTTGTTGGTCGCCCAGGGTTCGAACATCCCAGAAAATACCTGAGGTGAACATCAAAAAAACCATCCCCAGGGGAATCAGCATGCCGAAATCCCGCTGTACACACACAAGTATCGCCCCCAGGAATGAACACCCCATAATCAACAGGTAATTGATTGCCATTATCGGGAGCAGCCACAGCCAAACCCAACTCGGCGGATAGTCATAAGCCAGCAAAACGGCCAGCAACAGCACAAACACCGCAGCCTGCTTGTACAAACCTTCCTGAATGACCGCCATGGGAAAGAGCGATTTGGGGATATCGATGCGGCCGATCAGCCCGGCGTTGGCCACTATACTGTTGGACGCCTGCGTTACGCTCTTGGAAAACCAGACAAAGGGCAATTTGCCACACATCAGGAACACCAGGAAATCGGCTCGGCGAGCATCGAGGATGACATTGAACACCACGTAAAAAACACCCACGAACAGCAATGGCTCCAATAACCACCAGATATAACCAAGAAAATACTTGGAGGCATCGGCCTTGAGCGCCATTCGCGCCTGCACATCAACCAGATTGAAATATTGGGTTATCTTCATGCAAATGGTCTTGGGTGTAAGGGTGGCGACCCGGAGCCTGCGCAGAACCGCTGCCGGGAGTTCGGAGTCTGTGTATTCTGCAATTTCTGGCGACACAGTATAATTGTGGGGGCGAGGTAGTACAATCCAGTTCGCTTCTTCAGCTAATTGGCGCGACCGACGGCGGCCAGGCAGGCATCTGCTACATGACATGCCATTGCGGGTTGCGCCGGTCAAGGATTCGAAAATGCGCGATGGGAAAGATCAGAGGGTGCCTTCTCACCGGGCGCGCAAACGCTTCGGACAGAATTTCCTGCGCGATGAGGGAGTCATCGCGCAGATTGTAGATGCTATTCGCCCGCTGGCGCAGGACCACCTGGTGGAAATCGGGCCCGGTCAAGGTGCCTTGACCGAGCTACTGGTGGCCAGCGGGTGCCGGCTTGATGTCATCGAACTGGACCGGGACCTGGTACCGGGCCTGCTGGCCGCATTCAGCTTGCAGCCCCGCTTCCGGCTGCACAGCGCAGATGCCCTGCGCTTTGATTTTCCCTCGCTGACCGACGGCCCGGCGCAGCTTCGAGTCGTGGGCAACCTGCCCTATAATATCTCCACGCCGCTCATCTTCAAGCTGTTGGAAAGCGCGCCGGTGATACAGGATATGCACTTCATGCTGCAACTCGAAGTGGTGCAGCGCCTTGCCGCTGTTCCAGGCAATAAGAACTGGGGGCGTCTGGGCATCATGGCCCAGTACCAATGCCAGGTGGAAAATTTGTTCGAAGTTCCACCCGAGGCCTTTACACCTCAACCCCGGGTGCAATCGGCCATCGTGCGCCTGACCCCCTGGCCGCAATCTCCCTGGGCGCCCTGCGACGAGGCCAGACTGCGGCAGCTGGTGCAAGCGGCTTTCGCCCAGCGACGGAAAACCTTGCGCAATAACCTGAAAGGCTTTATAGATGCAGGGGAGCTCGCGTCTCTGGGAATAGATCCCGGCGCGCGGGCAGAAACCCTGCAACTTGCCCAATTTATCGAAATAACAAACGCTATCCATCATGCATAACATACAATTCAATCCGTCCCTGGTTGGCGTCAAAGTGGTCACCACGTACCTGCCCAGCCACTCGCGCCCGGAAGAAGGTCAGTACACCTTTGCCTACACAATTACCATCAGCAATGCCGCCGACTTACCCGTACAACTGATGTCGCGCCACTGGCTGATTACCGACGCGGACAATGAGGTGCAGGAAGTGCGCGGTGAGGGGGTCGTCGGAGAACAACCGGTCATTGCACCGGGGGGGACTTTCAGCTATACCAGCGGCGCCACGCTACCCACGCCGGTAGGTTGCATGGAGGGCAGCTACTTCATGGTTGTGCGAGAGCCGGTGGATGTCGACCCAGCGCAGCTGCCAAACTTTGAGGTCCCCATACCGGCCTTCTCCCTGCATACACCGACTGCGCTGCACTAGGACGCGATCGTGAGCACTTACGTGGTAGGTGACATCCAGGGCTGCCTGCAACCCCTCAAGTGCCTGTTGGAAAAGGTCGCGTTCAAGCCCGGACACGATGTGCTTTGGTCGGTGGGGGACGTGGTCAACCGCGGGCCCAGTTGCCTGAAGACCTTACGTTTTCTCTACGCGATGCGCGACAGCCTGGTGATGGTGCTGGGGAATCACGATCTGCACCTGCTGGCGCTTGCGGCCGGTGTCAGGCAACCCAATCGCTCAGATACCCTGGACAAGATACTGCGCGCCCCCGACCGGGAGGAGTTGCTCAACTGGCTGATCCGCCAGCCTCTGCTGCACCACGAGCACGGGCATACCATGGTCCACGCCGGCATCCCCCCCCAGTGGAGCATCAAGAAAGCGGGCAAATACGCCAGCGAGGTGGAGGCGGTATTGCGCAGCCCTGCCTGCACAGATTTTCTGAAACACATGTACGGCAACCTGCCGGATGTCTGGTCGGATGACCTGACCGGCATGACCCGGCTGCGGGTTATCACCAACTACCTAACGCGCATGCGTTACTGTACCAAGGACGGGGTGCTGGACCTCGAGAGTAAAGGTCCCAGCCCCAACCTTGGAGAACGCAAGGTGTCGGCCTGGTTCAGCCATCCCGGACGCAAGGCCGCCGACGATCGCATCGTGTTTGGTCACTGGGCCTCGATCGAGGGCCATACGGACAGCCCCAACGCCATCGGCCTGGACACCGGCTGCGTGTGGGGAGGCGCACTATCACTGTATCAACTCGAAAGCGGTCAACGCACGATCTGTAACTGCAATAAAGGCAAATGCCGCAAGTCGAACGGCAAGGGTTAGCCCACCTTCGGGGATTCCGGCCATGACGCCGCAGGCCTGCAGCGTTACACTGCGCCGATGGAAATTTACCTGGTTGGCGGGGCAGTCCGCGACGAGTTACTGGCATACCCCGTTGTAGAACGCGATTGGGTGGTGGTGGGCGCACGCCCCAAGGACCTGCTGGACCAGGGCTACCAGCAGGTCGGCAAGGATTTTCCCGTGTTCCTGCACCCCACATCACGCGACGAATACGCACTGGCCCGCACCGAGCGCAAAGAGGGTCACGGCTACACCGGGTTCGTCGTGCACTGTGACCCCGCCGTCACCCTGGAGCAGGACTTGCTGCGTCGCGACCTGACGGTCAACGCCATGGCCCGGGACAGCCAGGGCAGGATAATCGACCCCTATGGTGGTCAGCGGGACCTTGCGGCAAGGGTGCTGCGCCATGTGTCAGAGGCCTTTGTCGAAGACCCCCTGCGGGTGCTGCGCACCGCCCGATTTGCGGCGCGTTACAGCCACCTGGGGTTCACTGTGGCGCCCGAAACGGTCTCCCTGATGGCGGAGATTGTCGCTCAGGGAGAACTTGCGCATCTACCGGCCGAGCGCATCTGGATGGAGTTCGAGCGAGCGCTGTCCGAATCCGACCCCCGGGTGTTCATCGAGGTGCTGCGCGAATGCGGAGCGCTCAACGCCCTGCTGCCGGAGTTGGAAGCACTGTTTGGCGTCCCGCAACCAGCAGTGCACCATCCCGAGATAGATGCCGGCATTCATACCCTGATGGCCCTGCAGCAGTCCGTCCGCCTGTCGGCGGCGAGCGATGTGCGCTTCGCTGTCCTGATTCATGATCTGGGCAAGGGCACCACGCCCCGATCCGAATGGCCGCGTCATGTAGCTCATGAGCATCGCGGATTGCAGCTGATAAAGAAAGCTTGCCGGCGTCTCAAGACACCCAACCAGCATCGCGAACTGGCTCTCAAGGTCTGCCAATATCACACCCACTGCCACAGGGCGCTGGAACTGCGCGGTAAGACCCTGCTGAAGCTGCTGAACGCAACCGACGCCCTGCGCCGCCCGGATCGCTTCGAGGCCTTTCTGCTGGCCTGTGAGGCAGATGCGCGCGGCCGGCTAGGCCTTGAAGACCGCGATTATCCGCAGGCGGACTACCTGCGCCGCGCGCTGCAGACCGCCAGGGAAGTCACCGCGGCAGATTTTAGTGTCCAGAAAATAGAGGGCAAGGCACTGGGGCAGGCCATCAGTGATGAGCGCATCCGGCGCCTTGAGGGCCTGCGCGGCGCATCCCGGCAGGCATAGAGGCCATGCCCCGCCAAGCCTCACTTCGAGCGCGATATGACCCGGCCGCGCCATTCCAGGTCCACTCTATGCAGTGCCTGGCTGTTTTTGTCATAAGCGGCCCAAAGGGCAGCATAACTCTGGCCCAGCACAGGATGCAGAACCCGGGGCGCCAGTTCTGCAAGCGGACACAGTACGAACGCGTTGTCGAGAATTTCGCCCCGGGGTAACTCGACGCCCTCAATCGTTCCGGCCACAGCATCGTAGGTAAGAATATCAATGTCCAGCTGTCGAGCACTAAAACGCGAAGCGTTGACCGCACGACCATGCTCAAACTCGATAGCGCGCAGGGCCCGGTGAAGCTCACCGACGCCCATCGGGGTCTGGACACAGACAACAAGGTTGAGAAAGGGCTGACCGTTGAAGCCAATTGCCTCGCTATGGTAGGTGGAGGACAGGCTCAACGCCCCAAACAGTCCATGCAATGCGTCCAGTCCGGCAATAATGTAGCGTTCACGCTCGATGTTGCTACCAACTCCCAGGTAGACACAGGCCATCAGCCGGATACTCCGCGCTCGATCACCACCCCCACATCTTCCGCGTTTCCTACAGCGCCGGGTTTGCTCAGCCGCAGCCGCAGCCACGGCACGGAAAACTCGGTAATGACGAGCTCGGCCAATCGCTCGGCCAGCGTTTCAACCAACTGGAACTCGCTGTGTTCGATGTAGGCTGTCACTCGATCTGCTATGGCGCCATAGTCGACGGCCTCAGTCAGGTGATCGGTTGCCGCCGCGCCACGATTGTCGCTGGCCATCTCCAGGTCGACGACCACGGTCTGGCGAATGCTGCGCTCCCGCTCGTAGACCCCGATCACCGTATCGGCGCGCAACTCCGTGATATACACAATATCCATTCAGTGCGATGCTCCGGCGTCGACAGGCGGTAATTCTTCCATGGGCCAGCGCGGACGCACCCGGGCTTCCTCCCCATCCTCCTGGCCGGCCGCGAGTCGCTGCGCCCCGGCATAGGCGATCATGGCGCCATTGTCGGTGCAGAACACGGGAGCGGGATAAAATACTCTCGCACCCTCTTTCGACAGCGCGCTCTCGAGGCTGTCGCGCAGGCGGGAGTTAGCACTCACTCCGCCGGCGATCACCAGTGTTTTCAGGCTCTCTTGCCGCAACGCTCTACGACACTTGATTACCAGCGTTGCCACCACCGCATCTTCAAAGGCGCGGGCGATATCCGCTTTATCCTGCTCTGCCAGTGCACCCTCGCCGCGGCAGGCCTCAACGGTATTCAGGGTGAACGTCTTGAGACCGCTGAAGCTGAAATCCAGCCCCGGCCTGTTGACCATTGGCCGCGGGAAATCGAAGCGCTCAGGATTGCCCTGCTCTGCCAGTCTCGCCACATGGGGCCCCCCCGGATACGGTAGACCGAGCATCTTGGCAGCCTTGTCGAAGGCTTCTCCGGCGGCGTCATCCAGTGATTCGCCAAGCATTGTGTAGCGGCCAATGGCGTCCACCCGCACCAACTGGGTATGACCACCGGAAACCAGCAGCGCGACGAAGGGAAATTCCGGGTGCTCCTCCTCCAGCATGGGCGCGAGCAGGTGGCCTTCCATGTGGTGCACGCCAAGCACCGGCACACCCCACCCCCAGGCCAGGGCCCGGGCCAGCGTGGCACCTACCATCAACGCGCCCACCAGGCCGGGCCCAGCCGTGTAGGCAACGCCATCGATATCGGCAACGCTGCAACCGGACTGAGCCACCACCTGCTGAATCAGTGGCAGGGTCTTGCGCACATGGTCCCTCGAAGCCAATTCCGGCACCACGCCCCCGTATTCCACGTGGATATCGACCTGGCTGAACAGGGCGTGCGCCAACAGGCCACGCGCTGTGTCGTAAAGCGCAATACCCGTTTCGTCGCAGGAGGTTTCAAGGCCGAGAATCAACATTTTCGCTATCGTATCCGCATGAGGGGCGCATGATACTGGCTGCCCGTTGGCCAGGCCAGTTGCTGACCGGCAAATTACCACGTTGTCCACCTTTGCAAAACACCCACGATAAGTATAGAATGCGCGCCTTTTCGGGTGGTGGATAGCTCCGGCGGCCGCAACTGCCTCAACTAAACGTGATAGGTAAAGAATTAATGCCTCATATCAAGATCAAGGAAAACGAGCCCTTTGACGTGGCACTGCGCCGCTTCAAGCGCTCCTGTGAGAAAGCCGGCGTTCTCGCCGAAGTGCGTAAGCGCGAGCACTATGAAAAGCCTACCACCGTGCGCAAGCGTGCCTCTGCCGCAGCGGTGAAGCGCCACCTGAAAAAACTCTCCCGGGAAAACCGCAAGCGCGTACGCCTTTACTAAGCGCACTCTCCACCGCCCCCCATGAGCGAGCAAACCCTCACGGCCACGATCAAAGCGGCCATGAAAACGGCAATGAAGGCCCGCGATAAAGAGCGCTTGGCCACGATCAGGCTGATTCAGGCCGAATTCAAACGCATCGAAGTAGACGAGCGCATCACAGTGGATGATGCGCGCGCCCTGGCGGTGCTGGACAAAATGGTGAAGCAGCGGCGCGATTCAGCCCAGCAATACCAGGACGCCGGTCGCGACGAACTGGCTGCCGTCGAAAATGCCGAAATAGCCGTCATTCAGGAGTTTCTGCCCACTCAGCTGAGCGAGGCCGAACTCATCGCCCTGGTAGACGAGGCGATCGCCGGCACAGAGGCCTCGGGCATGCAGGCAATGGGGCCCGTCATGGGTCAGCTGAAGCCGAAAGTGCAGGGCAGAGCCGATATTGGTGCCGTCAGCCAGTTGGTCAAAGCTCGTCTCACCGCCTGAGCGTTATCCCCAACCTGGCTTGTCAACACGCAATAGCCGCGAATACGCGCTAAACAATCGCCGCTCACCGTGTTTCAATACGCTGTTGAATGACCAACGCTGAACCCTTTCATGGCCGGACGCATACCCCAAGCATTCCTGGATGACCTGCTTGCACGCATCGACATCGTCGAGGTGATAGACCGGCGTGTAAAACTGAAAAAAGCCGGGAAAAACTACACCGCGCGCTGTCCTTTCCACGACGAAAAAACCCCCTCCTTCAGCGTCAACCCTGACAAGCAGTTCTACTACTGCTTCGGCTGTGGCGCCGGAGGTAATGCCCTGGGCTTCGTGATGGACTACGAAAACGTGGATTTCCCACAGGCCGTGGAAACGCTTGCCAGTGGCGCGGGCCTGGAGGTCCCACGTGAGCAAACACCGGGAAGCCGTGGCCAAGACAGCAGGGAGCAGAGCAACAAGCCGCTCTATGCACTGATGGAACAGGTGTGCAACTACTACCAACTTCAGCTGCGCAAGCACCCGCAGGCCAGCCGCGCCGTGGACTACCTCAAGCAACGAGGACTGACCGGCATTATCGCCAAACAGTTCGACATGGGGTTTGCGCCACCGGGCTGGCACAATCTGCAGGCTCAGCTGGGAGATGCGCAAGAGCAAAGAGCGCTGCTCAAGAAAGCCGGCATGCTGGTGCAGAACGAGGAGGGCAAGGTTTACGACCGCTTTCGCGACCGCGTGATGTTCCCTATCCGCGACCAGCGCGGCCGGGTTATAGCCTTCGGTGGCCGAGTGCTGGGTGACGATAAACCGAAATACCTCAACTCACCCGAAACAGCCATTTTTCACAAGGGCAGGGAGCTATACGGCCTCTATCAGGCGCGCCAGGCCAATCGCAACCTGGACCGGATCCTGGTGGTTGAGGGCTACATGGACGTCATCGCCCTGGCACAACACGGCATCAGCAACGCCGTCGCCACCCTGGGCACGGCGACCAGCAACACCCACCTGGAGCGCATCTACCGACTGTGCCCGGAGGTTGTGTTCTGTTTTGATGGAGACGAAGCCGGCAGGAAGGCCGCCTTCCGTGCCCTCGAGGCGGCCCTGCCCTGCATGGAAGATGGCCGCCAGGCCAGGTTCCTGTTCCTGCCCGAGGGAGAGGACCCCGACACCGCGGTGCGCCAAGGGGGCGCGGAAGGTTTCGCGCAGCTGTTGCAACAGGCCACACCACTGGAGAGCTTTTTGTTTGACTCCGTGGCGGACGGCCTGGATGTGAGCACGCTCGAGGGCCGCGCGCGCATGAGCAAGCTCGCGTTACCGTACATACGCCAGCTCCCGGATGGTGTTTTCAAGCAACTTATGCTGCAGAGCCTGGCCGAGCGCACCGGCCTGGAACTGGCCAGCCTGATGCAGCTGGAGACCCCGGCGCTCACGCCCAGACCCGCGACGCCGGCCTCGATACCGCCCGATTACCCCCCGGTGCCGGAAGAGGCAATGTTCGATGACTTGCCGCAGCCCAGGCAACGCCAGGCCGTTGAGGGGGGCACGGAAGGTTACTCAAACCTCACCCAATCAGCCATCGCCCTGCTCCTGCACCAACCCGATATTGCTCGCCAGGCGGACCCCGCGGCACTTGCCGACCTGGCAGGAGAGGACATGGCGCTGTTGCGCGAACTGCTCGAACTATTGAAGAAAAGGCCGGACTCCAGCACCGGCATGTTACTCGGTCACTGGTATGGCACTCGCGAAGGGGAATTATTGAGTCGGCTGGCTGGCCAGGAGCGCCTCATCCCGACTTCCGGGATTGAGCAACAGTTCCTGGATACCATGAAGGAGCTCGCCCACTTGCCTCATCGCTCCAGACTGGCGGCACAAGTCGACAAACTCAAGCTCACCAACTACGCTGAAATCAGCGAATTGGAGAAGCAACGGCTTAGGGAGCTGCTGCAGGAGAAGCAGCAGCGCGACGCGCAACGCAGCAAGCGCAAAGATTAGGGCGGGCCCTGGCCGTTCGAGGCGGCGTGTGAACACCCCTGTGCCGGTTGAAGTACGGATTTGCGCCCCAATATCTCTTTTATCGCCAAAATTAATAATTTTGGCCCGATAATCGCCAATTTTCGCGAAAAACCACCACAACTTTAGTGTGGCTGACGCAGTTTCCGGTTATACTTGCCGGCTAATTTTTTTTTGCTTTTTGAAGGTGTCTGCTTAATGACCGATGTCGTACAACAACAGTCCCGCCTGAAGGATCTTATCGCCAAGGGTAAAGAACAGGGCTACCTGACTTACGCCGAAGTGAATGATCACCTGCCGGAAGACATCTCCGACCCGGATCAGGT
>Ga0316189_10006201_pt1 | contig 11413 bp, 6 predicted proteins | sample LowCovwburrow_MG_FD_204930 | JGI IMG/M metagenome (GOLD analysis project Ga0316189, IMG submission 204930) | Coastal sediment microbial communities from Maine, United States - Lowes Cove worm burrow | ecosystem: Environmental > Aquatic > Marine > Coastal > Sediment | place: USA: Maine... | reverse complement strand
CATCAAAGAAAGCACTTTCTGCGCTGCTGTATTCATCGCTGCATTTGAGCGCAACAGAGGGATTTTTTTATCCAGCGCTTCACCTGTCCAGGATGCAAACACACAAGGTATCATCAATGTAGCACCGTTTTCAGTGTGCATGATATAAGCGGGGCTGCTTGGATCCCATGCAGTATATCCACGAGCCGCATTGGTCACACGAATGCCGCCGTTAGGGAAAGATGAACCGTCAGGTTCGCCTTTAATTAACAGGCTACCGTTAAATTTTGAAATCGCACCACCATCAAAATCTGTAACAATAAATGCGTCGTGCTTTTCTGCGGTTGCATTGGTCATCGGGAAAAAGATATGTGAGAAGAACTTAGCGCCTTTGGACATAGCCCATATTTTCATCGCGGTAGCAACTTCTTCAGCAACCTCTATACTTAATTCATCACCAGTCTGTATGGTTTTTTTAATGCTCTGGTACGCATCTTTTGCAAGAGCGGCTTCCATTTTGGCCAGGTTGAAAACATCAATCGCCCAGATGTCATCAAGTGATTCTGTTTTTTCAACGGCGGCTGGTCGTCTACTAGTAATGTTTTCAACCGCCTGTAAGCGGGGTGCATTTCCGTTCATGTTGTATTACCTCTTATATATTAGAAAATTAGCCGCGTTAAAATTCTGCACTGGGCACTTCAAATCACTATCTTATTGCGACGTTAAAAATTGTTATTAAACGCTCAAACAGAAAGCAAGTTCTATGCCACACAAACAACTCTCTGCAAGCACTAACCCATAAGGAACAATATCAATTAAAACAAAGAGATACGGGGCTGACATAATCATACCGTGCCACCGCCCGATGCAAGAAAGCACCAAAACAGTGCGTTATATTTTATTCAGCATTAATACGCTCTTTACTGGTGCGTTTTTTAATCATTCAGTTACAAGGTATAAACGGTTTGTTTGTTGTTGGCCTGCTTTAGATACCAATTCCGGCACCTGCCATAACGCTATTGATGCGAGAGTTTTCGCTCAAGCAGAACATTAACCGGTGAGTACCTTTATTCGATGATTTTTATTCTGGAATCTTTATTCTATTATCTATATTAAACAGAAGGAATAGACTCAAACATTCTGACCAGCACTGATGGTGAGGATTCAAAAGCAACGGAAAGTACGTGTTCAGCAGTCGGCTGATACAGCCTAAAGTCCCAGCCTTTAATCTCTTCTTGCTGGCTAGTAGCATTACGAATAACAGCATTCTTACCATTTAGCGCCAGATCAAAATAATAATCCTTTGATGATCCTGCCAGCCCGGTGCCAAGGGCTTTGACATACGCCTCTCTCAGCGTCCAGTAATAATAAAAAACCTGCTGACTATTTTCACTTGCTTTTAAATTCGCCAACTCTTGCTCTGCAAACATTCGCTGCGCGATCGCTGCTACTTTGTTTTGCCTTTTAACACACTCAGCATCTATGCCGACCAGACGATTCAAAGCTATAACACAAGCACTCAGGCCATCGGTATGCGTTATATTAAAATCAAAATTTGGCAGCCCTGCCTGTTGCACCAGGCCTGGTTTACCCTTGTCACCATCAATAAACTGCCACTGTGATGCAGTTACATCGACATAGTTTGACAGCGCGCTCCTGAGCAAAACATGCGTAACAAGATAATTCTGCCTGTCTTTATCAAAATGGAACCGATGGTATCTCTCCAGTTCATCCGCTGACAATACCGATATATACGCAGACAACTTATCTTCACCGCGAATAACATCTGGCGAACAATACCAAACGTGTACCTCGGTCTTCAGGCTTTCAAGTAATCGTGCTTTAGCAGGATTATCTAGCATAGGGTCATCTAGCACAGGTTTATATTAGCGTAAGCTGTATTTGAATCTTATTGCAGATCTAATCTTGCAATAAGTGCGCTATCGCTTCACCATAAAATGTTTTCGCCACATCCCAGCTACCGGGATTAATTGAAGCCACAATATCTGCGTAAACGATCATCGGGCTTAAACCCTCATCATTATCGTCGCCCGCAAAAACCGGTGACCAAAAATTTTTGTATACACAGATTTCACCATCATCATCTTTTCGTAAACCACAATAGTCAGCAAAATCTTTTTGCTTTATGTCGGATGAAAAATACAGCGTTATCGATTCCGGCATCATAAAGGGCGTTGCTTTAGCGATAATCACCTCTCCACCCCACAGGCCCTGAAACTCAGCAGGATTCGCTTTCTGCCACCACTTGTCATCATCACTGGTATAACATGCCATGATTTGCTTAGGACGCAGCTTTTCCAGATAGCCATCTACCCAACGCTCATACAGACGCTTTTTATTGACTAACCGGCGTTCGCCGTCATCAAGAATATAGCCAGAAGCATACAGGTCATCAATCACAGGGCCGACACTGCCGAGCGCAATATTCACTTTATTAGAGATATCACGGTAGGATGCATGGAGAAATTGCGGCTGATTAAACATGGCAAAAATCAACTTCAGACCAGCTGAATTAAACGCTCGTCCACGAACACGCTTGTTGCGTAGACGAACCGATTTTTTACCCTTTACATAATAATTAAACTGTTTGTTTTTAATCGACATATTGCCGGCACAATCGATAAAAGAAATAGAACGCTGGCGAAATTTTTCCGCCATTACCGGGTTAACGAAATCTGCAAACAGGATGGCTGTTGCTGGCAGCGACTTTATCTGCGAAATTAAAACACCGATGTCCTTTTGTGGCGCCCACGACTGCAACACAACCATATACTCCAGTACGAGACGGCTACTACTGATCGTCACCGCATCATCTCTACTCGACAAGCCCTTCGATACGATAAACAGCCCTTCATCTGAAGTTAGATTCATCTCTTTTACAAGGTGGTCATTTAATCGCTTTAAGGCTTGCTGCAATACCTGTTTTTTCTCCACCAACACCCCCTTACATCGTCATTACATGCTAGTTCATAAATATTGAACAAATATTAGCACAATTATCAATCCGTTAAACTTATTTAACGAAACACGATTAAAAACAAACCCCGGTTAACACCTTTCTCTGCTACGCTAATGATAATAAAAACGCTGTATTAATAAGCATTATTTAAGTGCTCTAGTGTTCAACTATGCTACTATTTTCTGGATATCTTTTTTTATAGATCATTACTATACGAGGTAACGTGTTAGATCATTCTCAACAGAGCAAGCTGTATCGCGCGCAACATCTATTCAAAGGCGCTTTTTCTGCAAATATAACCTTGCTTGCGGGAACTGCGCTTATCGCCACATATTACTATGCATTTGCAGACACACTACTAACCATATGGGTCCTGGCGATGTACATCGTCGCGAGCAGCCGAATAGTAATTGCTCAACAATATTTTATTGAGCAAAAACACGATTTAAACAAGTTAAGCATTCAGTCCTGGCTGAATATATACACCGCATCATCGCTTGCAACCGGCTTGGCTAGCGCCTCTCTCGTGCTTTTTATGCCAGATAACATGACAACTACAGACATAAACGTTATGTATATCACTTTTTTTGCTATTGCGGCTGGTTCAGTAACTTATCTATCTATCGCATTACCTGCTTATTTGTCACTGATCACTCCGATATTTGTAGCCGCTTTTACCTTCTCTTTTTTCATCACGTCAGAACTCACCCTGTTTTTAAGTACAGGCTCTGTCATATTTTATGCTTATGCTGCTGCCACAGCTCATCTACTACACAAACGTTATACACATAACTTTTCACTAATCATTGAAAATGAAGAACTGATAGATAAATTGCATGATGAGATCACTCAAAAAGAACGAGCACAAAAAAAATTAATCCATAATCAGGAAAAACTTGAAGAAAAGGTTGCGCTGCGCACAAAAGAACTCAGCGACACGAATGAGACATTAGTTGATGAGATCAATGAACGCCTGCGCATAGAATCCAATCTCAAACATCTCGCGCATCACGATGCCTTAACTAATCTACCCAACCGGCTTTTGCTCGACGCGCGCCTAAAGCACGCCATCGAACGTGCTAGACGTGATGATTTGCAAGTTGCGGTCATGTTCATCGACCTCGACCATTTCAAAACCATCAATGACAGTCTCGGTCACGATGTTGGCGACCAGTTACTTATCTCTGTCAGCCAGAGATTATTACATTGTGTGCGTGAAGACGACACCGTTGCACGCTTAGCCGGCGATGAATTTATTATTATCATCGAACAGGTACACGATATCGGCGACCTTGATGCATTACTGAAAAAATTAATGAAAGTAACGTCGCAGGCCACAACCATTAATAATCACGAGCTGAAAACATCTGCAAGTATCGGTGTTAGCATCTACCCGGATGATGGCAAAAACGCTGAACAGTTGATGAGAAATGCCGATGCAGCCATGTATCACGTTAAAGAAAATGGTCGCAACAAGTATCATTTCTACACTCGTGATCTAACGTCCATTGCTTATGATCGGGTAGTTATAGAGTCCGACCTGAAACGCGCTATCGAAAATAAAGAGATACTGGTCTACTACCAACCACAGGTCTTATTAGAAACTAACAAGATTGTCGGCGTAGAAGCACTGGTTCGCTGGAAACATCCAAAACTTGGCATACTACCGCCAAAGCAATTTTTGCATGTCGCAGAAAATACCAGACTAATTAATGATATAGGCGAGATAGTACTAACCGACGCATGTCAGCAGATAGTCAAATGGAAGCAGCAAGGCCTGCCGATAGAAACTGTTGCCGTCAATTTAGCCAACAATCAAATTTATCACGACGATCTGGCAACCACGGTAAAAGCGATACTTCAAAAAACGAATTGCAAAGCAGAATGGTTAGAACTCGAAACAACCGAAGACATCATTATTAAAGAAGCCGAACAATCCATTTCAACATTGCAAAAATTACATGCCCTTGGCGTCTCGTTGGCCATCGATGATTTTGGCACAGGGTATTCTTCACTGAGCTTCCTGAAACAGCTGCCTGTTAACAAGTTAAAAATAGACCGTTCATTTATCAGAGACGTAAGTGATGACGAGGAAGATGCAACACTAGTGCTCGCGATTATTAACATGGGCAAAAGCCTGAACTTGAAGCTGATTGCCGAAGGCGTCGAACACAACGGCCACGAAACCTTTCTAAGAACACACGGTTGTGAGTATGCACAGGGTTATCTTTACTCTGGACCTGTGCCCGCTGAAACCATTGAAAATATGTTTGTCGATAAAGTCGATAAAGATAAAGCACGTCGTAACAATATCAAACTCATCTCAAAGCAAACAAAGTAAGACTGCTTTTATAAAACTGCCGTTATAAGACCGCCTCTATAAAACCGCTACTATAAGGCCGCTATTGTAAGACAATTTATAATGCTGCCTAATTTGTCACTCATCACTCTCAGCAACCATCGCGGCATACTTAAGACTGTCCCGCAATTCTTTTATCTCATCATCCAGCACATCCTTCTGGCAGGCTCGCTTTGTAGGCCGGCGCAATGGGCGGCCATGTGCCTCTTCAAATTGCGACTCCAACTGATGAATCAGTTCTTGTACCGACTCTTCGGGAAAATCATGCAACTCAAGATAACTAAACAGCGCCCGGTTGATATCAAACGGGTACAGCTGAAAACGATCTACATAAGTTTCTACCATTGACCAGAAAAATGGATGCACTTTACCAATTTTAAGATCTTTATCATTGAGTAGCTGACTGGCGAGCTCGCCGAGCTGAGTTAAATCTAGACGCGATAGTTCCTGTCGTGTCAATTGTTTAAGGGGGGATGGACCATCGCAGACATGAGAGAATTTATCTTCTGCGTTTAAAACGGTGCTATTGTGTTTACGAAGTTTCAATTTTTATTATTTTTTTACCCGCTTCCTTCACGAGTATTATTTAGTCATTCCTGTCGAGTGCGTCTCAACAAAGTAAAACATCCGGCGCGTAACCATTAGACTGCTAATCAGGTATTAAATCAAGCACTAAATCAGCCAATAACAATCACTGTAAAGCCAACAACTGTTACCATCAATTAAACTTTAGAAGTGATAACATTCGACAAAATATAGCGTTAATGGCAGTGTCCGTTTTATTTACACTTTCATCTTTAAAAAAAGCTGGAAATTATATAACTAATTGAATTAAAAGTATAAATTATTTTTTGCATGATTATTGCATGATCAATACAACATATTAATTACATTTCAGGTTCGATAAGTTTTATTAAATAACATGACCCCTATTTTTTACTCGCCACCATGTTCCTAATTTCACCAATTAACAAAAAACGCAGTTAGCAGTTATTGATAGAATGGAACTAAAAGCTAAACAAATTCTGCAGAAAGCGGATGTGGACAAATTACCTAGTTTGCCGCATGTTTTACTACGTCTACTCGATATCTGTCACGATGAAAGCATCTCCTATAGCGAGCTGGCAACCACATTAAGACAGGATCCTGGTCTATACGCTCGCGTATTTTCCGTTTGCCATCGAAACCAGTGCAGTAACGCTCAGCAGCATACAGAGACAACGCATTCGGTAGAACATTCACTGCAGCAACTTGGCATCAACACAATAAAGAGTATTGCCGTAACCGCAACTGTTCAGCAATTTTTCGCCCGCACCAGCCTGGAACGTACCGACTTTCTCAAGCAACACTGGTTTCATTCAATTTATTGCGCAAATGTGGCTGAATCAATAGCAAAATTATGCGACTACAGCGACCCCGATGAAGCCTACACGGCGGGCCTGCTACATGATATCGGCCAACTTGTTCTTGAGACCGCACTGCCTGAAAAATACACTGCAGCACTTGCCCAGCTGAGTGAAGATGAGTATTTTCACTCACTGGAAAACGATGAGTTTAAATGCACTCACCAACAGGTCGGGGCCGAGCTACTCAAGCAACACGGTGAAAATAGTTTTGTTTATGACGCCGTGTTATACCACCACGAAGCCATAGACAGCATCCGCGACGCACACCCCCTGGTAAAAATAATTAATTTAGCAAACATGCTAACCAGCCATTATTTTAAGGAGGAAGACCGGCAGGTATTTGACGCCGCCATGGAGCTATTAGGCCTGAGCAAACCATTATTGCTTGAAATGCTTGAGAAATCGCAGGAGCGAGTCAAAAACATTTCAAATTCACTGGAAATCAACCTCACCGTTGATGGCATGGACGGCAAAACGACCAAGCAACAAAATGCCACCGACGAATTCAAAAAGGTACAATTAGCAGAACAGGTGAGAAACATCGCTTTGTTAGACGGAGTTCATCAACACCTGTCTCGCAGCGAAGGTGAAGAGGCTCTGCTGCAAATCATCTCAGAGCACACCGGCATCCTGTTTGGCATCAATCAATGCATTTTGTTCTTATACGACGTTAGCGAGGACCGGGTCAACGCCATTCCTGCTAAAAACCAGCCGGCGCAATTATCCGATATTTCAATTCCTTTAAGCCCCGGCCGCAGCCTGGTCACTGATGCCTTACTCAATAAAGAGGCCAATCACTCATTCGACGGCAGTTCAGATAAACTTTCCATCATCGATCGTCAGTTGATCGGCATAACACAACAGGCAGGTATCCTGTGCCTGCCGATGATGATGAACAATGCAGCCATTGGCACCCTGGTTCTCGGCGTGGGCGACACACAGCATGGAAACCTGTGGAAACAACTACCATTACTAACACGCTTTGCTAATGAAGTGGCGCACACCTTAAGTGTGAGCAGTTCTTCAGTAAAGAACGACGATCAGGCATCTCAACTCGAACACAGAATTCGTGAAGTATTGCACGAAGTCAGAAATCCGCTGAGCATAATGAACAATTATCTGGGCATTCTCAGCTACAAACTGGAAAGCGACAAACCCGCACAGGAGGATGTACAGACCATAAAATCAGAAATCGAACGCATCAGTCAGATCTTAAATCGTCTCACCGAACCTGAAAACACGACTGATGAAACCTCACCGGTAGACATTAATGCAATCATTGCTGACCTCACCCATGTCTTCCAGACCTCACTCTTCGCCACTAAAAACATCCAGGTTTCACTCGATCTGGACGAGCGTATTGATACTCTGCAAAGCAACGCCAACGCCCTCAAACAGGTCTATACCAATCTAATTAAAAATGCTGTTGAGGCACTACCTGCAAACGGCCAACTTATGGTCTACACTCAAGATAACGTAAACGTTGACGGTAAAGAGCATATAGAACTCTCTGTCGCTGACGATGGACCAGGTATAGATGCTGATATCCTGCCCAAGCTATTTTCACCGGTGGATTCCAGCAAAGGTGATGATCATGCAGGGCTTGGACTGACCATCGTCAAAAACCTGATCAAAGAATTAAATGGATCAATTAGTTGCAGAAGCAGTGATAAGGGCACAAGTTTCCATATCCTTCTCCCCAAGTCTAAGTGATTGAAAACAAGGAATATAGTTATAGAAAATAAAAATGCACACTCTGCATCGTGCTAAATAAAAAACAATAAAGTAAAAGTTGGGCGACTTTTACGACACAGAGTGAATAAATGAGTATAAGTATAAATGAGCAAAAAATTCTCGTCGTCGATGATGACCCTGTAGTACTAAAGAGTTTAAAAGATTTATTAGCCATCAGGGGCTTTAATCCGAACACCGCTATAGGCGGTCAAGAGGCAATATGCCAACTTGACCAGAATAACTATGACCTGGTGTTACTGGATTTGCATATGCCGTATGTAAACGGGCATGATGTAATGGCGCATATCCGCGCTAATCAGATAAACACTTCCGTCATTATCGTCAGCGGTGAAACCTCGTTTGAAGCCGCTAAAGATGCCTGTACTCAGGGCGCATACGACTTTTTACGCAAACCGTATGCGGCAGATGAATTAATTATAACCATCACTAACGCCTTAAAAGAAAAACAGCTGCAGAAACATAATAACTTTATGCAGAAGCAACTGTCTGAATCAGAGCGTTTACACCGATACATAGTAAACACCTCACCAGACATTATTTATATCCTTGATCAGGACGGACACTTCACCTTTATCAACGAACGGATCGAAAGCCTGCTCGGCTTTAGTAAAGAAGAAATCGTCGGTAAACATTATTCCTTTCTGGTCCATCAAGATGACATGGAACAGGCAAAATATGTTTTCAATGAACGCCGTATCGGAACCCGCGCAGCGAAAAATATCGAATTACGATTGAAATGTAAAGATGACGGTCAATCTCGTCACTTTAATAACCGCACCTTACCCATAGAGCTTAGCGCCACGGGTATGTATGAAGGCGAGAAAAGCTCTATTAAAAACTACATGGGCACTTATGGTGTGGCGCGTGATATTACTGAACGTAAGATTGCTGAAGAGACCATCAACTTTCAGGCCTACCATGACCTGCTGACCAAACTGCCCAACCGCGCACTATTACATGACCGCTTAAGCCTGGCCATTAACCAGGCTAAACGTGAAGACGAAAAACTAGCAGTAATGTTTTTAGATCTCGATCGCTTTAAAAACATTAACGATAGTTTGGGCCATATGATAGGCGACGAATTATTACAGCAAGTTAGCAACCGCTTAAAGGAGTGTATACGAGCCGGTGACACTCTGGCTCGCTTCGGTGGTGATGAATTCGCCTTGATGCTACCCAAGATTCATGACGATAGAAACGATGCCGCTAAACTTGCTACAAAAATCATCAATAAACTAAAACAGCCATTTATCGTCGATGATCACGAACTATATGTAAGCGCCAGTATCGGTATCTCATTATATCCGCAAGACGGCACAAATATGGAGAACCTTATCAAACATGCTGATATTGCCATGTACCACGTAAAAGGACAGGGTAAAAATGGTTATCAGTTTTATTCCAACGAAATGAACGTACCTTATTTTGAAAAACTGTCGCTCGATACGGGGATACATAAGGCGCTGGATAACAACGAATTTAACCTGGTCTATCAACCACAGATCAATTTACGCACAGGCGAGATAATTGGTGTTGAAGCATTATTACGCTGGAATCATCCCGAACACGGTTGTATTTCACCTTCTGAATTCGTACCCTTTGCTGAAGAGAGCGGCATGATCGTCGACATCGGTTACTGGGTAATGAAAAGCGCATGCGCAGAATTAAACCAATGGCGACTTGCCGGTTTGCCGAAAATTCGCATGTCAATAAATGTTTCTGCACGGCAGCTCATGGAAGATGACATCGTCGATAATATTATCGACATAATGAGAGATTACGATATACCCGGGCATTGCTTAGAAATTGAAATAACAGAAAATGCAATCATGGATGACATGGACAGCGTCATTCGAAAACTTAAAGAACTGAGCTCTCACGATATCACCATCGCTATCGATGACTTCGGCACCGGCTATTCTTCGCTGAGTTACCTGCACAAGCTGCCAATACATACACTTAAAATTGATCGCACCTTCCTCAAGGAAAGCCACATCAATAAAGAAGACAACACCATCATCAACACTATCGTAGCGATGGGCAAAGGCCTTAACTTGAATGTTATTGCTGAAGGCGTTGAAACTCAGAAGCAGCTGGAATATTTGCGTGAAATAGAATGCAACGAAGCTCAGGGCTTTTTGTTTGGCAAACCATTACCACCAGACGTGATTTCACAGCTACTGGTTCAGGAACCTTTTGCCACACCAGGCAGCCGAAGCGGCTCGACCAAAGGTACACACTGGCGTCACTAAAACCAAAAAAACATTTCACCACGGAGACGCAGAGGTTTATTTTTGTCGACGCCTACGGCGTAGGCAAACAATTATAAAGCTCTTACTCGCGCCTCGACAACAGCTCCTCGGTAATTGCTCCTGCATTACTCTACTATCGTCCATCCATGGACATATGCGTTGTTCTAATTACGGGCTTCCTGCCCTAATCTGCGGTAAATTATTATGTTAATTTTTCCCAGCTTTCATGCTGAGCCAACAAGTCCAAAGCCTGCGCCAGTAATTCTTTTCCCGGTGACATGCGATGCCAGGTTGAGGCACCCGAAGGATGCGGCAATGGAATCATTTCTACATCGACAGCATTCATCTTTAACTCAAATTTCTTACCGATAACATCAACCAGTTTATTTACCGGCAGATACTGAGCGATAGCCAGCTTACCAACGGGGATAACCAGCTTCGGCTGAATCAGCTCGATCTCTTTATTTAGCCATTGCGAACAGGTCTCTATCTCTGTTTTATCCGGCACACGGTCACCGCCTTTAGGGTTTTTCCCCGGAAAACAGCGGCATACCGCAGACATATACACATCCGCCCTGAAATCTGCTTCATTAACTCCGATAGAGTCAAACCATTTGAACAGTGTTTTTCCTGCCGTCCATGCAAAAGGCCGCCCCAACCCCCCTTCTTTGTCTCCCGGCGC
>Ga0316189_10006198_pt1 | contig 11416 bp, 14 predicted proteins | sample LowCovwburrow_MG_FD_204930 | JGI IMG/M metagenome (GOLD analysis project Ga0316189, IMG submission 204930) | Coastal sediment microbial communities from Maine, United States - Lowes Cove worm burrow | ecosystem: Environmental > Aquatic > Marine > Coastal > Sediment | place: USA: Maine... | reverse complement strand
CCCATCAGCGCTGCAACAATGCCCAGGCTGCGCCAGACCCCCGCCCACTCAATCAAGACAAAGGTAAACAGCATAGCACCCAACAGGGCTCCGAGGGCATCGACGATGTAGAGTCGCGACACGCCGCCGACCCTGGCGTCTGATGTCACATTTTCACCAGACCGCTGCCCGCCCCCGTCAACCAGGGCCTTGCAGGCCAAAGGGAACGCGAGGCCTACGCCGAGGCTGGTCGGCAGGGTGATCAGCAACAAGGAAGCAAAAAGTTCACCGAGTGGAATCAACTCGCTGGCGGGTACATCGAGGAACAGGCGTACGGTGCGGGTGGTCAGCACCTGCAACACCAGCGCCACTGGAAGAGCTGAAAAAAGCCGCCTCAGCAGTGTCAAAGGGTGCGCAATCAAGCGGTGTTGCTGCAGCCAGATAACGCTCACAGACCCGACTGCGACCCACAGCAACCAGCTGCCAAAGAAGACCCCCAGGCTGATATCGCTGCCATAGAAGACCACCAGGCTCTCGCGAATCAGCAGGGCCTGGGCGATCTGCGCGTAAAGACCCAGCGCAAATAACGCAAGGTATACGAGAAAACGGTGTGAAAAACTCACCACTGGCCTTCGACGCTGCAGAGTGTCGCCGACAAGCTCTTCGGCAAGGTGGCGCGAGCCGTGCGCAGCAGAGCTGCCTGTCTGGAAAACTCGTAATGCAGACAGCGTGTAATATGCATAGTGACTATGGTCATGCCGCGAGCCTCAACAGCCAACACACGTCGGGGCGCCAATCCAAATAATAGCGCAAATAGTCCAAAAACGCTTAGACGAACCCTGAGATGCATTTGTGGGCTAAAATTACGGATACTCTATTTGCGCGCGTTCAACGGCGTTTTAATGAAACGATCATGAAGATTACCAACTACAGCTTTGGTCATATCGAAGTCGACGGCCTGGCTTACAGCTCCGATGTCATCATTACGCCCGAGGGTGTACAGCACGGCTGGTGGCGAAAAGAAGGGCATAACCTGGCTATTGAAGACCTGGATAGGATCATCGCTGCCAAGCCTGACACGCTGATCATCGGTTCCGGTTACCACGGGCGTATGCAGGTCCCCGCTGTCACCAGGTCCTTCCTGACCGGCAGGGGAATCAGGGTTGAAGTGGTGCAAACGTCAGAGGCTGTGGAGGTGTTCAACAAGCTCCAGCAGAAGTACGCCCGCATTGTAGCGGCGTTGCACTTGACCTGCTGATCACTGCCAAACAAATATCAAGAAACCCGACAGCCAAGTTTTATGGGCATAAGACTCCAGAAGCAGATACGTGTACTGCGTATTTGGCATGCACGTGAAGAGCGAAAATAAGACCTGAATCCCAAGCCAGTTCGTGAACTTCGTATTACAACCCCTATTTAGGCGTCATACGAGCTGGCAATCCGACGAGTACCAGTATTCCGCCACTCACTGGTAGCGACAACCAGAAAACAGGTCTGTCCTAATTCACTCTGCCGATCTTCCGCTCCGGGTATAAGTTCCGCTACTATTGCAGGAATGTTCGAACAAGAAGGCAATCGTGAACGTATTGCCGCGGTGACCGGCGCCAGCGGGGCCATCGGCATGGCTATTGCCCGCCAACTGGCTGCGGTTCCTGGTCATGATGTCGTACTTGTGTGCCGAAACGAGGACAAGGCTGTCCGCTGCGTAAAGAACATTTCACGCACAACCGGCAATCCCCGGGTTCGCTATGAACTTGCTGATCTCTCCCGACGCGCTTCCATTGAGGCGTTGGCACAACGCTGGGAAGGGCCGCTTGACGTCCTGGTCAATAACGCTGCCATCACCCCACGCCGTCTTACGCATACGCCCGAAGGCATCGAGATGCAGTTCGCAACCAATGTTCTGGGGTACTTCTGGATGATTGAGGTGTTCACCGAACATCTCAAACAAGGGTCCGCCGCGCGTATCATCAACGTGGCCAGCTACTGGGCAGGTGGTCTTGATCTCGGAGATCTCGAGTTCGTAAAACGGCCCTACAACAATGATGCCGCCTACCGACAATCCAAACAGGCCGACAGAATGCTGACCGTGGCCTTCGCCCGGCGACTGCAACCGTTCGGCATTAAGGTGAACGCCTGTCATCCGGGCGATGTCAACTCCACCCTGAGCAAAAATCTGGGCTTCGGCGGACACGAGTCGCCCGACGCGGGGGCAAGAACCCCGGTGTGGCTGGCAACCAGCGACGCCGGAGGCAAGCACACCGGCAAGTACTTCGAACATCAGCGCCAGGTGAGCTGTCCTTTTGGCAGAGATCCCGCAGCGGTGGAGTCATTGTATGCCGCCTGCCGGTCTTACACTAACTGAGGCGAAGTGAATTATTTTCGGTGTGATTTTCCGAGTCTGGTGAAATAATGGGCAGTGAGGAAATCTAAGTGTTTGATATTACTTGGAGGCGACGCCCGGAGTCGAACCGAGGTCCACGGATTTGCAATCACCGTTCGAGTCTTTATTTTATAACCTGTGGGTCCCGCATTCGTAATTTTCTCTTGAAAAGGCGCATGACGCAATCTTGACGCTTGCTATCTGCTTAACCTAGGCCGCGCCAGCATGAAGGACATCGCCATTCTAATGGTCCACCTGCTAACCACCGTCGCGAAACTCCTCGGCCCGGGTGGCGCCAAGGCCGTGATTGCCGAAAACCTCCTCCTCAAACAGCAGCTACTGGTTGTCACTCGTTCTCGGCGACGTGCACCAAATCTTTCAAAGATGTGAGTCGATTCGTCTCAAAAACCGTTGGGTGCTGGTAGTGATGGATCAGTTCGCCCGCCGTCTGATCGGTTTCGGTATTCATGCCGACGATGTCGATGGCATCGCGCTTTGCCGCATGTTTAACCGAATCATCTCGGGAAAGAAACCACCCTGCTATCTAAGCTCTGACAACGACCCACTTTTCGAGTATCACCGATGGCAGGCGCATTGCCGCGGGCTCGTCCAACTTCCAATGGCAGCGTAATTACGAATTCGAGACCCACAGCTTGCAGCGTTACGCAAACGGTTGGCCGCGACCCTATAAATTAATACCCATTGCCCAGGCCGATCCCTGTGGCAATCCAAGCAAGCCCCGAACTGTTTCTGAATCCTGTGCGTTGCACACAGACGTCGCCAACGCCGAGGCCGACACTGTATCTATTCCACTAATCGTTTCGGCAAGGTAGGGGATCATGCGCGGCTCAACAGAGAAAGACCGAAAACCGATCCCCACCAGTACAGGGAGCACGCCTGGGGACTGGGGCAGAAGACCGCATAGCTGCACCTCCGCAAGCCTTTCACCGGCCGCTACGGCTACCTCACGCAGGAAACGTAACAAGGCGGGCGCACAGGGATCCAGAAACCGGCTGAGTTCGGCGATGTTCCGGTCAATACCGAAAAAGCACTGCATGAGATCATTGCAACCGATCGCCACGAAATCAGCACGCTCTGCGAGATCCGCTATCGCGAGCGCAGCCGCCGGTGTCTCCGCCATCGCGCCAATGCGAACAGCTCCTTTCAGAAGCCGCTCAATCTCGGATCGCCAGCGCAGGTATGTTTCCAGGCCCCATACATTCGGCAGTATAAGCGATAGATCGAATTGCCCGGCGAGCCGGCCCACCGCTTCGACCTGAGCCTGAAAAATACGGTGCACCGACTCGATTGAATAAAGTTGCGAGCCGCGGGCGCCGAGCGTCCTTTCAACACCTGACATCCCCGTCTGACGATTGAATGATTTTCCGGCGGCAATATCCACTAATCGCACAGTAAGCGGCAAGGGGCGAGCAGCGTCACAGAGGCCCTCGAATACAGACTCGAAGTAATCCGCATCCGCTGAACGATCGTCCGGTGGCAGCAAGTATTCCGATCGAACCAGACCGATTGACGCGGCCCCGCACTCAACAGCGTTAGCAGCACCGAAAGTGCCGGATATGCTGGCGCTGAGCCTGACCGGCGCACTATCCGCTGTCATCACACTGGTGCCTGGCTGCGGTATCACCGGCTCGATCCGTGTTACAGCCGACGTTGCCTGCGACGGGTCGCTGATCAAACCCGTCGCACCATCCAGGGTCAGTGGCGTCCCATCGCTCAAGCCCATCAGTTGTTGACTCGATACAATGACGGTCGGCACACCCAGACTGAACAGGCGAATCATGCCATGTGATAAGGGTGCACCATCAACGGCAATAATACCTGCACCGTGAAACTTCCGGGCCAGTGCCTGCTCGTCCACTTGCGGATCCTGGACAATCAAACCAATGTCCTTGTGCGACAGCACACACAGCTTGCCTGCTCCCAAGCCATCCATGCCCCGCCGCAAGACACCGCTTACAAGGCCGGGAACATAGGGCTTACCCTGTACGCGTACTCCCCTTTGGCTTTCCATGGTCAGTCTCCTCTTACCATCTCAACTCACCTTGTATTGATCAGCCAGTCTTGCGGTAAATGCTCCGGCAGCCGTCCCACGGTTCAAAACCCACCATACAGTCTGGAAGCTGCTCATGCGCACCGATGACCAGCGAGCCACCTTCCCTGACTCTGTTGGAAAGATGCTGCCCTGTTTCACACTGTAGTTTTTCGTCGAAGTAAGTAAAGACCAGATTTCGGCATAGCAGCAAATGAAACGGACCGTTGGGCACCCCCCGGCGAATATCCTGATGCCGAATCTCGATGTTCTTGCGGTAGGGTTCCCGAAGACAAAACCTGTTTTCGTTTCTTGAAAACGCCGCCTCCCGCCACCGGTCGGGCAAATCTTTGAGACTGGTTCCAGAGTAGCAGGCTTTACGCATTCGATGAATCACGTCAGCGTTTGCATCGCTTGCCAGAATGTTGAACTTGATACCCGGAAACATCCGCGCGAGGGAAAACGCCCACAGCAGCATCAGGGTGTAGGGCTCTTCCCCGGACCCGCAGCCGGCGCTCCACACCGTCAGCGTCTGTTCCCCGTCGCGCTGTATGCGCTGAACGATATGACGTATTACGACCGTTTCCAGACACTGGAATACACGCTTCTCGCGGTAGAACCGTGATATGGTAATCTGGCAAAAAGCGTCGAGCACCCGCCATTCCTCCGGATGTGTATCCAGCCAGGCGCGATAGGCCTGCACATCACTCAGACCCAGAAGCGCGATACGCCGCTGAACGCGTTTACACACCTGGCGGCGAACCTCGCGAAATCCGTGCCATCGCAATTGTAGGCGGGGTAAGACCTCCTGCAAAAAAGGAGTACAATCATCGTCCTTCATATCTGCCGACCAGCGAAGATCCGATTTCCATAAAGTTCCACTTAGTATTGATAATACTCAATGCAGAGGACCCGAGAATGTACCATTATTTAGACATTATTATTCGGAATACCTTTTTTCCAGGCTCAAGCATCTCTGAGGAGGTACACAATGACGACGGCAGAAACTCATATCCGGGCATTTGATTCAACACTCCAGACCACGCACCGCTGGCTTCAGGAACTCGAGCTGGCTGCCTCATTGGATAATGAGGCCGAGGCCTATTCCGTACTACGCGTCGTACTGCATGCACTGCGCGACCGTTTGCCGGCCGACGAAGCCGTCCACCTCGGCGCGCAGCTGCCCATGCTTATCCGTGGTTTCTATTACGAGGGCTGGAAACCGAGCACCACACCGAAAAAGCAGCGCTCACTGGAGGCTTTTCTCGAGGGCATGCAGCCGCTGCCCACGCTAAAAGGCGAGATAAGCGCTGAGCAGGCGTTACGTAGTGTTTTCCTGATGCTCGATCACCGTATCAGTGAAGGTGAGATAGCCGACGTGCGCCAGGCGATGCCCGAAGAGGTTCGCGATCTGTGGCCGTAGCACTAATATACCCATCACGAACAGGTTTTCGCGCCCCGGACGATTCGATATGACCAGTGTCCTAATCACCGGCAGTAACCGCGGCATCGGGCTGGAGTTTGCCCGCCAATATGCGCTGTCCAGCTGGCGAGTATTCGCCACCTGCCGGCGGCCCGCAGAAGCCGGAGAGCTGCATGAGTTGGCCGAGCAACATACCAGCCTCAGTGTGCATCGCCTGGATGTCACTGTTCCGGAGGACATCCGGGCCATCGCCTGGGAGCTGGAGGACACACCCTTGGACGTTTTGATCAACAACGCAGGCGTCTACCTTGAAAAAGGTACACCCGAACTGGGTGGATTGCGCTATGAAGACTGGCTGCGCACCTTCGCAATCAACACACTGGGCGGAGTGAGAGTGACTGAAGCCCTGCTAGACAACATCGCCCGTAGTGACACGCGCTTAATCGTCACCATCAGCAGCCACATGGGCAGCATTGCCGATATACAGAGTCCTGGAAGTTATTACTACCGCTCCAGCAAGGCCGCATTGAATGCTGCCATGCAGGGACTTGCCGTCGCCTTGCGACCCAGGGGCATAGGCGTACTGCTACTCCATCCCGGTTGGGTGAGAACCCGCATGGGTGGCAGTGGCGGCATCAGCCCCGAGGAGAGCGTACGCAGCATGCGCAAAGTCATAGACGAATTTACGTTGGAGGACAGCGGGCGCTTCATCCAGTACGACGGTACCGAGCTACCCTGGTAAAGGTAATAATACTGTTACGCGCGGTTCTTTTCCGACTAGCCGCGAGTTTTGCGTTCGCGGTGCTGTTCACGCCCAGTCAGCAGGACCAGGCCGTTGAGCGCCTCTGCCAGGAAGTCTAACAGGTCATCGAGGGTAAGTATGCCGACAAGCTCGCCCTCTTTGCTGACCACTGGCGCACGACGTACTCCTTTGCTGCGCATTTGCTCGATGGTGTCCAGCAACTCATCACTTTCACGAATGGTAATTAAATGATCGCTCATCACGTCGCCGACGCTGATGCTTTCCGGGTCGACCTGTTCTGCCACCAGCTCGATGACAATGTCCCGGTCTGTCAGAATGCCTACCGGCACTTTCTTGTTATCCTTGTCCATCACAACGACGACATCGCCAACATGATACTGGCGCATAAGCTTTGCCGCTTCCAACGCGTTCGCTCCCTTGTGAACGATCACGACATCGCGGCTACAAAATTCTCCGATTGACATAAGACCTCCTTACTCCGCCCAGCCTGGCCAGGCTGGGCTGGGCATCCACTCCCAGCATTTGTACTACCATCAAAGTTCCGTGTCGAGCTAAAATACGTCCAATGCATGCCACTGGCGTAATATTGATCATGGTCAATACATCAACAGCGCTTTCCAGCATCCTTTTGTTAGATGAGTAAAGCAATAATCCAGGGGACCTCTGATTTATTCGTCATTGCGAGGAACGACAGTGCCCTAAAGGATACCCTGCGGTAACGAAGCAATCTGTAAGCGCTTGATTTTCCCATGATGTAGTGCTTCGCTACGCTCGCACTGACACGATACATGTCTAAATCAGAGGTTCCCTGGCTATGGTGGTAAATACGCTAGCAACACGGCTCGAATCGCATGTCCGGATGCTTGCGGAGAACATCGGGGAACGCAATGTCTATCACCCTGATGCATTGGCCGAGGCTTCAGCCTATATAGAGCGGGTGTGGCTGGAACAAGGCTACCGGGTTACGCCACAGACCTACGAGGTGGAAGGCATCCCCTGTTCAAATCTGGAAGTTACCCACGCGGGGATAAAACATTCCGAACAGATCCTGCTGATAGGTGCCCACTACGATTCCGTCTCCGGAAGCCCGGGGGCGAACGACAACGGTAGCGGCGTAGCCGCGCTATTGGAGATAGCCCAACTCCTCAAGGATGTGGAAACCGACTGTACGGTACGTTTCGTGGCTTTCGTCAATGAAGAACCGCCCTTCTTTTTCCGCAGGCAAATGGGGAGCATGGTTTACGCCAGAGGAGCCCGTAAACGCAATGACGATATCCGCCTCATGATTTCACTGGAGATGCTGGGTTACTACAGCGAACGTCCCGGCAGCCAGCGTTATCCACCCCTGTTCAGATATTTCTACCCCGACAGAGCGAACTTTATCGCCTTTGTATCCAACCTGCGTTCACGCCGCATGCTACATCGCTTCTCGACCGCTTTCCAACGGCATTCGGAATTTCCGGCCGAGCATGTTGCCACCTGCTGGTGGATTCCCGGCGTTGCGTGGAGTGACCATCTCGCCTTCTGGCGGCAGGGCTACCGGGCGCTAATGGTGACAGACACCGCCTTCAATCGATACCCGCATTATCATGCGGCCACAGATCTGCCTGACGAACTAGATTACGCTTCCATGGCAGCGGTAACCGAAGGCGTTGCCCATGCTGTGGAGAGCCTCGCAAGAGACGGGAATGAGGCGGGTCCAGGTGCGAATGGTACTTATTCGACTTAGCGGTGAAAGAATGCCGTTTAAGTAACCGTCATTTAGATCAGGTGCCGATTAATAGTGGGCGGTCAAGGTCATCGAACAGCGTCAGAATGGAAAGCGCTGCTAAATAACTGGTCGCCGGGGCTGGGAACGTTCTGCACGGTGATCGCCGCTTCGCCGAAATCACCGCTAACGATGACCTCGTGAGTATTCCGCGTAACGTCAGGATCGGCCCAAAGTTCCATGTCGACCGGTCTTTCGGCGGCCAGGCTCAGAGCAACGGCGACATTGACGTTGCGCGGATACAATCGAATGCCCTGCCGCGCACTGCCTTTGAATAGCAGCGTCTTTTGTTTGGCGGCCTCTTCAAGCGATGCCGGGGATTTGGTAGTGCGCAGGGTGAGTATATCAAAGCGGGAAACCCGTCCGATTTTCAGGTTGTCGAGGCCGAACAAGGCACCACTCGGAATACGGATCTTTCTTGCCAGTGAGCCGGCCATACGCTGGTCGCCTATTTCCTGCCGCACGCCGATCCGTTTTACAAGGTCACCATCATCCCGCGCGGCCAGGCGCTGGGCGGAACCCACCAGCTCCCGGAGGAAGAACGGCATACCTTACCGGAGGATTATCTACGCGACCGCCTGGCCGTAACGCTGGCTGGACGCAGCGCAGAAAAAGAACTGCTCAGCACGGTCAGCTCCGGCGCGGATGACGATATCCGCCATGCCACAACACTCGCCCGGGCGATGGCCGCGCGCTGCTGAAAGTGGATAGCGGACACGGGCTTGCACCTGCTTTTGTGCACACCGGTAATGTTCGATCTTGAAGCCGCTGAGGTTATAGATATCCAGATAATCCGACAGCACGCGCGCCGGCATGTAGCCGCCCCGCCCGATCGCCACAATCATATCAGGCTTGAATCCCGACGACCGGACGAGCAGCGCAAGCTGTCTGGCCAGGGTATGGAACTGCTCCCAGGAGACAAGTTCACAGCGCATGGTCTGCTGGGCTTTCGGTTCAACTGTCGTGACTGTAGTAACCACGCCGCGCGCCGCTCAGCAAGGCCTGAAAATCCTCGCCGCTGAGATGCACCAGCTGCACATGGTCACCTGCTTCGAAATACACATCGGCGAGACTGGTGAGCGACTCGTCCAGCAAGGTCTCGATGCCGTAAGCGGGCCCGAGCGGCGGCACCGCCCCCAGCTCGCAATCGTCGAACAATTCGGCGATTTCATCCTCCGTCGCCAAGTGCAGATCGCGGTTGAGTTCGCGGCGAAGGGAGTCCATCTTCAGCCAGTTGCTGGCCGGGATCACGACAATCGCATAATCAGACGCATCCTTTACCACCACCGCCTTGGCGATATGGTCTTTGGGTGTATGGGCCGCTTCCGCCGTTTCGTGGCTGGATTCCGTATGAGGATGCAGCATCAGATCATATTCCGCTTTTTGCTGAACCAGATATCGTTGCTGTGTCGCTGCTATGGTCATCGTATCGCTCCCTGGGACACAGCTCCTGCCCGGGTTTCGGGCGGTGTCCCTGGTGCTATCTCAGGTGGTGGTGCACCCGGTGGCACTTCGGGCGGTGGCGCCGGTTCAGATTCAGGCGCAGGCTCACCCGGCACCTCTGGAGGTTGTTCAGGAGGTGCTTCCGGCGGCGTTACTGGCGGTATCTCTGGATCACCGCCATAGATTGACCGGAAAAAAGACAGGAGTGTCATGGCCACGCACCTCTTACAGCTTCCTTTTCACTGCTTATAAGCGTAGCCCATCCAGAGACGAATGCCATTGAGCTGGATCACAGCAGGAGCAAGCCCCAACAGTTCGGATATTGGCGATCTACGCCAGCAATGCCGCGATAATGCCAGCAAAAAGTACCGTCATATGTACCGGCGCCGCCGATGGACGCGACCGCTATGCCCATCCGTTCGATATCACGAAGGCAGAGCAGATCGCCTAAAGTTCATATATGTCAAGTGAACTTATCCGTTATATCGTCTGATAACGATCTCATACAACTCGCTCGAAATTTTGCACCATACGGGTGCTTTACAGCTGGCCTCACACCAACTCGTTACTGCTTCTGTGGTCGAAAAATCATCTATACTATAAATATCCTGAAACTTTAAAGGGCGGTAGTGATGAAGCGTCTTCTGGTAACCGTCTATTCAGTCTTCCTGCTCGCAGCGACATCATCCGTGTTTGGCGGTAATGAGTCTGACTACCCAGGCCCGGGATATGTCCCCGATCCGTACGCAGCGGAACATCCTGCGCATGACTATGCCATACCGCCCGCCCACCCCATGCATGGGCCATATAGTTATAGTGCGCCACCCCGCATCCACGTGGAAAAGGCCATGTATCAGGACGGTTACTTGGTGCGTGTTTATACTCGGGGCATAACTCCGGAGGATATCGAGGTAGCTGCAGATCGTGGCCAACTCCGTTTGCGTTCTGGAGATCCGTATTCCCTGGCTGCAATTGCCCTAAGCGACTATTATAGTGCACGTCTCGCGTGGGTATTGATAAGTTAAGTTACGTGCCGCTGTATATGCTTGATAATTTATATACTATAGCGCCGCTGCACATTTCCAGGACACAAAGGCTCGCATTCGTAGCATCCGATAATTCTTTGCTGATACCAAGTGGCGACCAAGAGATTGTACACGGCCGCGTGTACACCCAAAAAGCGTTGCGCTTGTCGGGAGGATTAAAACCTTGAGTGTAGATCTTGACCATTCGTTTTATGATGCCCGAAAGGCGCCTGAAACCCTGCGTGTACTGAAATCGGCACCACATTACTCGGAAGAAGAAAAGGAATCGATAAAAGCGCGCATCAAGGAGCTGCTCAAGGAGCAGGATGCCGTTGTGGTTGCGCATTATTACACTGAGGCAGATATTCAGGAACTCGCCGAGGAAACGGGCGGTTATATCTCAGACTCGCTGGATATGGCCCGCTTTGGACACGACAATCCTGCAAGCACCCTGGTAGTAGCCGGGGTCCGTTTTATGGGCGAGACTGCCAAAATACTGAGCCCGGAAAAGCGTGTACTCATGCCCACACTGGAAGCTGAGTGTTCTCTGGATCTGGGATGCCCAGCAGGCCCCTTTGCAGA
>Ga0316189_10006196_pt1 | contig 11419 bp, 10 predicted proteins | sample LowCovwburrow_MG_FD_204930 | JGI IMG/M metagenome (GOLD analysis project Ga0316189, IMG submission 204930) | Coastal sediment microbial communities from Maine, United States - Lowes Cove worm burrow | ecosystem: Environmental > Aquatic > Marine > Coastal > Sediment | place: USA: Maine... | reverse complement strand
CGGGGTGGGATTCAACAGTGCTGATGAAACGATGCGCGCGATATGTCTCAGCAACAAATTCGCGGACCAGAAACTGATATCCGTAAAGATCGCGGACATACCCAACCCCAGCGATTCACAAAAGAAGGCGCTGGATGAGTGGGGAGGAATTTACACCTTTGATGTAAGCAGCTATGACGAGAAAACCGGGCAGTTCAAGACCTCGGGCAGCTACCGTAAGGGCACCGGACAAATAAACGGTACCAGGATGGATGTTTCGCAGAGCTATTGCAACGGCACGTTCAAGCTCGGTGATGGCGCTGTGCTGGGGGGCGAACTCGGTTGCAAGGGCAGCTGGGCTGGTACTTTTGAAGGGCAGATCCGCCTGCAGTAAGGAAGTGTATTACTTAGCAACCGGTATCTCGATACCTGACAGGCCCACGGCTTCGCCATCCCCCCAGTGGGAATAGATACGCAACATTATTTGCCTTGCCCTTACCGGGGCGAAACGAACCAGCTTGTCGGTTTCGGTTTTGAAATAGGTACCGTTGCTAACCGGCAACCAGTTTCCCTCGACGTTGCTGCGGATCAGTACTTCGAAGTCACGCGGCAGCCGTTCGCCGGGTTCGACGCCTGCCCCGACCAGGCGCAAGGCATCCAGGGTATGCGACTTGTCCCCGGGCAGCTGAATGATCAGTTCCAGCGGGAAACTATCCGCTGTGGCATACCAGACCGAGGTCTTCTCCTGGCTATCAACGAGGTTGGATGCCCGGTAGCCGGCGCCGAGGGGTGGACTGCTCCAGGACACTATCGTGGCCTGCAATCCGTCACCGGCAGCTGTCGGCGCAGGAGTATCGGGCGCCGCAACGCCAGCGCCACCGGACAGGCCGAAAAACGGGCGCAGGGTTTCTATGGCGCGGTCAAAACGCAGCGCCCGTCCTTCCCCGGTTTCCGCATCCAGTGACATCAGGATACCGACCGGCTTATCGCCCACCAGCACCAGGCTGCCACTCAACCCTTTAAAGAGCTCACTGCCACTGTCGGGGCGGAGACGCAGATAGATCAGTCCGACATCGCTGAGCGTAACGTTCCTGCGGGAAATACTGCCATCCTCGTTGACCGAGGTCACATTGGCGGCGCTCGTCGCAGACAGCAACCTGTCGAGAACGGGAACATTCGCCAGGGCTCCGCCGCACTGTTTTGCCAGTGCGCCGGTCACGCGGAGAATGGACAGGTCGTAACCGAAGGTCTGTAACAAATCACCGTCGCCCTGAGGCTTGCCCGCCTCGCCACCAATCAGGGTTGCAAATAAATCACTGCCAACAACATGGGCGGGTGTAACCGCATAACATTCGCCGAGGCGATTCAGCAGCAGCGCCTGCCCGTGTTCGCCGGCACGAATATAGGCCTGCGTTGGCCCGCTGCCAGCGGCCAGCACCGGGGCTGTCAAACAGGCCAGTAGTATCAGGGATAACAGTTGTCGACTGAACCTCGAGTGGTTTTTCATGCTTGTGTTCCGTTTTTGTTGTCGCTGGCCTGAGTATCGGCCGCGATAGATGTCTTGTCTTGCCCACGCCATAGTTTGGTGAATTCAATACATTTGGACGAGCACTCCAGCAACAGCGCCAGCAGCGCAAGAGCGGCCGCGGCCGCGGCAAGCAGCGGGTCATGAAGGAAGCGCGCCCAGCGCGAGGCGCGCACCTGGTAGCCGGCACTGCCGAGGCGTTCGACCTGGACAAAATCTGCCTGCCCGTGCGCGACCAGCGCCAGGGCATCGGCGGGACCGGAAAAGCCTTCCATCGGTTCTGCACGTATAAACCCGTCCACGATCGCCAGTGCGGGCATGCCTGTTACAGGTTGATGCTGGCGCCAAAACTGAATACGGTCGCCCGGGTCCAGGTCTTCAACGCCGGCCGTATAATGTGTGTTGCCGAGTAGTTGCTGTTCGACAACGCTGACGGTGCCGGAAAGTAAAATACTATTGACGCCGATGGCGACGTCGTCACCGGCAGTCAGGGTGCCGCGGAAAGGAAATACCAGTGGATGACCACTGACCTCAACCAGCAACAAGGCCCATTCACCGAGTTCCGTGCTGCGACCGTCGGCGTCTTCGATCCGGCCTACGGATGCCTGCTTGTCAGTAGTCAGCAGCAGTCGGACGGTTTCGATGCCATGGCGTTGCATCCTGACCTGCGTGCCGATATTCAGCATCAGGACGGAGTGCTCTCCCAGAACCACACCCTCGCTGTCTTCACTAAACGGGTTGTCGATGAGTCGTGCATTGCCGATCATCCATTCGGAAAGCAGCGGGTCAGTCACAGAAAATCGTACCACCTCCGTCGACACATCAAGGGTGAAGATCTTCTCCCTGTCAGTTCCTGACAACCAGCCCACTACCAGTAGCGCGAAGATTAAAATGATAATTTTCGACTCGCGACAGCGTCGCTCAACGAATAACAGACCCTTCTGAAACAGTGGATGCATGTTGAGTGTCAATCAAGCTTTGGAAGCTTCAGCATGAACTCGGTGGCTGGCAACATGCGTTCGTAACGCCGCCTGACGATCTTGATGTCGAGATTCTCCTGTGATGCTGCCAGTTCACTCAGTTTTATCCTGCAGATTGTATCGTAACCGGTGCGCCTGCCTTGCTGGATCATTTGACAGCGAGCAGGGCTGCGTTTGTTTACATCGTTTTTCACGGACAGGTAGGTATCGGAACGCCCCGAGTTGACAAAAACGCTGACCACCGGTTCGGCGTCTCTCTCGTTACCCGTGCTGGAAAGATACACCGTGCCCGTATCGGTATCACTGCATTCCCGGGCAGTGCCGAGCACGGCAAGATCATCGGACTGCTGTTGTAATAGAAACTTCTGGTGCTCGGAGGGATATTCGAGGCTGACCGCGGTGGCGCTGATCGAAGCGGGTAGCTGAAAGGTATTTTTGGACCAGTAGCGTCCGTTCCGCGTCATGACCTGGACACAAATACTGCTGCCAGCGGCGGATGCGGGCAGCACCAGGGAAAGCAGCGCTGATGAGGCGTAACCCGTCAGGGTAACACCAGCAATGACGCGACCGCTCACGGGTGCCTGATCATGAAATTGTTCCTCGAACGGATGGCTTTTTAACTGCGCAACGGGCTGCTGCGCATAGACTCTGCTCTGAGGCCATGCAAGAAGAATGAGTAATAGAGTTGAAAATATTGTCTTGTCCATGATGTTTGCACCCGGCATTTATCAACTACTGCAGGAGATTGTATCCCACTGCATCTGTTTTACATAAGCCCTGCTGAATCTATAAGCCAACGTGAAACTGCACGAAAAAAAACTCCCGCTGGAGACCTATTGTTCAGACTGAAATTGTTACACTTTTTTTGGCGCTGCCAGCCTGGCCGGGCAAGCCACGGCCAAAAAACCACACCGCGACTGGCGCTGCAATTATATCCTCGCAGTACATAGCCAAGACGCTGAAATTGTTTACTTTTCTACCAAAAGCATGGATACCGCTGCTGACCGTTTCGAAGACAAAACCAGACGCAAGTGTGGAGTTAAATTCTGCTTCTAACCAGAAACCAGTAGTGATGTTTGTGAACAGTGCAACATCCGGGCCCGGGAACTTCATTAACCGGCCAGGACTTGCCGGAAACCGATAACGGTGAACGTCGGAGGTACGATAAATGGTTGGCGCTTAGCTCCAAATGACACAAACCAATAAACCGTGGAAAATTAGGTGAGTGGTGCCATGGCTGAGATGGAAGACTTTGTTGCTATAAATGTATTGACCGATGCTGTTCTTTTATATAGTTCGCAAGTCAGGTTATCAACGGCTTGCCAATACAAGGACAATAATGAAACAGCGACCCGAAGACCGCCGCAATCATTCCCTGGTGCAACCATATTTTACTGCCTGGCATCTGTAGCATTACGCGCTACATAATATGTCTATCCTGCAAACATCCCACCAAATATCGCAAACAAAATGGCGAATATGATGCCAAGAATAATAAATGCAGGTATCGCAGCTATTACCCACTTCACCATGAAGACGACCATAGACATGAAGGGCATTTTTACATCGACTATCGTTACCCTGTTATTCATATTGTCTTCCATTGGTATCCTCCTTTGTATTTTTTCCTCCAGTTTAAAATAGACCACAGAGCAGCGGCTGGCAATATACGGGAATTTACGTATAGCACAGGTAATTGACTTCAAAATTGTAAAAGGCAGATGACGCGTCGACCGCCCGGAATCCAGCGTACGACACCGATCGGGAAGCTTTGGACACCGTGATGGAGACCATTATGCGGGAGGGCATCAGATCATTTCTGGAGGGCGAATGTTGGGACCTGATGGCTTTAGGGTTAGTGATGATGATGCCTTGCAACTCTACGAGAAGGTAGAGCTATGAGCCAATGGGAGGGGGATGTCCATGTAAGACGTTCAGTAGATACCGGTTGTAATTTTTATGGTAAATCGCTGTACTACCTACTTCGGCACAAACCGCCCTTCCCGGATGGCCTGCGAATGGCAACTGTGCCGTCCGAACCCGGACGTTTAGTAAATAGCTATCTGATAATTAACTAAACACGACTGTCGACCCACTCTTGCCATTCAGCAAGAATCACAGCGCGGTAGCTGTGTTGGCGATTCCGGACATTCAACTAGAACTTGATCCACATTAATCATGCCCTTCCCTCTAATCTGAGAGTGATATTGGATTGTTACTCTGACCCCGAATATTCTAATCTGAGAGTGATATTGGATTGTTACTCTGACCCCGAATATTCAGCTTGGTGTCCGTGCTGGCTGGTTTACATACCAGTATCGGGCTTCCGATCAGACGACTGCTGCATTGCGCGCCGCAACAAGCGCGCTGCATCGTGTGTCAGCCCGGCATCCTGCGCCAGCTGATTTGCCTGGTGCTGACGCCTGGTATCGTACGGATATGTGTCGGCCAGCAACACCGCGACCCGCGCTGCCGACAGCTTGTCCTGTCGCTGTGAATAGTAGGCCTGCAGTTGCTCTGTGGCACTTCGCCAGGTCGTTCTGCGGGTGAACAGGCTATAGGCAAGCTGCTCGATTTCATCATTGCGCGCAGGGTAGCCTGGCCTTTCCCCACCCTTTTGAAATGGCCAGTCGGCCATCAGGCGCATGATCTCGTAATCCGCCTTCTTCAGGTCCACTGGAGTAACCGGAAGTTCGCTCCAGGCCTGCTCTCTGGAAACCGCCTGTATAGCAGGCCCCAGTATGCCGCTGTCCTGCAGGGCAAGGTAGTAAGCGTCAGCGAGGATAAAATAACCATTCAGGTTGGGATGCAGATGTTCCAGCATCAGCTCGTTACCGATGATGCCATTCGTTGCATAATCCAGCAGACTGGCTTCGACCTCGACCACCTGCGCACCCTGCTCTGCAGCAACAGTCCTTATCACGTGATTAAAACTCTGCGGCGCACGAAAACGCAGTTGATCACGGTCCCTTGCCTCGAGATAGGCGGTGCGGGCTGCCGAATATTCACCCTGGCTCTCGAGCAAACGACCCAGCGCGAAATGCACCGACGCCGCGCTGCTATCGAGCGCCAGTGCTGCCTCGAGTGAAGTGCTTGCCAGATCTGTGTCGCCGTCAAGCAGAGCATTGACACCCGTTTGGTAACTACGTCGCCAGGCAGCAACGTCAGTCCCCTGCGCGAGCACGCTGGCGAAGGGCACGAGGTCCTTTTCGTTACTTGCCAGGGTACCAATGAAAACCGGGATACCGCTGTCGCGATAACGTTGCAGCAAGACCGCCAGATTGTCACGGAACTGCGACTCACCGCGGTGAAACAATGGAGAATCAAACGCTATTTGCGACTCACCGACAATGCGGCGCATCAATGTCGGCCCGGAATCCGGACGGGCTTCTGCCGGGGCTTCACTTGTGGTCAATCCCAGATAGGCGTGCTTCAGAAGTTGCAGAACACGCAAGTCACGCAATGCCAGGTAAGCCAACACCACTGGACGCGTTCGCCCTGCCGATACTGCAGAACCAACGCCGAGGACGCCAAGGTATTCGTTATGTCCGGCATAAATCAGTACTGCATCCGGTTGCTGCTTGATGATCTCGTCGGCGAAGTCCATCTGGGTATAGGAATTTACTGCCGTCATCGCGGTGGTAATCACCTCGATGTTTCGTTCAGGCAAGGTTGCCTGCAGTCGCTGTTGCAGCATTCCAGCCAGCGACGCTCCATGGCCGTATGGCCAGCCAGCTGCTGATGATCCACCCTGCACCACGATACGCAACGTATCAGCTGCCTTTTCAGCAGTAAAAGCTACCGGCCAGATCTCCACCTCTGGCTCGCGTGTCTCTTCAACCACAAAACGCCTGACAACCTCCGGATTTGCCTGGAGATAGCCGGGCGCGTCTGCAACCGGAATAAACAGTGGATAACTGTGTCCGTAACCGCCCAGTCGCAGACCGGCCTCGAGCAAGATGAAGAAGACGACCGGAATAGCCAGGGTTAAGGCGCGAAACAGCCGGCGGCGTACAGGTGTTAGTGGTGCTGAATTATTCTCTACAGGCATGGCAGCTCCAGGCACGTGACAGAACGCAGCAGCTTACAGGGGAAGCATTTCGGTAATCCATCCACCAACGGTGTCACTCCTTGATTCGAAATAAATTGCAAATGCCACAGCGGAGAAGCGCCGCCATCCTCACGCTCTTCGAGCTGTCAGCCTGTTGTGGTCAGTTTTCACGTGCCGCGTAGATCGCCATGATACTTTTTAAGCGGTCAAGTATTTCTTCACTGTCTGCCACGTTCAGGCCCGCGAGTTCCGGCACGGCTTTGCCAGTGCTGGCTTCGGCAAGGATCTCGTTGAGTCGCGTACACCCCAGGTCGCAGATACGCTCCAGTTCATGATCGATCGAGGCGGTGCGTGTCTGGCCGCTGTCCTGTCCGAACCAGAACTCCAGGTTTTTGTTCAGAAACTCGTCGTACGGTATGTAGTGCGAGCCATCACAGGAGAAGTTCAATGACACCATGCCGTTACACAGATTGAGCGATCCGGCACGCAGGTAAATGGTTTCATCTGCAAAGCGCAGTTCACGCAGTATGGAAAAAATCGATGCAATCTTTTCTACCGGAACCACTGCTATTTCGGGATATTCACAGCGCGGGTAGGCCAGGCAGATATCCGGATCGGTCAGGCTTTCGAAATCAAGGATGCGATAACTATAAGGGTTATCCATCGTCCAGATGGTAGCGCGGCTGCTTGAGAAGTGCAGTTTCCCGTGAAAAACACCGTGGCACGACATGAGTTCTACTAGCAGCGCGATGATTTCATCAACACGGCTGTCCAGCAGGCTTTCCACTCGACTCTGGCTGAATACGTTGCTGCGGATTGAAGGATCTCCTTTGGCCTGTGTCCAGCGTTGCTCGGCTTCATGCAGTCTTTCGACATGGGGCAATTCACGCAGGTCATAGTCGATCCCCAGGTAGCCGGCGATTTCACCGTCCCGGGAACGGATTTGCTGTACAGCGGTCAGCGTCGGGCGTTGCTTGTTACGGCTTATATAGGCACTGGACAGGCTGAAGTCGTTCTCGGAGCTATCAATTCCCTGCATATAGGGACGCTTTGAACGATCCCGTCCGTATTGGTCTGGCTGGGTGCTGTTACGGGTTATATTCGAGGTAATCTGGCGTCCTTCGGCATCCAGGACAAACAGGTATTTGCAGTACGGCAGCGTGGGCATCGCCTCTTGCAGAATGCGTTCCAGCGCATCACGGTCACCAAGCAACGCACGACAGCGTATTGCCAGCTTTATAGTCTGGGGACGCAGGGTCTCGTTAATGAGAGTACGTTGTTGAGCAACCTGGCGTTGCAGTTCAGAATCCATAGCTGTCGGTTTCCAGCCGAATTGAATGCAATAGATGATTATAGCCCCAATCACCCATGCCAGTGGGAATATCCGTGGCACTAAAACGACCAAAACCGTCGTTGCGAGAATACTGCTACCCGTGATCTTCATCAAGCAGCTGTTTCGTGCTGCGGGTTTATCCCGAGTCTGTTTTGACTGCGTATCCTGTTTGCAACTGCGGCATCCGACAGGAGAACGAGCCAGAACACCCGGATAAACCCCAGCGGCAAGCCGTTGCGGATTGCCATTGTTTCAGGGTTGTTACGGAGAGGTAGATGTCATGTCGATGGCCCGGTCTATTCTTGCCATCAGCAGGACTAATATCAAACACCTCATAGTCCACTTCCCCAGATGAACTGATACACAGAGAACACGATCATTGACGCAGATAACAGCACAGCGAGTAACAGGCATACGCCCGCGATCACGACGCGTGGGTCTGCAGCCCGTGCGCCTGTGTGACGCAAATACTTGTGTGGGGGTCTCATGATTTTACCATGGGCATATGTTGCCCTGCATGCCGCATCGGTGCATTATCAGGACGCGCCAAGGTATTATCCCGCGAAAACTGGCAGGCTCGAGAGTGCGCCTTATGAAAGCGGCGACCCGAGGGCCGCCGTCATGCTACCAGTACACCCCACACCCCAAAGACACAGCATGGTTTTCACCTGCCTGGTTGCGTTCGCCAGAATACAGTGGCGGCAATTTAAAGCGTCAACTGCCCTGTATTTGTCCGCCGCTTCTTAAATCTTTATGAATTCTTGCGCATAACATAAAAATTGTTCTGAAAGTCATGATCAAGCCGGTATACATCAATTGTTCCAAAGCCTGCTTTAGCCAACATCTCCTGTGCCAACTCTTCACCCCACATGGTCCCCAGCCCGGCACCGCCCTGCGCCAGTGAAACGGTCATGCAATGCATGGTTGATAACGTATATAACAACGGTGCAATCGGGTGTTCGAGGTTATTCTCCAGGCGGCTGGATGCACGGATATCCACCATCAGGAAAGTACCTGATGTTTTCAGTGTTTTGTATATGCCATTGAGTACGCCCTGGGGTACAGCCTGATCATGCACCGCATCGAAAGCAGTAACAAAGTCAAACTCCCCGGCTACAGCGGTATGCTCGAAGTCGCTCAGATCACGAACTTCAAACTGGACATTAGTCAGCCCGGCAATTTCTGCCTGCTGTTGTGCCTCAGCCAGTGCCTCCGTGGACAGGTCGTAGCCAGTGAAGCGGGATTTCGGGTAACGGGAAGCCAGATGAAGCAGCAGCCGTCCCTTGCCGCAGCCAACATCCAGCATGCGAATACCCGCATCGAGCTCAGGAATGATATGACCGATCAGCGGAAGTATGTGTTCATCAAGCCCGGCAAGCACCGATTGTCCGCTGTCCTCCGCCATGACCTCCTGGAAACGCGGATAATGTTGATAACCAACGCCGCCGCCGTGGCGAAAACAATCAACAATCTTGTCTTCGACCTGACCCAGGATACTGATGTATTGGGCAAAGACCGCAATATTTTCAGGTGCTGCACTTCTCGTCAGCAGTGCAGCATGACTTCCTGGCAATACATACTCATCGGTAACCGGCAGGTAGTTGACAACGCCCCCTGTCACCATAGCACCCAGCCATTCCTTCACATAACGCCGATCCAGACCGGCATGTGCTGCGAGTTGCTCACCTGTCGGGCTGGCTAATTCAGCCAGGCTGTCAAAGAGACCGGTACGATGCCCGATAGATACCATTAATGACAGGGCACCCTGGTTGAGCATATTAAACAACTGATTGGCAAATTCGTCTGTTGCCTTGGCTTCTTCACTGATTGTCATACATACCTTGCACATGGTTATCTCCTCGCCTTGTGGTTAAACACGTCACGTCTTGTTACTGACGATAGGGCAAAGGTTTTTAGGCAGACAATACGGAAACAGATATTATTTTTTTCTTATATCCCCATGTTTTTGAATAAAAATATATTCAAGCGGGGATTAAACGAAATATATCCGGCGCTAATCCGGTTTGTTTCTGACCAGCGGTACTAACAAACGTAACTCATGGGATACAATCCATACAAATGCCAGGCAAATCAGGCAGGGAACCAGGGGATCAGTGATGCCACGTGACGGTACGATTACTCGCAACAAGATTATGGATGTCGCGCAGACGATGGTGCTGGACCTGGGTTTATCAGGCACGTCGGTTGAAAAAGTTATCGACGAAGCCGGCGTTACAAAAAGTACCTTTTTTTATCATTTCAAAACAAAGCATGATCTGGCTGCGGCCTTGATTGAACGCTATGCGGAAGATGACAGACATCACTGCAGTGATGCCATGGCCAAGGCCGAACAACTGGCCCGTGACCCGCTGCAACAAATACTGATTTTTATCGGGCTGTTTATTGAGATGACTGACAAACTGGAAGAACCTTTTCCCGGCTGTCTGTATGCCTCTTACTGCTATCAAAGCGGCGCCATCTCTTCAGACATCATGTCGACGATCAATGAAATGATGCACTTCTGGCGTCAACGACTTTGTGAAAAGATCGATGCCATCGTTTCGATCAATCCCCCGCGTATTCCAATCGAAAACCACCAGGTAGCTGACCATCTTCTGACGACATTCGAGGGGGCTTTTATCCTGTCAAGGATCATGAAGGAGCCCAGGCTGGCTTCTCAGCAATTGATACAGTGTCGAAACTATATTGAGTTACTTTTTACACCGGCGCCATGATCCAGTGATCCAGTGATCCAGTGATCCAGTGATCCAGATGGGTCAATCAATCATCCTTTAACGCAAGCAATACCCCCGGAACCTGCCGTTCCCTGGCAGCTTTTCCAGGCCACCGGGAATTATCCTGTTTTTCCGTGCTGCAGGCTTCAAAGTCTATACTCAGGCGAGTACCTGCATGGGGACGAAAGCGATTGTCAGCAAAGTTTTGCTGTGCCGGGTGCTCGCGATAGCTATCGATTACAGGACGGGTGGCAAAGCGCACCACCCAACAATGCCTGTAAGCGCTGTCATCGGTAACAGCGTGGCCGGTAAATACCTGTCTGATAAACCACTAAACAGCGCAGTTCGAGCCGTTCATGCCATCCAGGCAGACGCTGAGGGCATACGACATTTTGTGGACTGCATCAGGAGCGTGTTTCACGCTTCTACAGCAAGCTGTCTACATCTCGAATGGTTAAAAAACACATCAAATACGGTAGGGATAAAGTTTGGTATAGATGTATATCTATTCTTTCACAAGAAAATATTGATTGGTAACAAAGGGTTTGTATGCGTAAATTTTAACCATGAAAATACTATCGTTCGATGGGGGTGGGTGTGCAGATAAACGTCGGAGTCATACTGAGTACGCGCTCGGACTGGAGAGTGATGCGGCATATAACCGAAACATTCGCATCGATAAGCATAGCTCATGAATGTCGAATTCTGCCAATACACAGAAAGCCTGTGATGCTGAAAAATTATGCTATGCAAGCAATGCAAAAAGGTGCTGAGATTATAGTGGTTGGCGTTAAGGATATTGATCTTGTTAATCAA
>Ga0316189_10006195_pt1 | contig 11421 bp, 12 predicted proteins | sample LowCovwburrow_MG_FD_204930 | JGI IMG/M metagenome (GOLD analysis project Ga0316189, IMG submission 204930) | Coastal sediment microbial communities from Maine, United States - Lowes Cove worm burrow | ecosystem: Environmental > Aquatic > Marine > Coastal > Sediment | place: USA: Maine... | reverse complement strand
TTATGAATTATCTTAGTCACCTGTTTTTTTCACAGCGTACTCCTTTGTCGATGACGGGCAATTTGATGGGAGATTTCAAGCCGAACAGTGAGTTGGTATCTAGTTTGCCGGCGGAAGTGCTTTTGGGTATTGATAATCATCGTTTGGTAGATAAAACCACTGATGCCTTTACTGCGGTTAAAGGCTTGCGAAACCTGTTTTCAAGCGATCGTCGGCGATATGCAGGAATCGTTACCGATATCGCCTTTGATTATTTTTTGATAAAGCATTGGTCGCGTTATGAAGACCAGGACTTTTCCGAATTTGTGGATGGTTGTTATTTCGGCCTGTCTGCATGCCGAGACTTAATGCCGCCCCGTATGGCTTACGTTTCAGCAAAAATGGAAGAGCATGACTGGCTAAGTTCTTATGAGTCTATGGATGGCATAGCCGCCACCATTGATCAAGTTAGTAAGAGAATTCGCTTCGAGAATAATTTGGCCGGCTCGGTTATCGAGATTGAGCGAAATTATGCACAAATAGAAGAAGTTTTCTTAGCGCTTTTTGCGCATTTGCAGTCAGCTGTTAGCAAAGCCGCCATCGAGAGATAGTTGATCCGGTTACGATGCTTAATTTTTATAATTAAATATTGAATTTTTGATATAAAAAAGCCTGCAAAAGACCGATTATTCTTTGACAGATGTTTGCTCTATCTATATGATTCGCCCAAATTTGATACATACAATTTGTTTGTTGAACCTGTGTGTCTGGTTCATTTTTATAGTTTGCGAACTGGTCTGGAATTAACTTCAAAACAGTTTCAATACGCGTATTGCGCGAGGTAAATCATGGCTGTACAAAAGAGTAAAAAATCTGTTTCTCGACGTGGCATGCGTCGCTCACACGATGCGATGGACGAACCGACCTTGTCTACCGATTCAATGACCGGTGAAATGCATCGTCGCCATCAGGTAACGGCTACTGGTTACTATCGTGGTAAGAAAGTAGTTAACGTAAAAGAAGCTAACTAAAGGCTGCAATTACACGTTATATTTAAGGCCTCGAAATACGAGGCCTTTTTACATTAAATGCCACAAAATATGATCACAATTGCAGTTGACGCGATGGGCGGTGACTTTGGCCCTGCGGTTACTGTTCCGGCTGCTATTAAGTTTTTGCGTGATTCTCCAGGGGCAGTGCAACACAAAATAGTACTTGTTGGTTTAGAGGGTCAAATAGCGCCATTGGTTGAGGGTCTGCAAGCCGCCGACTTAGTGGCTGCTGGTCGTTTAGAGGTGCTGGCGGCTTCACAAGTCGTTGGGATGGATGAGGCGCCTGCGCAGGCACTGAAAAAGAAGAAGGATTCTTCAATGCGCGTGGCCATCAATTTAGTAAAAGACAAATCTGCATTGGCCTGCGTGAGTGCTGGCAATACCGGTGCCTTGATGGCTACCGCTCGATTTGTGCTAAAAACTATTCCTGGCATTAGCAGGCCTGCGATTATCTCAAGCATGCCTTGTAAAGATAGTTCTACTACCGTACATATGCTTGATTTAGGTGCGAATGTAGATTCTAGCCCAGAAATGCTAGTGCAATTTGCTATTATGGGCTCGGTTATAACCAAGTTTGTTGACGGCAAAGCAAACCCGACTGTTGCCTTATTGAATGTCGGTGCTGAAGAAATTAAAGGTAGCGACAAGGTGAAGAAGGCTTCAGTGCTGCTTAGTCAAAGTAATCTCAACTACGTTGGTTACATCGAAAGTGATGAGATTTTCGCCAGTAAAGTTGACGTGATTGTTTGTGATGGTTTTGAAGGTAATGTAGCGCTCAAAGCCAGCGAAGGCACAGCTAAAATGATTTTAAGTATGCTCAAAGAGAATTTCACACGCAATTGGCTGACTAAATTGGTTGGTTTGGCCTGTAAGCCTATCTTTGCTCGCCTGCAAAGCAGTTTGGACCCCCGTCGGCATAATGGCGCCACCTTAATTGGATTGAATGGCATTGTAGTAAAAAGCCACGGCGGGACTGATGAATTTGGTTTTTTACATGCTATAGAAGAAGCGGGTCGACAAGCTGAGAGAGATGTTATTTCCCATATTAGTCATGAAATCGAAAGACTAACTTCATAGTGAAAATTTAGTTTTGATTAATTAAATCTCATTATATCAATAACTTAAAATCAATACCTTAATCTAATTCTTATGTCACTATCTATTGTATTTCCAGGTCAGGGCTCACAAGCCGTTGGTATGATGAGCGATCTGGCTGAGCGGCACAGCCTGGTCAAAGATCTGTTTATTGAAGCTTCCGACGTGCTTGGAACTGACCTTTGGGCACTTACTCAAGAAGGCCCTATTGAACAATTATCACAGACCGAAAATACGCAGCCAGCACTATTAACCGCTGGTGTCGCAAGCTGGCGGGTTTGGCAATCTCTGGGTGGAACCACACCCGCTATGATGGCCGGGCACAGTTTGGGCGAGTACACCGCTTTGGTGAGTGCTGGCGCGCTATCATTTGCCAATGGGGTAGCTTTAGTTCGAGATCGCGGTCGATATATGCAAGCAGCCGTACCCACAGGTGAGGGCGGCATGGCCGCTATTCTTGGGCTTGAAGATGACAAGGTTCGCGAGGTATGTGCGCAGGCGGCACAAGGTGACGTATTGCAAGCGGTTAACTTTAATGCGCCTGGGCAGGTTGTCATCGCGGGATCTGCGGCCGCTATCGAACGAGGTATTGAACAATTAAAAGCAGCGGGGGCACGTCGTGCTTTGCCTCTGCCAGTTAGCATTCCAGCCCATAGTAGTCTGATGTCAAGCGCGTCGGCGCGATTAGCAGAGAGGATTGCTTCTATCAGTATCGAAATGCCTGCAATACCGGTGTTGCACAATTGTAATGTGGAAGTTGCCAGCAATGCCGAGCAAATTGCTCAAAATTTGGTTAGTCAGCTGGATTCACCAGTGCGCTGGGTTGAGTCCATTCAAGCCATGCAGCAGGCGGGCGTAGACAGTTTTGTCGAAAGCGGGCCTGGCAGAGTGCTTGGTGGAATGATAAAACGCATCGTGAGCGATGTTTCAATCGCTTGCATTGAAAAACCCGATGCTTTCGACGCGCTTATAAACGCATAGATTATTTCGTAGAAACATAACAGAGAAGCTATATGTTTGATTTAAAAGATAAAGTTTGTTTGGTCACCGGTGCAACGCGCGGTATTGGCCAGTCTATTGCAGCTCAGCTTGGTGCACAAGGTGGCATTGTGATTGGTACCGCGACGTCTCAGTCCGGCGCTGACAGCATAAGCGCAGACCTAAAAGCTGCTGGGACTAGCGGCGCAGGTAAAGTTTTAAATGTCACCGACATTGAGTCCGTAGAGCAGTTAATTCGCTCGGTCACTGAAGAGTTTGGCGCCATCAATGTACTGGTCAATAACGCCGGAATTACGCGTGATAATTTGATGATGCGGATGAAGGAAGAAGAGTGGGATGACATTATGTCGACCAATCTTAAGTCTGTATACCGACTATCAAAAGCGGTCTTGCGTGGCATGATGAAAGCGCGCTCGGGTCGCATTATTAATATTACCTCGGTGGTCGGAGTGATGGGTAATGCCGGGCAGGCGAATTATGCAGCGGCCAAGGCTGGCGTTATAGGATTTACTAAATCACTGGCCCAAGAAATTGGTTCGCGAGGAATTACCGTGAATGCCATTGCGCCAGGCTTCATTAATACTGACATGACTAAAGCATTGTCTGCCGAACAAGTCGATAACATGACGGCGAATATTCCAGCGGCAAGATTAGGCGAGCCAGAGGATATAGCCGCAAGCGTGGTTTTTCTGGCATCCGATGAAAGTTCTTATGTCACCGGTACTACCCTGCATGTCAATGGAGGCATGTACATGACGTAAACGTATTAGCAAAGATATATTGATATAAGTTATAATCATGTCATTAGATGATATAAATTTTGCAAATCAGCGGCAATTTTATATAATGCGCCGCTAACGAATTTCTATTAAGTTGTTTAAAATGACAGCTTAAATATAGTAAGATTAATAAGTAAGGTAATTGGTTGGTTGCCAGAGAATTCAAACCGAAATCACGGTTTGGAATCGCCTAGTCAGCAGGCCGTTTTATAGCTCCCCCTAACATAGAGGAAAATATAATGAGCAGTATTGAAGAACGCGTAAAGAAAATTGTAGTAGAGCAGTTAGGTGTAAACGAAGATCAAGTGGTTAATAGTGCTTCTTTCGTTGACGATTTGGGTGCAGACTCGCTGGACACGGTTGAGTTGGTAATGGCTCTTGAAGAGGAATTCGAAACTGAAATTCCTGATGAAGAAGCCGAAACAATTACCACAGTACAGTTGGCAATTGATTATGTAGTTAAAGCGTCTGCCTAATTAATCAGAACGGTTTTGTAAAAGGCCACTACCGATTTTATCGGTAGTGGCCTTTTTTATTGTTATTTGATTAGATAAGAGAGTTCTTTTTCTAACACAGCTACTATTTTCTTCTATAATCCCAAAAACGTTAGCCGAAATACCAAAATTTGCACAGCTCCATGCTGCGGCTAAAGTGAGTTAGAGATATCGATTGATAGAAGTAAAAACAGCTGCGCATATTTTTGGTGGGCAACTGCGGCTTTTGGAATAATAGGATCAAATAAATAGACCAATTCAGGTCATCTAAAATTAGACGCGAATAGCTACACTAAATATGAGCAAAAGAAGAATTGTTATTACAGGCATTGGTATTATCTCACCCGTGGGGCTTAGCCTAAAAGAAAATTGGGACAATATCACCAACGGTGTTAGCGGCATCTCAACGATAAATCGATTTGATCCGCAAGACTACGCCTGCAAGGTAGCAGGAGGTGTCAGTGATTTTGATCCTAATGATTGGATGCCTGCCAAAGAAGCCCGTAAGATGGATCGGTTCATTCAACTTGGCATGGCCGCCAGCCTCGATGCGTTTAAAGATTCTGGGCTAGAAGTTACCGAGGAAAATGCGGAGCGCATCGGGGTTTATGTTGGCTCTGGAATTGGTGGGATTGGCACCATAGAAAAGGCTACCGAAACGCTCATTGAGAAGGGTCCGAGACGAGTCTCGCCATTTTTTGTGCCGAGTGCAATTATCAATATGATATCGGGTCATGTCTCCATTTCACTTGGTCTAAAAGGACCTAATCTTTCCATGGTGACAGCTTGCACTACGGCTACACATGCAATAGGTGACGCAGGCCGTATGATTGAATATGGCGACGCAGATGTGATGTTGGCAGGTGGCGCAGAAGCAGCAATTACAAAAACTGCGATTGCAGGATTCGCCAATGCCAAGGCGCTTTCCACGCGAGAGTGCGACCCTGAACTCGCTTCTTGCCCGTGGGACCAGGCTCGCGATGGTTTTGTTATGGGCGAGGGTGCAGCCACTCTAGTTCTGGAAGAATTTGAACATGCGAAAGCGCGTGGCGCCCGCATTTATGCTGAGCTCAGTGGCTTTGGTATGAGCGGCGATGCCTATCACATGACGTCTCCAAGTCCTGGTGGCGAGGGTGGTGCTAGATGCATGGTGAATGCCATGCGCTACGCTGGACTAAATCCTGAAGATGTCCAGCACCTAAACGCTCATGGAACCTCAACCCCTCTGGGAGATGTGGCAGAAACACAGGGCGTTAAATTGGCGCTCGGTGGACATGCAAAAAATGTTGCTATTAGTTCAACAAAATCAATGGTAGGTCACCTGCTGGGCGCTGCCGGTGGAGTAGAAGCCGTTTATACAGTGATGGCTTTATACAAGCAGGTCGCACCACCAACCATTAATCTGCATAATCCGTCAGAGGATTGCGACCTAGATTATGTGCCAAATGTTGCGCGAGAAATGAATATTGAGAACGCGCTTTCCAATTCATTCGGTTTTGGCGGCACCAATGGTACATTAGCTCTAAGGCGCTTTATTTAGCAAATATAGATGCACTTTGTAAACGGTCAAGCTGCGGCGGGTATTTCTGTTCATGATCGTGGTCTAACATATGGTCAAACCTTGTTTGAAACGGTGGCTATTCAAGCGGGTCAGCCGCTCTTGATGAAGCAGCATTTTCAGCGGCTTAGCCAAGGTTGCCAACGCTTATCCATTCCATTAAGCCTAGCTGTGCTTAAGCGCGAAATAAAAAGCGCCTGCGCCACAGCATTTAAAAAAACTAGTGCTGATCGCGCTGTAATGCGGCTAACTGTTTCTATGGGCGAAGGCGGCCGAGGCTATCAAAACCCAGATCAACCTAAGCCACTAAGAATACTAAGCTTCAGTAACTATCCAGACATTCCTAAGAGTAATTGGGAGAGTGGCATAGTGCTTGGTAAGGCCCGCATTCGTTTAGCACACCAACCCGATCTGGCTGGTTTAAAGCATGGCAATAGACTGGAGCAGATTATCGCTCGCTCACAATGGGACGAGGCTTGGCAAGAAGCTATTTTGCTTGATCAAAACGACTATGTAATTGAAGCAACTCAAGCCAATATTTTTACTCTGAAAAATAATATATTGAAAACACCTGATTTGAAAAAATGTGGAGTTGCTGGTGTTATGCGCGATTATATTTTACGCAATGCAGCTCGCTTGGGAGTGATACCACAAACCGATGATCTCACGGTATCAGACTTAGAGCTTGCTGATGCTGTATTCGTTTGTAATTCTCTAATAGGTGCTTGGCCAGTAAAACAGTTTTACCGGCGTGAATACGATAATTTCGAACTATACAAAAAATTGCAAAAGCTATTGAGGGACGATGGGGTTATTTCGCTTATTTAGAATCACTTTTTATGCCGTGTTTTTATTGGCGGTTGGCATAGGCTACTATGTTTACATTCAGGCTCTTTCTAAACCCTTGGAGAATCGAGACCTGCAATTGAATATTCCTTCCGGAGTGGGCGTATCATGGTTGGCTAGCCATCTCGAACAGCAGGGCATAATCGACAGCAAGTATGTTTTTAGAGCTTATGTATGGTTGAACAGTCGAGATTTGACCGTCAAGGCAGGCGAATACACATTGCTAGATATTGATAGCATTCCAGATTTAGTGTCAAAAGTAGCAAGCGGCAAGGTTATTCAATACGCCATCACTTTGATCGAGGGCAAGAGCTTTAAGCAATATCTGGCGCTTCTGAAATCTCAAAAACGCCTAGAGAATGAGTTAGAAGGCATGAGCAATGTTCAAATCATGCGAGCGGTCGGCTCGGCTGGTTGGCACCCCGAAGGGCAGTTTGCGCCGCAGACCTATTTCTTTCAAAAAGGTGCCAGCGATTTGGATATCCTCAAGCAAGCACATCAGCGTCTTAAACAAGTGTTAGAGGATGCATGGCAAAACCGAGCTGAGGAAGTGCAGCTTAATACCGCTTATGAATTATTGATATTGGCGTCAATCATAGAAAAAGAAACCGGCGCAGCGGTTGAACGGCCAATTATATCGGGTGTTTTTAACAATAGACTGCGTATTGGAATGAAGTTACAGACAGATCCTACGGTAATCTATGGAATGGGCGATAAATATAAAGGCAATATCAGGCGCAAAGACCTAACCACCGATACCGAATACAATACCTACACCCGATACGGCCTGCCACCGACGCCGATTGCTATGGCTGGTGAAGCTTCAATTCTAGCGGCGGCAAATCCTGAACAAACTAAAGCGCTTTATTTTGTTGGTAAGGGTGACGGTACCCATTACTTTTCAAGTAATTTGAAAGAACACAACAATGCGGTAATTAAGTATCAACTTGGCGGTAAACCGCGTAAGTTTTCCTCCAATGGGGGCTCAGAATAAAACCATGGCCAATAGTCGAGGAAAATTCTTAACCATCGAAGGTCAGGATGGTGCGGGAAAATCAACCAACATCGCGGTTATTAAATCATGGTTGGAACAACACAAAATTGCGTATCAAAAGACCAGAGAGCCAGGTGGCACTAAGTTCGGCGAATCTCTGCGGGAACTAATATTACAGTCCGACCCGAATGATTTTGGCGACCAAGCCGAATTACTATTGATGTTCGCTGCTAGAGCACAACACCTTGCAGAAGTCATTGAACCAGCATTGACCAATGGTGAATGGGTGCTTTGTGATAGATTTACCGATGCAACCTACGCCTATCAAGGTGGAGGCCGTGGGGTCAGTTTTGGTGACATTGCTGCGCTCGAACGATTGGTGCAGGGCAGCCTACGACCGGATTTAACAGTGCTGCTCGACCTTCCAGTTGAAGTCGGTGAGAGTAGGGCAAATGCTCGTAGCCAGCCAGACCGGTTCGAACAAGAGCAACGTGACTTCAAACAGCGCGTGCGAGATGCGTACCTTTCAATCGCCGAAGCCGCTCCTGAACGTGTTAAGGTGATAAATGCCAGTCAATCAATGGCATCGGTTGAAACTGAAATTCTGGCTGTTTTATCTGCTTTTCGGAGTGCACTCAAATGAGTGATTGTCTAACTACTTGCTTTGCTGATTAAAGTACCAATGGCTAATTTCACACCTACTATTCATCCTTGGAACCAAGAGGTTTGGCAAAACCTAACCTTGGACCCAGCCCGTAGTAATCATGCTCTGCTATTTAATGGCAATCAGGGGTTGGGCAAAATTGATCTTGGCTTTGCGCTAGCGCATTATGTTTTAACTGACAACCATAGCCAGTCAGAACAGCTGTTTAATAGTAGTTCGCATCCTGATTTGCACGTCATAATGCCGGAATTCGCGGCTCTGGATTTACTCCAAGAAAAGCCCATTAGAAGTATGCAAGGCGCATCTTTGCTTGGCGCTTTCGCGCAACGGTACTTAGAGCCACATGGTGGCAAACCAAGAAAAACCATCACTATCGATCAAATACGACGCTTAGCAATGGCGCTGACAACTCACCCACACATTAGCACTCATCGGGTGGTATTAATTGCGTTTGCTGAAACCATGAATCGAAATGCGGCCAATGCATTGCTTAAGAATTTGGAAGAACCCCCGCAAAACACACTTTTCATCATGGTGAGTGATGAGGTTTCTTCGCTGGCTAAAACTATCCGCAGTCGCTGCAGCTTAGTTAACTTTAGAGCGCCCGATACGCAGAGTGCCCAATTATGGTTGGCACAACAGAACAGTATGCCTGAACATGAAGTGGCGAATCACTTGGCAATGGCCAACAATAACCCCTTGCTGGCACTGCGCCTTTTTGAAGAAGGCTACATTACCGCCCTGAAGGGTGTCTTTACCGATGTGAACGGTTTGTGGAATCGGGGACGCGAGCCAGTGCAGGTTGCTAAAAACTTTCAACAGATTGGTGCGCTACGAGTTGTTGAAATTCTACAAAAGTTAGCCACTGATCTTATGCGATTTAGCGTAAGTGATGCTCCTAAGACTGTATTTTTTCCGGTGCAAGAAACTTGGGTGAAGTCTGTGAGTAAAAAAGTATCACTCACAAAGCTCATGGATTTACTCGATCAGCTGGTGTATGCGAAGAAAATGCTGGGCACCACGGTCGACGAACTATTGGTGCTCGAAACGGTATCCATCAAATTGTATGACTTACCCAACTAATTTCGGTTAGTATTATTCTTCAGAGCTTGTGAAAACACGGCTTTAACGGTATAAGTGGGAACTTATGAATTCAAAACAAAATAGCAATATGGAACTCGACCACGGAACAAATAGCCGTGAAAGAAGTTCTGTAATTTCAATTGCAATCAAAGATAAGCAAGCGCTCTACATGTCTTATATGCCTTTTGTGAAAGATGGCGGATTGTTTGTGCCCACTAAAAAGGATTACAACTTAGGCGATGAAATATTTTTATTGGTTAAGGTTATGGATGAAGTCGATCCAATGCAGATATCTGGGAAGGTTGTTTGGATCAGCCCTCCAGGCGCCTTGGGTAATAGACCAAGGGGCATCGGGGTACAGTTTTTGGGCGAGACCGCACAGAAAGCCGCCAACTTAATTGAAAATAAGCTCGGTGGTTCCATAACATTGACGCGCGCCACCCACACTATGTAGATATCAGATGCGGCACACACATGTTCGTTGTGTGAGCGCTCCTGAATTTTTGGTTTTGCTGGGCTTTCTGTCACATGATGGCTCACAAAATTTCTCAACACATTCCCTTTTAGTTTAATATTTATGCAAATCGTAGACTCTCATTGCCATATCAATTTCAGTGAGCTGCACGATCGTTTGCCTGAAGTATTGTCCAACGCCCGCTTAAACGACATATCGCACATGCTTTGCGTGTCCGTTAATCTCGAGGATTTCCCGCAAGTTTTGTCGCTTGCACATGAGCACGACAACATCTTTGCCTCAGTTGGAGTTCATCCTTGTTACAAAGATGTAGCCGAGCCAAGCGTGAAAGAGTTGCTGGAGATAGCAAAGGATCCGAAAATTGTAGCGATTGGTGAAACCGGCTTAGATTATTTTCGGTGTGAAGACGACAATATGAACTGGCAACGAGAGCGTTTTAAGAGACATATTGAAGCCGCTAAGCGCTGCAATAAACCGCTCATTATTCATACAAGAAGCGCCCAAGACGACACCATGCGAATCTTAAAGGAAGAGGGCGCAGAAACCTGCCGAGGCGTAATGCACTGCTTCTCAGAAGACTGGGAAGTCGCAAAAAAAGCATTGGATTTAGGCTTCTATATTTCCTTTTCAGGAATAGTAACCTTCAAAAACGCTACCACCGTGCAAGATGTGGCGCGTAAATGCCCAGCCGATCGCATTTTAGTTGAAACTGATGCGCCTTATCTGGCGCCAGTGCCCCTACGTGGAAAACTCAATGAGCCTGCTAATGTGCGTCATACTGCACAATTTGTTGCTGATTTGAGAGGCCTAAGCCTTGAAGCGCTTGCAGAAATTACTACCGAGAACTTTTTCAGTTTATTTCCTGCTCGCAAGGAGAAAGTCGCAGCCTAGGGAGCTTGCCGAGAATAAATGGGGTAACACGTTAGGATCAAAATCTGCTAGTTGCGCCTGCTAGTTACACTCAATCTATAGCGACTATTAATGCTAGCATGACTATAAAATACTAATTAAGTAGCAATTAGACTGACTATGACTCGCGCTGTTAAACAATTGTTTCGCCATTTTGTGCTGAATGCGTCAGGCTTTTCTAAGGCAGTTAGCAATGTTGGCTTTCCAACAGAGCTCAAGGAGAGAGTAGGTCGGTGATCGCTTCAAAGCCAATCCTTGAATCAATATTAAGTTGCCCACAATGTGGCCATCAAAAATCTGAAGTCATGCCTACAAATGCGTGCCAGTGGTTTTATGAATGTGAAAATTGTAAGGCCTTACTGCGGCCCTTTAACCCGGATTATGTATTAGAAATCTACTCGGCAACAGCTCCTGCGTTGCCCTACCTCCTGCTCCATGCAGTCGTACGAATGAAAGTAGCTTTGAAAACAATGACTTTCTCGAATTATTTCGCT
>Ga0316189_10006194_pt1 | contig 11422 bp, 14 predicted proteins | sample LowCovwburrow_MG_FD_204930 | JGI IMG/M metagenome (GOLD analysis project Ga0316189, IMG submission 204930) | Coastal sediment microbial communities from Maine, United States - Lowes Cove worm burrow | ecosystem: Environmental > Aquatic > Marine > Coastal > Sediment | place: USA: Maine... | reverse complement strand
ACGAGCAGTTGTTCTACCTGATGAGTCGAGGGCTCTCCGAAGAGCAAGCTGTCGGCATGGTCGTGAACGGCTTTATCGAACCGGTGACCCGAACACTTCCGATGGAGTACGCGGTGGAGTGGAGTCGTCTCATCGAGCTCCAGATGGAGGGTTCGGTGGGTTAGGTCCTCGCCTGGCGCGGTGGGGCATTCTCATCGGCCAGCACCGGATTATCACCGAACGGAAAACGAAAAAAAGAAAGGCGGGTAGCCACTGGCTACCCGCCTTTTCGTTGCTCATCAGAGCGGGTTTAGTTATTCGCCCTGGCCCGGGATCTTGTCGGTCAGGCCGTCAACAGCGTCAGCTGCACCTTCAACCTTTTCGGCGATGTCTCCAACCTTGTCACCGAGGCCACCCGGCAACTTATCGGCGTGTTCTTGTGCCATTTCGGCTGCATCCTGTGCCTTGTCGGCAAGACCGTCTAGCTGGCCGGCGAGATCGCCTGCTTTGTCTAAGAATCCCATTGGTTGCTCCTTTGTGGTGTCTATTGCCAAGGGTAACGGTCAGTGTCGGCCTCTGAGCGGCGGGAACAAGTAACTGTTTAATATTCCCCATCGATCCGGCATAATAGTAGGTATGTCGATGCGGCAGGACTGCAAACACTTCCAGAGTCGCACCTACCGGAGCGGCGACACGATGCGGAAGTGCAACCTGGATCTGGCCCCCGAGGCTCCGTTTGCATGCCCAGAGGATTGCGGCTCGTACGAACGCCGTATGGCTGACGTGAATTGGCGGCACGGGACGCTGGTGACACCGCCCACTCCGGAGCCTCCGTCGAGTGTGGGGGAAGACGAATCTATTGGCGCCCTGCTCGACGCGGCCGAAGATATTGTCAACGCCGCCGGCTCCCGGGTGCGGGCCGAGGTAGACGCAGAGCGCGACCGACAGCGACGCAAGAACCGCGGATCTGGGTGGCGTCGGTTCTGGCCGTTTGGCTGAGGTTAGGCCCTGCTTGGTGGTTACGTGGCCATCAATAACACAATTGGCAAGGTGAAAACCGAGGCCAATGTGGCCCACACCACCGAACCGGTTACCTGATCCGGTTCGAGGTCGTATTCCAGCCCAACCAACACACAAAAGACCGCCGGAGGCATCGCCGACTGGATGGCGACCACCGCCAGTTCATCCCCACCGAGGCCCAACGCCTGAGCAGTCATAATGGCTGCGATCGGTGATAAGGCAAGTTTGGCCCCGGTTGAGAGCAGCGTGGCACGACCCAAAGGGGGTCGCCCACTATGGGCGAGTTGTAGCCCAAGGGTAAGTAACATCACGGGGATCATGGCCCCAGCCAGCAGTTCCGTGGACCGGGTCAAGGCCAGTGGTGGGGAAAGGTTGAGCTGGTTGATGATTAGTGCCGCCATCGCGGCAACCGGCATGGGGGACAGAAGTCCACGCAGGAGCGAGCGGGGGAGCGACGATGATCGTGATGCCAGCCCTACTCCTAAAGTGATACCGGTGATGTTGATCACCAGCATCAGGACCGCAGCCGCAGCGAGGCTTCTGTTTCCCAACGCGAACGCGCTGATCGCGAGCCCAGCGTTACCGACATTGCCGTAGCTGCCGGTCATCGTGGCGGCTCGAAGGGATCGACCACGAACCTTGGTCATCCGGCCGATGGCGATGACACCCAGGATGGCGGCACCCATTCCCGCCCACCCGGCGATAGCCAGCCGCCAGACGGTGGCGATCGGCAGGCTGGTGTTGGCAAACAGGTCGTATACGAAGGCGGGGCCGAGTAGCCAATAAGCGAGCCGTGAAAGGTGGCGGCGATCCAGTTGTAGCCGCGGCCCGGCCAGCGCTCCCAGGCCCACCACCAGGACGACCGGCCCCATCACATCGAGCAGTAGTCGTTCAATTTCCATCGGGGGCTGCCAGGCTGAATGCCGCTAGGATCACACGCACAGGGGTCTAGAGTACAGAAAAGTTTCAGATCACCGAGTTACTCCTATCGGGATAGGAGAAATCCCGATAAGCTGGCACATGTGAGCGACAGCTTTTCTTCATCCTTGCTTGAAAACTTTCCCCAGGCCGACGATCGTCGGCCGTTGGCGAAGGCGGCGTCCGAAATGGGGCTGCCGAGTTCTGAACGGGAGGAGTGGCGCTACAGTCCCGTCGGTGAACTCGACCTTGATCGGTACCGGCCCGCCGTCGACGGCGATTCGGTCGACCGTTCAACGGATCGGGAAGATGCCTTGGGTGTGAATCCCACCATCGTGATTGAGAATGGCTGGCTACGAGAGGTCGCCGAGATCGATGGGGTTGAGATCATAGCCCTTGGCCAACCGGGCGAACTCGACATCTCAGTGTCGGCAACCGAATCCGAGCGTATCGACGCCGGATGGGGCACCAAAATCGATTTGTTGCACGCGGCATTTTGCCCCCAAATCATTGAGGTACGTGTCGGTCGGGGAGTGGTGGTTGATGAGCCGATCCTGATTCGGCACCAACACGGTGGTGGGGATATCGCGGCCTTCCCTCATGTGCGAGTGCGGGCTGAAGCCGACAGCGAGGTTCGTCTGGTAGAGACGTTTGCCTCGCCGGCCGCCGGCGGATTGACGGTTCCCGTAACCGAATTTCATCTCAGCGACGCCGCCCGGGTGTCGTATGTGCAGTTTCAGGATCTGGCCACCGATCATTGGATGCTGGCCCGGCAGTTCTGGCGGCTCGGTAATCAAACCACAGCCCGGGGCGGAGTGGCGGCGTTCGGTGGCCGTTACGCCCGTACCCGCATCGACAGCATGCTCGAAGGGCGCGGCGCCGACTCAAACCTGGCCGCCGTCTACTACGGTGATGGTTCTCAGGTGCTGGACTTTCGGGTGTTCCAACACCATATTGGCCAAGGCACCCGCAGCGATCTGCTCTTCAAGGGCACCCAGGACGAAAAATCAACCTCGGTGTACACGGGCATGATCCATATCCACCCCACAGGCGCTGGTTCGAATGCTTTCCAGACCAACCGTAATCTGAAGCTCAGCGAAGACGCTTGGGCTTGGTCGGTGCCGAACCTGGAGATCGAGAACGACGAGGTTCGTTGTAGCCACGCTTCCACTATTAGCCCCGTCGACGCCGACCACGCCTTCTACCTGCAGTCCCGAGGGGTGCCACCAGGTGAGGCCGAACGGCTGGTGGTCGGTGGGTTCTTACACGCCGCCATCGAACGCCTCCCCATTCCCGCGGTGCGGGGTGTGGTGGAAAACCTGGTGGTAAACAAACTCAATCGGCGGGAGTCGGCATGAGCGAGACACGAATAGTTTGCGACCTGGAAGACATGGAGCCCAATAGTGCTCGTCGCTTTGAAGTGGCGGGACAAGCTGTGGCCGTCGTGCGCACCCCTGATGCGGTTTACGCCATTGGTGATCGCTGCTCCCACGCCGACTTCTCCCTTTCGGAGGGGGAGGTCGACGCTGATTCGTGCACCCTGGAATGCTGGAAACACGGGGCAACGTTTAGCCTCACGAGCGGGGAGCCCCAGGCGTTACCCGCTACCAAATCGGTGCCGGTTTATGAAGCCAAAGTGGTAGACGGGAAGATCGAGGTAACAGTTTCATGAGCACCTTGCGGATTGTTGATCTGAAGGCCCGCGCCGGCGACGCCGAAATTCTCCACGGCATTGATCTTGAGGTTGGGTCGGGAGAAGTCCATGTGGTGATGGGCCCCAACGGGGCGGGGAAATCCACCCTGTCCCACGTGCTGATGGGTAAACCCGGTTACGAGATCACCGGCGGCACCGTCACCCTTGATGACGTTGACCTCCTCTCCCTTCCCACCCATGAGCGCGCCAAGGCCGGCCTGTTTCTCGCCATGCAGTACCCCACCGAGGTGCCGGGAGTTTCTCTCCTCGACATGCTGGCTTCCAGTGATGCGGTGGCTGATGTTGATGACCTCGAGGCCCGCTTGCAAAGCGAAGCCAAGCGGATCGGGCTTGACCCCAGCTTGCTCGAGCGGCCGCTCAACGTTGATATGAGCGGTGGTGAGAAGAAACGCAACGAGACCGTACAACTCGGCATGCTCGGGCCCAAAGTGGCAGTGCTCGACGAGCTCGACTCAGGGCTAGACATCGACGCCTTGCGAGACGTGTCTCGACGGGTTGAGGAACTAACCGAGGAAACCGGACTTGGGGTGCTCGCCATCACCCACTACACCCGGGTGCTTAATGAGCTGAAGGCTGATCGCATCCATGTCTTGGTGAACGGGAAAATTGTGGCATCGGGAGGGCCGGAGCTGGCCGACCAGCTAGAAAAAACCGGCTACACCCAATATCTGCCCGAGACCGAAGCGGCGGGGGCCAGCAGTGGGGGCGCGAGCGACCCGTTCGCGGATCCCTTCGCTGACCCACTAGCTGGCTTGTAACACCGGACGGTTGATCAAGACCGTTTGGTGGACCGACCGCAGATTGTTGAGCTCGAGGCGAAGAGCATGGGTCCGCACCACAGTGAGGCCCTGCAGACCTTTTATCGCTTCGGTGATAGAGCGTCGGATCGAGTCCGATGGTGCCAGGTTGTAGAGATCGAGCAGCATGTCGGTGGCCGACTCTTGGCCAACGAGTAGCTGCCACTTGAGATCTTCGTTTGTGGTTTCGAGGAGGGTGGTGAAGTCGTCAGTCATCAATGATCCTGACGGTTGAAGCAGCTCGGTGATACAGACGTTTCAGTTATCTGGTTAGTAACTGAGCAGTTCGACGGGGCGAAGAAATGAGTGGTCGTTGAGTGACTCAATGACCCGTTTCTCGTTGCCGAAGCGGAGCCAACTCACTGAAGCGTGGGCGGCCCGAAACACAAAGTCGGTTTCGAGCCCCAGCACCATGGCGGTGATCAGGTTGATCACGCCACTATGGCAGGCCACTACCACTGTTTCGCCTGGGTGGTGCGCCATGATCCCTTCAATTGAATAACCAACGCGGCGTCGAAATTCGAGCGATGACTCGCTGTAGGGGTACACGTCCCAAGTGCGGGCTTGTACGAAACGTTCGCGAACCCCCTGGATGGCTTGTTCTCCGAGCACATCTACCGGCCGAGCATCATCGTCGAGCTGGGAAAACAGCTCAATCTCAGCCAAACCGGGCACCACCGACACATCGAGCCCGTGAGCTCCAGCGACGGCCAGCCCCGTGTTGTGGGCCCGCGATAGGTGAGAAGAATACACCGTCGACACGGGGTGGTCGGCCAAATACTTGCCGACTGCGGTGGCCTGCTGTTGCCCAAGCGCTGACAGGGGAGGGTCGACCCAGTCAGCTACCGTGGCGGTTTCCGGGTCGGGAAACTCCTGTTGCCCATGGCGAACAAGAAGGAGGTGGCCCGCGTCGGGATCGTCGGTGAGAAAGGCGCGGTCCATGGGCGAAGCGGGCTTCATGTCGGTGTTTCCTTTGGGTTATTCGTCAGATTGTTCGTTGGCCTCAACGATCGCTTGGGCCAACGTGTTCCAACTCAATGTGGCACATTTGATCCGGGCCGGAAACTTCACCACACCTCGAAGGGCTTCCAAATCACCGAGGCGCACCGGGGTGCTCGGTTGAAGGTCGGACGAGGGGTCGTTGTCATCAACGTCGTCGGTGCCGCCGCCGATATCGCCCGCATGAATCGACATCATGGTCTTAAACGTGGCATTAAGGGCGCCGACCTCGGCCACCGTTTTGCCTTTAACCGCCGCCGACATCATCGACGCCGATGATTGAGAAATCGAACACCCCTGCCCCTCAATGGCGATCTCGCTAATGACGCCGTCGTCGTCGATATCGACGTATACCACGATTTCGTCGCCGCAGAGTGGGTTGAACCCCTCGGTGCGAGTGGCGGGTGGAGTCTCCAGCGCACCCCGATTGCGTGGGCTGCGGTAGTGGTCGAGAATAATCTCTCGGTAAAGGTCTTCAAGGTCAGACACGTTCAACCTACCTTTGGAAGAAGTCTCGAGCTTCCACCAGCGCAGCGGCGAGCCGGTCGACATCTCGGTGGTCATTGTATATGTAGAAGCTGGCGCGGGCCGTGGCCGCCACGTTGAGGTGCCGCATCAGAGGTTTGGCGCAGTGGTGCCCGGGGCGTACGGCGATGGCGTGGTGGTCAAGGATCTGGCTGATGTCGTGGGCGTGGACATCTTCCAAGGCCAACGACAACACCCCGCCTCGGCCCGCGGGTTCCGAGGGGCCATGAATGGTAAGATCCGTGCCCAGCGCATCGTGCAAGGTGCGTAGGGCGTACGAGGTCAACTCCACTTCGTGGCGGCGAACGGCATCCATCCCGAGGTCGGTGAGGTAATCAATGGCGGCTGCAAGCCCCACGGCCTCGGTGATCGGTGGGGTGCCCGCTTCGAACTTCCCGGGCGGAACATCGGGGGTGAAACCATCAGTGGTGACATTCAGAATCATGCCTCCGCCACCAAGAAATGGGGGCATGGTTTCCAGCAGCTCTTGGCGGCCCCACAACACGCCGATTCCGGTGGGGCCCAACATCTTGTGGCCACTAAAGGCTACGAAATCAGCGCCCAAGGCGCTCACATCGGTGGGCAAATGAGGGACGAGTTGGCAGGCGTCGACCAGGCACAGCGCTCCGTGCTGATGAGCAGCGGCGGCCAACTCGTGGACGGGCGTAATCGTGCCCAACACGTTCGACATGGCGGTAACGGCTAATAACTTTGCCCCATCGAGTAGGCGGTCGAGGTCGGTGAGGTCGAGGCGTCCCTCGTCATCGAGCGGAATCCAGCGGATCTCGAACCCTTTTTCGGCTGCCAGCATCTGCCACGGAACAATATTGGCATGATGTTCGAGCAGGGATAACACAACGGCGTCGCCGGGGCCAAGATTAGCTCGCCCCCAACTGCCAGCGACCAGGTTGATCGATTCGGTGGCGTTCTTGGTGAATACCACCTCGTTGGGAGATGGAGCACCAATAAAGCGGGCCACCGTCTGTCGGGCGTGTTCGAACGCCGCGGTCGACGCCTCTGCCAACTGGTAGACGCCGCGGTGAACGTTGGCGTAGCTGGTCTCGTAGAAACTGGTCATGGCGTCGAGTACTTGGCGAGGGCGTTGCGATGACGCTGCCGAGTCGAGAAACACCAGTTTCTTGCCGTCCTGGCAGCGGTCGAGCGTCGGAAAGTCGGCCTTTACCTTGGCCACATCGAACGTCTCGTTAGTCTCGTTTGTCACGGTCTGAATCCCTCAAATCCTTCGGCTTCGAGTTGTTCGGCCAACTCCATACCTCCAGAAGCGACGATACGCCCATCGATCACGATGTGCACATGGTCGGGCTGGAGATATTCCAGGAGTCGCTGGTAGTGGGTGATGGCGAGAATGCCGAGTTCGGGCCGTTCGGCTTGCACGGCCTTCACCCCATTGGCTACCGCCACCAGGGCATCGATATCGAGGCCGGAGTCGGTTTCGTCGAGGATCGCCATTTCTGGTTCGAGGATCGCCATCTGCAGGATCTCGTTGCGCTTCTTTTCGCCACCCGAGAATCCCTCATTGACGTAGCGTTCCAGAAACTCCTTGCCCATACCGAGTTTTTCCATCCACTCCATCAGGGCTAGACGGAGCTCAAGGACACTCATCTCGATGCCTTTGCGGGCACTGAGGGCCTGGCGAAGGAAGTTCAATACCGACACCCCAGGGATCTCTTGGGGGTACTGAAAAGCCAGAAACAGGCCAGCTTTGGCTCGAACGTCTGGGTCCCATTCGGTAATGTCGTCGCCCCGGAACCAGATCTTTCCTCCGGTGATTTCGTATTCTGGGGAGCCAAGGAGTGCTGAAGCTAAGGTTGACTTGCCCGAGCCGTTCGGGCCCATCAGGGCGTGTACCTCGCCTGGATTTACCGTCAGCGACACACCCCGAAGGATCTCTGGGCTGTCGTCGGAAGGCTGATCATCGTCGGCAGGGCGAACTTTGAGATCGTCGATCTGGAACAGGGGAGTGCTCATACTTCGAGTGTATCGAATTCGACAATTTCACTACCCAGATAGGAGAAATATCTCCGCGCTGATTGTTGGTGCCTCTGGGGGCGGGCTAATAGCCCCGGTCGACCCACTCCTGCAGGTGGGGGCGTTCGTTGCCGATCGTGGTGTTGTCGCCGTGGCCTGGGAGCACGATGGTGTCAGGAGGCATGGTGAGCAGGCGATTGTCTATTGATTCGATGATCAGGTTGAAATCTCCGTGATCAAAATGGGTCGCTCCAGGGCCACCTGGGAATAAGGTGTCTCCGGTGAAGAGGAGTGGCTTGTCCACGAGTTTGAACGAGATCGACCCGGGGGTGTGACCCGGGGTGGTGATGGTGTGGAGGCGGGCTTGGCCTACCTCGATCATGGTGTCGTCTTCGAGGATGTAGTCGTACGACGGCAGCATCTCGGCGTCAGCGGCTGTCACTCCCACCATGTAGCCCGCATCGCGAACGGCCGGTACCGCCTGGATGTGGTCCCAGTGGCCATGGGTCTCGAGGATCGTGCGAACGTTCAGGCGCTGGGCCAACTCGAGGAGGCGGTCGTGTTCGTTGGCGGCGTCGAGGAGGACCGACTCGCCAGTGTGGCGGCAGCGGATCACGAAGACATTGTTTTCGTAGGGGCCGACCACGATCTTGTGGACCTCAATATCGGTGTCCGACCAATGCAGGGAAGTCGTGTCGCTCATGGGTCGACCATATCGTTTCTGGCTGCCAGGGGCACAACTCCACACCGCGGCTGTGGGTCTGGGGGACTGGTCGGTGTCCAGGGGGTGGGCATGATTGTCGAATAAGCAACAATGGGTGGGCGGTACCGTTAGAGGAGTAGTTGATGGCGTGGTTGGAGGTACGAAGGTGAACGAAAGAAACCCCCAGTCTTTCACCTCGGTGATGACCCTGGTCGGCGTGGCGGTCGCCGTTGTTGGCGGCGCCAGTTTCACCGCGATGGCGGTTGTAGCTGGTGATCCGACGGGTTCCTTCGTTCGCTTCGTGCTTGCTGTTGCCTTTGGTGTGTACTATTTGTATCTCTACCAACTGGCCCGTGGCCGACGGTATTTTTCTACTCCCTAAGGGGCACTGGTTTCGCTGAAATCGGTGTGGTGTAGATCTGGTGCCCCAACCAGGGTTAGCGGTTTCCGCCGCGAAGTAGTCGCGAAAACCGGAAAGCCAGAGTCGCTTCGCGCCCAGTGCGGTACTCGCGCTGGTCGGCGGCATTCAGGATGAGTCGACTACCTCGTACTCCCGGGTAGCGAAGTGGCTCGGGTTCCCAGCGTCGCGCCCGGTAGCCGACCCAGGGGAGCGTTGCTCGTTCTGTATCGTGGCCCAGTATGAGGTCGGCCATGGTTTGTCCGGCCAGGTTTGAGGGGGCAACCCCCTCACCCACGTATCCGCCGAGCGACCCGATCCCTGTTGTTGGGTCAAGGTGGAGACCCGGGACCCAGTTGCGGGGGATTCCCAACACTCCGCCCCAGCGGTGGGTGATAGCGGATTCCCTGAGGGCAGGAAGTATCTCTACGAGAATGTTTCGGATTCTCTCGTGGGTCGGCAAATGGGTTTCGTTGGCGGGGCTGATCTTGGATCCGAATAGGTAGGGGATTCCGGGGGCGCCAAAGGCGATCCTGTTGTCGGCCGTGCGTTGGCCATAAATTACCAGGTGTCGGTCGTCAGCGAAGGTTGGGCGTTGGTGAAGGCCGATGTTGGTAATCAGGTCGGCGGGTAAAGGTTCGGTGGCGATCATGTGGGAGTAGATGGGCAGGAGGGCGCGGCGGTGGCCGGGGAGGTCCCGGGAATACGCCTCGGTGGCTCGTACCACAATTTCCGCAGTTACCGTGCCGCCACTGGTTTCTATCTGTCCTGGCTTAAGACCCAGGGCCTCGGTTTGTTCGTAGATCGAAACACCAGCGGCCTCAACAGTGTCGGCGAGCCCGCGCACCAACTTCGCTGGGTCGAGGGCGGCGGTATGGGCGAAGAAAATTCCCGAATGTACGTCGGTGGCATTCAGGTAGGAGGTCGCTTCGGTGGGGGTCAGGAGGCGAATGTCGTCTTCGGTGAGTCCTTCGGCGTGCACTTCATTGATTTCTTCCCGCTGACGTTTGGCTTGGGGGGCGTTTCGCGCCAGGCGAATCGTGCCGCCCTTGGCGAAGTCACAGTCAATCTTCTCCTGGGTTGTTACCCGGCCAATCTCGTCCACCGATGCAAACACCAGACGGGTCTGACGCAGGGCGTCGGCCGCTGAGGCGTGGCTGGCATATTTGGCGAAGCTTCCAGCCAGTTCTCCAACGGCCCAGCCCCCATTGCGGCCCGAAGCGCCAAATCCGCAAAACTCTCGTTCGAGGATTGCCACCCGCAGTTGCGGGTCTTGGCGAATCAGGTAGTAGGCAGTCCAAAGCCCACTAAAGCCACCGCCGATGATGGCCACATCCACATTGATGTTGGCCGCGAGCGGGGTCCGGGGGGTGGGGGCTGGGTCGAGGCGGTCGGTCCATAGAGGCCGGGCAACGGCGTCGGCAATCGGTGACATGAACTCAACCTACGCTGTCGAAACGGAACTGGCAAGGGGTTGAGGCAATCGATTCGGAAGAAGATTGTGTAAAAAAAGCTCGAATCAGTTGTGCAGATCGAGAGGTGTGACTATTGTCAAGGCGAACACTAGGTGAATCAACTATCGAGAAAAAGGTGAAATGGGCTCGATCCACATTGAAACTGAAATCCCCGGACCAGTGAGTCGTGCATTGGTGGAACGGCGAGCGGCTGCTCTTTGCAGTGGTGCCGCGTATCTCACTGAGCTCGGTATTAAGTCCGGTTCGGGCACTGTGGTGGAAGATCTTGACGGCAACCGCTTGCTTGATTTTGCGGGCGGGATCGGGGTGCTTGGCACAGGGCACTGTCCTTCCAACGTGGTTGAGGCTATCCAGCGTCAAAGTGCCGAGCTGATCCATATGTGTGGCATCGTCGCCACCTACGAGCCCATGGTGCAAATGGCGGAAGCGCTCAACGGTATTGGGCCCGGAGACTTTCCGAAAAAGTCCATGTTGATGAATAGTGGCGCCGAGGCGGTGGAATCAGCGGTAAAGCTGGCGCGGGCTTTCACCGGCCGGCCAGGGATACTGGTTTTTGAGGGCGGTTATCATGGTCGCACCAACATGACGATGTCGATGACCTCGAAGTACGGGTTGTTCAAAAAGGGATTTGGTCCCTTTGCTCCTGAGGTCTATCGGATCCCGTTCCCCAACCCGCTGCGCCGGCCGCCTGGTACCAATCCCGAGCAGTTCCTCGGTTGGTCTATCGAGCGACTCAAAGATGCCCTCGTTTCTCAGATCGATCCGTCGGCGCTGGCCGCCATTGTGATTGAACCGGTCCAAGGAGAAGGCGGATTCGTCCCTGCGCCCAAACCCTATCTGGAGGCCATTCGGCGCTTATGCGATGAACACGGTGTGCTGATGATCGCCGACGAGGTCCAATCGGGC
>Ga0316189_10006192_pt1 | contig 11423 bp, 11 predicted proteins | sample LowCovwburrow_MG_FD_204930 | JGI IMG/M metagenome (GOLD analysis project Ga0316189, IMG submission 204930) | Coastal sediment microbial communities from Maine, United States - Lowes Cove worm burrow | ecosystem: Environmental > Aquatic > Marine > Coastal > Sediment | place: USA: Maine... | reverse complement strand
TTATTCGTTCAGTGCGCGCCTGTTTGCGCGCATCTCAGGCGTTCGCCGTCAGCGCGCCCTGAAGACTGGCGGGATCGCAAACCGGCCAGGCTTTCATGTGACGATCGATCCGGCGCATCAAACCGGTCAGGACCTTGCCAGGGCCCGCCTCCACGATTTGGGACGCGCCGCGCTCTCCCAGCGCTCCGATGCACTTCGTCCAGAGTACCGGCCGATGGATCTGTCGCGTCAGGGCCATGCGAATCTCATCCGCGTCATCATGGGCTTCGCCGTCGACGTTATGGATGACGGGCAGCCCCGGCCGGCGAATCTCCGTCTCCGCCAACCGCTCCGCAAGTTCCCTGGCGGCCCCTGCCATCAGCGAACAGTGGGACGGCACGCTGACGGGCAACAGCAGTGCGCGTTTGGCTCCAAGTGCCTTGGCGGCAACGACAGCGCGCTCGACCGCGGCTGTCGCGCCGGCGATCACAACCTGCCCCGGGGCGTTATAGTTCACCGCCTCGACAACGTCCTTATTTGCGGCCGTCTCACAGGCCGCAACGACCTGCTCGTCTTCGAGGCCGAGGATCGCGGCCATGGCCCCCTCGCCTGCCGGGACGGCCCGCTGCATTGCCTCACCCCGGAACTTCACGAGCTTGACGGCGGCGGTGAAATCCATGGCGTCGCTGCACACCAGTGCGGTGTATTCGCCCAGACTGTGACCGGACAAGGCAACCGGTTTGCGGCCACCCTGTTCGCGCCAGCATCGATGGACGGCAACGCCGGCTGCCAGTAGCGCCGGCTGCGTCCGATCGGTCGCGTTCAGGTCCTCGGCGGGCCCATTCTCGATGAGGTGCCACAGGTCGTAGCCGAGCGCCGCCGACGCTTCCTCGAACGTATCGCGCACGATCCTGTTGGTGGCCGCAAGCTCGCCAAGCATTCCCACGCTTTGCGACCCTTGCCCGGGAAAGACCATTGCAAACGGCATCAGTCGGTTCTCCTCATCTTCCGCGAACACCTGATTGAGTTTCGGCCGGACAAATCGTTCGCCGGCATCGCCGCCGCACTTCTCGAGCTGCGTCCGGCGGCTATCTATTATAGACGGCAGAAGGCCGTGCTCGCGGCACGACGGCAGCCAGCGCCCCACCGAGCGCACCGTAGAGATGGGCCGCCACGATGACCGGGCCTCCCGCGGCCTCCGCGGTCATCCAGAGGGGGCCGAACCACTGCTCGAATGCGAGCTTCGCGAGCAGCGCGGCGAGCAAAAAATAACCCGCCCTCTCGCCCTCGCGGGCAAGCGACACGACGACCGCGGCCAGTGCGCCGTGCAAGACTCCGGACAGACCCACATACCAGTCGATTGCGGGATTCAACCACCACAAGCCGGCATCGACCGCCAGCGCGCTGGCCAGACCTACCCAGAGCCAGCGCGCCAGGCCGAATCGACCCGCAAACAGTGTGCCGATCATCAGCGCGGCCGCGAGATCCAACAGGGCATGCCGCCAGCCGAGATGGACCACGTGACCGCTCAGCAGCCGCCACAGCTCACCGTCCGCAATCGGCCCGCGGTCGAAACGCAGCGCGAGGCGGGCCTGCTCCCCGCCCAGCGCAAGCCCGATCACCACCACGGCGAGCAGAATCAGCGCCAGCGTGCCCGCGCCGGGACGGCGGTTGTAAATGAGACGGGGGAGTCGCTCTGACATGACCGCTAGCTGGTAGAATCCTCGCAACGGGACAGACGGCGGGGAACATTCGCCGAATGACCGAATCGGATAGAAAGAGGCTTATGAACCGCAACTACTGTATCGCACTCGGGACGACCCGCCGCAGTGCCGCCAATCCAGCGGCCGGCTTCACGCTGATCGAGATCATGGTGGTCGTCGTGATCCTTGGCATTCTGGCCGCGCTGGTCGCCCCGAACGTTATCGGTCGGATAGGCGACGCCCAGTCGAACGCTGCGAAGGCCGACATTCGCGCCATTGAGAGCGCCATGAAGCTCTATCGCATGGACAACTTCAAATACCCGACCACCGATCAGGGCATAGACGCGCTGGTTCAGCGGCCCGCGGATGCCAAGAACTGGCCGACGGGCGGCTACCTCGACAAGATGCCGAAAGACCCCTGGGGCGAGCCTTACCGCTACCTGAGCCCCGGCCAGAACGGTGAAATCGATGTCTTTACGCTCGGCGCCGACAACGCGCCCGGCGGCGAAGGCGTCGATGCTGACGTCGGCAACTGGTCGAACGACTAGGCCCCACGAAGATGCCGGTCACCGCGGCGGCCCGAGGATGCCGGGGTTTTACGCTCCTCGAGCTGCTCGTGGTCGTAGTGATCCTCGCCGTCCTCTCGGCGACGGCCGTTCTATCCATCGGCAACCTCGGCAACGATGAGGAACTCGGGGAAGAGTCGGCCCGACTCCTGCGCCTGCTTCAGCTGGCGGAAGAGGAAGCGATCATGGACGGGCGCGACTTCGGCCTGTTTTTCGAAGAAGACCGCTACCGTTTCCTCGGTTACGAGCAAGCATCGCTGGAGTGGAAAACCCTCAACGACGACATTTTCCGTGACCGGCAGCTGCCTGAGGGCATCTGGATTTCCCTCGTAGTCGAAGATCGCGACGTTGTCCTCGAACTCCCCGAGGATGATGAAACGCTGGAACCCCACATCGTGATCCTCTCGAGCGGCGAAACGACCCCCTTCGTTCTATCGATCGCCAGAGAATTCAGCCGCCAGCAAACCTTTATCGAAGGATTCCCCGACGGCCGGCTGGAGCTGACGGAGGTCGATCCGGATGATTTCTGAGCGAGGACCGGCCGCAGCCAGGGGATTTACGCTCCTCGAGGTTATGGTCGCCCTGGCCATCATCACGCTTGGGCTGATGGCGGTTTTCAACGGCATCATTCAGATCAGCGACCAGACCACGCATTTGCGCGAACGCGCCTTCGCGCACTGGGTCGCGATGAACGAGATCACGCGCCTGCGCGTCGCCGGTGCCATGCCGGATGTCAGCGAGTTCGACGGCGACGTGGAGTTCGCCAACGCCAGTTACCGCTGGGCGGCGACCGTCTCGGAGACCGGCGTTGAAGACCTCCGCCGCATCGACCTCAACGTCAGCTATCTCGACACGCCCGACGATGTGATCGCAACCTCCGTTGGCTTTGTCGCGCCACGCGCGCCACCGCTGCCGGGGGGCGGGAGCTGGTCAGGCGGCGGCAGCGCCGGCGGTCCCGGCGACCGGGACGACGGGCGCGACGACGACGAGGGCTCGAACGGCAACGGCGGCGATCCCGACAACGATGGCGATGGCGATCCGCTGACGGAGGATGAAGAGTGATGGCCCGGCCGGCACATCCTCATCAGCGAGGCTTCACCCTGCTGGAACTCATCGTGGCGGTGGCGATTTTCGCGATCGTCTCGGCCCTCGCCTACGCCGGGCTGGACGCGGTCATCCGTCAACAGGCGATCGTCGACGTATCGACCGAGCGACTGCGCAGCGTGCAGTACACGATGCGTCGTCTGATGCAGGACTTTGCCCAGATTCAGCCCCGGCCGGTTCGGGAGGAACTCGGCGAGGGATGGAAGTACGCCCTCCTCGCGGACGGGCGCAACCTCGAACAGGTCGAGGTCACGCGCGCGGGCTGGCGCAATCCGCTCGGCCGCCCCCGTTCGAGCCTGCAGCGGGTGGCCTATCGGGTCGAAGACGGCGTACTCATCCGCTCACAGTGGGCGGTGCTCGACAGGATGCTCGAGGCAGAGCCCAGTGAGCTCGAGCTCATCGACCGCGTGGACGACCTCCGCCTTCGCTTCCTCCTGCCCAACGGCGACTGGATCGAAGACTGGCCCGATGGGCGGGCCGCTGAAACGGTTGGGCCCGATGCGGCCCGGTCGGTGCCACTCGCGATCGAGATCGTCCTGGAGCTCGAGGACTGGGGAGAAATCACCCGGCTGCTGGAGCTGCCGGGATGAGGCGCCGCCAGCAAACGGGCCGCCCGGGGCGCGAGCGCGGTGTTGCCCTCATCACGGCGCTGCTGATCGTCGCCCTCGCCGTCGTGATCAGCAGCGACGCCGTCTGGGAGCACCAGATCGACCAGCGCCGGGCCGCCTCCATGCTGTGGGGCGACCAGGCCTACCTTTACGCGCTGGGTGCGGAGTCATGGGCGGGACGGATCCTGGTCGAAGACGCGAGGGATTCGAGCAACGACCATCTGCTGGAGATCTGGGCGACCGATTTGCCGCCGCTACCCGTCGAGGGAGGCACTGTGGATGGCGTCCTCATCGATTTGCAGGGCCGCTTCAACATCAACAATCTCGTGGACGGCGGCGGCGGCACGGACGAAGAAGCGGTCGCCCAATTCGAGCGCCTGCTACAGACCCTGGAACTCGACCGGCGCTGGGCCCGACTGGCAGCGGACTGGCTGGACTCGGACATTGACCCCAACTTCCCCGACGGGGCCGAGGATTCCGTCTATCTGGGCATAGACCCGCCCTATCGGACGCCCAATCTCCCCGTGACCAGCGTGACGGAACTCATGTCGCTGACCGATATGGATCCGGACACCTTCAATCTGCTTCGACCGCACATCGTTGCCCTCCCTCGCGGCACCCAGATCAATATCAATACGGCGACGCCGATCGTGATCCAGTCGCTCTACGACGGACTTTCCGAGTCAGATGCGATGCAGGTCCTGGACGACAGGCCCGATGACGGGTACGAGGGGATAGATGAACTGGAAAACGTACTGCCCGCGGAGGCCCTCGTGAACCTCGGCACGACCACCCGGTACTTCCGGCTGATCGTCAACGTCACTGTTGGCAGTGCAGATCTGACCATGTACAGTCTTCTCGATCGCGAGGGCACCGAATCCGTCCGCACGCTGTTGCGGACGTTCGGCACGGACTGAGCGCGGCCCAAGCGCGCTTCTGGAACTTAGGGACGGACAGGCATTGGCGGAAGCCCTCGTCATACAGCTGGGAGAGGATGACGGCGAAGTCAGCTGGCTCGCCGTGGACACCGCTGGTGCACGCCTCGGTGACGTTCAGCGCGGCACGCTGATCGAAGCCGCCGCCCAGGCCGGCCAGCGCCGCGTCATCGCCATTGCCCCGGCAACGGAAGTTCTGCTCACCTCGGCCAACGTACCCATCAGAAACAGCGCCCGCCTGCGGCAGGCATTGCCGTTCGCGCTGGAGGAACAGGTCGCCGAAGACGTTGCCGACCTGCACTTTTCGATCGGGAAACGCGGCACGACCGGCGACCTGCCGGTGGCCGCGGTACGCCGCGAACGCCTGGAGCACTGGCGGGACCGCCTGCGCGCCGCGGAGATGGAACCGGTCGGCATCGCGGCGGCGCACGGCCTGCTGCCGGCATCGCCGACCGCGACAGTCTGGTTGATCGACGGGCAGAACTGCTATCTCCGTCATCCTGGCGACTCGCCCGCCGTCGTCGAAGGCGACTCCATCGACGACTTCCTGTTGTTCGCCGACCCACGCTCCGAAGAGCGCGAGGGTGGCGCGCACCTCACGGTCTATCTCGGCGTTGAGGAAGAGGCTCGCCACGGCGAGGCGCTGGAAGCGCTGAGAGACGAATTTGCGAGTCTTGAGATACGTCTGCTGCCAGACGGGCCGCTGCCCCTGCTCGCGACCGGCGCCATCACGCAGCCGGTCATCAACCTGCTGCAGGGCGACTACGCCCCGCGGACATCCATCGAGAAGATGTGGAAACCCTGGCGTATCGCCGCCATGCTGGCAGTTGGCCTGGTGGTGATCACCATCGGTCGCCAGGTCGCCGAGCTCGTCAACCTGAAGGCCCAGGAACAGGAACTCGACGCGACGATCGAAGAGATATTCCGGGACGCAATGCCAGGCGTGCAGCGGATCGTGAATCCCCGCGCACAGATGGAGCAGCGTCTCGGGTCTATCGGCGGGCCCGGCGCCAGCACTGCCGCGCCCTTCCTCGAAGCCATCGAAGTCGTCAGCCGTGCCATCGGCGACGCACCGGAGGCGCGTATCGAGGCCATGAGTTTCCGCAACGGCGTCATGGAGCTGAAGCTGTCTGTTCCGGGCGTGGACACGCTCGACAAGATCCAGCGTGAGATCGTTACGGCCGGCGGCTTTGAATCGAACATCCTCTCCGCCAACCCGAAGGGCAGCAACTACGAGGGGCGCCTGCAAGTCAGCGCCGCCGGCGCATGAGGGAATGGTTCGACAGCCTCGCGCACCGGGAACGGATCACGGTCGTCGTCGGCGGCGTCCTGGTCGGCATCATGCTGTTCTGGGCGCTCGTCATTGCGCCGCTGGACAACGGCGTCGGGAAACTCTCGAAACGCGTTGACGACAAGCGTGAGCTGATCGCATGGATGCAGCAGGCATCCGCCAGGATCAAGCGTGCCGGGCCGGCCTCGGCGTCCGGCGAAGACGACGGCGATCAATCGCTGGTCGTCGTCATCGACCGCAGCGCGCGCAGCGTCGGACTCGGCAGTGCGCTGACGCGCAACCAGCCGGTGGGCGAAGATGGCATACGCGTCCAGCTTCGCGACGCGCCCTTCGACTCGATGACCCGCTGGCTGACCCTGCTTCAGACGGCCAACGGTCTTGCCCTCGACTCCGCCTCCATCGAGCGGACCGACGCGCCGGGCGCCGTCAACGCCAGCCTGATCCTGCGCGATCCGGGCTGAGCCGGGAGCAGGCTCCACAGGATGAAAACACGCCTGTTGCTTGTCGTCGGGATCGTCCTGTTCCTGGTTTTTCTGATCGCCCTGATCCCGGCGCGCATTGCGGTCGCCTGGCTGGCACCGCCGAACATCGCGCTCACCGGTGTCAACGGCACAATCTGGAGCGGCGATGCCGCCCAACTCGGCATCAACGGCGAGCTTGTCGGCCGCCTCCGCTGGTCAGACGGGTCCCTGCTACTGCTGATAGGCCGGCCGGCCTGGCAGATTGAGGTGGATCGCAACGACGGCTTTTTGCGTGGCCACGTCGGCGCCAGCATGGGCGGGCGCATCCGTTTGACGGACCTCGAAGGTGCCACGTCGCTCCCGGCCCTGAGGAACATCGCGCCGGTCGGCAACGCCGCGGGCGACGTCAGCATCCGACTCGATGAATTGACCGCCAGCGACGGACTCCTCGAAGTGATACGCGGGCGCATCGTCATCGACGGGCTCCGTCCGCCGGGCTTGAGCGAAGGGACTCTGGGTACCCTCTCCACGCGCTTCGACGGCGAGGACGAAAACCCGCTGCTCGGCATCATCGAAGTCGAAGGCGGACCCATCTCGGTTCGCAACGCCACGATCCGCCTGGAACCCGACGGCAGCTACGAAGTGTCGGGACGGGTCAGCGCCAATGCCGACGCACCGCGCGATATCACGCAGTCGCTGCGCTTCATGGGCGAGGAAGACGCCGAAGGCTTCCGGGAATTCTCGTTGGCGGGAAGCCCCTAGTCAGAGGGCGCGCTGCCTGAAGCAACAACGGCAACCCGGCCGCGCCGCCGCAGCGCCCGGATTCCATCAGCACGGGCCACCCTGACGTGCGCCCTCTGGCGCCTCAGAACCGGCGGCCGCCGACTTAAGACCCGGCACCTTTCCCTGGCACCCAGTCACGCAGTTCGCCTTGCAGCGCGTAGTACAGGCCGACGCGCTGCTCCCGCTCCTCGGGGTAGAGCCTGGCAAGCAGGCGGGCATACTCTTCCAACTGGGTTCGATAGCGAGCCGTCTGGGCGTCGAGGTAGGACTCAACGTCTTTCTCATCGTGCGGGCTGATCTTGAAGTCCACGATCCAGCGCACACCCTGCTCGTCAACGAAACAGCGATCGATCCTGCGCGTAACCGACCGCCCGTTCACGACGCCCGCCACGGCGAATTCGGAACGTGCCTGGCCGTGTTCGTTGCTGAGGATCCACCGCCCCTTGTCATCGCCAAGCGTCGTGGACAGAGCCGCGATCACCTGATCGGTCGCCGCCCGGCCGCGGCTGGGCGGCAGACCGCCTTCGGCAAGCATGGCCGCGATCCGCAGGCGCTCACCCGAGACCCGCTTGCCGTTCCACGCCGCCGGCCCGTCCGCGGCGATCCGCTCCAGGTAACGATGGGTCACGGTACCAACCTCACGGACCACCGCGCCGGCCCAGTCGAACTCCAGGTCCGCGCCGGTCTCCGGAACCTCGGCGTCCGCCGCATCCGTGCCAGTCGCAGCCACGTCCCGCAGCGGCGGCGGCAACGCCCAATCGGACGCGAGGCGCTCGAGCGCGGGCATCCCCGTGGCAACCTCCTCGCCGGCTGGCTCGACCAGGGCCGCCAGAAACTCCGTCTCCAAAGCGGGCCAGAGCTGCGCCAGGGGACTGCTGCGCCCCGGGTTCGCGTATTCACCGTCGTCCTTCTGCTTTGGCAGGCGCGCAAGCAGATAAAGCCGTTGCCTCGCTCTCGTCACCGCGACGTACAGCAAGCGCTGCTGCTCGAAACGATCCCGGCGGCTTTCCAGGCCGGCCACGTAGACCTGCAGCGGATCGGGCTTCCCACCACGCGCTTCGACCGGCGCCAGCAACAGGTCGGTCTGTCCGTTTTCGCCAAGCATCTCCTGCCAGTGAATCAGGGGCCGTGCTGAACTCCGCAGGCGGCGGTCGAGACCGGGCAGGATGACGTGGTCGAACTCCAGTCCCTTCGCCTTGTGTATCGTCATCAGCTGGAGCGCAGGACCGGCTTGGGTGTCCGGCGCCGCATAGAGCTTCGCCAGCTGGTCCTCCAGTCCCGATACGTCCTCGAGTTCGCCGGCCTCGTCGAGTCCGCGCAGCAGCCGGAAGAACTGCCGGGCGTCGTCGAGTTCCGAGGCTTCTGGCAGCGTGGCCGGGCCGCCCAGGGAAATCCACGCGCCTTCAACGACCCGATGCAGAGGTCGCCGGCCACGGGCCTCGAGCGCCCGCTCCATCACATTGCGCACAGCGGTGAGACGCCGCTGTCCGTCCTCGCTCAATCGTTCGACCGTCGAAGACGCCCGGATCGACTCTCGCAGCGTCCGCTCGGAATCCGCCGCGAGGATCGCCAGTTCGTCGAGGCTCAGGCCGCACCATGGCGCACGCAGGATCGACAGCCAGGCGGTACGGTCCGCAAGGTGGCAGATCGCGCGTGTCAGCGCGAACAGATCCTGAATCGATTGTCTTGTATGCAGCGGCTCGATATCGACGGCCTCGAACGCGATGCCACGCCGCCGCAGCGCGGGGGCGATCTCCGCCAGATGTGAGCGCGCCCGCACGAGCACGGCGATCCCCGCCGCCGGATCCTTCCGCCGGATCGCCTCTGCCGTATCCGCCACGACGATGGCCTCGGCGCCGCTGTCTCCCGCCGGCAAACCGGCCAGAATCACGGCGGGCGCCGGACCGCTCTGGCGCGCGGGCGTCGAAGGTGCGTAGGACACCGCCCCGAGTCCCGGCTGCTCCTGGCGCGGGAACACGTCCGCGAAGATCTCGTTGAACCATTCGACCAGTCCCGACGCCGAACGAAAGTTCATCTCGAGCGTCAACGGTTCGAGAAGGACATCGTTGATGCCGTTTTCCCGGGCGTGAAGATAGAGCGCAACCTCCGCCTCCCGGAATCGATAGATCGACTGCATCGGATCGCCGACGCAGAACAACGTCCGGCCATCGTCGGGCGACCAGCCCGCAGTCAGGAGCCTGAGCAACTCCACCTGCCCCGCCGATACATCCTGATACTCGTCGACGAGGATGTGGCGGATCCGGTAATCGAGCGCGAGTGCCAGATCGCTGGGCCGGCCGTCTTCACCGAGCGAGTCCCGCGCATGGCGGGCGAGTGCCACGTAGTCGAGTTGCCCGGTCCGGCGGAAGACCAGTTCGAGTTCGCCGGCGCAAACCGGCAGCAGCTCGAGCAGCTCGTTGAGGATGACCCACTGGTCTTCGCTGAGTTCAGCGGGCGGCAGCGAGCGAACGTCCTGCAGCAGGGCATTGAGTGCATCGTCTTCGCGCAGCGCCTCCAACAGGGCGCCGACGCGGGCCTTCTCATCGGGCCCGTCCGGCGGGAAACCCCAGGTCTTGGTGATCGCGCGCCGCCAGCCGCCGTCCGCAACGAGCAGCAGATCCGCGAGTCCCTGCCATTCCAGGAGCCGGTCAGCAGAGGCGTCCGGAAAGCCGACGAGGTCCCGGCAGGCGACAATCCGGTGGCCGGGTTTGGTCTGTGCCAGCTCCTCAGCCGCATAGCCGGCGAGCCGTACCCACTCGTCGCGCCACTGTGCCGGGAACGTCTGCGCCGCGCGCCGCAACACACGCTCGATCTCACGCCGCATGCCCTGCTCCAGCAGCCTCCGTCGCTCCGCGGCGTCGGTACCGCCGGCCGCGAGGATACGGGGTAGCCAGTGATCCCTGCGCGAGAGCAGGTAGCACAGCTGGGCCTGGGCCTGGGTGAAGTTGTTGTCGAGATGCGCGAGCAGTGAGGCGGCCGCGCGACCGGCCTTGTCCTCGCCCCCCGCCCGGGCAAGTGCACCCCTGGCCGCCTCCTCATACAGCGCGGCCGGATCTTCGGCGATGGATACCGCCCCCCCGACGCCGGAGACAAGCGGCAGACGCCGCACAAGCAGCGCATTGAAACCGTCGATCGTCATGACCTGCAGCCGTGACGGGCTGTCCGCCAGGCCCCAGCCATACTCCCGATCTCTCTGCAGCGCGGCACGCGCGAGCCCCCAGGTCAGAGCCCGATGCGGCTCAGCCGGCGGCGTCTCCGAACGCGCCTCGGCGAGGATGCCGAGGATTCGATCGCGCATCTCACCCGCCGCCTTGCGCGTGAATGTGATCGCGAGAATTTCCTCAGGACGCTCGACCGTTCCCAACAGCGCGAGATAGCGCTGGATCAGGAGCTCGGTCTTGCCCGAGCCGGCCGGCGCCTGAACGATGAAACTCGTCGCCGGGTCGAGCGCGCGGGCGCGCTGTTCGCGGTCGCTAATCGTCATCGCGAACCTCGTTACCCGCATCGATCTCATGCCGGCGGCACAGTGTCGTCAAATGGCAGTACTGGCAGCTTTGGGCGTCACGGGGACTGACCGCGGCTTCGCCCGACAGATACTCCCCGGCGAGTGCCGTCAGCCATTTTCTCCAGAGCTCGAGCAAGGCGGTCCAGTCGGCGGCGATCTTGCTCGCGGCCGAATCGGAGGCGACGTCGCGCACGCCGTCGACGAGCAGACTTTCGCCGCTCAGCCCCTTGTATGAAACCGCTCCGGCCTTTAGCGATGCCACGGCCACCCCGGCGACGTCGGGTCCGTATGCGAGCGCGTAGACGGGCAGCTGCGGAGACTTCAGCCGTTCGCCCAGCCATTCCGAAGCAGCCACACCCCCGCTCTTGTAGTCGACGACCATCCGGGCCCCATCGCCGGTTCGGTCGATACGGTCCGCACGGACCCGCAACGGCAGCTCTCCGATTCGAATCTCCCGCTTGGCTTCACGGGATTCCACGGTGAATGCC
>Ga0316189_10006191_pt1 | contig 11423 bp, 12 predicted proteins | sample LowCovwburrow_MG_FD_204930 | JGI IMG/M metagenome (GOLD analysis project Ga0316189, IMG submission 204930) | Coastal sediment microbial communities from Maine, United States - Lowes Cove worm burrow | ecosystem: Environmental > Aquatic > Marine > Coastal > Sediment | place: USA: Maine... | reverse complement strand
CCCAGAATACGGGCGTTACAACCCAGGCGACGACCACCCTTGAGACGTTTCCTGGACTGATGGTGCAGTTCCGTCTCGGTCAGCGGCGACAGGTGGTCGGCGCGAGAAATTATTCCATGCTTGGCGAACTCACCTTCCTGGGGCAGTACCTGGCACTTGCGGCATTTGCCCTGCCCGCCACAAATCGATTCCAGGTCGACACCGAGTCGTTGCGCCGCCTGCAGCACGCTGGTCCCGACCGGCACCTGGCCGCGCAAACCCGAGGGCATGAACAGTACGCTGACTTCTTCTTCCATCGTAATTAGACCGGGTTGCAGATCGCGCTTCTAAGCTGCCGGGCGACGGCGGCGACCGGTACCGCGGCGGCCGGTACCGCGACCGCTGCCTTCGGGCGCCGGTTCACGGAATTGCTTGATCCAGCGCGTACAATCCGGATCTTTACCCAGCATGACATCGGCACCGAGACTCGCCGCAACGACTTCAGCATGCAGGGGGTTGGTAATCGCCGAGGTCATGCCTGCCTGGATCGCCATGCTGATGAACGCACCGTTGAAGCCATTACGATTTGGCAGGCCGAAACTGACATTGGACGCGCCGCAGGTGGTGTTGACCTTGAGCTCGGTGCGCAAGCGGTGGATTAACTTGAGCACTTCGCGTCCGGCAGAATTGATAGCGCCGATCGGCATTACCAGCGGATCGACAACGACGTCACAGGCCGGAATACCATAATCCGCAGCGCGTTCAACGATTTTTTTGGCGACCTTGTAACGCTCATCGATATCTTCCGATATCCCGGTTTCATCGTTTGATATCGCAACCACCGCAGCGCCGTACTTTTTGATCAGCGGCAAAACCCGGTCCAGGCTCTCGTCTTCGCCCGTAACCGAGTTAACCAGTGCCTTGCCCTGGTACACTGCCAGACCAGCTTCGAGGGCGTCGATGATCGACGAGTCGATACTTAACGGCACATCGGTAAGGCTTTGCACCAGCTGGATCGATTCAGCCAGGATGCGCGGCTCGTCAGCCAGCGGGATACCGGCGTTGACATCCAGCATATGCGCCCCCGCCTCGACCTGTGCGAGGGCATCGCTTTGCACGCGGCTATAGTCGCCTACCTTCATTTCCTCCGCCATAATTTTACGGCCAGTGGGATTGATACGTTCACCGATAAGCACGAAGGGTCGCTCGAAGCCGATGACTAACTCTCTGGTAGCTGAACTGACAACCGTTTCGGTCATTGTTATTTCCTCTAAAAATACACTTACTAAATCTGAAACCAATCCACGCCGACAGATCAGGCTGAATTGGACTGAAGCTCACAACCCGGATACCACGGAACCCGTCCGTCGAGTACCCCCGATTGTTGAATTATTTCGCCGACCGCCTCTTCCTGGCGATATGCCATTACGTGCACGCCGCTAACACCTTCGATTTCCCTGATCTGCTGGATCAGTTCGACACAGATTTTGCGCCCTTCCTGCTTCGGCTCTTTGGCAGTCTCGAGACGCTTGATGATCGCGTCAGGGATATGGATTCCAGGTACATTGTTACGAATCCATAGCGCGGTGCGCGCCGAGGCCAGCGGCCCGACGCCGGGGATGATGAAACATTGCTCGAGTAATCCGAGATCACGTGATTTGGCCATGAATACACGCAGGTGTTCAAGATCGAAAACATACTGTGTCTGGATAAACTGGGCGCCCGCGGCAATTTTCTTGGCCAGCCGGTGGGGTCGATAATCGAACGGCGGTGCGCTCGGATTCTCCGCGGCGCCGAGAAACATCTGTGGCGGCGTGGTAATCGGCCTGCCACTCAGGAAGCGCGATTCATCGCGCATGACGCGGATGGTTTCGAGCAGTGACATGCTGTCGAGATCGAACACCGGCTTGGCTTCGGGATGATCACCCACCTGAACACCGTCGCCACTCAGGCACAGTACATTGGAGACCCCCATCGCGGCGGCGCCGAGCACGTCACCCTGGATAGCAATCCGGTTTTTATCGCGGCAGGAAATCTGTAACACCGGCGAGTAACCTATATTGGTGAGTAGCGCACACATCGCAACGCTGGACATGTGGCAGTGCGCACCCGAACCATCAGTAGCGTTCATACCATCGACAAAACCATCGAATAGCTGCGCGCGTTCATATACGTCCTCGGCCAGGGCCGAATCGGGTGGCGCCAGTTCCGCGGTAACCGCGAACTTGCCCGAGCGCAATACCCGCTCGAGACGACCAGTAGATGAATGACCTTCCTGCTGCGGCAACGGGCTTGCCGGATTATGCTCGGAAGTTGCCATCATTGGTCAGCCTCGTTATCGCGCGCGGTAAAATCTTCGCGTACTACACGCAACCAGGATGAGCTGTTCTTGAGTAAATGATTGACTGGAATCTGAACCTGGTGGATTGCCTGGTCATCGCGCATTTGCTGGCTTCCACGCCAGGCTTCTACCCAGACACAACGCATTTCGGGTATGACTTCGCAATGGCCATTCAGACGCACCCCGCCGCAGGGTCCATTGCGTATCGATTTCGGGCAATTCATCGGACAGGACATGCCGGTAGAACTGAGCGCGCATTTACCACACATCTGGCAATCGAACATCAATCCCTTGACCGCCTTTTCAACTATGCGAACCGGTTTTTCCAGACGCCCATAACCAAGCTTCTGGAACAACGGATGCAACTTGATCAGCATCGGTTCGAAGTTACGGTAAAGCCCTTCGAGCTTGCGCGAATTAGTCACCGACCATTGACGAATTTTATTCACTAATCACTCCAATCAGGCGCCTGAGTCGCGGGTTTCGTCAACACCGCTGGCTCGAATTAATGTTTCCAGAACTTCTTCCGTATAGCGTTCTTCCAGCTGCTGCACGAGCTGCCTGGCCTGCAACCCGACATCACCAGCAAAAGGCTGGGTAACGTCATGCCAGGGCTCAAACAATGCATCCTGCTGCTTTTTCCTGAGACGATATCCGGCCCGCTCGATCGCCTTCATAAAGCGCGCCGACAGGCGTATGCGCGTGCTGCGTCCGCCTTTGCGTATCACCACCTGGCCGGGAATATCACGCCAGTAGACAATTTTCAGTTGCGCCACAATGCCTCCTGCATGGCTGCATCCAGCTCCGGCACCATTTCGCCCATACCGGTGAATTTCCGCTCGAAGCGCAGACCGAGTTGAGCGGCTGCGGCGCTTGCCATTGCGGTTAATTCGTCGGACTCGGTTTGCGCGAGGTAAACCAGGCGTGTGTAATTGCCGAAATACATTTCCATCAATTCGGGATGCCGATCGATGCCGAGTATCTCGATCACCAGGCGCTGGAAATGCTGGGTCAGAAAATCGGTCAGGTAGAACGTGCCCGGCTCTTCTTCCTGCATTTGCTGGTAGGTTTCCCGCCCTGCCAGGAAATCGTAGCAATGTGCCCCCGGCAGCCGCTTCACGCCGCGTTCCTCGAGTACGCGATCAAGCGCACCGGCGGTACCACAGTCACCGTAAGCAACGAAAATATGTTCGTAGCGCTCAGCTGCCTGATCGATCTTTTCCGCCACCGCGGCCGCAATTTTTTCCGGGCGGGCATGCAGATCGGCGGTGATGGCCTGCAGATCCATTTGCAACCATTGTCCGAGTTTTTTTATCTCATTGACTTCGCGCGCAATCGCAGCACAGGTGATCACCAGTATCGGGGCTGATTTTTCCATTTTGCATTAGCACCCTGGCAACCGGGCTTCGACCAGCTAACCGGCACGCATTTCGGCGACAAGTTGCTTGGCCGTATCAGCAGCAACCGCAGCGTCGCGGCAATAGGCATTGGCGCCGATTGCTTCGCCAAACTCCTGGTTCAGGGGCGCGCCACCGACCAGGATGATGTAGTCATCACGGATACCCTGTTCCTTCATGGTGTCGATGACGACCTTCATATAGGGCATGGTGGTGGTTAACAACGCCGACATGCCGAGAATTTCAGGCTTGTGTTCTTCAAGCGCGGCAAGGAAATCTTCCACCGGGGTGTTGATACCAAGATCGACAACCTCGAATCCGGCACCTTCCATCATCATGCAGACCAGGTTTTTACCGATGTCATGAATGTCACCCTTGACCGTGCCGATTACCATCTTGCCCGCGGTGGGTTCGTCCGATTGCGACAACAGCGGCTTGAGCAGGGCCATGCCGGCTTTCATCGAATTGGCGGACATTAATACTTCGGGCACGAACAGTATGCCATCGCGGAAATCGATACCTACAATAGTCATACCGGCTACCAGGGCCTCGTTCAACACCTTGTTGGCGTCCCAGCCACGGTCCAGCAAAATCTGGGTGCCCTCGGCGACTTCTTCTTTGAGACCGTTGTACAAATCGTCGTGCATTTGTTCGACGAGTTCGTCATCCGGCAAAGTGCTCAGATCCAGATCGTCTTCATCGTCGTAGTCATCATCGTTGTCAGTCATTACATAAAATCCTCACGCAATCGACAGCCGCCCGGACAGGCAACCGTGATACAGCAGAATAGGTTTTAACGGCGGCTGGGTCTGACGTTACAGCGACTTCGCATTGCCTTAACGCGACACCGCCGAAAGCAGCGATATTATTGATTAATAATTGGTTTTCCGTACCCAGGGCACCGGCTGGTGTCATGCCGGGTGCATTTCCCCCTGCGTCTGATCACCGATGTAAACCCGATAATTGCCGAGTCTTTTTTCCATAATGAAGCGTTCCAGCATTGCGATGATCGTAGCATCACTGATTTCTTCCCAGGTTATGTTGTCAAACTCGTAAAAGTGCAGCGCCCTGGTTTCAACCGCATCATCTACCGATAACAATTCACCCAGGTAATAAATAAAGCGTTGTGAATTTTCATGGTAAGCCGCGTAAATGAAAGGCAAATCGACTTCAATCCCGGCGGAGGCGAGCTTACCCAGCAGGCTATCAGGGGTTCCGGCGTCACCGACAATATTCGAAGTCGGCAGCAGCAACTGACCATTCTCGGGATTGCGCTCCAGCAAAATCCTGCCGTTCGATTCGATGATCGCGCTGACCTTGAGACTGCCCGGGGACGCGATCAGCTGCAGCATACTCGGCGTCAGTCCAAATGAGACATAGGCTCCGCGGCAGAAACCAAGCGGCGCATGCGTGTTGTAGCTGTATTGCATTACCTTGCCGAGCAGAATGATATGATCGCCCGCATCAACCTGTTCAAAATGTTCGCAGTCAAACCAGGCGACCACGTCATCGAGAATCGGGGAACCGGTCACCGCTGCGGACCAGCCCTGCTTGGCAAATTTATCAGTCCCGGCCGCGGCAAAGCGATTGGATAAATCGCGCTGGTCACGCGCCAGTATATTGACCGCGAATCCGCGTGACCCGGTAAATGCGTCACAGCCAAAAGCCGACTTTGCAATATTGACCAGCAGCAGCGGCGGATCAATGGAGACCGAGGTAAAGGAGTTGGCGGTGAAACCGCAGGGATTGCCACCTGCATCCAGCGTCGTAACGATGGTTACACCGGTGGCGAAATTGCCGAAGGCGCGACGCAAATCGCGCGCATCGAATTCGACTTCATTGCTAGCAGTCATGCACAAAAATCCGGGTTAATAGATTAACGATTCCATTTCCCGGGTTTGTTCGAGCATCTCGGACACACCACCATCGCTATAAATAGCGCCAGCCTGGTCGAGATATTTCTTTGCCCTGTCCATCGCGAAATTGGAATTATAAAGTACCGCGATGATATCGCCCTGGCGCTGAAACATCGAGCGATCACTGGTACTGGCGAGGGTCTCGCTGGATTTTATTCTGAACTCCCAGGCGCGCTCGAGCTGTCCATTGCGCAGGTAATGGTGGTAGAGCATCTGGTAGTCTCGTGCCTGCGAGGTTCTTACCAGGTCATTTTGATGTTCCTTGAACAGACCCTGAATTTCGCGCTCGATTTCAGCCATGTCGGTATTACTGAAAAAACTTCGTTCCAGGCCATCAATAAGGCGACGTACGTGATTCATTTGACCCGTGGAAGCAAACAACCTGGCCGCCTCGATGCGCGCCTGTTGCGCCTGGTAGTCATCGTGTACCTGTTCGTGCAACGAGGCGAGCGCCTCCCAGGCATCCGCAGCGGCACCATAGCGTCGAATTTCCAGGTTATCGTGAATCACGGATTGCAGCTTTTCGTTCACACCCTGGTAATACCCGCGCGCTATCGAATTGCGCGCCTGCCACAGCTCGTCCCAGGTATTGGATGCCTGTCGCGCCAGTTCGCGCCCGCGGATATTCAATTGCCCCAGTAACTGGTAACTGCGCGCGGTCGCCATCACGTTATCGCTCGACATCGCCAGGTAAAGCGCTTCCTGTAGATACACCTCCGCGCTTGCCAGCTCTTGCTGATTGATGGCGACTTCACCGAGTAAAAGCAGGGTAGCGCCAAGCCGGGTCTGGTCATCCTGCAACACGGCCGCAGCGGCTATTTCGAGTAACTGGGTACGCGCCTGCTGATATTTGCCCTGGTGCAACAATTCACGGATCAGCCGATCGCGGCGGGCATCATCGAGTTCGAGTCGCTCAAGCTCGCCATCGATATCAAACTCGGTTTCGATACCTGGATGTTGCCAGAAATCGTTATACACCGACGCACCTTCCGCCGGCTCGATACCGTTATCAGCCGCATCATCGCGTAACAGGAAATAATGCACTGCAAACATGAGTGCAAGCACCGGTATCGTGGTGATCGCGTGGTCCGGAATGTAACGCCTGAAATTCATCGTAACAGCAATATTACGCCGCTTAACGATCATTGCAAACCGACGCTTCCATTCGATATTCGGCTTGTTAAGATAAGCGGATGCAAGAATTTAACCTGGATCCCGAGATCATCGCGTTCATCAATAACTATGTCGACGTTGCCAGCCTGTCGACCGCGACCAGCGTCGCGCAACAACGCGTCGACTATGCAGCGCTGGTAAGCCACTTTAGTTATCCTTATCCGGATGGCATTACAACGCGGGATGAAGCAATTAAAGGCCGCCACGGCCCTGTTCCACTGCGCCATTACCGTTACCACCAGGGCAACGACGCTGCCCTGGTCATGTTTATTCACGGTGGCGGTTTTATTCTCGGCAGCCTCGACTCGCATGACGATATCTGTGCGGAGCTGTGTGCAAATACCGGTTTCGACCTGGTTTCGGTCGACTATCGCCTGTCACCGGAACATTTTCACCCGACCCACCTGGACGATGTCGAAGACGCCTTCGATGCCTGCCGAAATCAGCGCACGATTCTGGTCGGTGCGTCAGCCGGCGGGACACTGGCAGCGGCGCTATGTCACCGCCTGGGATCGAGCCCGCATAAACCGGCTGGCCAGGTATTGATTTACCCCGGCCTCGGCGGTGATTGTTTTGATCTCGACTCTTACCGGGTTAACGCCACTGCGCCATTGCTGACCAGCGACGACATCATGTTTTACCGTGGCACGAGATGCGCAGACGACGAATTGCCAACCAGGGATCCCGAGTTCTATCCGTTGGTGGCAGATGATTTCAGCGCAGCTCCGGCCACGATTGCGTTTTCCGCCGATGTAGATCCACTGCGTGATGACGCCAGGCTTTACGTTGAAAAATTACAGCAGGCCGGAGTAAAGGCCGAGTGGATCAACGAGCCGGGCCTGGTGCACGACTACCTGCGCGCGCGACACGTCAGCGCTACCGCCAACACAGCCTTCGCCCGCATCTGTAAGGCCATCAATACCCTCGCCAACTAACACTGTCATCCCGCGGCTTGACCGCGGGATGACAGGAACTAGCCGGAGATCGTCTCTGAACTCTAAATCTTCAGCGTCTGCAATGGAAAAAACAGATCCTCAAATTCGATACATCATCCAGTTTAGCAGCATTGCTCCAACTAACTGGATCCGCCGGTCGCGTACAAGGATGTACGCGGGCGGGCGAAGCAGGATGCTCTAGCCGTCCTAAGCCGCGAGATAACAATATGTCAGGTTGCAGGTCAGATATCACTGTCCATGGCGTCGACGTACATTTGCTGAAAATGATGCACCGCGTGTTCGGAGAGTTCACTGCGCTCCGGGTCAACCACGAAGCGTCCCTGGTTGTAGCCCTTCGACTGTAAACCGCGGTAAACGCTTTCACACAGGCTCACATCTTCGGGTTGTAAAACATCGCGCTGGTAATCCATCGCGTCGCGCTGCTGTTGACTGGGCTCGGGATTCGGCAGGTACCAGTCCTGGTGCTCGATAGTACGCCCCGCCCCGTCTGGGATAATCTGCAGCGTCGATATATTCGGTTCCCCGGGATAAATCCATATCGTCAGGTTAGGCCATAAAAACCAGCCCGCATAACCAAAATCGACCTCGCCTTTTTCGAACTGGTAGGCGCTGCTTTCGGTGGTCGCCACCGCGTTCGAAATATGGCTCGAATAAATTCCGTTTACCTTCGAACTATAGCTATCCATATCGACCAGGTTGACAAAGTCCTTGTGGGCGGGATGGCAGTGATAGCATTCGAGGAAATTGTCGACCATGATTTTCCAGTTACTGGCGACATCATAGTCGTCGCGCTGTGCAAATTTCACCTCATCGACGCGGGGACAGAATTCACGTATTTCCGTTTCGAGATCCGCGGCCTGCACTTTCAATGACTCGGCTGCGGGATCGAGATTGACGAACACGAGTCCACAGAATACTTCTACCTGTACCGACTTCAACGAAAATTTGCACTTGTCGAAATCGACCATCTTGTCGGTATTGCGCGCCGCCTTGAGTTCGCCGTCTAACCCATATGACCAAGCATGATAGGGGCAGGTGATGGTGCGCACTTTACCGCTACCAAAAAGCAGTTCATGACCACGATGCTGGCAGACGTTGTAATAGGCGTTCAATTCACCACTCTTGTCACGAATGACGATGATATTTTGATCACATACCTGCACGGTCAGGTAACAACCCGCTTCGGCCAGCTGACTCTGGTGTCCGGCATACCACCAGTTACGGTAAAAAATAGCTTCCTTCTCCTGCTGCAAAATATCGGCATCCAGGTAGTAGCGCGCTGGGATCGTAAAGGAGCGTTCGGGATCTCGATCAAAAGGAGCATCATCGGTACGTTTTTGCAGGGCTACTACATTCATAGGTTTTCGACTCCGGAATATTGTTTTTTACTTTCTATAATTTAAACTAATGAAAATCGGGACTCAAACGCAAAGTTATTATTAAAATAGATAATATTTACTTATAGATTATGCTGAAAACTCGCCTGCCACCGCTAGACCCACTGATTGCTTTTGAAGCAGCCGCACGCTTGCTGAGTTTCACCCGGGCCGGAGAAGAATTGCATTTGTCGCAGGCCGCGATCAGCCAGCAAATACGCAGTCTCGAACAAAGCCTGCAGGTAAAGCTGTTCACACGCTCGCATCGAGCCGTACAGTTAACCAACGAGGGACGCGAGTACCAGCATACCGTGGCTGCCATACTGAAGCAGTTAGCCGGTGCCACGATGGATATTCAAAATATCGAAATAGCCCAGCAGCTGGTGATTGGCTGCGACCAGTCATTCGCCACCCAATGGCTTAGCCCGAGAATCTCGCAACTGCGATTATTGATGCCCGAGGTTACCTTGCGCATCATTGCCTCCGATGATTACAGCGAAAGCCTGGGCAGCGAGGTCCAGGTAGCTGTTTTACACGGCGATGGCCTATGGCCCGGGTTCCATGCATTACGGCTATTTGACGAAGAGGTGTTTCCGGTATGCAGTCCCGCTTTCGACCACGATCTCGCGCACCAGGACTGGGTGACATGGCTATTGCAGGCGCAGCTGATCGACCTCGCTGACAGCCACTGGAACTGGATGAACTGGCGCCTGTGGCTGGGCGGTAACGATATCGATCAGCCGTTGGCACATCGCAACCTGCAGATTAACAGCTATCCCCTGGTAATCGACGCGGCCTGTGCCGGCCAGGGAGTCGCTCTCGGTTGGCGTTACCTGGTCGACGACCTGATTACCCAGGGGCGGCTGCTGCGTCCCGTCGAACAGTCGTTGAAAACCGATTTCGGCTACTATTTTATCTGCCGCGACTATCTACAGGACGATATAAACGTGATTAGCCTGCGCAACTGGTTGATGCAACACTGGCATAGTTAACCACGGGGCAATATACGGGTGCAGGCGACAATCAATTTGCTGATTTATCACGCAACCCCTGTCATCCCGAAACCGCGACAATTACTTGCGGCGCGCCCATACCCGACCGTAAAAGCATGTTCAGGCGTGCATTTGATTACTTTTATCAATCAGTTTCCTTACCTGCCCGCTCGATTTCTACGTGGTGAGGCAGAATAACGCCACCGTTACCCGAAAACAGTCCTTCCAGCCTGTCTCCGAAATAGGAATTTACAATTAGTCTTAAACCCGCCTGCTACTAGTATTAAAGATCCTATATGGAGAACTGCCATTTTAATGCGGGTCAACCAATTCAAGGATCGTGTCGACAAGTTATTGTCGCTCGGTGTGCGTGAACTATCGCTGACACTGGGTGTACTGGCGCGAATCGAAAATGACAACTACGAGATTGTAGCGGTGCAGTCAAACTCGGGCGCTTACGTGCCCAGTGAAAAATATGCCCTCGGTAACAGCTATAGTCGGCAAGTGTTTGAGCAGCAGCAAACCATAGCCGTAACCAGCCAGGAAAACTCGCCACTCAAGCTGCACCACCCCCTGTATCGCTCGTTACCACTCGAGTGTTATATCGGTGTGCCGATTTTGTTGCATGACAGGCCCTGGGGCTGCCTGGATTTCAGCAGCATGGCGCAGCGGGATGAACCCTTCAGCAAGCAGGATATCGAACTGGTTGAATCGCTGGCCAAAGAGGTAGCGCAGCTAATCGGCAACAGCTAACAACGGCTGCCGCCAATTAAATCGAGTAGTAATGCCCCATAATACCGGCGAAAACCACCGCTCCGACCCAGTGATTATGCAGGAAGGCAGCAAAACAATGCGCGGGGACGCGATCGGCAATCAGGAACTGTTCATAGCCGAGTAATAACGCGGCGACTCCCAGCCCCAGATAATAAACGCCGGAAAATTGCAGGTCGATTCCGACCAGAACCAGGGCCAGCAGAAACAATAGCTGGAAGAGCGCAATCATGCCGCGATCGTAATCACCAAACAGGATCGCCGTCGACTTTACACCAAGCTTCAGATCATCTTCGCGGTCGACCATGCTGTAGATCGTATCGTAGGCGACCGCCCATAGCAGTGCGCCCACGAACAGCAACCAGCCCTGCTTGGGTATGGTTCCAGTTTGCGCTGCGAAAGCCATCGGAACCGCCCAGCCAAAAGCGGCACCCAGATGTACCTGGGGCAGGTAGTGGAAGCGTTTCATGTAGGGATAGCTGGCGGCGAGCACTATACCGACAAATGAAAGCTGAATGGTAA
>Ga0316189_10006190_pt1 | contig 11424 bp, 10 predicted proteins | sample LowCovwburrow_MG_FD_204930 | JGI IMG/M metagenome (GOLD analysis project Ga0316189, IMG submission 204930) | Coastal sediment microbial communities from Maine, United States - Lowes Cove worm burrow | ecosystem: Environmental > Aquatic > Marine > Coastal > Sediment | place: USA: Maine... | reverse complement strand
CGGTTGCATAGGAACGACCCTGTGCGTCAATTTTAGGCTCAGGCAGTTCTGCTGGTTCAATGACCGCAGCAGCAACTGGTGCATCGCTTGTTGCAGCAACAGGAGCCGCTGCATCAGCATTGTCTTTGGCAGCAAGGGCAGCGCCCAGGTCTTCCAATGATTTTTTATCTTCAGCCATGTTATCAGCCCCTTAGTGTATTTTTGACATTGGCAGTCGCGAAATCAATTTTTTCGGGTGCCTGTGCTTCGTGGGGGTGCCCAGTACCCGCATAAATACGCAAGTTTTTCAGTTGCGCACGTGATAATGGTCCACCGGGCATCATCCGGGTGACGGCAAGCTCAAGAACGCGCTCCGGGTGTTTTCCATCCAGAACTTTTCCAGCTTTGTTTTCCTTGATACCGCCGGGGTAACCAGTGTGACGGTAATAGGTTTTGTTTTCACGCTTGCGACCGGTCAACAAGACCTTTTCAGCATTAACAACCACAATGTGGTCGCCGCCATCAACATGCGGGGTAAAGGTTGGCAGGTGCTTGCCACGCAGACGGCGGGCAATTTCGGACGCCAAGCGACCAAGAACCACACCTTCGGCATCAAACAGCACCCATTTCTTGTCAACCTCAGCGGGTTTCTGAGAGTAGGTTTTCATTGTTTTTGTCCTGAAATTATAAATAGGGCAATATAAAAAGCGGACCATAACAGCCCGCTGACGAATTTCGATGGCTTGATCTACTGTATTGTCTGTGGCCCGTCAACAGCAAAAGTCAATTAAAATGGTTTTTTTGTATATTTTTTAATGTGTTACATGTGTGGTGCAATGTTACCTCACCTAGGTTCATTCTGTGAGTGCGCCGGTATAATAGGTCAGTTCGAGGTGTGAAACGATATCGCCATTTGCTGCTTTGATCGCCACATCGGCAACGGCAAGAGTTCGGCCGTGCTTGATAAGTTCAACTTCACAAACAAGCCGACCGGGCTGCGGTTTTCTTAAAAAACTGCAGGTCAAATTGGTTGTCACGCACAAACGGGCATTAGACCCGTGATGAGCCAGCAGTAAAAAATAGACTGCAAAATCAGCAAGTTCCAATTGTGCAGGGCCGGAAACAGTTCCACCGGGTCGCAATTGATCCTTGCCGGCAAGAAATTCTAAACTTAAGTGCCCTGTTTCAAGTTTTTCTACAGCATATTTTTTTCCACCGCTAAAGGCCTGTGGGAATTCTTCATTCAAAAAGGCAAATACCTGTTCAAAACCCCATTCCAATTGTGTTCGTGACATACGTAGTCTTTCCCCTTCCCCTTGGTTGTTTGTTTGTTCTATATCTATCTGAAGCTTTATGAGTGCATCCGATAAGTGTACATGGACGTTAAGTCCGGCAACTTAGCCTGAAGGATACTGGTCATTGCAACGGGTTTTTGAAAAAACATTGTTTTTAGCGGGCTGTCTGGGTCTGCTGGCTGCATTGTTTTCTCCAACATTTGTTGCTGTTGAAGCCGCTGTTAAAGACCAGACACGCATTCCTCCTGATGAGTCTGACGGGCCAGCGCGCAAAGCGCCGGGAAGCATGTTGCCGGGAGACTTTCTCCCATCCAGTCCGATTAAAGAACCTGATGCTGAAGAACCTGACACTGAAGTTCCTGACACTGAAAAGCCCTCCCCCGAGAAACCTGATAGCGTTTATGAAGACCCGGTTGAACCCTATGATATCAATGATATTCCAGAGCTTGTCCCCATGGTTCTTACCCTTGATGTTGCCAAGCGGGCGATTGACGGATTTGCCGATGTCGGTTCACGATATGACGACAAGGGCCTGTATGATTATAAAACCCTCGAGGAATTTGTTAAAAACACCAAGGCTGGCAAGCAGCTTGAGGCTGATATCAAAAAACACGGGTTTAAAGATATCACTGAGTGGAACATCGCCATTATGAATGTCAGTTATGCCTATGGTGCCCTGTTGCATAATCAAAATGAAGACATCCGCCACCAGATCGAGGCGGTTGAAAAGGATAAAACCCTGTCAGCAGAAAAAAAACGCCGTGTTATCGCCAGCTTAAACGCCTTGATTCCAAGCAAGGAAAACGTCAAACTCATCAAAGAATTAAACAAGCTGCCGATCTATCAGGAAAAACTCAATCTGCTGAATGCATTTGAATAAGGATTATCATGACCGAACCACTCGTTTTGTTGTCATCTGGCGATGGCATCGCGACACTGACTCTCAATCGCCCGCAAGCCCGTAATGCCCTGTCAGAAGATATGCTAACGGCACTCAAATCAACCATTCAAAGCATCGACAGCGATGAAAACCTGCGCGTTGTTATTGTTGAAGGCAACGGACCGGGGTTTTGTGCCGGACATGACCTGAAAGAGATGAATGGCCATCGCCAAGATGACGACGGTGGGCGGGGTTATTTTGAACGGCTGTTTGCTGCCTGCTCTGATGTGATGTTGTCAATTGTCCAAAGCCCGAAAATATTCATTGCCAAAATTGATGGTATTGCAACAGCGGCTGGGTGTCAGTTGGTGGCCGCTTGCGATATGGCGATTGCCAGTGATCATGCCCGATTTGGCGTTAACGGTATTAATGCCGGTCTCTTCTGCTCAACCCCGATGGTTTCCCTTTCGCGCAATGCCGGGCGTAAAGCAGCGATGGAATTGCTGACCACCGGCCATTTAATGAGCGCGCCAGAGGCTGCCAATGCCGGGGTGATCAACAAATTTGTCAGCACAGACCAGCTTGATGAGGCCGTTGCAACCATGGCAAACGCGGTGGCAGAAAAACCGGCCAGTGTTCTGGCGCTTGGCAAACAGGCGTTTTATCGCCAGCTTGAGATGCCGCTTGATGAGGCCTATGCCCATACCTCAAAGGTGATTACCGACAATATGATGATGGATGCAGCCTGTGAAGGCATTAGTGCCTTTATTGAAAAACGCAAGCCCGAGTGGAAGGCGTAAATGGAGCATATCACCTATGACAAGGCCTATATCAGTGACATTCTACGCTCGGTAAAAACCATCGCTGTGGTTGGTGCTTCAGCCAAAGAGGTGCGGCCATCTTTTTTTGTCATGAAATATCTGCTTGATAAGGGCTATGAAATCATTCCGATCAATCCGGGCATTGCCGGTGGTGAAATTCTCGGGCAAAAAGTTTATGCCAGCCTGAAAGATGTGCCAATTGCCATAGATATGGTCGATGTTTTCCGCAATTCTGAAGCCGCCGGGGCCATTGTTGATGAAGCCCTGACGCTGTCCCCCCTGCCAAAAGTTATCTGGATGCAATTATCGGTGCGCAATGAAGAAGCTGCACAGCGGGCCGAGGCTGCCGGATTAAAAGTGGTGATGGATCGCTGTCCGAAGATTGAATATGGTAAATTATCAGGCGAATGGGCCTGGGTCGGTGGTGCAACGGGAGCCATTTCTTCAAAGAAGCAATCTATGCACGCTTCGGGAAAAATGCAAAGTCTGGGGCTCGGTCCAGGGTTTAATGTAAAAAAATAGAGCGTTCTTTATATAGAACTATTGTATTTTTAAACGGGACAGTTTACAAAAAACAAAAACCACGGGAGAGAACTTATGAGCGAACAAGAATTTGGATTTGACACATTAGCCATTCATGCTGGCGCACAGCCAGACCCGGCAACCGGGGCGCGGGCCACACCGATTTATCAGACAACATCATTTGTCTTTGATAATGCAGAACATGCAGCAGATTTGTTTGCCCTGCGCGCCTTTGGCAATATTTATACACGGTTGATGAACCCGACAACGGCGGTTCTTGAATCAAAAGTAGCGGCTCTGGAAGGCGGTACAGCGGCCTTGGCCACGGCTTCGGGCCATGCTGCCCAATTGTTGACCTTTCATGCCCTGATGAACCCGGGTGATGAATTTGTTGCCGTTCGCCAGCTTTATGGTGGCTCAATCAACCAGTTCAACCATTCGTTCAAGTCATTTGGCTGGAATGTGGTGTGGGCCGATGCCAATGATTTGAGCACAATTTCTGATGCGGTCAGTGACAAGACCAAAGCCATTTTCATTGAATCCATCGCCAATCCGGGCGGTGTGGTGACTGATATTGCCGGTATTGGTGAAATCGCCAAAAAGGCCGGCGTGCCGCTTATTGTTGATAATACGCTGGGCACGCCCTGGCTGTGCAAACCGTTTGAGCACGGGGCCAATATTATTTTGCATTCGCTGACCAAATTCATGGCCGGTCATGGCAATTCAATGGGCGGGGTTATTGTTGATGGTGGTAATTTTGACTGGGGCAAAGACGGCAAATATCCGATGCTGAGCGAGCCCAATGCCTCTTATAATGGCATGAAAATGTATGAAACCTTCGGCAATATCGCCTTTGCCATCACCTGCCGGGTGCTGGGCCTGCGCGATCTTGGCCCGGCCATATCGCCAACCAATGCCTTTAATATTCTAACCGGCATGGAAACCTTGTCACTGCGCATGGAGCGCCATTGTTCCAATGCTCTTAAAGTGGCGCAATGGCTGCAAAAGCATGATGCGGTGTCTTATGTCAATTATGCCGGTCTTAAAGACAATCCAAACTATGACCTGCACCAGAAATACTGCCCGCGCGGGGCCGGAGCGGTGTTTACCTTTGGTCTTAAAGGGGGCTATGAGGCCGGGGTGAAATGTGTTTCATCGGTCAATCTGTTCAGCCATCTGGCCAATGTCGGTGACACCCGCTCGCTGATCATTCATCCAGCATCAACCACCCACAGCCAATTGTCAGAAGAACAATTGGTGCAGGCTGGGGCCAACCCTGAAACCGTGCGGTTGTCGATTGGCATTGAAGATGTGGCTGATATTATTGCTGATCTGGATCAGGCGCTGAGTTAGGGGTGGGGAGTTGATTCCCCTCACGGCTGTTCGAACGCTAAAGCGTTCGGCCTCCGGGAGGGCGGCGCAGTGGCGCCGGGGCGCAGTCGCACCCAGTCCTCACTGCGTTCGTCCGGCTGAGGCTTCATAAATAACTGAGAATCCGCAGCGGACGAGCACCAGCGAGGACCCCGGCGCTTATGCGCCGCGCTAGCGCAGGCCCGAGCAGGCACTTGTGCCCGCGAGGATTAGCCGTGAGCGGAATATGAGAGATACATTCAAACTGTTTCAATGAAACAATCTAATCACCGCAAACACAGACATCATGCAGGTGCCACAGGGCGACGGTGAGCAGGATTAGGGCGCCGGCCTGATGGGCAAGAGCGATGGTGATCGGCACATGCAGCAGCAATGTTGCAATGCCAAGTGCTAATTGGGCAAAAACCACAAGCAACAATGCCAGGGCAGAAGAACCTGCCCTGCATTGACCGGTCATTTGTCGGGCCGCATGAACAAAGACAAACAGCAAAAGGACATAGGCGACAATGCGGTGGTTGAACTGAACCGTCATGGCGTTTTCAAACAGGTTTTTCCACCACGGCGACATCACGCCCAAGCCATCTGGAATGACCGCTCCGTCCATCAGCGGCCAAGTGTTATAGCCCTGCCCGGCATCAAGTCCGGCCACAAAACCACCAAGGGCAATCTGTATAAGTGTCAAAGCAATAATAATAATGGTTGCCGGACCAAAGGCGACACTAAAGGGCTGGCGTTTATCGTGGCCAATACCAAGGGCCACCCAGATAATGGCCGCAAAAATAATGACGGCAAAGGTTAAATGGGCCGCCAGTCGGTACTGGCTGACATCAACGCGCTCAACCAGCCCGCTTTTGACCATATACCAGCCCAGCGCGCCCTGCAGTCCGCCCAAAATAAACAATACAATCATTTGTGGGCGCAAGGCTTTTTCCAAACGGTCAGTCAGCCAGAAAAACAGTGCCGGAACAGCAAAGGCCACACCGATAAAGCGGCCCAGAAAGCGATGGCTCCACTCCCACCAGTAAATGAACTGGAACTCGGACAGGCTCATGCCCTTGTTGATGATTTTGTATTCGGGGATTTGACGATACTTCTCAAAAGCGGCCAGCCAGTCTGCTTCATTGAGCGGCGGGATGGCCCCGAGCAGCGGTAGCCATTCGGTGATCGACAGGCCGGAATCGGTCAGCCGCGTCGCGCCACCAACGATGACCATGGCAAAAATCAACAAGGCAATTGTGTAGAGCCAGAGGCGTATTGCAGGGCGAGCGCAGTGTTGTTTTTCAGTAATATCCGTCATAATCAACAATTACGCCGAACAGGCCCACATCGGCAAGCAATAAAGCGCCGCAGTTAATGTGTTATGTTTAGTTCTCTCACGGCTATTCGAACGCTAAAGCGTTCGGCCTGCGAGGCGCGGCCTGACCGGCCGAGCCGCCGTCGCGGCTAGTCCTAAAAAACACTATGGGTAGTGTTTTTGCGTCCGCTTCATATACCACAATGCGCAGTTAATGTGCTTGCGGTTTTCGCGCTTCCCCCTTATTTAAGCGGCATGAACCTACGTACCAGAAAATTTATCGGCGTTTTCGGCGGCACCGCCTATCTGATCCTCTATAGCCTGATCGCCATGGCAATAGCTGGAAGCCTGTTGGCTGACCTCAACAAAATTGTTCAACTTTTCGGCTTTGCCCTTGCCGGGATCTTATGGCTGCCGGGCATGATGATGATAATTCGCTGGATGTCAAAAGACTCTTAATTGGCTCACGGCGTATCCTCGCTGACACTAAGTGTCTGCTCGGGCCTGCGCTGGCGCGGCGCATAAGCGCCGGGGCCTCAATGGCCCAGTCGGCGGCGATGCCGCCTCCGGTCGTTTCCTCGAGTTTAAGCCACGTTCAGTTTGCGGAACTTGTTGAACAGGGCAAAGGGTACGCCTGATAACAGGGCATCAATATAGTGTAATTGCTGATAGCCGCCATTTAACGATAGGCGCGGCAAGGCGGTTAGATGATTTTTGTGCTCGTTGTAAATCAGGCCTTTGCGGGTTGTCAGGGCCATTTTGAAACCGGCTTTGTGCATCAATTCAAAGTCGCGTGGACCGGCTGAGCCTTCATCGCCGTAAGGATAAGCGAAAAATTCTGGTGCCCGGCCCAGCTGGCGGGCAATTTGTTCGCGCGATTCAACCGCTTCTTTAAGGGCTTCGTCAGTTCCAAGTTTGGACATCGCATAATGGTGAATGGTGTGAGCACCAATAGTGCACAATGGATCGCTGGCAATCTGTTTGACCTGATCCCAGGTCATGGCCTGATCGGCGCACATTTTATCCAGATCCACATGATAGCTCTCACAAAACTTGCGTATCCACATGCGTTGCTCATGTTCGGGCAAATTGCGCAGCGGCCAGTAAAGTCTGGTAAAGGCCGCATTGCACTCTTCATCATTTGTGGTGCTCAGGTTGAATTGTTGAGCGGCAATTGTTCCGCTTACCTGATCATTGGCTGCGATAACCCGCTCAAGCCCCTGCCACCATAATTCGCAGGTTCCATCGGTTATTTTGGGGGCGATAAAGATCGTAAACGGGCAGTCATTTTTCTGAAATACCGGCAGGGCATGAACAAGATTGTCACGATAACCATCATCAATCGTAAACACGACAAATGGCTCATCACAACTTATGGCTCCGGTCATTATTTTCCAGGACTCTTCAATGGAAACAATGCGATAGCCCTTTTGTTTGACAAATCGAATCACATCATCGAGAAACTGCGGCGTGATCTCCAGCCCCGAATTTGGCGCAAAACCGGTCTGTAATCCGCCATTTGGCAAAATATGGTGCAACATCATAAAAGCACCGATACCTTTGAGTGCTGGCGCTGCAACACGCCCTGCCCCTGAATAATGCACCAAATTCAATGCGTTACGAAATACGGCCTCTTTATTCACTGTCTACCAATCCTGTAAAATATTTACCATTAATTTGAAAAGAGTATGAAACCCGTGCCAAATTGATTCAAATTCATACGAATACGCACTAGATAGATTATAACAGCCAAGTCTTTAACGTGATCTTGACATGGTAACATCTTTAACTGGCAGAGACTCGATCGGCTCCAAATTGGCTACAAACTCAATTGTATTGAACTTACACAGCAGTTTTGCTGAAATTGAGGACGACTGGCTGGCGCTGCAAAAAGATGGTTTAGGAACGTTCTATCAAACATTTGAGTGGTGTAAGGCCTGGCATGAGACCGCTGGCAATATAAGAGGTGTAAAACCTGCTATCATTTGCGGGCGGCTTGAAGACGGTCATTTGGTGTTTATATTGCCTTTTGCAATTGAAAAGCATTTAGGGGCAAAGGTTTTACGCTGGTACACTGCGCAAGAAATTACTTATGGCATGGGGGTTTTTGATCGCGAATGGCTGGCTAAAAACCCCGGTCAACTTAAGTTGTTATGGCCGGATATTCTGAAAACCACAGGTGCAATTGATGCCGTCAAGCTGGATAACCAGCCAAGATTTTGGGATGGCATTGAAAATCCGTTGCAGTTTCTGTTTACAACACGTGGCGCCAACCAGTCTTATAAAATGGTATTACAAGACAATTATCAGGCCCTATATGAGCAGAAACGCTCTGCTTCATCGCGGCGCAGCGCCCGCAAACGGGATAAAAAGCTTATGGCGGCCGGTGAGATCAATTTTGGTTTGCCAGTTGGCCTTGATGAAACCGCCCGGGTGATTGACACCATGATCGCTCAACAACGCGCGCGCCTGGGCGAAAAAGGCATACGGTCTGTATATAGTGATACTCGACAAGCCTTTTTACAGCGTCTTGCCAAATCCACGGCGCAAGATGGCTCGCCGATATTGCTTCCCTATCACCTGACAATTGACGGGAAAATAAGTGCGGTTATGCTGGGCGGGGCTTTTCAGTCATCCTATTGGGCCATGATATCATCCCTGACAACAGATTCCAGATTACATGCCCTATCACCGGGCGAGCATACTTTAAGGGCAATGATTGAGGCGCTCTGTCAAAAAGGCTATCGCATGATAGATTTGGCTGCCGGCAATACTGACTATAAAAGCCATTGGAGCGATGAAATAATCCCCCTGTTTGAAACGTTCAAACCTTTAAGCGTTAAAGGAACTATCTGGACAAGTTATGCTTTGGTAAGAATGCTGGTCAAACGGATCATCAAACAGACACCGTGGTTGTTCTCGATCGCTCAGGCCATCCGCAAAGCTCTGTTCAAACCTGCCAAAAAATGAATTTATACCGCTCACGGCGTATCCGCTTTTATTCCGCTCACGGCGTATCCTCGCTTGTGCTCGGGCCTGCGTCGTGCTGGAAAGCGCGTCTTCGACACGACGACGCGGCCTGACCGGCCGGGGCAGCACTTGCTGCCCTGAAGGGTTACATTAAACCGGAAATGATTTAGCTCAGGCTGTGTTGAGCGATCTGGTGTTATCCGGTGCCAAGCGTAAATTTCCGCCATTTGCAATGCGGACATACTGGCTTGAGTGCATACCGGCAATCTCAAGCTGTTGCATCACGTGACCTGCCATATCGGCCTGCTCTTCGACAACAACCATCAAGGATGACTGGCATTTTGCGACAGCCCCATTGTCGATTGATCCGGTGGTTGACAATGTACCGCCATGAACGATTATAAAGTCATGATTATTGTCTTCACCAAGGGCGGTAAGAACAGTTTCCATTCTATCATCGGACAGTAACGGCCAGGCTTTGGACAATGATTGACCAACACGCAAAATTCTGGCGGCGGTGTGATCATCCTTGATGATGACATCAAGGAAAGATGCATGGCCGGTCAACAATTCGGCCAGTCCGGGCAAATTTGCTGTTCTTGTCATGGCAGCCAATTGTGAGACAGCAGGAGGTGAGTTTTGCATGGCAGCATCAACAATAATGGTTTTTATACCCTGGTCAGCCAAACTCCTTGCCAAGCTCAAACACATAACAGCGGTGTCCAGTTCAGCACCGGGTAATCCCAGAACAGCAAGGCGTTTAACACCAAGTGTCTGACGGATACTATTTGCCCATGATGAAACAGGGGCAAGGCCGGTTGAGAATTCTGAACCGTTATTGCTAAGCCCGGCTAACGCATTGGACTGAGCAACCTGTAGATTGGTGCTGGCGGGTAACAGGCTTAAAGATGGCGTTGTTACCGCAACAGGAGCCGGGGCAGGTTTTAGCGACGCCAGTAAGCCTGCCTGCAGGTCTTTAGGCACAATACCAGAAGAAACACCCGGTGATGACTGACTTTGCGCCTGAAGCACTGGAGAGGTTTTCTCTTCAAGCTGTAGGTTATTTGTGGTGCTTTGTTTTTTGCTGTGCCCCTGTGATTGTGCAGTTGCAGTGGCATTTGAACCTGTACGCACAGGCCCTGCCCCGCCTGAAACGGCACTCATCACTGCGGCCATAAAAGCCAAGCCTAATGATAAGACCATGCCGCCAATTGTTGCCAGAATAACTGTCGGGCCGGGTTTGGGGAATGATGGCTGTGAAGGGACGTCGGCTTTTGAAATCAACCGGGCAAGACCTGGCTGGGCCGATGAATTTTCACGGGCACTGGCGTCTGAGAACTTGTTCAGAAAAGTTTCGAGTAATGTCCGGTTGGCTTTTGCTTCGCGCTCAAGCGCACGCAGTTTCACCCTGTCGATATTGGTGCCCGAGGCTTGGGTTTTCAAATTGTTCAAACTGGCGCGCAATGACCCTACACGGGCGGTTGACACTTTGGCCTGCTGTTCAAGGCCGCCAACAATTTTCAAGGCTTCTGATCGAATTTGACGGTTCAATCCGGTTATTTCGCGTTTGACAGAAGCCACGCGCGGATGATTGGGCAGATAGGTGGTAGAAAGCTCGGCAAGGTTACCGCGCAGGGTAATCTGGCGCTCACGCAGACGCTGGATCAATGGGGAGTTGAGAACTTCTGATGAGGAGGCAACAGAACCGGTTTTGGCCAGCAAGTTGCGAATAGATTTTGCCCGGGCCTGAATTTCCGCACGCTGGGCTTCAGCCAGAATGATCTGGCTGTTAAGTTCGGACAATTCCTGACTCGACAAGGTGATGTTCTGGTCCCTGCCATTTAGCAAACCGGCTTCGGCGCGATATTCTTCAGCGGCAACTTCTGAATTAATGACCTTTTTCCGCAATAAATTGATTTGGTCTGCCAGCCAGTCACGGGCCCGTCCTGTTGAGTTCGATTGAACGGCACGGGTGTTGGCGACAAAAACCTCTCCCAATGTGTTGGCAACAGCTGCGGCAGTTTCAGGACTACCCGACTTCATACTGATGACGATAACCTTGGATTCAGGAATTTGATAGGCCGTCAACTTTTTATAGTAGACACCAAGAGCGCGTTGTTCGGGGGATTGTTTTGACGGGTCGGATTTGAACCCAAGTGCTATCAAAAATTTGCTGAGCGGCCCGATACCGCCTTTAAGCGGGTCAAACTCACTCTGTTCTGTCAGCTTGAGACCTTGAATAACCTTTTTGGCCAGATCACGCGAATGAAGCACTTCGACCTGGCTTTTTAC
>Ga0316189_10006189_pt1 | contig 11424 bp, 8 predicted proteins | sample LowCovwburrow_MG_FD_204930 | JGI IMG/M metagenome (GOLD analysis project Ga0316189, IMG submission 204930) | Coastal sediment microbial communities from Maine, United States - Lowes Cove worm burrow | ecosystem: Environmental > Aquatic > Marine > Coastal > Sediment | place: USA: Maine... | reverse complement strand
TGAACAAGAGATGCAAAAGAGGCATCCTCATTTTGCCCGCTCTTGATGTCTTCGTTAAAAAACGGATTGTTTAAGAGGTCAAGTTTATCGATGAGACGTAGAGAAAGCTGCTCACTTTCCAGGAGATTGACTTGGGTCTGTTGGAACTCCATAGACTTAAGCACGTTTGTCTGGGTGTCTTCAAAACTGGTTACCTGGCCCTGTGAGGCTGAGGCCTTTAGAGTACCTTTTCCTTGAAACAGAGGGGTGCTTGTCAGGGTAAACAGCGTTGTAGCGGAGAAAATAAAGAGAAGGCAGAGAAATACAACCCATTTGCGACGAATAAGAACATCAAGGTAATCTCGTAAATGAATTTCTTCATCCTCCATCGGAGCGACTGATTCCTGATAGTCGACTGAAGGAAGATTTTGGCGGCCTCTGGCTGGACCGATAATTATTTGTCGTTCTGAGTCATTTGACTGTGGCTGGTTCATAACAGTTATTTAATCGTTTCTGATAAGGAATGAAAATATTTTTTTATTAAAAGAAGCTTACGCTATGTATGCACTGTAATAATTAACACATATTTTTATAGGATACCGCTTTTGCAATTTTTACACCAAGAGTTTTATTCAATTGCCGCAGCTCTTCGTTATGATTTATTTTTGGCAACGTGTGAAGAAAACTGCGCACCATGCTGAAACAGAATAAACAAGGTGGCAAAATACAGCAAATTGGCCGGCAGCCGCCAGCCGAAGTCAACGGTACCATGCATGATGAAGCCGATAATTGCGGCGATCGAGACAAGTGAGATAACAGTCGGTGAAGGAAGCTTGTAGAGCTTTTTCTTTGTATAGGGCCAGATCTTTTTTATTTGCAAAAAGAGAAATACGCTGAGAGTACAGAAAAAGAAGAGAGCAAGAGGCAGGCCCAGTTCAATGGCAAATTCCAGATAGTCGTTATGTGCTCTGTCAAAGGTAATGTTTTCAGGGAATTGTTTAAGGTAGGCGGAAGAAAGGAAAATATAAGAGCCGATGCCTGTGCCGACTAGCAGATGATCACGAAGTATAGGGAGGCTGGATGACCAGATGTTGAATCTGATCTGTCCGCCTTGTTGAATAAGCATAAAACGTTCGAGCACAGAAGTAAAACCGATTATAGAGCCGTATAATATTGTTATTATTACAAGAAATCCAGAGAGAAGAAGTTTATTTTTGGGACTGACAGGAAGGGTCACAAGGAGTATTGACAGTATAAGAGCCATGGAAATAACACCTCCTCTGGACTGAGAAAACAGGACTGCCAGCATAATGATAGAGGCGAAAAAAAGAAGCAGGGATCCTCGGAGGCGGCGGTTGACTATATAGTCTGTGGCTGATCGTTTCTTGGTACGCCTTCTTTTATTATTATTTTTTTTTTTCAGAGGGATGTTTTTTTTTCGAGGCACGGCTTTGAAGCGGAGAAGTGCTGCTCCGACAGCAAGAGGCCAAATCATGTTCAGAAGAGCGGCATATTGATTTTTGTAAATTATGGTTCCCCGGGCCATTCCTTTGAATTGCCTGATATCGCTTAACCAAAGTACTCCGAGGTGTGAATTTGTCGCCTGCAACAGACCGTACACTGCTTCCAGTATACCAACACCGATACAGGTGAGAAGAAGTTTTTCAAGAAAGGACCGATCCGCTTTAAGTAAAATTGTGAGACTGAGTGCATAGAGATACAACGCAATAAGAAAGGATGCTGTAAGTATTACTGAATTACTGTTATATCCCGATGATGCATAATGAATATCAGTTTCTGCCAGTTGATTTGCGGCTTGCAAAAAGGAGGCACGGACTGGTGAAAGTAATTTGAGCCAGCTCATCGGGATGGGAATAATAGAAGCTATTATCCAGAAGATAAAGAAAAAAAACAGAATATGGCCGACGGAAAATAGTCGGCTGTTTGATAAGTGCTTACTGTTGAGGAGTAACCACCCCCCTGAGGTAAGGATAATAAACGAGGTGTATATTCCTGTGACAACAGGATGTACTGCCCCGAAAAAAAAAGGAATTGTTCCGAGCAGAAAAAGTACAGCGTATTGAGCAGCTTTTTGAAATTTGAGTTCGCTGTTCACTGTCGCCTGTCAACAGATGGGTTGCGGTAGTTAATTCCGGTTCCCATAAAACCGAAATCGAATCCCAGTCCGGTTGACAACAGTCCGGAAGTGCTTGATTCCGCATAAACAACATCTTGATCCTGAAGCTTGATGCTGTTACCGATCCCCTCTTGTAATTCGCTGAAGCTAAGGCTGATAATATTACGTTTACCGTCTCCGGTGTAGCGAATCAGCTTAATTTTGTCGTTATCCGCATAGGATGTCAGACCTCCTGCCAGGACAATCGCCTCTGTGATAGTCAATTCTCCTTTCAAGGGGTAAGTGCCTGGTTTTCTCACCGCCCCGTCAATAAAGCATTTCCCGGCTTCCGGAACAAAGATGGCATCACCGCCAGCGATGGCAATATTGTAGTTCATATCACCACGTTTTATAAGCGCATCCAGATCAATAATATAATTTTTAACAGCTCCGGTTTTACGATCCTTTCGAGACAGATAGGCTATGGCTGCTGAATCCTCAGTAACTCCTTCGGCAACAGCAATAATATCAAGCAAACGGCGTCCTGAAATATAATCGTAGCTGCCCGGCGTAGTGAAAGCTCCGCCCAGGGTTATTTGGTCGCTTATTTTTTCTTTTACAAAAACAGAAACATGAGGATTCTTCAGGTATTTCTCTTTGAGAAGCTGCTCAATTTTTTCTTCCGCTTCCGCTGCTGTGAAGTCAAGGACTTCTACCTGATCAAGGATGGGGAGGCTTATGTAGCCTCTTGAGCTGACGCGAGTTTCAGTGTTTAATTCTTCGGACTCCAGAACATTGACAGTAATAAGGTCACCCGGCCCCAGTTTGGATTCTGCTTCTTCCGGCGGAGCTGTGAGCACCGAATCGAACATGTTTTGCTCAACAGTCCTGCTGGCCAGTTGATCATTCTGCTGGCTGAATTCTTCGAGTTCAACATTACTTTCAAATTGCTCATTTGCGCATCCGCAGATCAACAGTGTAAGAGCTGCAACCAGCAGTATATATAGGATATTTTTTTTATGGATCATTTTGAATGAAGGGTGAGTAAGTAAATGTATAAAATGTTTGCCGTCCCTTTTGACAAAGCTGTTGCCCGTCAAAAAAGTATCGGAAAGCCGTTGATACCCACCTGTCTTTAGCGGGTTAGTGTTTATTTATTGCCGAAAATATGAAAAATAGAATTTGCGGAAGAGCATCCGGAAGGCTATTGATGTAATAGCCTTCCGGGGAGAATCCTTAAGCAAGGATTAACGGTTCGAGCTGGGGTTTCTTGGGATCCGCGAAGACGGTGTGTCGTCGTCATCATTTGCATATTCAACAACTCCCCAAGCAGCTGCTGCGGCTACAGCGGTACCTGTAACAAGAGCGGGAGTACCGATTCCGGCAAAAATGCCGCCACCGGTGGTAACAGCAGTTTCTGTCGCAGCAACAGTTTCTGCCGCAGTAACACCACCGCTGCCAAGCCCTGATTGAGCCAGCACGATGTAGTTATTGCTGTCAACTATCTTTGCCCCTTCAACCGTATTAAAAACCAAGCGCCCATCGTAGACACCTATTTTAGTGCTTCCTTCTGATGTCACCTGCATGTAGCCGCGAACCGGGGAGGCTGTGCTTGCATTATAAATAACATCCGCACTGGCATACTGCCTGTCAGCGGTGTAAAAACCCATTTTACCTACAGTGCCGCTGAGAATAAAATCGACCTGTCCCTCTTTGAGGAGCAGATTAAACTGTTCCTGATCACTTTTGACAGACAGCTCTGTTCCTGTTGCGCCGATTATTGAAACTCCGGTTGATTTAATCATGCATTTACCATTGCAAACCAGCAGAGCTTCCTCGTCAACAGGGTTTTTTCCGATCATGGTGCCGGACAAGGTGCCGCCCTTGTAAACAGAGATGTCGCCTTCCGCAAGTATACCGGCCGTTGCCTGTGTGCTTGCAATGCCGGCAGTTAATAGTGCCGCCATGATACAGGCGTTGAAAGTTTTCTTTTTCATAGATGACTCCTTTTTTGTTGTAATTGCAGGCGGACAATTCGGAAATTTACAGATATATTCTACCGTGCTCAAAGTTTATATACAAGAGAAAAAAAAGGCTTTGTTTTTGAATAGATGCCTTTATAATAATGGATGGCCCGCCTGTTACGCCTACGAATACTCGGGTGCTTCGCAATAAAAAAAACTCTGCCGGCGCATTCAGCCGACAGAGCCCGAATCAATAAAACTGATTACCGTCGGATTTGCAAGCACGTCAGTCACTTTCTTTGTCGCATTTCCTTTATAATGGATAATCCGATCTTAAAATTCGGTTCCTCCTCCCGCTTCACCATGCTGTAAAAATCGCACTTTTGGCAATCACCGCTGAACTTTTCCACATATGAGCCTTGGGCGTTTGCTCCCTTACACAGGGTGCCGGCAACAACCCAGCAGCAGCGGCCACCGTTCTCACCGTCATGAATTCCGTCAGCCTTCCCCTCTTCAGCAGCAGGGCAGACGCCGAATTCATCAGCCTTTATCCCTCCCGGTTCCCGGCCGCATTTTTTTGCTTCCCAGCAATTTTGCTTTTTCATTTCCTCATATTCCTTTTTTTTTAAAAATCTTTCTTTCAAAAAACAAAAAACCGAGCCCGGAGGAGTCGGTTTTTTTAGTATCGTGAAGTACACTCGGCACCGGAACAGGTTGAGCATCGGCAACAGCCATTTACTCCGGACTGATATATTCCGCTGCATTCAGGGCGGTTTATATAGTGAAATAGTGAAAAACCCTGAAAGGGTTCAACATCAGCTCAGGGTAACACCCTGAGTATAAAATGCAGATAAAACCTGCGTGTCTGCCCCGAATAAGAGGGCGGACACACTAGAAAAGAACTCACTTCTCCGCAGGAGATAAGGTGTCAACATAAGTGAACTGAATTGTATCATCAGACTTGCCGATCTTGGTCAGATAAACCGTATCCATGCCGCGATGGTCGTCCTTGCCGAAAGAAACGTCCACTCCGCCCGCATCAAATTTCGACATCGCCTCAACGGAATTTTTCAGTGCCGCTGTCGTCACTTCGCCATTAACCGCGGAAAGGGCCTGATAAAAGACCTTGGCACCGAGATATCCTTCCAGGCTGACAAAACCGTATTCCACAGCACCCATATCCTGCTGATACTGCTTCACCAGCGGCAGGGTGTCATCCCATGGATCAGGCACGACCTGACTGATGTAAACATTATCTGTATGTTGCAGACGACGGGCCAAGGCAGTGGAACCGACAAAGGAGATATTCAACATCGGAACCTTGAATCCCATTTTATGCCATTGATTAATGGCCAGGGCGCAGGGTCTGCTGGCCCCGACCAGAATCACGGCTTCCACATCCTGCCCTCTGACCTGGCGAACAGCCCCTCCGACGGAAACCGTATTACGGCGATAATTGGGTACACTCTTCCAGAACGCATTCAATTCGTCCATAGAGCTTTCATCATCAGGCAGTTTCGGTACGGAAGGAACTACATTGATCCCTTTAATTTTTTCCAGTGCCTTGACAACGGCTTGCACCCCGGCCATGCCGAAAGCATCCCGCTGAACAAAGAGTCCGATCCGGCTGATGCTCAAATCCTCTTTCAAATGCCGCATCATATTTTCAATTTCAGTGTCATAGCCGGCGCGTAAGGAAAAGGCATAGGGGTTCTTTTCGACATCGCTTAAAAAACCGGCCCCGGTCAAGGGCGCAAAAAACAACACCTCATTCTTCATTGCCTCAGGAACAGCAACCTTTGATGTGGGAGTACCCACATAGCCGAACAGAGTATGAACACCGTCCTGAAGAAAGGCTTGGGTATTCTCAAGACAGCGATTCGGCTCATAGCCGTCATCTTTGACCAGCAGCTCGACGTCATCTCCGGCATGTGCATTCAGATAGGCCATTGCTCCCTTATGCAGCTGCTGCCCGAGAAATGCCGTAGGGCCTGTCAATGCACAGGATTGACCGATTCTGGTTTCTGCAGAACTCTGTCCGGGCATGACGACCGCAATACACAGACAGCAGCCCCATAGAATATTCCATCTGTTTTTCTTCATTCCTTTCACCCCTTTTCAGTTGTCAATGATCGTTTTTATCGTTTTTATCGAGTGAAATGTACATAATCCGACAAAGTTCAGGCATCAAGCACACCCGCTTCGAAAACCTCAGCGGCTGCATCATCGGCCTGCTTTTCCGCCTCAAGTTTAAAGGTGGCAACAGCCTGCAACATGTCATCGCCCATAACCGCCATTTCCTGCATGGAAACCGAGGCTCCCATAGCCTCTTCAGCTGTTTCCAGACTGATACTGCCGATCTCGCCCATTGATGTCGCCAGGATCGCCGTTGTATCCGCCTGCTGCTGAGCCGCAGAGGCAACACCTTGAATAAGTTCAAAAACCTCATTTGAACGGTCTGTGATTTCATCCAGCCTGGCAAGAGCGTTCTGGGAAAGTGTAGTACCCTGGACCACCTCCTGAATACTGGAATCCATGCTGACACCGGCCTCGGTGATCTCGCCGAGAATATTTTTAATCAATGTTTCGATTTGTCTGGTGGAAACAGCGGCCCGCTCAGCCAGACGCTGAATTTCTTCGGCAACAACTGCAAAACCGCGTCCCTCTTCACCGGCCGCCGCCGCCTGAATAGAGGCGTTCAGAGCCAGGATAGAGGTACGATCGGAAATTTCGTTAATTGTCCGGGCAAAATCGCTGATTTCCTGTGAACTCTCACCGAGGCGCTTAATGGACCGAGCTGTATTCTGCACATTGCCTCGGATGGCTTCCATAGCCTGACTGGTCTCACGTACCGCCTTTGCACCCTCCGCAGCAACCTGGCTGGACTCTCTGGAAAAGCTCGCTGACTGATTCGCCTGATCAGCGGCTTCCCTGATTGCACCGGTCAACAGATTAATTTCCTGTACCGCCTCATTAATCATGCTTGACTGATTATTATTCTGACCCGCCAGTTCTCCTGTTGACTCACTGAGAATATTTGCCGTTGAACCGACCTGCTCGGCAGTCTGTTTAATCCTGACAAAGGCCGTTCCCAGCTCCTCAAGCATCAGATTCAAAGAGTCGGCCAAGGTTCCGATAACATCTTCTGTAACAGTGGCGCGAATACTCAGGTCACCGTCAGCCAGCTCGGTAATCTCTTCAAGAAGTCGAATAATGGAATCCTGCAGCTCATCATGCTCCTTCTGCCTTGATTCAATTAGATCATGAATAGTTGTTGTCATCTGATTAAAAGAACCGGCCATCCGGCCCAGCTCATCCTCACTGGTCACCTTAACCTGCTCACCGTATTCACCTTTTTCAACTTTTGCAATACCCTGCATAATCTCATCCACCTGCTCGGTCACACCGCCGGCAACACGTAAACTGACGAAAATAACCGCCACCGCAGCAACAAGAGCAAGCAGACCGACAATTTGCAGCAGCTGCATAACAGGACGATTAACCTCTTCCTGTGCAACCTCACTGATAACCGCCCAGTTGAGCCCCTTATATCGGACCGGAGCCCAGGAGGCCAACACTTTTTCTCCCAGACTGTTCACTGTAATTCTGGTGTCACTTTTGCCGGCAAGAGCCTGGTTGACCGCTTCTGTATCCACCTTCGCCTGAGAATTCAAAAGCGTGGATTTTACCTCGTACTTCTGCGCATTCCGGGCCTCTGAACGCCATAATTTATCCGACCCGATCAGGTACGTGTCCACATGAGTCATCTCGGTGTGCCCTTCCAGTTCTACATGTCCGGCTTCCTTCTCAAATTCCTGCCGAATCCCCATGATTTCATTAATCGGATCATTGGATATCTGCAGAACAACAATCATGGAGAGTTCATCTCTGTTTATGACAGGAACCGCCATGAAGGCGGCCGCTTCTCCTCCTGACGGTTCATAGAATGCGTAGTCGCTGATTGCCATTTCTTTTGTTTTCAAGACTTCCTGAACCGATCTGCCGAACATTGAGTCGGAATAAGGTCCGGAAAGAACATTGGTCAGGTAATCCTTCTTCCGCTGGGCAGAGGCGAAAATATACCCGTCCTGAGAAACAAGATAGAGATCGGAAAACTTATACGTTTCTGCAAGCTGAGAAAGAATATCTTTCTTCCCTTTTTCCATCTTGGGCACCACCGCTTCCCCCTGGTCAATTTCAACCATGAGTACCCAGGTCGCCCCGTACAGGCTGACCGCCGTATAGGCTGAAAGAACATAGTCACCGCGATAATTCACAACGGTTGTCTCGCCGTCCTCGCCTGCCAACGCATAAACAATGCTTTCAGTATCCACAAGAAAAGAGGGGTTGGCAATTGTGGGTTCCTCAAAATGGCGCGAATTCGAGCGAAACATACCATCCGTACCGACCATGTAGGTTTCACCTGTTTCACCCAGTCCGGTTGTATCCTTCATAATATCGTCCAACGCATTATCTTTGAGACGAAAAAGCAGAAGACCGGATGATTGATCAGCACTGAACAGGGGAGTGGAAAAATAAGCGATATGCTTCAGCTCCGAAAAAGAAGAAAGGCGATAGTCTATAAAACGCGTTTCCTGCATACCTTTCTGCATTGCTTCCCATTCCGATGTTCCTTCCTGCACCGGGGTACCCTGCTCCACTTCCCGATCCGTGGAAAAAACGACCTTTCCGTCCCGGCTGAGCAGAGTAAGCGAATAAAAGTCCCGATTTGCAAGCCAATCTTCCAGGAATTCGACAAACTCGGCACCCGGATCGGCACCTGTATTCAACTCGGAACCCGGATCGACAGTCGTATTCCTCAGAAGCTCACTGAAAACCTGCTGCTGCCGAGGACTTTCACCGAACATCTTTACATCCTCAAAACGCATCTTAAAGTAGGATTTCACCTGCTTTTTCTGCAGGGACCTGACAGCGGAAAGCTTTGTATAGGCCTCTTCCTGGAAGACTCGCATATTAGCGGAAATATTTTCCAATTTTTTGGCCTGATCATCAAAATAGCGACGCAACGCCTGATACTGGAAGGCCAGGGTTGTCTCCAACTGTTCAAAGGATTGACGCTGCAATGAGGAAGACGAGTATTTATAGCTGGCAAAGCCGATGACAGCCATTGGTACCAGCGAGATAATCAGAAGCCAAAACAGCAACTTTCCCCTGATAGTCTGTCCGCCGCGAAACAGCTTTTTTACATTCAACATCTTTTTTTCCTTAGCCTTCTGTGCCATTTTTTCTCCTTTGAAAAAATTACCCGACACGAGTTGTCGAACAGGTAACTGCTTGTTTTGACTTTTTTAAAAAAGCGTCGGTGCTGGAGGTCATTATTAATGATCTCTGTTTACGGCGTACTGTAAACAATATAATAACAATATATTCCCAGACAGGTCGTCGACTGATATATCGTGACGCTGCAGGCAGCAAAGCCTTTCTTTTTATTCCGCACCGCCCAAGGAATTCGAATGTATTATTGCCGCAATATCAGGAAGAATAAACAATTCTTTCTCTCTTCGAAAGAGACCTCGGACAAAAATCGGGGGAAATCCCGCCTGTTTCGGATAAACTGCTTCGCAGTCTGCGGGGATGTCTCCATTGATAATCTGATCCGAAACTTTGAGGACACAACGAAGAAGCACTTTTTCGGAATGAATATTTTCAGCATTCCCCGGTGACAGAGAATCGACTGTCCGCACAACCAAGTATCGTTCCCCCACGTCTTTTCCTGACGAACTCAGTCCGAAAAATCGAACAAGGTCGATTATCGGCAACACCTGCTCCCGCCATGCACAAAGACCGAGGAGATACTCTGACGCAAAAGGCACCGCTTGAATTTCGGCTTCCGTCAGCACCTCGTCAATCTGGCCGGCAGTAAAAAGCAAAACAGGTCTTCTCTCCTGAAGCTCGTCTGCATTCAGGTACACGGAAACTGTTTTCGCCTTTGCACCGGCAGAACTTTTTTTCTTAACCGCCATGCTGTTCTCCCGGTCGAGTCGGAGTGATACTTTCCTGACACCGGAGAGATATCTGATCAATCAGATACTGGATGACCGTATCACTCACTCCTTCCTGCTGCACCAGTCCCGGGGGGAGTTGATCCGCTGCAAGATGTTCAGTGCCGACCTTGCCCTGCTTAAACTGAGCGATTGTCCAGGCCATAACGCGTTTAAAGGTTTCCTCATCCACCGACTTGGGTCTCTTTTTATTCTTCCGAATCAGCCTGTTAGGCACTGCGGTTCCGGGACCGTTTTTCGTTCCTTTTGCAGGCTGCCGAGCAGCGGAATCAACAGGGACAGGAGGTTGCGCCCAATGCTCCGGGGCAAGGACCCCGATACCTTGGCCGAGCTGTCGGGCAACAGGAATAACCTGGGCAGGATCCAACAGCAGCACAACGAGATTCATGCAGACCGCAACCTGCGGACATAACTGTTCAGCAAGTTCAGGCGAAGGAGGAGGTAACCGGGTGGTTTGCTCAGGCAGTTCTATTTCGTCAATTACCTGATCAACCAGCAAAAAAAAGGTATTCTTTCCTTTATGCAGCTGAAGAAAAACCGAGCCGGGTTCCGGATGTTCGCAATGTTTCCGGGCAAGGAGAGAGCCGAGATGAAATATCTCTCGTTCTTTGCCTGCGGTTTCATGAGGCAACATCTTGTGTCGGCGGGAGAGAATGTAACGGGCCTCAATCCCCAGAACAAAATTCCCCCCTTTTACCAAACAAACTTTTTTCATTTTTTATAATCGGTAAGATTGCCGGTATAGACGAATTTGTTATACTTATTCATCCGCTGTTTCCTTACGAATAAAACGAATGACCTCATCAGCCTTGAAGGGCTTTGTCATAAAGCCCCGTGCTCCCAATTCTCTCGCCTTTTCCTGATACTTGTCCGCGCTTCTCGATGTAAGCATGGCAACCGGGATATCACGCAGCTCAGGCTGGGCCTGCATGGTCTGCAAAACCTCAAAACCGTTCATTCGGGGCATCTCAACATCAAGCAAAATAAAATCCGGTTTTTCTTCACGTATTTTTTCTATAGCCTCAATACCGTTCCGGGCTGCGACAGGAATCCACCCCTGCTGAGTAATGAAATTGGAAACCACTTTTCGCACACTGATAGAATCGTCAACAACAAGAATGCGCAAAGGTCCGCGTTCTTTAACAGGCCCTGCTGTAAAACTCTCGTCCGGCCTCTTGATCACGGAAGTCCATTTCCGGAGAAATTCCTCCACCTGAAGAATAGGAATCAGGTCGCCGTTACCCATAATGGTAACACCTGAAATACAGGGAACATTATGCAAATGCGTCCCCAAATTCTTGAAAACGATGTCCCGCTGGCCGATAAGCTGTTCACAGAGGAC
>Ga0316189_10006188_pt1 | contig 11424 bp, 11 predicted proteins | sample LowCovwburrow_MG_FD_204930 | JGI IMG/M metagenome (GOLD analysis project Ga0316189, IMG submission 204930) | Coastal sediment microbial communities from Maine, United States - Lowes Cove worm burrow | ecosystem: Environmental > Aquatic > Marine > Coastal > Sediment | place: USA: Maine... | reverse complement strand
TGCTGCTAAAAATATAAACTGATTTTATATCAGATTATAGGGCGTCGCGCTTTGTTGCTACCCTTGTGTTGCTTTGCTTTGTTTTTCAAAGACAGGTAATATGGTTTGCGTTGTGCTTTTTCTGCGACAAGCTGCTTCATGGTTTTCTTTGGAGATGCTTTATCGTTTTTTATCGGCCATTTTCTGAACATCCTAAAATCTGTTGGGCATTTATACTGCTACTTGGGCAATAAAAGGTGGCTAAGGGGCAACATCACTTCTTGTCGCGCGCAGCCTTCTCATCCTTGGACAAAATGTTGTTCCAAACGTTTTTGCTAATACCCAGCTCGGCAGGCATGCGTTTGGTTTTGCCGACGCTGACTTTTCCACCTTTATTCAGGAATTCCTGAATAAGAGCATCATCTGTGGTTTCTTTGGGGACATGTTTCATGAAAGTCAGCTTACCGTTTACGTGTACTTCAGGCAACAGGTAGTTACCCTAATGCGTTGCGTTGAAGGGCGTGATGTGTGAAGCTCCACGCTTCATTACCAAAGGAGGTTACGACATGATGATCTATGGATTGGACACCTGCCCAATGTGTCAGAAAGCCCGCAAGGCGCTGGAGGCCGCGGGCAAAGACATCAATTTTCGTGATGTCCGCGCCGATCCTTTGAGTGAGGCAGAGTTGGCAGAATTGATTGCCGAATTCGGGGATCGTTTGGTGGATCGGACAACGAATGATTACCGCGCACTGAATGACTGGCTTAAAAATGCAGAGTCAGAGGCGCAGATTTCAGCCCGCCCCAAATTGATGGCGCGCCCGATAATACGCGATGGGGATCGTTTTTATCTAGGCTGGGATGAGGCAATTCAAGAAGCTTTATGTCTTGGCTGATATTTTGAATCTAAATACAGGATTAACGGGCTTAAACCCGATTGAAACGCTTTACGACGCTAACATTTAAAACCAGTAATTTCGATTGGTTGGCTGTATGTCCCAGCTGGGACATCACGCTAAGCCGTATCCAGGTACGTCCGATATTCAAACGCACTAACCTGGGCTGCGAAGCGTTCCAGTTCCTGACGTTTTGCCTTCAGAAAGATACTGCGTAAAATCGGTGCGAAAATATCGCCCATATCTTTTGACCTCTCAAAAGCATCCAGCGCATCCTGCCAGTTTGTTGGTAATGCGGGTAAATTTGCCGCGAAAGCGTCACCTTTGGTTGCCGGGGCAGGAAGTTGCGCGGTTTCAATACCCTTTAGTGCAGCGCCCAGAATGGCGGCCAACACCAGATAAGCGTTTGCATCCGCCCCCGCCACACGGTGTTCAATGCGCCGTGCCACATCCGGCCCGCCCGGAATACGAATGGCTGTTGTGCGGTTTTCGTAGCCCCAACCAACAGCACATGGTGCGTGGCAGTTTGGTGCAAAGCGGCGGTATGAATTATAGTGTGGTGCGAAAATTGCCATAGAGGCAGGCATCATATTCAGGCAACCCGCTACTGCGTGATGCAAAATAGGGCTGCCTTCTTCTGTGCCATTGGCAAAGATATTATTGCCATCTTTATCCAGAATGGAAAAATGTACATGCAGCCCATTACCCGGCCTGTCACCAAAAGGCTTGGCCATAAAAGTTGCAGCCAAGCCCTGATTGCGGGCAACAGAACGCACAATACGTTTGAAGAACATCGCATCATCTGCGGCGCGTAACGGGTCGGGCACGTGATTAAGGTTAATTTCAAACTGACCTGTACCAGCTTCGGAAATGGCCGCATCCGCAGAAACACCCCAGGCTTCGCATTCTGCATAGACGGCGTTTAAAAACGGCTCGTGCAGATCAAGTGTATCCAGAGATTCGATTAGTGGAAAATCTTGTTTGATCGGGGCGGTCTGGGCAGTGCCATAGATGGCGTCCGGGTCAGTAAGGTAAAATTCCAATTCGGTTGCAACAACAACGGTCAGGCCGCGTGCTTTGAATTTTTCCACAATATGGGCGAGTGCCTGACGCGGATCACCCAGAAAGGGCGTTTTGTCTTCTTGTAAGAAGGTGCATGGTATCAAAACGGTCGGTTCTATTGTGGTGGATAGCTTCAAGGGGCCGCGGCCGGTTGGTATGCAATAGCCGTCACTGTCGCCAGAGGCAAAAACCAACTCACTGTTTGGGATGTCATGGCCCCAAATATCGACTCCGGTAATAGATAATGGCAGGCGGAACCCGTCTTTCAATACGGACTTCAGCTTTTTTGCGGGCATTCGTTTCCCGCGCATTTGTCCGTTAAGATCAAAAACGCCAACTTGAACATTCGGATTTTGCAAAGTGTTTGTCATGATTCGGACCTTGGGTTCGGAAGTTCAATAATTTGATCAAATTATTGCATAAGGTCAATCAATGATATGTAAATTGTAGATTATTGCTAAATTTATAGGAAATTTTACAATAATCAGACAAAATATATGTGGAAACACGGCAAAAACAGTTTGTTTCCCAATTGTTGACAAATTTGAATGCGAAACAATAGCCAGTATGTAACGAGGATTGTCAGTATGGACAGATTAATGGAGATGGAGGCCTTTGCGAAGGTCGTCGATAACGGTGGCTTTACGGATGCCGCCAAAAAAATGGGTTTATCAAAATCAGCGGTATCAAAACACGTGTCTTCTTTAGAGGCACGTCTAGGGGCGCGATTGCTTAATCGGACGACCCGCCGTGTTAGCCCAACCGAAATTGGTTTGGCTTATTACGATAAGGCCAAACAGGTACTTGTAGATGCCATTGAGGCCGATGCAATGGTATCATCGATGCAAATCGCCCCACGCGGATCATTGCGGTTAGCAGCTTCCCCCGATTTTGGCGGAAACCACCTTTCCAGTGCGCTGGGGGATTTTTTAGGCCTATATCCGGATGTGTCTGTCGATATGGTTCTAAGCAATCGTAATCTGGATCCTGTTGCCGATAGTTTTGATTTGGTAATTCGTGTCGGCCAGCAGCAAGACAGCAGTATTATGGCCAAGAAGCTTGCTTCAACCAGAATGCAAATTATCGGGTCACCCGCCTATTTTGAAAAACATGGGGTACCGACCAAAATAGATGATTTGAATCAGCACAGCCTGTTGCACTATTCCAACCAACCATCGGGCAGTGTTTGGAGACTGGAATCGCCTTCAGGTGAAAAGCGGACTGTCCGCGCAAGCGGCAATCTAACCGCAAACGATGGGCATTCTTTGTTGCAGGCAGCCGAAGCCGGTCTTGGTATCGCATACTTGCCTTGCTTTTTGTACCATGATGCCCTTGAAGCCGGTCGTATAATGCCCATTTTAACGGACTTGCCAGTGCAATCGCAGGATATTTATGCAATGTATCCGCATGGGCAGTATACCCAACCTAAGCTACGTGCATTTCTGGATTTTCTGGCAGAGCACTTTAAGAACAAAGGTATGGGTGTTTGGTAGGGATCGCCCCTTTAGCTAAAGCTTTGCGGCGGTAATGATAAGCTGCCGCTTCAACCATTCCCAGATTTTCATACAGGGCTCGTGCGGGGGTATTCGCGCGAACCGTTAACACGGCGACCCAATTACAGTTTTGGTTTTTTGCCCATTGGCAGGCAGCATACATAATGGTGTTTGCAATTCCCTTGCGGCGGTGATCCGATGCAACCTCTACCGCATGTACCATAGCTATACCTTTATATGCGGCGGCAAAAGCAACGCCCATGTTGCCGGCACTTAATATTGCCTTTGGGGTTTTTACACGCGCCATAACATTCAAGCGCCCCTGATTTATTCCACCTGCAGTCCAGACGGATTTTGCATCTTTATTTGGAACAGCAAGCAGTTGAATATTTTGCGTAGCTATTGGCGGATTGCGTAAAAGCTTATCGGTTTGCGCGACCAGAATAACCACTGGGTCAACAATTTTATATTCTAAGGTTTGCAATTCTGTATCTAGCGTTGCGTCCGCATCGCGGATCATAAACAAAGGTGTTTGGTCAAGTGACACCATCTTTGCAGCTGCTGGGCCAATTTTTACGTTTTGTGTTTCGGGAAGAAGGGTCGCGGCGGAAACCCGTTGACCACCATCTGCCCCTTCACGGATTAACCAGCCTTCGACGTTGTGAAAAGCATATGGCGCCCAAGTGGCATCGACGGCATCAAATAGATCGGTTTGGGTCGGAAGCTTCACGGGCCTAATCTTCAGCAAACGTTTTGCGTATTAGGATTGCAACTTCTGATACCCTGGCTGCATTGGTTGAGCGCACAACCAAATTACACCCGAAGGCCCCGTTATCATAATAAGGATATGAGCCAATGGACGTGTCTGGGTTGTTATTTGCAATAACGCCAAGTTGTTTGGCGATATCACCCTCTTTCATCTTTAGGCTAACAGTTTCAGATAAAACCTTTTTACCCGATGTTAGTTTTGGCAACAGACCCGCAAGCATGGCCCTGAAGATCGTTGGAACGCCTGCCATGACATGGACATTTTCCAACGAAAACCCCGGTGCTTTGGAAACCGGATTGTCTATTAAGTCTGCGCCATCGGGAATGCGCGCCATACGCAGGCGTGTTTGGGTTAGCTCAGTCTCGGGATTTTTGTAATTTTTTGCCAGTGCGGCCCGGGCATCGGCGCGCACATCTATCGAAACGTCAAAGGCTTTGGCAATACAGTCTGCGGTAATATCATCATGGGTTGGCCCAATACCGCCACTGGTAAAGACGTTTGTATATTTCATGCGCAAAGTATTTACGGCATCAATGATCTGGACTTCATCATCGGATACAACGCGTATTTCTTTTAGATCGACACCCATTAGGGTCAGTTGCTGGGCTAAATGGTTTGAGTTGGTATCCTGCGTACGTCCGGACAGAATTTCGTCACCTATGACGATCATAGCGGCTGTTGGATTGCTCATCTGACTTGTCCTTATTGAATCGGGCACATAGGTATCAAACATGAAATTCGATACACCTCTTATACCCGCAACACTTATCCGTAGATATAAACGTTTTCTGGCAGACGTCACGCTAAACGATGGGCGCGAAGTCACGGCCCATGTCGCCAACCCCGGCTCTATGCTTGGTATGAAGCATGCTGGGCTGCGGGTTTGGTTGGAACGGAACGAAGACCCCAAACGCAAACTGAAATATTCATGGAAACTGGCAGAGTTGGAAGACGGGACGTTTATCGGGGTGGATACGGGCCTGCCCAATAAAATTGTGGCAGAGGCTTTACAGGGCGGTTTAGCTGCAGAATTAGGTTATACGCATATCCGCCCAGAGGTAAAATATGGCGAAAATTCACGTGTTGATTTTTTGCTGACAGATGAAAACAAACCTGATTGTTATCTGGAAGTTAAAAGCGTCACGCTTTCACGTAGTGCGGGTTTGGGTGAATTTCCCGATAGCGTGACCAAGCGCGGGTCAAAGCACATGGAAGAACTGGCGCGTATGGTTGCACAGGGTCACCGCGCGATTTTGCTGTACCTGGTGCAACGTAACGATATCAACAGTTTTACTGTTGCGGGTGATATTGACCCTGAATACCAGCGGGCCGTTATTAGCGCAAAAAAAGCAGGGGTTGAAATTTTGTGTTATGGAACCAAAATTTCCAATGCAGATATTTGCCTTGATGCAACCTCTATGATCTTGCCTATGGCCAGTGTTACGGATTAGGGCTATTGAGCATTGCATTATTAGGATTACGGAGTACGGCACCTTGGAAAGTACAAAGAAACCGCGGTTAAACGCAGACGGTATTACCATCCATTCAAAGGACGACTTTGAAGGTATGCGTCGGGCCGGGCGTTTGGCGGCTGAAATTTTGGATATGATCGGCCCATATGTACAACCGGGCGTCACTACGGAATATCTGGATCAGCTGTGCCATGATTATATGATCGCCAATAATTCCGTGCCCGCAACATTGGGCTACCGCGGTTATCCAAAATCCAGCTGTATCTCGATCAACCATGTTGTGTGTCATGGTATTCCGTCCAATAAAAAGCTGAAAGATGGCGATATTCTGAATATTGACGTGACCTGCATTCTGGACGGTTGGTTCGGTGACAATTCACGGATGTACGCTGCAGGTAATCTGTCGCGCAAAGCAGAACGTTTGATCCAAGTCACCCATGACGCGCTGATGTTGGGAATTGATCAGGTCAAGCCCGGGAATACCTTTGGCGATATCGGGGCCGCAATCCAGAAATATGCCGAAGCGCATCGTTGTTCTGTTGTGCGGGATTTCTGCGGACATGGGCTGGGCCGTGTATTTCACGCACCGCCAAATGTTTTGCACTACGGCAACTGGGGGACTGGCAATGTGCTGGAAGAGGGCATGTTTTTCACAATTGAACCAATGATAAATCTGGGCAAACCCCACACTAAAATACTGGCGGACGACTGGACCGCCGTGACCAAGGATAGATCCCTGTCAGCACAGTTTGAACATTCAATCGGTGTTACGGCGGATGGGTGTGAGATTTTCACACTGTCACCTAATGGTACATTTCACCCAACTTATTAGACTGATTGCCTATAAACTATTGGTTAACCAATGCGGGCAACTATGATTTGATGTCAGCGAATCTACAAAAATCCGAATTTGCCGAGGCTGCAATGCTGGGGTTCAGCCTGTCGCAAGCGGCGGTCACTGATCCCAAGAAACTTCAAAACAGACATCGAGCTGAATTACGCGCGCGGTTTTTGAAGGGTGGCGTGCGGGCGGTTGCCGACTTTGAATTGCTGGAACTGATCATTTGCCGTGCAATCCCGCATCGTGATGTGCGGCCCCTGTGTAAATTGCTGCTAAAACAGTTCGGTTGTTTTAACGGCGTTATCACGGCGTCTGATAGCAATTTGCGAAAAATACGGGGGGTTGGCCAGGCTGTTGTGAATGAATTGAAAATTGTTCAGGCAACGGCCTACAGAATGGCACAATTGCAGGTTCTGGACAAAGATGTTTTGACCACTTGGGATCAGCTGATTGCATATTGCAGGTCAAGAATGGCGTACTTGACCCATGAACAATTTCGGGTTTTATTTCTGGACAGCAAAAACGTGTTGATCGCGGATGAATGTTTGCAGTCCGGCATTGTTAACCACGTGCCCGTTTATCCCCGCCAAATAGCCAAACGCGCGCTGGAGCTGGACGCGAGCGCAGTTATTCTGGTTCACAATCATCCAAGTGGTGACCCGAAACCATCGCATGCAGATATTGCCGTAACGTTGGAAATTATAGATGCGTTAAGTGCGCTTGTTATTACCGTGCATGATCATGTGATAATCGGTACGACTGGTGAAACAAGCTTTAAAGCATGCGGTTTGATTTAAAGCTTGTCTTTGACCCATATTTCGACCCGATTGTTTATTGCAGCACCTTCGGGCGTGTCTTCACAGGCAAGAGGAGAGGCTTCACCAAAGCCCAGTACGTCTATTTGCAAATCAGCCAACTGACCACTGCTATCGGCGTCTTTAATCAACTGTGATACAAGCTGCGCAGATGTTTTTGATGAACGTTTACTTTCGCTGGTGTTATCTTTGGATTCTGTGAAACCGATGATCATCATTGCCTGATCCGCGTAATTTCCCAAAAACAGCTCTGTCATCAGGGCTTCTAATGCGGCAGAAGAATGTGGATTCAAAGTTTCGGTACCCGCAGTAAACCGCATTACTGTTGAAAGTTGCCTTGCCCCATTAAGCATACCCAACATGGTACGAATTTCTGTAATTGGAACTGACTTTGAGGTGGCAAGCAGGCTGTGTACAATCCGGTTGCCTTGATTTTCCAACCCATTTTCGAAAACTGAAAGACTGGGATATCCCCGGCGATCAATCATTTTTCTGGCCTGTGCTTCGCTAAGGTAACTTAGAAACTCGCGTATAAAAATCGGGGATGTTTTAAGGCTTGTTTGCAGGTAGTGGTAATAAACAGCAGGATAGCTGCCGGATGAAATATTAAAGACGCTTGGTTGAACAAAGGCGCCGCAAGGGCCAAGTATTGGCAGAGCTTTGGCGGTGCGAAGGTTGGAAAAATTCGTAAACCCCAAACCATAAGGGTCACTTGCTGCGGCTTTTGCCAACTCTTCAAGATCATCGAATTGTGTTGCCGTTTTAAGCTTTGAGGTATCAAACCCCATTTCCTTGGCGATTTTTGCCAGATCAGAAGTTTCTTTTGGCAGGTAAACATTGATATTTGCATCCGGCCCGCCCAGATCTTTCCAATTTACGATTACACCGGATAGAATGCGATGCAGCGCATCTTGTGATAAGGATCTTACAGAATTCGTATCAGATGTGACGGCAACCAAAGCGTCGGCTGCAATGGGTGTAACGTTTGCTTGTTTCTTTGCGCTGTCCATCATATTCGCCGAGCCGCTTTTTATAATCAGCGTGTCCTTATGTGCTAAGATACCAGCCTCCAAATCAGAACTGATCCCGGTTTCGATCGATATATCTGCAAGCCCCTGCCTGTCCTTACCGGTAATTTTGATGTTTGATTTGTCATCCGTTTCTATGGCGGTTTCGATGTCTGCATCCAGTGAAAAACTGTAGTTTTCAAGAAGTGGAACCAGCAGCTGATTTATTAGAACATGATTTCCATATATAGAAACCTTTGATGCCAAACTTTCAATTTCGGGACAGGAAGCCCCATCACATGTAACTGTTCTTGCATCGACCTCTAATTCACCAAGGTCTGTTTCGATAGTGTAAATCCCCTGATCAAAGCGCTTAAGTTCACCAATCAGCTCAACAGAACTGGTGGTTGACTTTAGCGTAACCTGACCTGCCCAAACCGCATGGGATAATGTGGCCAGAGCCAAGGTAAGGGATAATAATCTGGATAAGTACATTTGATGCCGCCAACTAATTTCGTTGTGCTACAATCAGGTTCCTGAGTATATTTTTCAATACAATACTTTGCTTATCTGCAGAACAATTTTTGACCGAGACATTCTTGCTGGTAATTTGGGTTCCCAGATTGGCAGCATAACGCACGGTATTGATAGAAAAGCCGGTGCCGCATAGATGACTGGGATTTGCCAGAACCACCTTGAAATCAACAAAAGCGGCATTGGGGCTTTCAACGCTGTATATTTGGACAAATTTCCCGTTTTCGACATCGTTGTTGCCAAGCACCGTCAGATAGCCGCCGCCTTGTAGATAGGATTTTTTATAGGAACGCGCGTTCAGTTTTGTGAGTTGCTTATTATGCGACGAGTCGAAAAACTGTTCATTCGCATTAAGCTGTAAATTTGCCTGCCCTGACCATGCAATTCCAGTCCGTTGTAATGATGATAAACCTTTAACAGGTGTTGAAATAGATTTGGATGCCCCGTCTGCAAAGGACACCTTTATGTTTGCAGGATCAGATAAGACGGGAATTGTAATTGTGATTTCACCTTTGTTATCAACGATTTCACTAAATCGCAAACCGGCGTGGGTAATCGTGATAACTTTGCTTTTATGGCAAGGCGCCTTGACGTCCAGTTGTATGCGCGCACCCCTTAAGGATTTCGCAGAAAGGCCAAGAGAACAATCCATTTGGGTCGGATCTATTTTTAGCGTGCCAAATGTTTCCGGTGATGTGGAAACAAACGCGGTTTGTGCGCTGCGGACAAGCTCAAACCCGGAAATAGGTGGTGGTTTCGGGGGTTGTTCAGCTGTGGGGATAAAAGCATCGGGTTTTTGTGCAGGAATATATTTATTGCTGTGGGGTATTGCATCCGTTTCAATCGTGGTGCCCGTGCCCACTTTTGCAATTTGTGTTGCACTGATTTTCGGCGTAAACAATTCATCGCCTTTATGCACAAAAGTGCCTACGCCCAACAACAATACGAGGCCGGTTATAAATGTTAAGGCTTTGTCATTCAAACGCACAACGTTATCCTAGAAATATTTAAATATAGTATGCCAAATAAACTTACTTTTTGGTATCCATGGCACCATCTTGTGTATGGTGTGATGAGGATAAGACACAGGGCCTACACATCGTGGGCAAGTAATCAAAAAAATCAACATATAGACAATTTTGATATGGCTTTGCAGTATATTGTGCCACAATTCAGTCTAATTTCATGTTGCGGTTGATATTTATTAGAGCTTCCCGTGGCAATGTTTGAATTTGTTGCCGGATCCGCATGGGCAAGTTTCGTTACGGGAGGGATTGCCCCAAGTGGTTTTATCGCTTTCGTCAAAACCCTCTATCGCATTTTCATAAGACGGTGATATTGCACCTGCCGCGTCCATCTGTGCCTGCATTTCGCGCTGTTCTTCTTCTGTTAACATGCGAATGCGCGACAATTGTTTTGTAACATCGAGACGTAGACCGTCTAAAAGTTTTTCAAAAAGCTCAAAACCTTCGGTTTTATATTCATTTAACGGATCGCGCTGGGCATAGCCGCGAAAGCCAACAACAGAACGCAGATGTTCCAGCGTTACAAGATGTTCGCGCCATTTGCCGTCAATGGTCTGCAATAGTAGCTGTTTTTCAATGTTGCGCATATTTTCAGCGCCAAACTCCTGCTCTTTATCTGCCGCAAAAGCATCGCCCGCTTCATAAATATGTTCACGGATGTGTTCGTCATCAACGCCGTCTTCTTTTGCCCAATCTTTTAATGGAAGTGCCATGCCAAGCAGTTCTTGGACGCTTGCATCCAATCCGTCTATATCCCATTGCTCGGGATATGATTTTTCAGGGATGGCCTGATCGACAATATCATCAATAACCTGATCACGCATATCTTTGACGACATCAGACAGATCATCGCCTTCCATGATTTCACGGCGTTGTCCGAAAATGGCTTTGCGCTGATCGTTCATCACATCATCGAATTTCAGCAATTGCTTGCGAATATCAAAGTTGCGACCTTCAACCTTGGCCTGTGCGCGCTCAAGTGATTTGTTGACCCATGGGTGAACGATACTTTCACCCTCTTCCATGCCCAAAGTGCTAAGTACTTTTTCCAAACGCTCGGAGCCAAAGATGCGCATCAGATCATCGTCCAGAGACAAGAAAAATGCAGAGCGGCCCGGATCGCCCTGACGGCCCGAACGGCCGCGCAATTGGTTATCGATACGGCGGCTTTCGTGGCGTTCTGTAGCAAGAACGAACAAACCACCTGCATCCAGAACATTTTCTTTGTCGGCGGCTATTTCTTTTTCAAGTTTGGCGCGAATATTAGCATGGTCAGCGGTTTCGCCCGCATCGTGCAAAGCTTTGGCCAGGCGCATTTCAAAATTACCACCCAATTGGATGTCGGTACCACGGCCTGCCATGTTCGTTGCGATTGTAACGGCACCCGTTGTGCCTGCATCCGCGACGATTGATGCCTCTTGTTCGTGAAAGCGCGCGTTTAGAACATTATGCGGAACATGACCTTCAGACTGGATCAAAGCTTCAATTTGCGTGGCTTTTTCAAGTTCTGCCTTCTTGTCGGCATCTTTTT